>Ga0114950_10002959_pt1 | contig 13113 bp, 10 predicted proteins | sample N075metaG_FD_83503 | JGI IMG/M metagenome (GOLD analysis project Ga0114950, IMG submission 83503) | Deep subsurface microbial communities from Kermadec Trench to uncover new lineages of life (NeLLi) - N075 metaG | ecosystem: Environmental > Aquatic > Marine > Ocean trench > Sediment | place...
ACGCTGACCGAAAGCTTCGCACCAGCTCGCCGACCTCGTTGCTGAATACCGGGGCGTCGTCAGGCTTGTGCTTCCCGTCGGCGTCAAGCCGCAGCCACTGAAATACTGCTAGTGGTATGTCCCTGAAATAACTTGACAGTTAAAGAGGCGTCGGATTATATTGCGTGTATGAACCGACCTGCGGCGGCTCTTCTCGTCACCGATGCGGATCGGCGGGTGCTTGAAAAGTGGGCGCGTAGTTCGTTGGCACCGCATCGGGTGGTCACGCGGGCGAAGGCACTACTGATGGCGACTGAGGGCATCGCGAATAGCCACATCGCGACCGCCGTGGACGTAAGCCGGCCGACCGTACTGGCGTGGCGCGGACGCTACCTGGAGGACGGCGCGGACTCGGTGTGTGAACTGCGCAGCGGGCGCGGACGGAAACCGTCGATCAGCGCGCGCCAGGTGAAAGCGATCGTCAACGCGACGCGACATCGGACACCGCCAGGCGCGACGCACTGGAGCTGCCGCACGATGGCCGCGGCGCACGGGGTCAGTCGCTCAACCGTACAGCGGATTTGGGATGCACACGGGCTCCAGCCCCATCGCGTGGAGACCTTCAAGCTGTCGACCGATTCGGCGTTCGTGGAGAAGCTCACGGACATCGTGGGGCTCTACATGAATCCTCCAGAAAAGGCCGTCGTACTGTGCGTCGATGAGAAGAGTCAGATTCAAGCGCTGGACCGCACGCAGCCTGGTCTCCCGCTGAAGAAAGGCCGCTGCGGGACGCTGACGCATGACTACGTGCGCCACGGCACGACGACCTTGTTCGCCGCGTTGAGCATGCTCGATGGCCGGGTCATCGGTGCCTGCCACGGCCGTCATCGCCATCAGGAGTTTCTGAAGTTTCTGCGCCAGCTCAACCGCCAATTCCCTCGCCGTTTAGACCTGCATCTCATCTTGGACAACTACGGCACCCACACGCATCCGACAGTGCGCGCCTGGTTGGAGGCGCACCCGCGATTCACGCTTCACTTCACACCGACAGGCGCTTCGTGGCTCAACCTCGTTGAGAGCTGGTTGAGCCAGCTCACGCAAAAACGTCTTCGCCGTGGAGTGTTCCACAGTGTCCCGGACTTAGTCGCCGCCATCGAAGACTATCTGACGCACTACAACAATGCCCCCACGCCCTTCGCTTGGACCGCGACCGTCGACGCGATCCTACAGAAGGTCGGCAAGTGTAAAGTCATTCTTGGGACACACCACTAGCAGGAAGATGCTCGAGAAGTCAGGAGTCAGAAGTCAGGAGACAGGAGGACGCCGGCCTGCCCGCCGAAGCCTTGGCGCAGGTGGGAGGGCTTCGCCAGCGTCTGCTGTGGAGACGGTCTGAACGGGATCGACGGTGCGGCGGCGTGCACTCATGGCTGAGCGCCCAAAGTCCACAGCCGATAGCCGTAGGGCTTCGAGAGGAAGGGAGAGGCGTCATCGGGGTCCGGCTGACGGTGCTCGGCAGTGGGAGCGCGGGGAATGCCACCCTGCTCGAGCGTGGCGACCAGCGGGTGCTGATCGACGTGGGCCTGAGCTATCGCGAAGTGGCTCGGCGGCTGGACAGTATCGCGGTGTCTCCCGCGAGCATCGGGGCCGTGGTCATCACGCACGCCCACGGTGACCACACCCGCGGTGCGGCACTGTTCTCGCGCCGGCACGGGGTCCCGGTGCACACGACGGCGGCGACCCGCGCGGTGTGGAGCGACGCCACCGTCTCGTCGTGGCGCGATCTCCGATGCGACACACCGACCGATATCTGCGGGTTTCACTTCACGCCGCTCGAGGTGTCACACGACGCCGCCGCCGCGACGGTGGCGTTTCAGATCGGGACGCCGGACGGCGCGATCGGGTTCGCCACCGACGTCGGCGTGGTCACCCCGCTGCTGCGGGCGCGGTTCCGGGACTGTCGTGTGCTGGTGATGGAATCGAACCATGCGACCGATCTGTTGCGGGTCGGGCCGTATGCCCGGTCGACCAAGGTGCGGATCAGCAGTGCGCGCGGCCACCTGTCGAACGAGTCGCTGGCGGTGTTCGTGCGAGAAGACCTGGGGCGCTCGGTTCGGTGTCTGGTCCTCGCGCACTTGAGCCGGGTGAACAACGTGCCGGAAATCGCGGAGATGACGTGTCGGGAGGCGCTCGAGGCCAGCGGTCGTCACGACGTGCGGGTCGTGGTCTCACGACAGGACCGGGTGGCGGAGTCGGTCGACCTTGGGTCGTGGGCGGCGCCGCGTCGTCCGGGCGCCTCGGCAGGCCGGCAGGTCGCGTTGCCGTTTTGAACCGGGTTCTGGGTTCCGGGCGGCTAGAGTCGGGGTGGCTGGCCCGGCTGTTCGCGACGGCAGAGGGCCACGGGATTGGAGAGAGGTGTCGACATGGCGAATCGACCGCCGAGTGGTGGCGAGCGTCGGAGCGGTCGGCGTCGAGCCGAGAGTGATCGCCGGGTGACGGCCGAACGCCGTCGGGCCAACCGGGGCGACCAGCGACGCACGCAGCGCCGGCGGACCCTGCCGGACCGCCGCCAGAAGGAGGACTGATCGTACGCTGGCTGAACGAAGAGCACTGCCGATGAACGCCAGGTACACAGACCGCCCAAAGGGCGTATAGGCAACATGATCCCTCGCTACACACACCCCGACATGGGCCGGATCTGGGGCGACCAGCGCAAGTACGACACGTGGCTGCGTGTCGAGGTCGCCGCGGCCGAGGCGATGGCGGCCACCGGTCTGATTCCGGAGGAGGCGGCGCGGGACATCGCCGCGTGCGACGGCGTGCGCGCGGAGCGTATCGACGAGATCGAGCAGACCACCCAGCACGATGTGATCGCGTTCACGACCGCGGTCGCCGAGCGTGTGGGCCCTTCGGCACGCTGGCTGCACTTCGGTCTGACGTCGTCGGACGTGCTGGACACCGCCCTCGCGCTGCAGATGCGCGAGGCGTGCGGACTGATTCTCGACGACCTCGACCGGTTGCTGGCGGCGATTCGCGACCGCGCCCTCGAGCACCGCGATACGCCGATGATCGGGCGCACGCATGGCGTGCATGCCGAGCCGATGACATTCGGGTTGAAGCTTGCGCTGTGGCACGCGGAGCTGCGCCGCGACCGGCAGCGGATGGAGCGCGCCCGCGAGATCGTGGGTGTGGGTAAGATGTCCGGCGCCGTCGGGACCTACGCGCATCTCGATCCGGAGATCGAGCAACGGGTCTGCGCCGCGCTCGGGCTGGCAGCGGCGCCGGTGTCCTCCCAGATCATCCAGCGAGACCGTCATGCCGAGCTGCTCGGCGCGATCGCGATCACCGGTGCGTCGCTGGAGAAGTTTGCGGTCGAGGTGCGCGGGCTCCAGAAGACGGAGATCGGCGAGGTCGAGGAGGGGTTTGCCAAGGGGCAGAAGGGGTCGTCGGCGATGCCCCACAAGCGGAACCCGATCGGGTGCGAGCAGCTGACCGGGCTCGCGCGGTTGCTGCGCGCCAACGCGATGGCGGCGCTCGAGAACGTCGCGCTGTGGCACGAGCGTGATATCTCGCATTCTTCCGTCGAGCGGGTGATCGTGCCTGACAGCTTCATCGTGCTCGACCACATGCTGCGCCGTTTCGCCCGGATCGTGCGGGCGCTCGTGGTGCACCCCGACCGGATGCGCGAGAACCTCGGGCGGTCGCGTGGCATCATCTACTCGGGCACCGTGCTGCTGGAGCTGGCGCAACGCGGGGTGTCGCGCGAGCAGGCCTACACCTGGGTGCAACGGGCGGCGATGCGCTCGCATGACGATCGGCTCGACTTCAAAGACCTGCTCGCCGCGGACCCGGACGTGATGGGGGTGCTGTCGCGCGACGACATCGACCGGGCGTTCGATCTCGACCAGCAGCTGCGTCACGTCGGTCCCCTCGTGGACCGCGTGCTGTCTGCCGCGCCGTTGTCCGATACCGCGGCCGTGGATCGGAGCGGTCCGGCGTGAAGACCAGAGTGTTCGTCACCTTGAAGCCCTCGGTGTTCGACCCGCAGGGCAAGACGATCGTCGACGCGCTGCGGTCTATGGGGTACGGGGCGGTGCGGGACGTCCGTCAGGGCAAGTACTTCGAGCTCGACGTCGATGCGAGCTCAGCCGACGAAGCGCGGTCGGTGGCCGCCGAGGTCGCGGACAAGCTGCTGGCCAATCCGGTGATCGAGAGCTATCGGGTGGAGGTGGACGGGAAATGACCTCTAGGAGTCAGGAGACAGGAGGCAGGAGACAGAAAGACATTGGTCGGCTTCGCCAGCCTCGATTCAGACGGTCGATCGGATTAGACCGAGGTGCATTTGGCAGAATTCAAGAGATGCCCACGAAGCGCTCAGACCAGCGTCTGCCTTCTGTTTTCTGCCTGCTGCCTTCTGTGGGCACACACGCATGAAGTTCGCGGTTGTCGAGTTTCCCGGCTCCAACTGTGATCATGACGCCTACTATGCGGCCAAGCATGTCCTGGGGCAGCAGGCGGAGTTCATCTGGCACAAGGACACCGATCTCCGTGGCGCCGATGTCGTGGTGCTGCCCGGTGGGTTCTCCTACGGTGACTACCTGCGGACCGGCGCGATCGCCAGGTTCTCGCCGATCATGGCGCGGGTCCGCGAGTTCGCCGATGCGGGTGGGCCGGTGATCGGCATCTGCAACGGGTTTCAAGTGCTGCTCGAGGCGGGTCTGCTCGAAGGCGCGTTGCTCTCGAACCGCCGGTTGAAGTTTCTCTGCCAGCATGTCCACGTGCGTGTGGAGCAGAGCGACACGCCGTTCACCTGTGGCGCCGCGGTGGGGCAGGTGCTGAAGCTGCCGATCGCGCACGGCGAGGGGAACTACCACGCCGACCCCGAGACGGTCGCGGCGCTCGAGGCGAACCGGCAGGTGATCTTCCGCTACTGCGCCGCCGACGGGTCCGCATCGGACGCCGCGAACCCGAACGGGTCGCTCGCGGCGATCGCCGGCGTGTGCAATGCTGGGCGGAACGTGGTCGGTTTGATGCCGCATCCGGAGCGTGCCTGCGAGTCGGTCCTTGGTAGCACCGATGGCCTCGTGGTGCTTGAATCCGTGGTCTCCGCCCTGGCGGCGACGGGCGCGGCGTGATGGCGAAGGAGGCAGGAGACAGGAGGAAGGCGGATGGCTACGCCGGCCTCAGTTTCACTGAGTTGGTCGAATCAGCCGGGCGGCCGCGCGACAATGCGCGGCCCGCGGTGGCGGCGTGGGGCGGCGGGGCCCCACTAGCCACCGCGTGGGGTTCGGGGCGCAGCCCCGTCTGAGCATGGATCAGTCCACCATCGACGCGCACGGGCTGAGCGCCGACGAGTATCAGCGGCTGCTCGAGATCCTGGGCCGGGAGCCGACGATCACCGAGCTGGGAATCTTCTCCGTGATGTGGTCCGAGCACTGCAGCTACAAGAGCTCGCGGCTGCATCTGCGCCGGCTGCCAACCGAAGGTGCGCGGGTGGTGCAGGGACCGGGTGAGAACGCCGGCGCGGTCGACATCGGCGACGGGTTGATCGCCGTGTTCAAGATCGAGTCGCACAACCATCCGTCGTTCATCGAACCGTATCAGGGGGCCGCGACCGGTGTTGGGGGGATCATTCGCGATATCTTCACGATGGGCGCGCGCCCGATCGCGCTGCTCAACTCCCTGCGGTTCGGCGCGCTGGACGACCCGGCCACGCGCCGGCTCGTTGACGGCGTCGTCGCCGGTATCGCCGGCTATGGCAACAGCATCGGCATCCCGACAGTCGGCGGCGAGATCGCCTTCGAGCCGAGCTACGCGGGCAACCCCCTGGTGAACGTGTTCTGTCTCGGTGTGGCGAAGGCGGACCAGCTCGCGAAGGGGCTCGCCTCGGGCAAGGGCAATCCCGTGTACTACGTCGGGGCCAAGACTGGTCGCGACGGCATCCATGGCGCGACGATGGCCTCGGCCGAGTTCGACGGGCATTCGGCCGACAAGCGGCCGGCGGTCCAGGTGGGCGACCCGTTCATGGAGAAGTTGCTGCTCGAGGCCTGTCTCGAGGTGATGCAGACCGGCGCGCTGGTCGGCATCCAGGACATGGGTGCTGCGGGGCTGACGTGTTCGACCAGTGAGATGGCCGCGCGCGGCGACGTCGGTATCGAGATCGACGTGTCACGGGTCCCGCAACGCGAAGCCGGTATGACCCCCTACGAGATCATGCTCTCCGAGTCGCAGGAGCGAATGCTGCTGATCGCCCGACGCGGCCGCGAGGCGGAGGTGGAGCAGGTCTTCGAGAAGTGGGACTTGCACGCCGTGCGCATCGGCGAAGTGACCGGCGATGGTCGGCTCCGTGTCCGCGACCGCGGCGTGGTGGTGGCCGAGATCCCGAACCGGCAGCTTGCTGACGGCGCGCCGCTCTACGACCGACCGACCGAGCGCCCCGCGTATCTGACGGAGGTGCAGCAGCTCGACGTCACGGCGCTGCCGGCGCCCGCCGACCTGTCCCAGACGTGGCTCGACCTGCTGGGGGCGCCGGTCATCGCAAGCAAGCGTTGGGTGTATCGGCAATACGACCACATGGTGCGCACCAACACCCTGGTGCTACCCGGGCTGGGCGCAGGGGTGGTCCGGATCAAGGGTACCAGTCGCGCGCTGACCTTCTCGGTGGACGGTAATGGGCGTTACTGCTATCTCGACCCAGGCGAGGGCGGCCGGCTGGCCGTGGCCGAGGCGGCCCGGAACGTTGCGTGCGCCGGGGCCGTCCCGATCGGCGCGACCAACTGTCTGAATTTCGGCAACCCGGAGCGCCCGGAGATCATGTGGCAATTCACGCATGCAGTCGACGGGATCGCCGAGGCATGTCGGGCGCTCGAGATCCCGATCACAGGTGGAAACGTCAGTCTATACAACGAGACCGACGGCCAGGCGATCTACCCGACACCGGTACTGGGGGTCGTCGGGTTGCTCGAGGACGCGACGCGGGTGTTGACACGTATGTTTCCGGTCGACAGTCTCGAGATCGTGCTGCTTGGAGAGGCGGCCGGCGAGTTGGGGGGCAGCGAGTATCTGAAGGTGGCGCACGGGCTGGTGCGTGGGCGGCCGGCGGCCGTGGACCTCGACCGGGAGCGGGCGCTGCAGAGGCTGCTCGTCGACGCTGCCCGCGATGGGCTGCTCCGCTCGGCCCACGACTGCGCGGAAGGCGGGTTCGCCGTGACGCTCGCCGAGTGCAGTGTCGAGAGCGGCGGTGTTGGCGCCCGGGTCGAGTTGCCGGCGCCGGCCGGACCGGACGACCGGTTCGCTCTGGTCCGCGCGCTGTTTGGCGAGGCGCCGTCGCGTGTTGTTGTCTCGGCGCTGCCCGAAGAACGGGACCGGCTGCTCGCGCGGGCGCGCGCCTTCTCGGTGCCGGCCAGCGTGATCGGGCATACGGGGGGCGAACGGCTGACGATCTCGGTCGCCGGCGCAGTCGTGGCGGCTATCGGGCTGGACGAGGCGGAGCAGGCGTGGGACAACGGGCTGACGCGACATTTTGAGACGGCCGTCGCCTAGACGTTGTGGGGTTCCCGCGCAGCGGCCGCGTGGGGTCTGGGCACGGGATCGGCGGCAACGGTCACAGCGCGCACGTGCGCGCCTGGCGGGCGCGGAGTGGGTCCCCGCGCAGAGCGACCCTGTGGGGTCTGGGGCGGAGCCCCGGCTAATTATGGACAAGTTCCACGACGAGTGTGGAGTCTTCGGGATTTTCGGACATCCCGAGGCGGCGGCCTTGGCGCGTCTCGGGCTGTACGCCTTGCAGCATCGCGGACAGGAGAGTGCCGGCATTGCGACGGCCGACGGCGAGCGGCTGCATCTGACGCGTGCCATGGGGCAGGTGTCGGAGGTGTTCGACGAGGGCGCGCTGGCGGGGCTCGTCGGTGACATGGCCATCGGGCATGTGCGCTACTCGACGGCGGGCGACAGCCTCGTCGTCAACGCGCAGCCGCTCCTGATCGCGTGCGTGCACGGTGAGATCGCCCTGTGTCACAACGGCAACCTGATCAATGCGGCGGACCTGCGCGCGGATCTCGTCCGTCAAGGGCATATCTTTCAGACCACCAGCGACACCGAAGTGGTACTCGTTCTCTACGCGCGCTCGAAGGCGCCGACCCCGCAGGATGCGATCGTGGAGTCGGTCACGCAGGTGCGGGGCGCCTTCTCGTTGGTGCTGCTGACCAAGGACCAACTGATCGCGGTGCGGGACCCGCATGGGTTCCGCCCGCTGGTCGTGGGCGCGCTCGGCGACGCGACGGTGGTGTGCTCCGAGACCTGCGCCCTTGACCTGATCGGCGCGCGGTATGTGCGGGAGGTGGAGCCGGGCGAGGTGCTGGTCATCGACGGCGCGGGGTCGCGGTCGTATCGGCCGTTCCCGTCGGCGCAGCGGTTGCACTGTGTCTTCGAGCACGTCTACTTCGCGCGCCCAGACAGTTTGGTGTTCGGGCAGAGCGTGAACGAGGTGCGGACGAACCTGGGGCGACTGCTCGCCCGTGAAGCGCCCGCCGATGCCGATGTCGTCGTGCCGATTCCGGACTCGGGCATGTGCGCGGCGGTCGGTTACGCCGAGGAGTCGGGTCTGCCGATTCGGATGGGACTGATCCGGAACCACTACGTGGGCCGGACCTTTATCGCGCCACAGCAAGAGATCCGCGGGTTCAGGCTGCGGATCAAGCTGAATCCCGTGCGGAGCATCCTCGAAGGCAAGCGGGTGATTCTCGTCGATGACTCGATCGTGCGTGGTACGACGAGTCGCAAGATCGTGGGGATGGTCCGGGCGGCCGGTGCACGCGAGATCCACATGCGCATTAGTTGTCCCCCGACGGTGGCTCCGTGCTACTACGGCATCGATACGCCGCAGCGGTCCGAGCTGATCGGCGCCAACAAGACCGTCGACGAGATTCGCGAGTTCATGAAGTCGGACACGCTCGCCTATCTGAGTCTCGACGGGTTGCGTCAGGCGGTGGGCCCAAGGAGCGGCGACTACTGTACCTCGTGCTACACCGGCGACTACCCCGTCGAGGTGCCCAAGGACTCCGACGTGTACATGCAGATGGCACTGAAACTACCGGACGGACAGGGCTGATTGATGAGCGCGGTTAGCGAAGCTGCGCCTCGAACCGTCCTGACCCTGGTCGGCCCAACATCGCTAGCCGGGGCTGTGCTTACAGCCCAGCGACGCGGGGGATAGACATCTCTGCGTGTCACGAACACTTGGCGAACATGTCACCGTCTCATCGCTGGAAGATGTCTAGTGCCGTCGGCGGCATGCTGGGCGTGGTCCTGCTCGCGGCCGGCATGTCGGTGGCTGCTAGCGAAGCTGCACCCCGGACCGACGAGAGGACGCAGCGTAGCCTCGCTAGCAGAAGCGTGTCTTACAGCCCCGCTACGCGGGGGTCCGCAACCCGTGATGACAGTCCCGCTGCATTCGACTGGCGCTGCATCCCGACAGACGGCGCTGATTGTCGGTCGAATGCAGCGGGGCTGTCACCACAGGCTGCCAGGCAACCGGCGTCGGTCGTCGAGCGCGACCTGACCACCGCCATCGACCAGCTCGGCGACTTCGACTACGACGTGCGGACCCGAGCGAGCAGCCTGGTCCGACGGACGCCCGAGGAGCAGGCCCGGCCGGCGCTGGCTACCGCCGTCAGCGGGCACGCGGACTCGTATGTCCGATTTCGGGCGCTGGTGCTCCTGGTGGGGTTCGGGGGGGTCGTGGCCAGGCAGGCGGTGCTCGGGGTGCTGGCGGACCCGAACGACCGGTTGCGTGCGGTCGCCTACGGCTACATTGAGCACAACCCGACGTCGGCGACGGCGGGCCAGCTCCTCCGAGCGCTCGACACGGAGACCTCCGAGTTTGTCCGGCCGGCGCTGATTCGCGCACTGGCGGCTCACGACGCCGACTCCGCGGTGCGGGCGCGTCTCGTGGCCGACATCGACCGGGGGGTGGACTTCTTCCGGGGCGCCGTGATCGAGGCGCTCGGGGACCGCGGGGCGACATATGCGCTCGACCCGCTGATGCGGATTGCCGGCGAGCTCGGGCCGCTGCAGGACGACGCGATCCTGGCGCTTGCCCGGATCGGCGATGCGCGTGCCCTGCCTACGGTCGCGTCGCTCCAGGGTCAGGATGCCGTACTGGAGCCGATGGTCTCGGCGGCGGCCGCATCGCTCGGCGCCGACCACGACGAGCACGCCCGGTTTGTGGCCGAGTCGCTGCGTTTCGCCGCCGCCGCCGGTGACCAGCAGAGCCTGCTGCGCTCGGCGGCGGCCGGTCTTGGCGCGCTGGCGTCGAGGGATGACGCCGGCGCCTTGCGGGTGCTGTTCGATGTCGCGGTCGGCGCCCCGCCAATCGCCCGGGAGCCGATCGCGCTGGTGCTCGGCGCCCTCGCCATGCGGCACCCGAACGCCGTGCTCGCGCATCTCGAGACCCGGACCGACCTGGAGGCGGTGGCCCTGGTGCTCCGGGACGCGTTCGACATGCTCAATGAGGACCTCGAAGAAGAGCGCTTCTTCATGACGGTCCGCGCCGCCTTTTGGGCCGCTCCGGAACAGTCCCAGGCCCGCAACGTGGCCGAGGAGCTGATCCGGGTGCTCGAGTTCTGACCATGCGCATCGGAGTCTGGTGGGGAGGGCCGAGGTCGGCGTAGGTGCGATCCGGTTCGACACGGCATGGCAGGGCCTCGCATACGTTCCGGACGTCGGGATCTTTCACGGGTCCGCCGCCCACATCCCGCTGTCCGACGGGAGTTTGGATGTCGTGACCTGCCTCGGCGTTCCTGGAGCATGTGCCGGCCGAGCTGCGACCTGATGACATCCGCGACGTGTCGCGCGTGCTGGTTCCCCGTGGCCGATGCATCGTCACGGACCCCGCCGATGGTCTGTTCAGTGTCCTGGAGCCCGCGAACGTCAGGTTTCGCCTGCGCCAAGGCCCTTCGCGTTCATGACGGCGCTGGTCGGTGGCTGTGGCCCTGAGGCGGGCTACGAGGACCAGGCGTATGGGGTCGTGTGGCATCATCACTTCAGCAGGACAGAGCTGGGGCGCCTGTTCACGCAGCACGTCGAGGTCGAGTGGATCCGCTGGCGTGCCGTGGCGTTGGTCCGGCCGTGCGGGTTTCTCGAGTGTCCGTTCTATCGACGGAATGGGCTGGACCACCCGATGTTCACGCTGATCCATCGGACCAAGCTCGGCGTGTACTCGGTGGATCCGGGCGACTGCCGTGGCTACGACGTGTTGGTCGTGTTCCGCCAGAGATGACGCGCGACGCCGACGTCCGAGTCATGCTCGGGACTCGGCATGAGCCTCATGGATTACAAGGCATCCGGTGTCGACATCGACGCTGGCAACGAGGTGGTCCGGCGGATTCGCGAGCTGGCGCGCAGCACGTTCACGCCCGGCGTCCTGTCCGAGATCGGCAGTTTCGGCGGGCTGTTCCGACCGGATCTGTCCAGTCTGGCGGACCCGGTGCTGGTCTCGAGCGCTGATGGTGTCGGGACGAAGCTGAAGGTCGCCTTTCGTACCGGCCGGCACGACACTGTCGGGATCGATCTGGTCAACCACTGCGTGAACGACATCCTGGTGCAGGGTGCCACCCCGCTCTTCTTTCTGGACTATCTGGCGACCGGTCGGCTGTTGCCGGAGGTGGCTGTCGACGTCGTGGCGGGGCTGGCGACCGCCTGTTGCGAGAACGGGTGCGCGCTGATCGGCGGCGAGACGGCCGAGATGCCCGGGTTCTATGCCGACGGCGAGTACGATTTGGCTGGCTTCATCGTGGGTCTGGTTGACCGGACACGACTGGTCGACGGCAGTGGGATCCGGCCCGGTGACCGTCTGATAGGACTGCCCTCGACCGGGTTGCACACGAACGGGTACTCGCTGGCCCGTCACATCATCTTCGACACCCTCGGGCTGACACCGGACGCGACTCCCGACGGGCTCGACGGATCGGTGAGCGACGTGCTGCTGCGGCCCCATCGCTCATATCTGAGAGTCGTCGAACCGGTGCTCTCCCATGCGGCCGGCACGATCAAGGGGATGGCGCACATCACCGGCGGCGGACTGACCGACAACTTGCCACGGGTGCTGCCCGCCGGCACGGCGGCCGAGATCGACCGCGGCACCTGGACGCCGCCGCCTGTTTTCAGCTTCCTGCAGGACCGGGGTGCGCTGAGCGACGCTGAGGCGTTCAGGACGTTCAACATGGGTGTCGGGATGGTGGTCGTGTGCGCCGCCGAGGCCACCGACGCGCTCTGCTCCCGGTTCGAACAGGCGGGCGAGACCGGCGCGGTCGTCATCGGCACGGTCACGACCGGTGATGGCGAAGTCCGCTATATATCGGGTCAGTGAGTGCCTCACCGGGACGCTCGAGCCGAGCTGCCGCGGCGTTTGTGGGTTGCCGCCGAGAGAGTGCCGAAGCTGAAGGCGACCAGACCGCAGTATGGGGAGTCAAGGCGCGCCCGCGCAGCTTGCGGGCGCGGCGCGGGGCTCCGAGGTCCCCGCGAGCAACCGCATGGGGTTCGGGGCGCAGCCCCGACTTAAAATGACCGAGAACCGGCGTCTGGGTGTGTTGATCTCCGGTCGCGGAAGCAACCTGCAAGCGATCATCGACGCGGTGGCTGCAGGTCGGCTCCTGGCGACAATTGCGGTGGTCATCGCCAACACGGCGAACGCGAGCGGTCTCGCGCGAGCGCGCCGAGCGGGCATCGAGACCATGGTTCTGGCGCACACCGCCTACCCGTCGCGCGAGGCGTATGACGAGGCGCTAGTCGCCGAGCTCCGCCGCCGCGACGTCTGGCTGGTCTGTCTGGCTGGGTTCATGCGGCTGCTGAGCAGTACCTTTATCGAGGCGTTCCCCAACCGCATCCTGAACATCCATCCCTCCCTGTTGCCGGCATTCGTGGGGCTCCACGGCCAGGACCAGGCGTGGCGATATGGCGTAAAGATCGCCGGGGCCACCGTGCATGTCGTGACACCCGAGCTCGACGCTGGCCCGATTGTGCTGCAGGCGGTGGTGCCGGTCGAGGATGCCGACACTGCGGAGACCCTGGCGGCGCGGATTCTCGTCGAGGAGCACCGCATCTATCCCGAGGCGATCGGCATCGTGCTCGACGGCGGCTGGC
>Ga0114950_10002961_pt1 | contig 13112 bp, 12 predicted proteins | sample N075metaG_FD_83503 | JGI IMG/M metagenome (GOLD analysis project Ga0114950, IMG submission 83503) | Deep subsurface microbial communities from Kermadec Trench to uncover new lineages of life (NeLLi) - N075 metaG | ecosystem: Environmental > Aquatic > Marine > Ocean trench > Sediment | place...
AAATGCATTCGATCCGAAGTTGGGAGTCGCTGCTCGAGTTGCAAAAGCAGCAATGGGCAACGGTGTATTGACAAGGGCGCTACCGAACGCCGACACGCTGGCGTTTTCGCCGCCACTCACGATTTCAAGAGGCGAAATAGATACGATGATTACTGGAGTACGGGACGCCGTGGACGCAGTAAAACAAGAATTACAGCGGGACGGCGTGTGGCCTGCGTAATATAGGAAAGAATCGGTTTGAGGACCTCAAACCAACAGCTGAAGGAGAGAATTCAATGCGAAATCGATCGACGATTGGTGTAATTTTAGGCCGTGTCGTTGCACTAGTGGCAATGACCTGTGTCGTAATCCCTTTTAGTTCTGCAGACGAAAGGACGGAGAGTAGCTACGATGACCTGCTGCAACTCTTCGAGGATTGGCGCGAATTCGAGCGCGCGCCTATGCGAGACGGTGCCCCTGACTACACTGCTGAGCGCTTCGCGAAGGCCCATGAGGAGCTGAAATTGTACACAGCGCGCCTCAATGCCATTGACGTCAGCGACTGGTCAATTGAGCAACAGGTGGACTGGCATATTGTGCGCGCTGAAATGAACGGTTTCGATTTCAATCACAGAGTGCTCAAACCGTGGGTGCGCGACCCGGCCTATTATCAGACTATTTGGACGTACAAAAGCGATGTACCCGGTCACGAAGGGCCGACACACCATGAGGTGCTGGAGCTATGGGCCTATAGTTTTCCGTTATCTGATGTGGAAGAACAACGCATGATCGAACAGCTGCGTGTGATTCCGCCACTCATGCAGCAGGCGCAACGAAATTTAACAGGAAACGCTCGTGACCTCTGGATCGCCGGTACTCGCAATATAAGAACGCAGCGAATTAATCTGGATAACATTTCAGAACTCGTGAACGAATCGGCAAGCAATGAATTGGTCCTGGCGATTCAGGATGCGCAGCAAGCGACTGATGAACTCGTTGCGTGGCTGGAAAAAGAAGCGCCATCAAAGACCGGCCCGTCAGGTCTCGGCAAAGACAACTACACGTGGTACCAGAAAAATGTGCACTACCTGCCGTTGTCGTGGGAGGAAGAGGTTTTTCTGTTACAACGAGAACTCGATCGGGCGTGGTCATCGCTGAAGCTTGAGGAACATCGCAACCGCAATCTACCCAAGCAAGTAGCGGTATCCACGCCGGAGGAGTTCGATCGACTGGCGGACAGGTCGGCCACATACCTGATGGAGTTTCTGGATAAACAGGGTGTCATGCCGGTTAAGGATTACATGGAGCCGGCACTGCGTGAGCACCTGGGCGAATTCATACCGGAGTCCGAACGGAACTTTTTCGAAATAGCGTCGCACCGGGATCCCACTCCGTTGTATACGCATTTTTACCATTGGTTCGAATTGGCCCAAATGCGTGAGGAGCCGCACACGAGCCCAATACGGCGTGATGCACTTCTGTACAACATTTTTGACAGTCGCAATGAAGGAACGGCTACTGGCGTGGAAGAAATGTTCATGCATGCGGGGCTGTACGACGAAAATCCACGTTCTCGTGAACTGGTTTGGATCATGTTGGCGCAACGCGCTGCTCGTGGCTTAGGGTCTCTATACGCTCATGCGAATGAAATGACGATGGCGGAAGCTGGCGTAGTGCATCTCGAGTGGACGCCGCGTGGCTGGATGGGCAATGAGCCGGGACTGATGGAATTCGAACAGCATCTGTATTTGCGGCAACCCGGGTATGGCACCAGCTACGTAACCGGAAAGTATTTGCTGGAAAAGTTACTCGCGAAGCGAAGCAAACAAATGGAACATCCGAGTACGGAGTACACGCTGTCCGACTTCTATGGAGAACTCAATGAAGCCGGCAGCGTTCCTATCTCACTGGTTCACTGGCAGCTCACCGGCGACGACACCGACATTCAAAAAATAATGGATGCTCATTAAGGCTTAAGTTGGTGAGCGTAAGCGTACGTTGTACGCTTACGCTCACAGCTCCGACTGGCTAATTTCCGGGGCTGTGCTTACGTACCCAGCTGGCGACCTCTGCGTGAGTACCGAACCATACATCGCGCTTCGATTTGGCGTGCTCGATCAGTTTGTCAAGAATCCAGATCCGTGATCGGTACCCGATCACGAAGGGATGCATGACGAGTTGGAACAGGCCACCCGCGTCGTGCGCCGCATCAAATTCGCGCTTAAAAATTGAGAACACATCTTCGGGCGACATCCACGGTCTTGTTGCCGGCTCGCGATTGAACAATAGATAGACCGCATCATCACGTAACCACTCGACAGGAATCTCGACCACGCCTGTTGGCTTTCCATCAAGTAGCAACTCGTAACAGTCCTCGTCGGCCATAAGTGAACTGTCGTATTCCAGCCCCAGTTCAGAAACTATTTCAATTGTGTGCGGACTCAGGTCCCAGTTCGCCGAACGAAAACCGACGGGTGCCGCGCCTATCTGTTGTTCAAGAACATCGCGCGCACGGAGCATCAACTCCCGTTCAGTTGCGGCATCGAGTATCGAATTATTTTCGTGTATCCAGCCGTGCATACCGATTTCGTGACCTGCTTCGAGAATTCGTTTCGTCTCAAGCGGATCAATAAGCGCGCAAACCGCGGGCATGAAAAAACTTGCTGAAACGTCATGTCGCCTGAGCACTTCGAGAATTCTAGGCACGCCAACGCGACGGCCGAATTCTCCCCAGGCCAGCCTGCCGATGGCCTTACCGCCACCGCCGAGTTCAAATGTCTCATGATCGCAGTCGAAGGAAAGCGCAACTGCGCTACGCGAGTTGTCAGGCCACACCGTCGGCGCCAAGGCGCGCCCGGCGCGAACCCGACCCACAAGCTTGCGCCAATCACTATCGGCGATTTTCCACGGCTCTACGTCATTGCTCACTCAGGATTCCTCGCTGGGCCCGAAACAAACGTTCTCAATAGTGTACAATATTGCGCACAGATGTTCGCAGTGCGACCATCACTTTCTCAGGAGCAGTTTGGCCGATGGCCGAGGCATTATCAACGTAGCAATGGCGGGGCGACAAAGGCATGACGCAGACGATGCAAGAGCTGTCCCGCTGGGCAAGGCCCTCGCTCAAGAATGATTTTATCGCGCCGACGATTTCTTTTCCGTGACGACCTTTCGGAGTCGGTAGTTTGCAGACCCTGAAAAACAAGATCGTTCTTTTGACCGGCGCATCGCAGGGCATTGGTGCCGCAACAGCTAAATGTATTGGTAGAGAGGGTGCTGAGCTGGTAGCGCATCATCGGGGACAAGCTGGTGATTTGGAGGGCGCACAAATTGCACTCGCTGAAATCAACGCTGAAAACAAGCATTTCGTTGCCGGTGATTTTGCGGACGACGCTGCGGTCGAGCGAATCTGGAAGGAGGCAGTCGCTTGGCGCGGTCATATCGATGTGTTGGTACTGAACGCTGCGATAATGGAACCGATGGGTGGTATCGATGACGATGAGGACAGCTGGAATGCTTCATGGGCTCGACATTATCAAATTAACGTTCAGGCACAAGCACGACTTATGCGAGCGGCGGTGCGGCATTTCAGGACGCGTGACGGTGGTGTCATCATCCTGATGTCAAGTTGGGTTGCGCAACGCGGTGTCACTAATTCCAATATGATTGCGTATGCGGCTTCAAAAGGCGCGATCAAAGCTGTAGCTCAGTCGATTGCCCGAGGCTATGCGAAAGACAATATTTACACCTACATCATCGCGCCCGGAATCGTGCGCACGAAAATGTCGCTTGATTTCGCCAAGTTGCAGGGTGGCGAAGATATTGTGACCCGGACGCTGGCGATGGGCGAGTGGGTGCCACCAGAGGAACTTGGTGACCTGATTGCATTTCTCGCCACAGGCACCGTCCGTCATCTTTCAGGCGCGACACTTGACGTGAATGGTGCGACCTATGTCCGATAGCGGCATCATCTTAAATGACAAAGCCTTACAAAGTCTGATCGACCGGCAGGAGATAAGCGATACATTGACCGACTATTGTTACGCGCTCGACCGTATGGATTTGCCACGTTTGTCCGCGCTTTTTACCAATGATTGTGTGGTCGATTTCGGGCCGGACGAACGCCTGCAGAGTGTCGGTTCTGCCGCACTGGCAAAATCCCTTGAGCGGATGTGGCGTTGGGCGCGCACCTCACACCACCTGTCCAATGTGCAAATCCAGTTCGACCATGACGGCGCGCTCGTCAAGAGCTATGTTCATGCCTGGCACGAACGAGCAGACGGCTCTACTGCAACGGTTCTTGGCCAGTACCGCGACAGGTTTGTGCGTGTGAACTCACAATGGCGTATCGCGGAACGGCGCATGGTAATGAACGGCTGCGATGCCGGTTTCACCGTCAATATCAACCGTTTTGAAAGACATCCGCCGCCGGACGGCTGGATTGCGCCGAAACTCGACGCTGGTTAACAGAGCGCTTCATCATTGCGACCGTACACAGTGAAGTCGATCAAAGGCAGACAAATGCATGGATAGAGAGCTAGCCACAGACAAGATTTGCATCGACTTCGAAGGCTACGAGATTCATTGCCGTGCAGGTATTTCTCTGGCCGCGGCATTGACTGATGCGCATAAACTGGATTTCCGGGATGCTGGCGACGGCGATATGCGCGGCCTCTTTTGCGGCATGGGCGTGTGCCAGGAATGTCGTATGACGGTAGACGATCGACATGGCACACGGGCGTGCATGACGGTGGTCAGAGAATCGCTTAAAGTCTCGCGGGATATTCCACGTCCTGCGCTGGATTCCCGGTCCCGGCCGCTCGCTGAAAACGGGGATTATGAAATAGTGCAGCCGGAGGTGTTGGTCATCGGTGCCGGCCCGGCAGGCTTAACTGCAGCCTCGGTTGCGGCGGAGTCAGGTGCCGACGTCATTCTGCTCGACGAACGATCTATTGCCGGCGGTCAATACTACAAACAGCCGTCGTCACCTGAGCACGTGCCCAAATCGCTAAGCGGAGATCGTCAGTTTGCTGACGGCAGGGCGCTTATCGAAAGGGCGCAACGCTCCGGGGCAAGCTTATTGCAGGAATGCACAGTCTGGGGTGCGTTCGAAGCAAATGAATTTGCGGTCTTTGATGGCGAATACAGCAGGATATACAAGCCAAAACGCACGATCGTCGCCACGGGTGCCTATGAGAGGGGCCTGCCGATTCCGGGCTGGACTCTGCCGGGCGCCATGACGACTGGTGCTGCCCAGACACTTCTACGCAGTTACGGTGTGTTGCCCGGGGCGCGCGTGCTCGTCGCTGGTAATGGGCCGCTTAATCTGCAGGTCGCACTTGAATTAAAGCGCGCCGGGGCCGATGTGCTTGCGGTCGCCGAACTTTCGGCGCCGCCGGGCCCATCCTCCTTCATGAATGGGCTGCGCATGGCGCTTAGCGCGCCTGGACCGACCATGAACGGCGTTCGCCTGCTAGCCGGTCTGCATCGCTCCGGTGTACCCGTGCTTTATCGGCAGGGCCTGGTTTCGATTGATAAACACGAGTCTGCTTTAAGGGCCTGGATCGGGCAGACAGGCCAGGATGGCATTGTGGCCGAGACTTCATTCGATGTCGATACAGTCTGCATGGGTTACGGATTCCAGCCGAACAATGAAATCTTGCGGAGCCTTGGATGTGGCCACACGTTCGATGAGAAACGCGGTCATCTTTTTACCAAACGAGGCCCGCATTTCGAAACAGATGTAACAAATGTCTACGCCATTGGTGATTGCTGCGGCCTGGGAGGTGCGCCAGCTGCCAGTGAGGAAGCTATCATCGCTGCATCTGATGTGCTTCGGTCTCTGGGGCATGTGTTACCGGCCCGTGTGCTGCGGCAAGAGAAGCTTGCGCTGAAGAATCTCGGGCGCCATCGAAAATTCCAGACCGCATTGTGGCAAATGTTCGCAGCGCCGCGCTTTCAAACGGAACTGGCGAGGCCGGATACTCTCATTTGCCGTTGCGAAAACCTTCGATTGCAAGATCTCGAAGCAGCGCTTGCCGATGGCCATCCATCGATCGGTACGCTCAAACGGCGTACCCGTCTTGGCATGGGGGCCTGCCAGGGCCGCTATTGCGCGCCGGTCGCAGCAGCGATGATTGCGGAGCGCGACGGCCATGCGGTCAACGAATTATCGTTTTTCGCGCCGCGGATCCCATTGAAGCCAATTAGTATCGCCGACATGATCAAGACTTCGGCGAGTTGAGGCAAGACCTGTGCATTTTTCGGCAATAACATGAAAGAAAATCCAAACGGCCTTAGCCAAAATGGCTTGCTCGATGGCCGAGTAGCGCTCGTGACGGGTGCGGCGGCGGGGCTTGGTCGTAAGATTTTGCAGCGCTTGGCAGATTCCGGTGCTACGGGCATCGCCTTCGACATCGCAGAGTCTCCAAAGAATTTGCCGCGAGGCTGGCTTGCACGGCGGGGCGATGTGTCCAGCGAGAGCGACCTGGCGGAAACCATCGAAGTCATTCGACAAGAATACGGCAGGCTGGACATTGTGATCGCGAATGCCGGCCTGGTACCGCCCTGGCGGGACACCGAAGACATCGATTTTGCGGAATGGGAAAATGTGTTCGCCGTTAATGTTAAGGGCGTTGCTGCGACGATCAAGCATGCGGTGCCATTGATGAAAGCAGGCACCGGTTCGATCGTGGCAATGGGCTCGCTAAATTCCCGGCGTGCTCATGCCAGCCAGTGTCTGTACAGCGCGAGTAAACATGCAGTCCTCGGCATCGTCAGGGCTGCGGCGCTGGACCTTGGTCGTTACGGTATCCGCGTTAATGCGCTTGGTCCCGGTCCGATCGCGACTGATGCGCTGGTCGAGCGGATCAGTAAAAGATCAATAGATGGCGGTCCGTCTGTCGCAGAGGCGCTTGAGCAGCTAGCATCCGAAGCCGCACTTGGACGCATCGCGACGGCGGAAGACGTTGCTAACGCAGCTTTATTTCTTGCCAGTGATTTGTCCAGCGGCATTACCGGTCAACTGTTGCCAGTTGATGCCGGGCTAGCTTGATACGCGGCACGAGGCTGCTGTCAGATTGCTGATTCAAGTCGTGTGTTAACCGGCATCAAGGCGACTGATGCGGTATTCGGCAGCCTCAAGAGAGTCGCGACGAGATGAGCAATGGTACTCGGTGCCAACTGCTGGGATTTCGGCGAAACTCCCGGAATTCCTGCGATCATATCGGTTGCCACGGCACCCGGACACAGTGCAGTTACGCGCACGCCGTCCTCGTAACCGAAATGTCGCGCCGCATGACTCATCGCCACCAACGCATGTTTCGACATTGTATAACCGACCGAGCAGCTGTTATCTCGAAAACGGATGCCATCTGTTGATGCGATGTTGACGATGCGGCCAGTTCCGCATTCGCGAAGATAAGGTAACGCGAGGCGGGTCAGTCGAAACGGCCCCTTGACGTTGACCTCCCATAGCTCGTCCAGCAGATCCTCATCACCGGTTTCGAAATTGACCTGACGCCAAATACCGGCATTGTTAATCAGAGCATGTAAGGCGCCATAGTGCTGCACCGTACTGTTGATCCAGGTTTCCGCAGACTCGCGATCTGCAGCATCGAAAAATTCAATGAGCAAATTGCCATCGCCTGCTTCGGAGAAGGTTTTACGAGTGCTTGCGACGTCTCGTACGCCGATAGAGAGGCGGTAGCCTTCGCTCAGCAGTTTTCTGGCAATCGCTTCTCCGATGCCACGAGAAGCGCCGGAAACCATTACGACACGTTGATCGATATTGAGTAGTTCTGAATTATTATCCACTTGTCGAGATGTCCTTTTACGGGTTGCACCCGATCAGAAGATGCCCTGGTAGATGCCGCCGTCATTCACAATGTTTTGTCCGGTCATGAATCCTGCCTGGCCGCTACAAAGGAACGCGACCAGGTCACCACATTCTTTGGGGTCCGCGAATCGTCCCGCAGGACAATTTTTCTTACGGTCCTCAACAATTGCTTCATAAGTCGTGTTGCCGCGCTTCGCATGCCCGTGCAGATTGGTGTGCAGCGCATCGGTGTCGAACAGTCCCGGACACACAGTATTTATCGTTACGTTGTGAGGAATAAGATCCCGGACAATCGCGGCGACAGCGCCTGACAATGCGAGGCGAGCGGCATGCGAGTGCGCAAATCCACTTTGCGGGAACTTTATAAAACTCACTGACATATTGACGATGCGGCCGAATTTTCGCTCGCACATGCCAGGCGCGACTTTTTGAATCGGTGAGATCGACGACAGGAAATGATCATTCAACCATTTGAGCCACTCCTCATCGCTAATCAGGTGATAGTCGGTTGGCACCTGACGGACACCGGGATTGTTGACGAGAATATCCGGTTCCGGGCACGCATCGAATAATCTGGCACGGTCGTCGGCGTTATTGAAATCACCTGCGACTGGCGTTACGGCAACATTGGTTGCGCTGGCAATTTCATCGGCAGTCGCCTGTAGGTCTGCCTCGGTGCGTGACATTATCGTTAATTCCACACCCTCTCGTGCCAGGGAAAACGCGCAGGCTTTACCGAGCCCCTTGCTTGCTGCGCTGACTATCGCTTTGCGACCTTCCAATTCGAGATCCATTCTTAAATCCTTTTATTATCTAAATATTGGCGAGATGCTGCGGCCTGCCTAGCGGCGAGCGAAAGACGCAGCGAGCAGTCTGGCGGGTACGCGGAAGCGACCAGCAACGTCCTGCAACTGTTCGCGCACGGTCGTGACCTCCGCGCGATCGCCGGAAACCAGAACTGTGGCCGGCAGCAACTGTGCGTTGTAGCGCGCGGCGCAGGGCTCGGTGTAGCCGCCAGTGTCGAGAAATGCGACCAGATCATTCCTGTCAAGCGATGGCATACGGACTTGCTGGCCAAGTTCGTCGGAGTTGCACAGCGGGCCTACCAGATCGATCGTCTCTGTGCGTTTCGCCAGGGCATCGACGACCGGTAAGGGGTGGTAGTACCAATCAAGCGCAGACGACCACGACAGATGATTGGTGGACAGATCGAGATTGACCCACTTCTTCTTTTCGCCTTGCTTGATTGCGCCCACCGTACCGACGGATACACCGGAAGGTCCCGATAAGGAACGGCCGGGTTCCAGTCTCAGCTTGGGTAAGGGCAGGCCGAGTTTTTTCGCTTCTGCTTCGATCTCCTGACTACACAGTCGGGCGTAGTCGTCGGCTGTCGGTGCCGAATCATCATCGATTTGCTTGCGCGGCCCCGTGCCATACCATTTACCGAAGGTCCAGCCACCACCGATGTCTATGCAGGGAGGTGTCCAGCCAGTTTCGTCGCGAATGAATCCGGACCAGGTCACCATCTCACGCGCCATGATCGCGAAATCCATCGCTACGTTCGACATGCGGCTTAAATGGAAATGCGTTTCCTGAAGATGAATGTGTGGCATCTGCAATGCGTGCTTCACAATTTCAACTACTTGTGCGCGGCTCATTCCCCATTTAGTGCTGTCACTCTGTTCCTTCAGAGTACCCGGCCCATGCATCGCAACTCCGGTGCGGTCAGCGAGTGGCTCGAGGTCGAGCTTAAGTCGTATCCCGATATTTGCATCCCGGCCCTGCCGCTTACACACGGCATCGATGCGCTCGAGTTCATCCATTGCGTCAATATTGATGCAGAGGCCGTTCGCTACGGCCATTTCCAGCTCTTCGGTTTGCTTGTTCGAACCGTTCAGCACCAGCGTCTGTGGGTCAGTACCCGCTAGCAGCGCAATATACATTTCGTTCACGCCGAAGCAATCGCCACCGGCACCTTCCTGATTCATGATGTGTCGGTAGGCCAGGCCATTGTTGGACTTATTGGCGAACAGAATTTCGGACTCGCCAGGATAGTGCTTGAGAAACGCGTCCCGAAACATCCGGTAGGTGTAACGAAACTGGCTCTCACTTATGATGAACAACGGTGTGCCGAATCGCTCTGCGAGGACGGCGACGTCGCAGTCCTCAACCCACAGATTTCCATTTGATCCGATGCCGATGAACTCCCCATAATTTGTTTTGTATTTTATGGGTGTCAGCTCGGGCTGAGCGGCTGGCGCGGCTATTTGGTTTTGCATTTTGGATCCCTTCTTTGTCACGTGATATTCAGTGATGCCAGACCGGCGTGTAATTGTTGCAGTGCGGTTCCGCTTAGCGGCCGAAGAGGTGATCGCGGATTACCAGCGGCGAATCCGAGATGCTCCATCGCTGCTTTGGTGGCCGGGTACAGCGAACGCCCGCCGCTGGTAAACAAATCCGAGAGACGTCGTCCCGTTTGTTGAAGTGCATTGGCTGCATCGAGGCGACCGGAGTGGGCGGCGTGATACATGTCCAGCCCGCCCGGCACCCACACGTTCGGAAAGCAGTCGATGAAACCGTCTGCGCCGGCTGCAATCGCCGGTACGCCAAATATCGATGCCGGGCCACAGAAAACCCGCAATTTATCTTTGACTGCAATCAAGGTTGTATAAAAGTTGTTCCAGTCACCTGAGCTTTCCTTGATAGCGACGATGTTGTCGAGGTCGGCAAGTCGCAATGCCAATTCAGGCGTAATTTCGTTGATGGCATTTCCCGGGATGTTGTACAACACGATCGGAAAATCGACTGCCGCATTTACTTCCTGGTAATGCTCGAAAATTTCGTCGTCTGTCAGGCGAATGAAGTAGGGTGGCAATATCAGCGCCCCATCACAGCCGGCATCTTTCGCAGCATTCGTGAGGAACACTGTTTCCGATACGGTAATCGCACCGGTTCCCGCAAGAATCGTCCCTCGATCATTGCCGCATTTGACGCCAAGCTCGAATAGCTCGCAACGTTCATCGCTGCTCAGTGCCCAGAATTCTCCTGTGCAGCCGCCCACAAGTAACCCGGTTCCGCCAGCATCAAAAATACGGTCGGCATTTTCCTGCATCGCTTGTGGGTCGATTGCACCGCACTCGTCAAATGGCGTAATAACGGCAGTAATCGGGCCGTGCCAGTCCACACTCTCTCTATTCATGTTGGATACCGTTTATTTAGGCAAATCATCATTGATACGCCGGCCGTCGGGCTCGGAAAATACGTGCAGCTTGTCCACCTTGGGTGTAAGTCGAACTCTGTCATCGGGCCGCAAACGAATGTCGGGACTCACGCGCAGCAATATATCGTGACCGTGAAACCTGCAAACGACGATGACTTCGTGGCCGGCTGGTTCAACCACGGTGACCCGCGCTTCGTCGCCAGTGTCACCAAGTAAAATATCTTCAGGGCGGAATCCGACTGTGACCGGCACATCCTGTATGCCGTTCGCGGTTTCGCCAGTGAGGGCCAGGTCCCTGATCGGCAGGGTCCAGTCGCCGCTACGGAATACCCTGTCGTCGCCCGTGCCGGACAGGCGACCTTCAATCAGATTCATGGATGGCGTGCCAATAAAACCTGCGACGAATTTATTTCTGGGCCGAGAATAAATGTCGTTCGGAGCTTCGAATTGCTGCAACGTGCCGTCGCAAAGCACAGCGATTCGATCGGACATCGTCATCGCCTCAAGCTGGTCGTGAGTAACGTAGACCATCGTGCGACCAATGCGTCTGTGCAGTAAAATGAGTTCCGCGCGCATGTGTGCGCGTAATTTCGCGTCGAGGTTCGACAACGGCTCGTCCAGTAGGAAAACAGCCGGATCTCGCACAAGCGCGCGACCTAGCGCGACTCGTTGCTGTTGCCCACCCGACAATTCGCGGGGCTTGCGCTGTAGTAGCTGCTCCAGTTGCAGTACGGCTGCAACCTCGTGAACCAGTCGAGTACGATCTGCCTTTGGTGTACGACGTTTCTTGAGCGGATATTCGATGTTAGCCGCGACGGTCATGTGCGGATACAGTGCATACGTTTGAAAGACCATGGCAATGTTTCGTTTTGACGGTGGCAAATCGTTGACCACCGCTCCGTCGATGGAAATAGTGCCCTTACTCGGCTGTTCCAGACCAGCGAGCATGCGAAGTAAAGTCGTCTTTCCGCAGCCGCTTGGTCCCAGGATGCTTACAAACTCGCCTTTCCTGATTTCGAGATCGAGCGTATCAACGGCCAGTACGTCGTCGAAGGATTTGCTAACACATTCGATATGAATGCCGAGGCTGGTGTCGGTCATCCTTTTATGGCTCCTGCACCGAAGCCGCGTGTCAGATATTTTTGTAGAAAGGCGAACACAATTATTAATGGCACGCTCATCATCACTGAGGCTGCCATAAGCAGAGACCACTCAATGTTGAAGGAAGACACCAACATACTCATGATGCCGGTGGTCAGCGGCCGCACCTCGTCGTTGTTGATGAGTACCATTGCGAACAGGTACTCATTCCATGCCAGGATCGCCGTAAACAACGCTGTTGAAATTATTCCAGGTATGGCCTGCGGGAGAATTACGTCGAAAAACGCCTGCATACGTGTTGCGCCATCAACCATCGCGGCCGCCTCCAGGTCAGCAGGAATTGCGGCCATGAACGAACGCAGGAGCCACAATGCAAAGGGCAGAGCAAATGTCGTATAAGCGATGATTAAACTGACCAGGGTATTCGACAGGCCTACCTTTACCATGAGTAAGTATAGCGGGATGATCAGGACAACGGACGGCAGCAGGTAGGTATATAAAACCAGCACTGCCAGACTCTTGCGGCCCGGGTAGGAAAACCGGACAAGACTGTGTGCGCCAAGCGTTGCAATGACGACAACAACGACAGTCGTGCCGACGGCAAGAATAATCGAATTTTTCAGGTAAGTTAGAAACGGTGTTTCCTGGATCAGTCGTACGTAGTGTTCGAACGTAATCTCATTGGGCAGGAGGCCGGGTGGAATGAGAAATAACTCCGACTGCGGTTTTAGTGAGGTTAGAATCATCCAAAGCAACGGAAAGGAGATCAACAGAACAACGGTCCAGCCGAAAATGCTATAGAGAATTTTGTGCGATCCTTTCTTGCGCATGGCCATGTCTTCAGTCTTCCGTCTTACGGAGATACAAAGTCATGAATACCAGCATGATCAGCATCATTAAAACGGCTACGGCAGATGCATTTCCCATCTGATTGAGAGCAAAAGCCTCCCTGTAGACCATAAGCGGTAGCGTTTG
>Ga0114950_10002964_pt1 | contig 13098 bp, 11 predicted proteins | sample N075metaG_FD_83503 | JGI IMG/M metagenome (GOLD analysis project Ga0114950, IMG submission 83503) | Deep subsurface microbial communities from Kermadec Trench to uncover new lineages of life (NeLLi) - N075 metaG | ecosystem: Environmental > Aquatic > Marine > Ocean trench > Sediment | place...
GCCTTGAATGTTGGACTGTGCTTCCTCCGCTCTTTTGACATGTCCCACTCCTCCTCACGACAGCAACCGCTGCCGGTCATTTTAGGAGCAGAACTCTCACTTAACCACCTGTCCGAATTTCCGGGTCCACCTCAGACAACACTGCTAGAGCGCATGCTTCATCCTTTAGTTTAAGGGATTTTTAGCCCTTTCATGGTTGCGGATTTCCGGTTCCGTCCACAAAGCGACGACGCTTCGGGTTTCGCCGAGTTTTGGGCCAGTCAATGCATCAATCTGGGGATCTAGGCCATTTGGCGCGGGCGGCCAGTCCAATGGGCTCTTGGACTTGAGCCACGAATGGCGGACTATATACCCATGGCTTGGCGGCTCTGCCGTTCTAGGGAGGTCGGCCATGAGTGGGAAAGATAAGGCCGGCAACGATTGGGTGACGGGCCTCGGCATGGTGATTGCCGCGCCGGTGGTTCTACTTGCGGGGGCTGCGGTTGTGGTGGCCTTGTCTACGCCGATCAATATGGTCTCGGCGGTGATTGCATTCGCGATGGTCATCTTATTCGCCGGCAAAGCCGTAACACGGGAGTCAGCAAGCACCGATAGAACCGGGAAGGAGGACGCCATGTGTGAATCGGTCGATCTTTTCTCGGCCCTAGAGTCAGAGTACGTAGTGGTGGTCCAAGCCTTGACCGGCGCGCCGAGGGTTCCGGTTAGTGCAACAGTCACCAACGTCACCGGCCCACGCCCGCTCGGCTTGATGCCGGGCAACACCTGGATAATGGGCCCTGACGGCACGCCATCCCGACCCATGTGCCTTCCCGGCGCCGCCGCCCTAAGTGTCCTTTTCGGGATGGCAAGCGGCGAAGTCATGGGCCGGCCGGTGTGCTGCGGTTGCGTCGCCGCTGGGTGGGAAATAATCATTACGGTGAGGTAAGCCGTTTAGGCCATGTGGCGGTAAGTGCTCCCAAGGCCCTTTGAACCAAGAGCCAGTCGAACGAAAGCCGGCGTCCATCAGGCGTCGGCTTGTTCTTTCTCCCGCCGGTGTCTTTGGGCAAAGCGGCGAAGAGCCACAAGCGCCCACAGCCCTTCGATCACGGTGATGGGGTACACCTGGGCCAGCCCGCTGTATAGGGAGGTCATCGCGGAACCCAGGGCGAAAACCAGCACCAGCCACTTGGAGCGTTCCTCGGTCCAGTAGGAAAGAAACATGATGCTCACGGCGATAGCGCCGAATATTGTCAGCATTTAAGTGGTTCCGCTCCAAAGTACCGGCGTTGGAAGAAAAGGGCGGCATTGACCAAGCCGACGGCCACGGCGATGGCCAGCTCAAAGTTGTTGCTTGCGGCGGTGAAAGCTATGGTCGCTGTCTTGGAATAGTCTGCTCCCATGCGCTGGCCCATGTAGAAGGAAATCAGGAACATCACCACGAAGTAGATCGCCAAGGGAATCGCTATTCTCACAACGTCCAGTGGGATCTCCACGATGACCGCCCCTTGTAATGAGAACATTACCAATATGGTAAATAGCAAGGCCACTAAGGTTATGGGGCTGATTCTGGGGATAAAGGTCTGCTCGTACCAAAGCCTGCCCATGGTCCGCAACAATACGTAGCGGGATATCATTCCCGCGAGGAACGGTATCCCCAGGTAGATTGCCACGCTTCGGGCGATCTGGGCAATAGTGATGTCCACCGTCAATCCTTCCAGCCCAAACCAGGGAGGAAGAACGGTGATGAAGAAGAAGGCGTAGGCCGAATAGAACAGTATCTGGAATACCGAATTTAGGGCCACCAGCCCAGCGGCATATTGGCTATCCCTCTTGGCCAATTCGTTCCACACAATGACCATGGCGATGCACCGCGCGGTCCCAATGAGGATGACCCCCGCCATGAATTCCGGATGGTCTCTTAGGAATAGAACTGCCAGCAGGAACATCAGCACCGGGCCGATGAGCCAGTTCTGCGCCAGCGAAAGGCCCAAGATGCGATAGTTTCCGGAAGACCTCGCCCAGCTCTTCATAACGCACCTTGGCCAGCGGCGGGTACATCATCAATATCAAGCCAACGGCGATTGGGATGGACGTGGACCCGATCGAGAGCGATTGGGTGAAATCGGAAATCCCGGGCCACAAATGGCCGCTTCCCACGCCGATGGCCATCGCCAAGAATATCCAGACGGTGAGGAACCGGTCGAGCAGAGACAGTCGGCCCATGCCGGTCATCTCCGGCACCGGGAACGCCGCTGCTTCCAGGCTATGCATTGTTCGGCCGAGTTGAGACCATCAGTTGGCCGGAGGACCTTCATCGAACTGGACAAGTATCCCGTCGGGGTCATAGACGAAGATGGTCCTGATATTGCCTGACGCATCGGTGAAGTCTTCCAACGTCCCAGCCAGGGACACGCCCTTGGCAATCAGTTCCTGGGCGTAGGCCTGAACGTTCTCAACCTCGATGGAGATGTGGCTGATGCCTCGTTGGTCCAGTTTGATGGGCTCGCCGCCCACCTGTTCTCCCGGATGAGAGGTCAGCACCAGGAATGGCTGGGGTGAGTTGGGCTCGTCGAACCAGACGTTGGCCACGGTCCGGGCCTTCCTGGGCCGCTCGTACATCTCCGCCGATTCCGCGCCCGGCCGCCGCGCCATCTCTTGGGTGGTGTGCATCTTCACGGTCATACCCAGGACATCCCGGTAGAACTCCAGCGATTTTTCCAGATCGGCCACGCAGACTGCTATATGCGATATGCCTTTTGCTTTCAAATCAGACTCCATCAGACTCAATTGGCAGGGATTGAATTCCAAGACTGCCGAGTGTTTTCGGCGGCGGCAAACATGCTAACGGGCGGCCACCGGAAAGTCAAAGGGCGGTGCGACCTCGGGCCAGAGTGTAAGATGCTGGCAAATATGACTGCAAGCTTCCTCCGCGCCAGGAAAGATGGCCGGGGAGGATGCACGAGGTGTATCGATGGTCTCAACCGGCGAGAAACTGCCCCTGCCCTTGGAGGGTATCAGAGTATTGGACGCCACCCACATCGTGGCCGGACCTTTTTGTTCCATGATCCTGGCCGACATGGGCGCAGAGGTGATAAAGATCGAACGGCCCGGCACGGGAGACCAAGCCCGGGACCGCGCTCCTTTCATCGAAGCTAAAGATGGCCGGAGAATAAGCTCCCGGTTCCTTGGCGTGAACCGCAACAAGAAGAGCGTTTCGATAGACCTGCGCAATCCCCGGTGCAAATCGGCCTTCGAGGAGCTGGTCCGCAACTCGGACGTGCTGGTGGACAACTGGGGTTCCGGGGCCTTCCGCCGCCTGGGGCTGGGTTACGACCATCTGAGCGGGATAAATCCCGGCTTGGTCTACGCCAGCATCACCGGTTACGGAGACAGCGATGGCTTGAGCGGCCCCTACTCCAACCGGCCCGCCAACAACCTGGCCATCCAGGCCATGTCCGGTTGGATGGAGATCACCGGCGATCCGGACGGGCCACCCCAGAGTGTGGGGGACAACATCGGCGACTCTATCCCCGGCGTTTGGACGGCCTTGGGCATAGTCTTGGCCTTGGAGACCAGGCGCAAGTCGGGGCGGGGCCAGTACGTGGATATGGCCATGTACGAGTGCATGGTCTCCCACATCGAGAGCAACATGAACTTTTTCCAGGCCACCGGCGCAAACCCCGCCCGCTCCATCGACCGCCTGGCCACCGCTGGCATCACCTTCAAGGCCAAGGACGGCTACGTGGTTTTGGCTGGCGTGCGTACCGAAGCACGGATGCGCGAACTATGGAAGGTGGTGGGCCGGGAGGATTTATTGGAGGGCGACGCCCGGTACTTGGCCGGGCCGGGCATGGACGGCCAGTTCTACCATGACCACATCATCCCGGCCATCGAAGGCTGGTCATCTCAGGTTCCCAAATTCCAAGTGGCGGCGGCGCTGACGGAGATTGGTTTCTCGATGGGAGTAACCCAGACCATGGCCGATTTGGACCAGTGCCCCCAATTGGAAGCCCGGCAGATGTTCGTGGACACCGGCGACACCCTGGGCGGAACATTCAGGGGCGTGAAGACCCCCACCCGCCTCACCGCCTGTGTCGATTCTCCCGAAGGCACGCCGCCGATGCTGGGCGAGCACAACTCCGAGATACTCTGCTCCCTGGGCGGCATGACCCTTGAGGAGGTGGCCGCACTGGAGGCGGAAGGAGGCCTCTAGGCAGGCTCTGATTGGCTGTCGCCGGCGGATTCTTCCCCAGGTGCGGCGATCTGCTGCCGGATCAGGGGCGAGAAGAACACAGCCGGAATCAGCAGAACCAATCCCAACGAAACGCTCATGGCCACGGCCGCCTGGGCGCCGAAGTAGTTGGCCACCGCGCCCACGGCCAGACCACCGACGGCGGCCACTCCGATGCATTGCCCCAGCATCCCCAAGGCCGTTCCCCGCATGTCCGGGTCCGCCGATATCAGGATTATGGTGCTCTGCATGGTGCTATAACCCGCCGCGCCGAGGCCGGCCAAGAGCAGCATCATGAATGACAGTGGATACCAAGGCGACAGGGCGAAGAACAGTAGGCTGAGCAATTGCAGAGTCAGGCCTAGGCAGAATATGCGCCCGTGATAGCGCACTGCCGCCAGCGACGCAATCACGGAGGCCGCCGCCAATGACCCGATAGCCTGGGCTGAGATCAAGATTCCGGTCAGACCGGCGCCCACGCCCAGGTGGTCTCTGGCCACCACCGGGAACAGGGACTCCACGCTGAATGCCATGGCGTTCATGATCAGCGTGATAATCAGCACTCCCCGGATCACGTTATTGTTCAATGAGTATTTGATTCCCCGAGACACGGTGCGCCAGAACGGTTGCGGGATCGATGTCCGGGCCGGTCCCCTGGTCTTGACCAGTAGTATCAGCACGAAAGCGGCCATGTAGACCACCATCAAGACCACGTAGGCCACAGAGAAACCGGCGAATTCAATCAAAACGCCCGCCATGAACGGACCGATGAACCTCCCCAGGGTGGAGTTGATGGTCTCCAAGGACATGGCGCCGACGATCCGGCGGCTGCCCACAAGGTCATAGATCAAGGAACGCCGGGAAGGGAATTCCAGCACGAAGAGCAACCCCAGGAAGAAGGAAGCGATGAACAGGTGCCAAGGCTCTACGACGCCGGACACCACCAACACCAGGATGGCGGCGGTGGCGGCGACTGCCAGGGTGCGGTTCACCATCATGACAGCCCAGCGGTTGGCCCGGTCGGCAATCATGCCCGACATCAGCGCAAAGGCCAGCATGGGCGCCCAACGGAATACGAAGAGCAGGGCGACTTGGAACGCCGAGTCGGTGAGGTCCAGCACTAGCAGGCCCATGACGACGGTGTCCATCCAGCGCCCGGTGTTGTCCAGCCCCCCGGCGGCCCACATGAGCCGGAAATCCCTGAGTTGCAGTAGGCCCCTGACCCGGTCTGCCCAGGGACGGTTGTGTTTCACGGCAGCCATGGCCTAGCGGGTCAAGCGGCAGGCCGTCCTAGATAGGAGCGGCTCAGTGAAGTTGTCGGCGCAACAAGCGGCTGTGGGTCGGCGGTTTGTCGCGGGGCCCATGTCACCGATGGGAGGGCCGTCATGGGGGAAAGAAAGCTGACTGGCCACCAGCACGAATCGGGAAGCTGAGTTTGTTTGGCTACGAGCGATCGTACACCGACGTTATGACTACCGCTCGGCCCTCTTCGGAGTTCCGCAGCATGTTGGCCATGTTCTTGCTCATGTCCGTGTTTGTTATGACACCTTGGCTAAGGGGAGCCGGCTCCGCTGCCGCCGCCGCAGCCAGTCTTTCCTGCTGGACCTTGAGCCCCAGGGCAGTCACGTCGTTCCAGACCACTTGTTTGAATCCCAATCCGTTTAGAATCTCCTGTAATTCCTGGGGCGTAATCATCGAACTAAGGGACGGCTCCTCGGCCCAGGGCACAGGGTAGTGTAGTGGCGCTAGTGGTCCGCTCAGGACATCCTGGGTTGCCAGACGGCCATTAGGCCGGAGCACTCGGTGGACTTCGCTATACAACTTTTCTTTGTCGGGGATATTCATGGATGCGTTCTGCATCCAGACCAGATCGAATGACTCATCCTCGAAGGGCAAGTCCAAGGCACTGCCGCACTGGAAGCGTACTTTGTCTTCCAAGCCCAACCGGGCGGTCAGCATCTCCGCAGCCAGGCAGAATTCTTCGGTGAGGTCGATGCCCGTTACGTCGCACCCGTACTCCGAGGCTAAGATCCGGGCAGGTCCCCCAACCCCACTCCCGACATCCAATATTTGCATCCCTCCATGGATTCCAGCAAGAGATGCAAGCTCCTTGGTGGCGGTCAGACCCCCGCTGTGATATTGGTCGAATGAAGACAGGTCTTCCACAGTGAGTGCCTCAATATCCTTTCCAGCGTCTTCCAGCGCCTTCAAGATTACCGAGCATAGATCGGATTTGCCATATTGATAGTTGATGGATTGTTGGTAATCTGGCATCGCGGCACCTCACGTTTTGATTCCAAGTTTTCAAAGAGTCCACGCTCTGCGCCACGGCTGGTTGGATTGAAGAGCTGCGGTGGCTGGGACTGCAAGTACGGCACAGGCCAAGCGGTAGGCCAGCGGTCACAGAAAACGAAGGATTGTGATCAGTGTCCCGCCGCCAATCAGAGAATATCCCAATGGGGAGCTTAACCTACGCCCCCAAGGCATGTTTTTCTCGACGGCCATCACACCGCCCAACAGAAGCATCCATCCCAGGTTCCCGGCGCCAACGCCAAACATCAGAAGCATCAATGTCCAGCAGCAACCAAGGCAGAATATCCCATGGTCCAAACCTAGTCGAAAAGACTGCATCAGTTCGTTCCCGCCGCTCCAACGGCTATTGATGAAGCTGAAAGGCGACCGGCACTTGTCCAGGCAATGGTACTTCAACGGCGTGAATTGATAGACGCCAGCCACCATCAGGGTGCCCGCCCCGATAACCCAATCATTGGAATCCAACCACCGGATCTGCTCGGCGCCTTCATGTATCGCCAGATCCGCCGCGTGCACCAACACGCCAAATCCCATCCAAACCGCTAGATATCCGGCTCCGAGGAGTCCTACCAGAACCAGGTGGTTGGAGCGGTCACTTGTTATGGTGCGAAACATGGCTATGAGCGGGAGTGTTGTAGGCAACATCATGGCGAAGATCATGAGTGTCCAGCCTGCTGCAAAGAAGACGAGCAGGCGAACGTCGTCACCGGTGATTTCGGTCAACGCCTGATGATCTAAGAATCGGCTGTAAGGGGATTGGCCCCAAGACCACAAGCTTGCCCAGGCCAGCCCAATAATGGCCAACAGGACCAGCAGAAAGAGCCTATCGTTACGTACGGTCTGCCACATGAAAATGCCTAAATGAGTTGGCGGGCCATGACCACTAGGTCTAAGAGCCCGCCAAGATCGGTAAGCCGAATAATCAGGTTTCCCCTGCCTTTAGCTTTCGAAGTGGAATGGACCTGAAACCGCGTTATGGTCTTTCAGGTTGATGTCGATGTTCAGAGCGGGGACCGTTGCCCGGTAATTCGTGGCCTTCCCCACGTATGCTGGCGTGCCCGGTATGGTGCTGAAAACGGTGTCGTAAAGGGCCGATTCTTTACCAGTTGCTCCCTTGTATGCCACTATCTCGGCTTCCGCCGCGTCCCCAATCTTGACCGACCCGGAAACCCCTTCTATCTCGAATTTGATGGGGACCCGTTCCACTCCTACGACTTCCCCGATCAACTTGACCAAGTCGGCCACGGGGCCGCCCAGCTTACCGGTAAACAGGTTCAGGAGAGCCTCTTCTTGTTCCGGGGTGCTCTTGTCATCCACGTACACCATGGCGCGCCAATTGCCGGCAAGGACGTTGCCCGGGATATCCATCACCCCAGCAAACGTAAGACCCGCCACGTCCACTCCGTCGATGGTGCCCTTATCGAAATGCCACGCCATTATGGATTGACAGGTTCCGTTATCCGGGTCCTCGCCCACCCAGCAAGGGCAGAGAATGTTGCAGGTACAGACTTCCAAGAGTGCTCCATCTAGATTGTAAGCCATCGGTTTTCGTCTCCATTTCCAGGATAATTCCGGGTAGAATTTCCAGCAAGCGAGCTTAAGAGCCAGATTCTATGCTTTAGGCGAGTTCATGTCAACTCAATTCGTCGCGAGGCGGCTACCGCTTACGAACCCGGTTTCCCTACTGGTCCATCATTTCAGGCAATTAGCTTACGCGCCCTTCGACTCGATGGCCGACAGGATTACGCCGGGGGTCATGGGCAGGTCCCGCATGCGGACACCGATGGCGTTGGAGACGGCGATGGCCATGGCCGGCAGCGGAGGGATGATCGGCGCCTCGCCGACTCCCCGCAGTCCGAAGGGATGCTTCGGGTTCGGGACCTCGATCATCACCGTTTCAATCATCGGGACGTCCAGCGAGGTTGGCATGCGGTAATCCAGGAAACTGGAGTTCAGCATGGCGCCATTGTCATCGTAGACGTAACTCTCATTTAGCGCCCAGCCGATACCCTGGACCGTGCCGCCTTGGATCTGGCCCTCCACATAGGCGGGGTGCACAGCGGTGCCCACGTCCATGAAAGCGGTGAAGCGCAATATATCGACCTTGCCGGTCTCGGGGTCCACTTCCACGTCCACCAGATTGCCCGCGATGACTGGTCCGCTGCCCGGAGAGGCCGGGGATACCGAACAGGTGACCGGGCCGCCCGTCCGCATCAACCGGGCCGATAGGTCCTTGAAGCTGATGGTGTCCTCAGTCTTGCCGCAGATGAAGTTTCCTCGGTCAAAGTTGACGTCGTCTTCCTCCACTTCCCAAAGGATCGCAGCCCTGATCTTCATCAATCTGATGATTTCCTCGGCCGCTTGGATGGCCGCCAACCCCGTGTCAAAGGCGGTGCGGCTGCCGCCGGTGACCCCGGTCCAACCAATAGTGTCGGTATCCACCACGGTGGGCGACACGTCCTCGGCGCGAAGTCCCAGGACCTCGGCGGCCTGCATGGCGACTGCGGTCCGGGAACCTCCGATGTCCACCGAGCCGGTCACCAGGTTGATGGTTCCGTCGCTGTTGACGGTGATGGTGGCCGACGATGCCTGCCCTCCCTGCCAACGGTAGCCCACCGCCACGCCCCGGCCTTGGTTGGGGCCGGTGAGCGGGGTCTGATAATGGGGATGAGCCTTCATGGCCTCTTCCATCTCCCTGACTCCGAAGTGGGGATGGGGCACGCCGCTGGGCATCCGGTCTCCTTCCTTGACCGCGTTCTTCAACCGGAAATCCAATGGGTCCATACCCAGTTTCTCGGCCAGTTCGTCAATCACGGGCTCCACCGAGAATGCTCCCTGGGGTTGTCCCGGGGCCCGGTAGGCTTGGACCTTCTGTTTGTTGCAGACCACGTCGTAGCCGTCTACCAGCAGGTTCTCGATGTTGTAGGGCCCGGTGGCGCACAGGGTTGCGCCTCCGATCGGAGAACCGGGATAGGCCCCAGCCTCGAAGGCCAACCACAATTGGGCGGCGGTGATCTTCCCATCCTTGGTGGCGCCAATCTTGGTGCGCATCTTGGCTGCCGATGCCGGACCGGTGCCCTCGAAAACGTCCTTGCGGGACATGACAACCTTCACCGGACGGCCGCTCTTCTTGGACAAGACCGCAGCCACGGGCTCCAGATAAGTGGTGATCTTGGCCCCAAACCCGCCGCCGATCTCGGTGGGGACGACCCTGATCTGGGACTCCGGGATGTCCAGTATGGCGGCGCACGATGAGCGGATGGCGAAGGAACCCTGGGTGCAGGTCCAGATGGTGAGGCGTCCGTCGCCCGCCCAAGTGGCAGTGGACGCGTGGGGTTCGATGTAGCCTTGGTGGACCGTTTGGGTGGTGAATTCCCGTTCGACAATCACGTCGGCTTCTTGGAACCCCTTTTCCACGTCCCCCAACTTGTGCTGGATGTGCGAGGCGATGTTGCTCTGCTTGCCGCTGTCGTCGCCCCTTGCGAACCGCTCCAGCTTGAAATAGGTGGTCAGATTTTCGTGGAGCAGAGGAGCATCCTCTTTCATGGCCTCATCCAAAGTGAGCACCGGCTTCAGGACTTCATAATCGACCTCGATCAGTTCCAGGGCCTGCTCCGCTATGTGGGGGCTGGTGGCCGATACCGCAGCCACGGCATGCCCTTTATAGAGGACCTTGCCGGCGGCCATGACGTGTTCCGCCATGAGGCGGGCGTTGCCCTGGGTCTCAGCCAGGTCGATTATCTTGTCGGCGATGATTGGGAAGTCCTTGGAGGTGACAACAGCCGTGACGCCGGTCAGCGCTTCGGCCTTGCTGGTGTTGATTGACCGGATTCGGGCGTGGGCGTGAGGGCTGCGCAGCACCTTGCCGTGCAGCATCCCTGGCAGTTGAATGTCGGCGCCGTACTTGGCCGCCCCGATGACTTTGTCCACGCCGTCGTGGCGGATGGGCCGGGTGCCGACAACGTCGTATTGTTTGGTTTCCTCGGACTGCTGGCCGCTGGTGGTCGTGGTCATTGTTTATCCCCCAATCCTGGCGATCTTCGGTCTGCGGACGATATTCGTTGAATGAGAATATATAGCTTGGAGACTTCGAATCCCACTATATCTCTGGGTGCGTAGATGTCAATCTACATTGTCTGGCTTTTGGCTCCAACTTGGCTTTGGTTCTGCTAGGAGATTGACCGTAGGGTATGCGCTCGGCCCTTGTGCAACCGTAGACTGGTAGCGTATTCCCATTTGGAACTATGGAGACATGGAACGATTTCACCGTTGGACACATATTATCCAATGAACCCTTCTTTAAAGAAACGGCACGGGAAACGGGAAATGGGGGCGGTCTATGAACGATGAGGAAGCCGTTCTGAGTTGTCAGAACGGCGACCGGGAGGCGTTTCGCCATCTGGTGGAAACCTATCAAGACGTTCTCTATGGCACGGCCTTTTTGATGACCGGGAACGCCGCTCTCTCCGAGGACCACGTGCAGGAGGCATTCCTCTCGGCATGGCGGGGCATAAGAGGCTTTCGTACTGGCTACCCGGTCAAACCCTGGCTGGTGCGCATCCTCGTTAATACGGTCACTGCCCAGCGGAGACGCCGTTCATTGCCCATCGACCCACTTGAAGTAGCTGAGGCCCAGTCCGGGGTCGGCGGTCCGGTGGAATTGGCGGAGTCCAGCGAATCCCGGCAGCGCGTGCGGGGGGCAATCTCGGCCCTGTCGGACGAACACAACATTGTGGTCACGCTCCGGTTCTTCGCCGGGCTGACCGTGCCGCAGTTGGCCCAAGCGCTGGGAATGCGGGAAGGAACTATCAAGTCCAGGTTGCACCGGGCGCTTCAGCGTTTACGCAAGGAATTAGAAGAATTGGGACCCGGAAATAGTGACAGCGATGAGTAGCAACGAAAATTCCGATCAGGAAATGGAGCGGGTTCTTCAGTCCCACTTCGAATCGGAAGCTGAACGACTGAAGGCCCCAGCCGGCTTATGGGGCAGGATAGAAGCACGGCTGGGAAATAACATGGGAGCAATCGGCGTGCCGCATGTCTGGCAGCGCCTGGTCCGGCCAAGCCGGTGGGGATTGCCGCCGGCTCTAGCGGCCATGGTGCTGCTGGTTCTCGCCGTCTCCGGGACCTGGCTGTTCACCGCCACGCCTTGGCGGGACGACGGGGCTACGGATCTTGCTCTGCAGGCTGGGGCTCGTGGGCCAGCAACTTACGCAACGCCCGTGCCTACGCCGACGATTGCTCCCAGGCAAAGCCGGTTTGGGTCCGCTCCGGCTGCGACCAGAGCCCCGGCTCCTACCGCTGCCCCCGCTGCTGCATCCGCGCCAACTGGTGCGCTCGGTCCTCCAGGCGCGGCAGGTGCTGCCGCAACCACTGGCGGGTTCATCATCGTTACTGGAGAAGATAACAACCTAAGAACGGACAGTTTTAGCTTTCTTCAAGCGCAGTCGACGCCGTCCCAACCACCGCTTCCAGCGGCCAGCCCGGACTCACGTGGGCAGTTGGAGACAGTTCAAAGGCAAGTCATTTCTCAGGGATCGGTTTCATTGGATGTGGCAGACGTGCCTGCCGCCACCGTCCAAGTGCGGTTGATCGCCGAAAGTGTGGGCGGCTTCGTTGAGCAACTCTCCAGCCAGGGTGTGGAAGAGCGGCAACAATCAACGATGACCATCAGAATCCCTCAGCCGGAGTTTTTCAACGTATTCGACCGGATAAAATTGCTGGGCAAGGTCTTGAATGAAAACGCCGGCTCTGAAGACGTGACCGAGCGGTTCATTGACCTGGAGGCCCGGCTCAAGAGCGCGGCGCGCGAGGAACTGAGTCTCTTGTCGCTGCTGGAACGCGCCGAAAAAGTGAGCGAGATCCTGACCATCGAGCGGGAACTCTCCCGAATCAGAACCGAGTTGGAGCAGGTGCAGGGGCAGATCAACTTCCTGGAGCGAAGAGTCGATCTGGCCACGATATTTGTGGCCCTGTTCCCGCCTCAGTTCAGGGTAGGTCAGCCCCCTTCCGCATCATTGTCTCTGGAAGTGTCCGACCTATCGCAGCGGGTGGAAGAAACGAAGGCCTTGGTTACCGCGGCCGGAGGCGAGTTTGACCAAGTATTCACCACAGTGCAAAACGGGACCGGTAGAGCCAGCCTGACCATCCGGGTATTCGCCGAGGACTTCAATAGAGTGGTCTCAGCCATCGAGTCTCAGGGCAGGGTCACTGGCAAAGAGGTCCGGGAAGGGACTATTCTCAAGGACGCCGAAACGGCCACACCCGAAGACCCAGATTCCCGTATCGATGTGTCGTTTTTTGAGAAGGAACTGTTCAGGGCAGGCCAACCGCCTTCCGCGTCATTGTCTCTGGAGGTGTCCGACGTATCGCGGAGGGTGGAAGCCGTGAAGGCGCTTGTCTCCGCGGCCGGAGGCGAGTTGGACCAGGTATTCACCGCAGTGCAAGACGGAACTGAGAGGGCCAGCCTGACCATCCGGGTGTTCGCCGAAGATTTCAATAAAGTGGTGTCAGCCATCGAATCTCAGGGCAAGGTCACAGCCAAAGAGATCAGGGCAGGCACCGGCCCTAAGGCC
>Ga0114950_10002966_pt1 | contig 13091 bp, 8 predicted proteins | sample N075metaG_FD_83503 | JGI IMG/M metagenome (GOLD analysis project Ga0114950, IMG submission 83503) | Deep subsurface microbial communities from Kermadec Trench to uncover new lineages of life (NeLLi) - N075 metaG | ecosystem: Environmental > Aquatic > Marine > Ocean trench > Sediment | place...
GGTTTGCTGATGAAGTCAAAAGCACCCGCCTTGAGGGCGGTTATCGCGGTCTCCACACTGCCATGCGCGGTAATCATGGCCACGGGGATTTGCGGGTGTTTTTCCTGGATATACTCTACCAGGGTGATGCCGTCGCCGTCGGGAAGGCGCATATCGGTCAGGCAGAGGTCCGGTTGTACTTTGCCCACCTTCTCAATTGCTTCGGCCAAGGTGGCGGCGCAGTGAGTTTCCAGCCCCATTCGAGCCAGAGTAATATCCAGCAATTCCCGGATGTCGGGTTCATCATCTACAATTAGAACGCTTTGTTGAGTCATTGCGGCATCGCTGTATTGTGTTAAACGGCTCTTTGGGTCATTGAAATTCGAAAGCAGCTCTCTCCGTGTGCAGTCGGCTTATAGCTAATGCTGGCATTATTGATTTCACACAGTTCCTTGCATAAATACAAACCCATGCCGCTGCCTTCCTGGACGGTGGTATAAAAAGGCTCGAATAGTTTCGCCTGATCTACTGCGGACACCCCGGTACCGGCGTCGATAATCTCCATTAAACATTGGTGGGAGGTAAAATCCAGGCCCACCACTATTTTCGCACTCTCTTTATTGGTGGCCAGCTTACTATGGCGCAATGCGTTGTCCAAAAGATTCATCACCACACGCTGAAGATTTTCGGGGTCGAACTCCACCAGCAGTTCCTTGTAGTCGCAGTCAATAGTGATTTCCGCTTCACCATTCAGTGTTTTCAAGTAGCCAGCCACAGTTTCCTGCAACCATTCGCTCAGCACCAGATATTCGGGTTTGGGGACTTTCCGGCGGGAAATTTGCATGACACTCTCAACAATTTTATTCACCCTGGCGCAGTGGTGAAGAATAATATCGGCCATGCGGCGATCCGGTCCCGACAATTCGTCTGATTCCTGCAGCAGCTGGGCGGCGTGACTGATGGCTCCCAGTGGATTGCGTATTTCATGGGCGATACTGGCTGTAAGCCGACCCAGAGAGGTGAGTTTCAAGGATTGAGCGTACTGGGTAATCGGCGTGTAATCTTCAACAAATACCAGTGACTCCTTATTTGAGCTGGGCTGAAGCTCCCGAAAGTTGGCAATGACCGGCGGGGCACCCTCCATCACGGTAAACGGTTTGGTTCTATGTAGCCCGGTATTTTTCCAGTGTTCAAACTGGTAGGCCAATTCGGCGTCATAGTCTGCCAGCTGACGCCCATGCTCCATGGCCACCGGTCGTTCGGGGGCCAGCAGGCCGGTGGCGGCCTTGTTCATTACCCGCACGATACCGTCGTCACTGACCAGTAAAATCCCCGTTTGCATATGTTGCACAATTTGCTCGTTGAGGCGTTGCAGATCGTACAGATCGCTGGCGCGGTTACGGGCGAGTTCCTCCGCCCGTCCCAAGCGGCTGGCGATGCCCTGCACCAGCAAAGATACGCCGAAAATGAGTAAGCCCAACAGTCCGGCCGGGAACAACGCGTTGAAATTTAATTCCTGCAGACCCATAAGGCGCAGGGTGTCGATCAGGGTGGCCATGGCCGACAAGGCTGCTATCAACGTGGCCAAGGTTCGATTGCCCATCAGGACGGCGCTCGCTGCCACCGTAATGACCAGCAAAATGGGCAGCCCTCCCGCAATGCCCCGGCTGGTATCCGCCAATACAGTAATTGCGAGGATGTCGATGAGAAAGATGACGAACAGCAGTTTGTTATTGCGATTCAGGCGAGTGGACCAGGAACCCATAAGCGCAACACTGGTGACAAAGTACGCCAACGCTACCCCCAGGTACAACGAGGGGTTCAATATGCCCACCATCTGCCGTGTGTTGGGGCTGATCAGCATGATCAATAAAACGACGGAAAGAAGAGAGCGATAGGCCACATAAATACGGAACAGGGCCAGATTCTGTTTTGCTTGAGCACTGGCGCTCGGTTTTGTCAGGATTGCTGGGGCCATTGTGGAAACAGTATACCTATTTCCACTGAAAACTAAGCAGTTTGTTCCTATTCAATGACTAGTGAGGTGGTGTCCGGCAACCCAGGTCCCCTGCACCGTGAAGTCGTTATCAAAATGCACCATGTCGGCGCGAAAACCGCGGGCTATGCGCCCCAGCTCGTCGGCGCGTTCCAGGAACTCGGCGGGGTAGAACGCCGCCATACGCAAGCTTTCCTGCAGGGGAATATCTACCACTTCGGTCGCAATACGCACGGCATCTATCATGCCGATAGCACTGCCGGCCAGTACCCCCTCGGCATTGATAAGTCGCCCATCCTTTTCCTGGATTGTTTCGCCATAGATCTCAAAAGAGGCATCGATCCCGCCTACCGTCGCCATCGCATCGGTCACCAGCAGGGTCTTTCCCGCAGGCTTGGCTTTATGGGCGATGCGAATGCTCGCCGGGTGGACGTGGTGCGCGTCGGCGATAATGCCAATCCAGGTGGCGTCGCTGTCCAGTGCCGCTCCCACTGTGCCGGGTTCGCGTGCGGTGAGGGGGCTCATGGCATTAAATAGATGGGTAAAGCCGCGCAGGCCCTCTGCAATGGCATCCTGTATTTGCTCGTAGCCGGCATCGGTATGGCCGGCGCAGACATGAATGCCCGCCTGGGTTAGCTGCCGTATCTGCCCGGCTGGTGTGTGCTCCGGGGCGAGTGTCACAATGATTGAGGTCATTGCCAGAGAGCATAACCAGTCTATGTCTGCCGGCTCTGGCGGGCGTATCATGCTCGCCTTGTGGGCGCCGCGCCTGCTCGGTGCAAAGAAGGGCCCCTCAATGTGGACGCCCAGCACACTGAGGTTGCCCCCCGCCTGGGCCGCCTCTACCGCGCGCACACAGGCCTGTTGATTGTCCCGCGTATCGCTGACAATGGTCGGCAACATGCCGGTGGTACCGCTGCGGCGATGCGCTGCTGTCATCGTGTCTACCGTGTCTTTACAGGGCGCGTTATTCAGCATTACATCGCCGCCGCCGTTGACCTGTAGATCGATAAAGCCAGGGGCCAAGAACCCTCCCGCCAAGGCTGTGCGAGTGATGTTGTCGGGTAAGTCGGCAGTGGCGACCACTGCGGCGATCTTCCCGTCCTCCACAACTACACTACAATCTTGCAAGAAGTGTTCACCGTCGAATACGGTAGCGCCACTGATTGCGTAATTCACGCGCGCACCGCCTTGAAGGCTATGCCCGCCGAGTTAGCCACGTCTTTTATGGTTGCGTTCATTAGCTCAAACTGTCTCCTGGCTTAGCGTGCCCGAGGTGCTGACTATGTTATCATTGCCACCCTCAGAGTGAAGTGCAATCGAGATCAATGGCGCCGACAACGTTGTCATTTTCATTCTGGATCCACATTGTGTTGGAAAGCTTCGGGTTTTATCCCGGCTCCGTTTATTCGAAATTAACCAACTCGAACCCTAACTCCGAGATAGCCTATGACTACCCTGAATATCGTGATCGCGCAGATAAATACGCTGGTCGGAGATTTTAGTGGTAATACGGCCAAAGTAATCGAAACGGTGAAGCGCGCCGAGCAAGCAGCGAAACGAGAGCCCGGGCATAGCCCCCCCATCGTCGTCTTTCCCGAACTTACCCTGTGTGGCTACCCCCCGGAGGATTTATTGCTGCGCGATAGCATTGCACTGCGGGTGGATCGATCACTGCGGGAAATTTGCTCGGAGCTGGACGGTGACGCCTACACGATTATCGGTTATCCCCGCAAGCATGGCGATGTCCTGTATAACGCAGCGGGAGTGATTCATCGCGGAAAAATTATTGCCGAATACTACAAGCAATATCTGCCCAATTACCAGGTCTTTGACGAGAAGCGTTATTTTACCCCGGGCGATAGTGCCTGCCTGTTTTCCATCGAGGGTATCCAGGTTGCCCTGACCATTTGTGAAGATATTTGGGAGGACAGCCCAACCGCGCAGGCCGCCGACGGCGGCGCGCAGCTGATGATAAATTTGAATGCCTCACCTTACCACCAGGGAAAACGAAGCGAGCGCTGGGAATTGGTTGCCAGCCAGGCTCGCAGAGGCGGCTTTCCTATCGTTTATGTCAATCTGGTAGGGGGGCAGGATGAACTGGTTTTTGACGGCGGTTCATTTGTTGTGGCCGCTGATGGCGAGGTGCGCGCCGCCGCCGATAATTTTGAGGAAGGTGAATACGCCTTGCAGCTGGATTTTACCGGCGACACTGCCGTTATTTCGGGCATGGACGTCGCTTTGCAGGAAGAGCCATTGCAGAGCACCTGGAACGCACTGGTGCTTGGCGTGCGCGACTACGTCAATAAAAATCGATTTCGCGGTGTTGTGCTGGGCCTGTCGGGGGGGATTGATTCGGCCCTGACCCTTGCTCTTGCGGTCGAGGCCCTGGGGGCCGAGCGGGTGGAAGCGGTGATGATGCCTTTTCGCTATACCGCGCAGATGAGCGTCGACGATGCCGCAGAGCAATCCGAGCTATTGGGTGTTATCCATAAAGTGATTTCGATCGAGCCTATCTATGAGGCCTTTATGGCGAGTTTGCGTGAAGAGTTTGCCGGCACCAGTCCCGATACCACCGAGGAGAATTTACAGGCCCGCTGCCGCGGCGTGCTGCTCATGTCGATTTCCAATAAGAAGGGCTCTCTTGTACTCACCACCGGCAACAAGAGTGAGATGGCCGTTGGATACTCTACCTTATACGGCGACATGGCTGGCGGGCTGGACGTGCTTAAAGATGTACCGAAAACCCTGGTGTTCGACCTCTGCCGCTACCGCAACTCGTTGGGGCCGTGTATTCCCCAGCGGGTGATTGACAGGCCTCCCTCGGCAGAACTGGCCCCGGATCAGAAGGATGAGGACAGCTTGCCGCCCTATGACGTTCTCGATCGGATATTGGAGCTCTATATCGAGCGGGACTACAGTGCTGAGGCCATCATCGCGACGGGAATGGACAGGGAGCAGGTGCAGCGCGTGTTGCGTCTGGTTGATATCAACGAATACAAGCGCCGCCAGGCACCGGTGGGTATTCGAATCAGCCAGCGGGGATTTGGGCGGGACCGACGCTATCCAATTACTTCGGGCTGGTCTATTGGGGACTGAGGCGCAGCCTCGTGATGACATGGCCCCTGGTTGGGTAATCGTCTAGATTTTTGGTCGATTATCGAACTGCGGCGGTTTGGGTGGATCGAACAGGCCCAGGGATAGTTTGTTAATCCAGGAGCGTTGCAAACCGTCCAGGGTGTAGACGCTCTGGAATTCCCCGTTTTTGTCCAGCGAGGGATGATTGGGGTAGTTCATGGCCAATACCTCGATACTGTCCTTGGCCAGTTCGTCCAGACCCAGCAGTATGTAGCCTTGGGACATCACCGCCAGTCCGTCGGCTACCGCCGGGGTTCTCTGGAAGTTCTCCACCACGTAGCGACCCCGGTTGGCCGCCGCCATGTAGGCCCCGCGTCGAAAGTAGTAGTTGGCGACATTAATCTCATGGCGCGCCAGCAAATTGCGCAAGTGAACCATTCTGGCTTTGGCGTCTGCGGCGTAGGGACTATCGGGATACCGGGACAGGAGCTGGGCAAATTCGGCGAAGGCTTCCTTTGCATGGCTGGTGTCACGCAGGGTTTCGTCGGTGGGGATAAATCGGGAAAACACATCTTCATTGTCGGTGTAGGCCGACAATCCTTTCATGTAGTAAGCGTAATCCACATTTGGATGCTGCGGGTGCAGGCGAATAAAACGGTCTGCCGCCTCTACAGCGGCTTCGTGCTCATAGGCCCCATAGTGTGCATAAATTAATTCCAGTTGGGCCTGCTCGGCATATTTGCCAAAAGGGTAACGTGATTCCAGCATTTGCAGGCCGCGAACCGCCAGGTCGAAGTTTCGGTTGCGCAGCGAGCGCTGGACGTCCTGGTACATCTGCTGCTCCCCGGTATCGGCTGCGATATCGGGCAACTCGTCGTTACTGGAACAGCCAGCGATGAGCAGGCCTAGGAAAATGATAAGTGCGTATTTCAATGATTCCACCAAATCCGATTTTGAGGGCAGTATACTGTCCACCAAGAGGCGGTATTTAACCACAGGCCGCCCCAGGCATAAACAGGAAATATGATGACAGAGAGTGTTGTTTTGGCCGCCGTGGTTCCGGAGTCGCTGGACGGCGAGCGATTGGACCAGGTTGCGGCAAAGCTTTTTACCGACTATTCCAGATCTCGATTGCAAGTCTGGATAAAAAAAGGTGAGCTGCGAGTGGAGGGCGATCAGCGCCGACCCAGGGACAAAGTGTATGAGGGCATGCGGTTATCCGTCGCAGCGGAACTGGAACCTGAGGTCAGTTGGCAGGCACAGGCAATAGATCTCGACATTATCTATGAGGATGACAGCATTTTGGTGTTGAATAAACCGGCTGGTCTGGTGGTTCACCCGGCCGCGGGCCATGCCGATGGCACCCTGGTCAATGCGCTGCTTAATCATTCCCCCGCAATGGCCAACTTGCCCCGCGGCGGCATAGTGCATCGGCTGGATAAGGAAACATCCGGCATCATGGTGGCGGCCAAGACCCTGCCCGCACATCATCATCTGGTGGCGCAGTTACAGGCGCGCACTGTGAAACGGGAATATTGTGCGGTGTGCGTGGGCACCATGACCGGTGGCGGCACGGTGGATGAGCCCATTGGCCGTCATCCCAAACAGCGCAAAAAGATGGCCGTGCGCGCGCTGGGTGGCAAGCCTGCCATTACCCACTATCGCCTCGTCACCCGCTTTGCCAGTCACAGTGAAATTGCCGTGAACCTGGAGACCGGTCGTACCCACCAGATACGCGTACATATGGCTCATCGTCGCTATCCCCTGATTGGCGATCCCGTCTATGGGGGGCGGCCGCGCATTCCCAAGGGCGCCTCCCAGGAATTGATTGCCGCTCTGCGTTCGTTCCCGCGACAGGCACTGCATGCCGTGGCTCTGGGTTTATTGCACCCCGACTCCGGAGAACATGTGAGGTTTGAATGCCCGGTTGCCCAGGATATTGTGGCGCTGCTGGACACCTTGAAGCGGCACGACCCATTATTGGCCAATGAAGGTTATTAGGCCCGACTGGCCGGCACCGGATTGGGTCATTGCGCTAAGTACCACCCGGCAGAATGGGCATTGCCGAGGTGTTTATAGCGGCGCGAATATTGCCCGCCATGTGGGTGATGCCAGTGCGGCGGTGGACTTGAATTGGCGTGAACTGGACGATGAACTGCCTGCGGGCACCACCATACAGTGGTTGTCACAAGAACACGGCGATACAGTTGTTTGCGCGAATAACCGCGGCGAGACGCCACCTGCCGATGGCAGTTGGAGCAAAACGTCGGGGATTGCCTGTGCCGTGATGAGTGCCGACTGCCTGCCAATATTACTGTGCACGCGCAACGACGGGGTGGACCAGCCCCCGGTCGTGGCGGCGGTGCATGCGGGCTGGCGCGGGCTCGCCAGGGGCGTGGTTGAGGCGTGTGTGGCAAATATGGCAATCGAGCCCAACCGGCTTATGGCCTGGTTGGGACCCGCGATCGGGCCGAATCGTTTCGAAGTCGGGCGGGAAGTAAGAGCGTGTTTTTTATCTTCTTCGCCCTCTGCACAATGCGCTCTGGTATCGCTGTGCTTCACTGAGATAGCGGCTCGGCCGGGCTTCTTTCTGGCGGATCTCTACGCGCTCGCCCGGATTCGATTACGCGGCGCAGGTGTGTCCGACATCTACGGCGGGCAGTACTGCACTTTCACAGACGACGCACGCTTCTACTCCTATAGACGAGATGGCCAGACAGGGCGCATGGCAACTGTTATAACGCTAAAGCCCTACTTGAAATAAGGGTATTTTGGCCCCATATAAAAGCTCAGAGATGAATATCCGGAGTTCATGGGAACCGGGTTTTAAGGAGAGCTTTTGGTATGAGAATGGACAAACTGACTAACCAGTTGCAACTCGCACTGGCGGATGCCCAGTCTTTAGCCCTGGGCAGGGATCACAATTTTATCGAGCCGGTACATTTATTAGCGGCCCTGCTTGATCAAAAAGGCGGCTCCAGTCGCCCTTTACTGCAGCAGGCGGGCGCCACGGTGACTGAATTGTCCGCCGCTGTGGGTACGGCAGTACAGGCCTTGCCCACAGTAAGTGGCACCGCTGGCGATGTTCATATGTCTTCGGATTTAGGCAAAATACTCAATGTCTCGGACAAATTGTCCCAGCAGGGCGGAGATACCTACATCTCCAGTGAGTTAGTGCTGCGAGCCATGCTGGAGAGTAAGACCTCAGCGGCAAAATTATTAAAGAGCCACGGCGTGACAGTTGCCGCATTATTGGCGGCTATTACAGACGTGCGTGGGGGACAGAGTGTAGACAATCCCGAGGCTGAGGAATCTCGTCAGGCCCTGGACAAATACACCATTGATCTCACCGCATTGGCGGAGCAGGGCAAGCTCGACCCGGTGATCGGTCGCGATGATGAAATCAGGCGCACTATCCAGGTTTTACAGCGCCGCACGAAAAACAACCCGGTATTAATCGGCGAGCCGGGCGTGGGGAAAACGGCCATCGTTGAAGGTCTGGCGCAGCGCATCATTAACGGTGAGGTGCCGGAGAGTCTGCGCGATAAGCGTATATTGTCGCTGGATTTAGCCGCGCTACTGGCCGGCGCCAAGTTTCGCGGAGACTTTGAGGAGCGCTTAAAAGCGGTATTGAATGAACTGTCCAAACAGGAGGGGCGGATCATTCTGTTCGTGGACGAGTTACATACCATGGTGGGCGCGGGTAAGGCGGAGGGTTCCATGGATGCCGGTAATATGCTCAAACCGGCCCTGGCGCGCGGCGAACTGCACTGTGTGGGGGCAACCACGCTGGATGAGTATCGCCAGTACGTCGAAAAAGACGGGGCCCTGGAGCGCCGCTTTCAGAAGGTGTTGGTGGAAGAGCCCAATGAGGAAGACACCATCGCCATTTTGCGTGGCTTGAAGGAGCGCTATGAGGTGCACCACGGTGTCGATATTACCGACAGCGCCATCATCGCCGCCGCGAAACTTTCCCAGCGCTATATTACCGACCGCCAATTACCCGACAAGGCGATCGACCTTGTGGACGAGGCGGCGAGTTGGATTCGTATGGAAATTGACTCCAAACCCGAGTCGATGGATAAGCTGGAACGCAAATTGATCCAGTTAAAGATTGAGCGTGAGGCGGTGAAGAAGGACAAAGATCCCGCCGCCAAGAAGCAGCTGAAATTATTGGCCGGGCAAATCGAAGAAATATCGCGAGAATTCTCTGATCTCGAGGAAATCTGGAAGGCTGAAAAAGCCTCTCTGCAGGGGGCGGCACAAATCAAGGTGGAGCTGGAGCAGGCGAAACTCGAGATGGAGGCCGCGCGGCGCAGCAGTGACCTGACGCGTATGTCGGAACTGCAATATGGCCGTATGCCGGAATTGGAAAAACAGCTGGAGTTGGCGCAGGCGGCGGAGTCTATCGAACACACACTACTGCGCAACAAGGTAACGGAGGAAGAAATCGCGGAGGTTGTTTCGCGTTGGACCGGTATTCCCGTCTCAAAGATGCTGGAGGGAGAGCGTGAAAAGCTGCTCAGGATGGAGGAGTCGCTACACGCCAGGGTTGTCGGCCAGGACGAGGCGGTGGTTGCGGTTTCAAATGCTATTCGCCGGTCGCGCGCCGGCCTGGCGGATCCCAATCGACCCAACGGATCTTTTTTGTTCCTGGGGCCCACAGGCGTGGGAAAAACCGAATTATGTAAAGCCCTGGCGCATTTTTTGTTCGATTCCGAGCAGGCGATGGTGCGCGTGGACATGTCGGAATTCATGGAGAAACACTCGGTGGCCAGGTTAATCGGCGCGCCTCCGGGTTATGTGGGTTATGAACAGGGTGGCTATCTAACGGAGGCGGTGCGTCGCCGTCCCTATTCAGTGCTGCTGTTGGATGAAGTGGAGAAGGCCCACCCGGACGTGTTTAATGTGTTGCTGCAGGTGCTGGAAGATGGTCGCTTGACCGATGGTCAGGGGCGCACGGTGGATTTTCGCAACACGGTTATTGTCATGACTTCAAATCTGGGCTCCGACCTGATTCAGGAGATGGCCGGAGAGGACAATTACGATGCCATGAAGGCCGCGGTGATGGGCATTGTGGGCAGTCACTTTAAGCCCGAGTTTATCAACCGGGTTGACGAGATCGTTGTGTTTCACCCACTGACGTTGGGGCAAATTCGTAGTATTGCCCAAATTCAGCTGCAATCGCTCAAGCGCAGATTGATGGAGAGGGAGCTTAATTTGGAGGTCAGTGATGCGTTTATGGACAGGCTGGTATTAGCGGGTTTTGACCCTGTGTACGGGGCGCGGCCATTGAAACGGGCGATTCAGCAGGAGTTGGAAAACCCTCTGGCCCAGCGTATTTTGGCCGGTGAGTTTGAGCCGGGGCAGACTATTGTTGCAAGCTACGAGGGCGACCTGCCGCAGTTTGACGTGGGCTGAACCGGCTAGCTAGTGAGGGCTACTCACAGTGTATGTCGATGAGTTTTCTGGCCTGCTCTCTCTGGGCCTCTTTCTCGTCTTCGTCTATATAGCGATACTCGCCCTGGTCGTCGCGAATTCTGATTCTGGCAAAGGTGTCCAGCGTGCTCAGGTTTTCCTGGGCGCGCTCACAGTATTCGGGATTCTTTTTAATACTCTGGGGCTTGGCAGTGTCCACCGGCTCAAACTCATTCCTGTAAGAGGGTTCTATATTCGCGGGCACCACACCTTCGGCGGAATTTACCCGACGAACCAGGCTGGAGGTGGTTGAAACCACTTCGTAATCCGTGCCCGGGGGGGGTGGACGGTCGCTGTGAACCGGGTTGCCATTTTTGTCGTTCCAGCGATAGTGGGAGTCGGCCGCGAAGGCAAAGGAACAGCTTGCCGCGATAACTGCCACCAGCAAAATGGCCAAGCTATGGTGTTTTGCATTCCTCACGTCAAATCCCCCTGCAGTTATGCCACGAACTATGCAGCCTGCACTCCTAAAAGTAACCCAAATGCCCCTGCTTTAGCAAACATTCGATGAAAGAAGGTATAAATCACTTATTCACGCCATCTGGTTGACTTTAAAGACTTTACTGCCAACAATAAAGGGGTCTTTCAAGTGGCAACGGCTAACGTTGAGTACCCTCGACCTCTGGCCTACTGCAGTGATCCGATTATTTGGTGCAGCTGCTTGTTAGTCCCGTATTTAATCTGCGTCGCATTGACCGGATTAAGGGCCAGACACTGCGCTACCCCGCAGGGCGACCGATACACAAGTGTTCGTGATCGTAATACCCCTCAGGAGCGTCCTTGCGACCGCTTGGATGGGTTGATCGGCAGCAGTGTATCGAGCTTAGACAGGGGTGGCGGAGCATTCGAATACCGGGTCAGGTATTTCTCAGCACCGTCCACACACTATTGGTTTTATCGAATTCCTTTGGCGAGGGTTACGCGTTGGGGTTTTCGAGACAGTGAGGAGATTTGACGTGACGTTGTTATCAGGCGGCGAGATGGTTGCCCGTGCACTGGAAGATGAGGGTGTTGAGTTTATCTTTGGTTATCCCGGTGGAACGGTTTTACATATTTATGATGCTCTGTTCAAGGACTGCAAAGTACCCCATGTACTGGTGCGTCACGAACAGGCTGCTACTCACGCGGCAGATGGCTACGCCCGTGCAACCGGCAAGGCGGGCGTGGTGCTGGTTACCTCCGGCCCCGGCGCGACCAATGCGATTACGGGCATAGCGACGGCCTACATGGATTCTATTCCCCTGGTGGTGCTTTCCGGCCAGGTACAAAGTCACCTGATTGGCGAGGATGCGTTTCAGGAGACGGATATGTCGGGCATTTCCCGCCCCGTGGTCAAGCACAGCTTCATGGTCAAGTGCGCCGAAGACATTCCGCTGATGATCAAGAAGGCTTTCCACATCGCCACTACCGGCAGGCCCGGACCGGTGGTGATTGATATTCCCAAGGATTTCACCCGGCCCGATCAAAAGTTTGAATACATCTATCCCAAGTCGGTCAAGCTGCGCTCTTATTCTCCCGCCCAGCGCGGTCATACCGGACAGATAAAAAAAGCCTGCAGAATGCTGCTGGGCGCCAAGCGACCGGTTATTTATGCCGGTGGCGGGGTCATCATGGGCGACGGCTGTGAATTGCTCAGCGAATTGGCAAAGTTACTGAATTTTCCGGTTACCAATACGCTGATGGGTCTGGGAGCCTACCCCGGAACCGATCCGCAGTTTTTGGGAATGCTTGGCATGCATGGTCTTTATGAGGCAAATATGGCCATGCACAACAGTGATGTTATTTTGGCGATAGGGGCCCGTTTTGATGATCGGGTGACTAACACCGTGGATAAATTCTGCCCCGGGGCCAAGATAATCCATATCGATATCGATCCCACGTCAATCTCAAAAACGGTTGCCGCCGATATTCCCATCGTTGGGCCTGTTCGCTCTGTGCTGACTGATTTATTGGCACAAGTTCGCCTATTGCAGGAGAAAGACAGTGAGTTGCCCGATGTTCAGGCGCTGAGTCGCTGGTGGCAGCAGATAGATGAGTGGCGCGCCAACCACGGCTTACTCAGCGGGCGACGTTACGGCGAGAGTGACTTTATTATGCCGCAACAAGTCATCGAAAGTTTGTACCGCATCACCAAGGGCGAGGCGTTCGTAACCTCTGACGTGGGCCAGCACCAGATGTTTGCCGCCCAGTACTATCGCTTTGACAAGCCCCGGCGCTGGATCAACTCCGGTGGATTGGGCACCATGGGCTTTGGCCTGCCGGCGGCGATAGGCGTGCAATTGGCCTTCCCCGACAGCAAAGTTGCCTGCGTCACCGGCGAGGGCAGCATTCAGATGAATATTCAGGAACTGTCTACCGCTACCCAGTACAAAACGCCGGTAAAAATTATTAACCTGCGCAACAATTACCTGGGCATGGTCAAGCAGTGGCAGGACATGCAATACGAGGGTCGCTACGCAATGAGCACCTACGAGGATTCACTGCCCGACTTTGTGAAACTGGCGGAGGCCTATGGCCATGTCGGTTTTCAGGTAGACAAGCTGTCGGATCTGGATGACAA
>Ga0114950_10002969_pt1 | contig 13084 bp, 11 predicted proteins | sample N075metaG_FD_83503 | JGI IMG/M metagenome (GOLD analysis project Ga0114950, IMG submission 83503) | Deep subsurface microbial communities from Kermadec Trench to uncover new lineages of life (NeLLi) - N075 metaG | ecosystem: Environmental > Aquatic > Marine > Ocean trench > Sediment | place...
AGGGGAGATCCTCTGCGAGTGGCGGTCTCGCTCGCGCATGGGGGAGGGATGAGCGAGCGGCTCGAGCGTGAGGCGGACCTCGAACTCGTCAAGCTCGATTCCCAGGCCAAGTATGCGGCAGTGGCTCACGACGAGATCGATGCCTATATGCGCAGTGCCCGAGACGACGGCTATCCCGACGTCGTATGGGATCACCTTCCTGGCGCCCTCGTAGCGATGGAAGCGGGTTGCCGGGTGTGTCATTTCGACGGCGGGGAGATCCGTTTCCGGCGCGAAGATGCGGTGGGGTTTCGGGGCGGGTTCATCTGTTGTCGCGATTCCCCGTCTGATGCTCTGCTACAGCGGTTGCAGGGGATCGCAGTCGGTTGAAACGACGGAGAAAGAGACCGGGGGAGAGGATCGAAAGATATGAGTTGAATAAACTAAGATTAAATCTTCATAACTAGACTAAGAAATATCTCCCTCTCGGGAATACGGTTGCTGTACGGTTTGTTCCTACTATTGCTACTGGATGAAAAGCTCAGGATCCGGTAGGACAGCAAACAACCGACAATACTGCTCAAATCGAGAGGAGAAAGAGATGTTTGGAACGAACCTGGTACGACGAACGCGACCCGATGGATTCTCAATTCTTGCGAATCGTTTCTTCAACGACGATGTTTTCTGGTCCGGTATCGCTCCGGCCTGCGTGGGGTCTGACACCGGTACACAGAGAGCCAATTGGAACCCCTCTGTCGACGTGCATGAGGAGACCGACGCCTACGTCGTGACTGCCGATCTTCCCGGAATCCAGAAGAACGACGTCGAGGTGACGGTGGACGACAACGTGCTCAGCTTGACCGGCGAGCGGAAGTTCGAGGAGCGCACGGAGGAGGATGGATACCGCCGCCGCGAGCGTTCCTTCGGGAAGTTCTCCCGGCGCTTTCGATTGCCGCGCCAGGTAGATGCGGCCAAGGTCGATGCGACCTTCAAGAACGGCGTCCTCGAGATCCGAGTCGCCAAGAGCGAGGCCTCGAAGTCGCGCACGATCAAGATCCAATAACCGGCTACTGGCCCCTCGGTCAGTTTTGAAAAGGCCCTGCCCTATCGGCAGGGCCTTTCTCTTTCGGGCATCCGAGAGGTCTCAGGAGCTAGAATAGCGATATGGATCGGTCGCGCGAACAGCCTTTCGAATCTCTCTACCGACACGGGTTCATCCGTTGCTCAGTGGCGATTCCGCAAGTTCGGGTAGCGGATCCGGAGCACAATCGGAGCCAGATCGTGTCTCTGGCCAAGCAAGCAGAGGCGAAGGGAGCTCGGTTGGTGGTCTTCCCGGAGCTCTGTCTGAGCGCCTATACCGGAGACGACCTGTTTCATCAGGCCGCGTTACTAGAAGCCTGTGAGGACAGTCTCGGAGGGCTGGTCGAGGAGAGTCGGGATCTCGCCGCTCTGCTATTGGTGGGGGCGCCACTGCGATTCGAGGGCAAGCTCTTCATCTGCGCAGTCGCGATTCATCAAGGGAAGATTCTCGGTGTGGTGCCCAAGAGATACCTGCCCAACTATCGAGAGTTCTACGAAAAGCGCCAATTCTCGTCGGCGAGATCGGCTCTGGGCTCCGAAGTCGATCTTTGCGACCAGACTGTTCCCTTCGGCTCTCTTCTCTTCACCGCTTCCAACGTGTCTTCGTTCTCGGTCTTCGTCGAGATTTGTGAAGACCTCTGGACTCCTCTGCCGCTGAGCAGTTGGGGAGCCCTCGCCGGTGCCACGGTTCTGTGCAACCTGTCGGCGTCCAACGCCACCGTCGGAAAGGCCGAGTACCGCGAGACCCTCTGTCGCGCCCAGTCCGGCCGCTGCATCGCCGCCTATCTGTACGCCGGGGCGGGTGCAGGCGAGTCGACCACTGATCTCGCCTGGGACGGCCACGGAATGATCTGGGAGAACGGCGTCTGCCTGGCACAGACGGAGCGCTTCGGGGCCGCCGGACAAGTTCTCTTCGCCGACGTCGACGTTGAACGTCTCGAGCTCGATCGAATGCGAATGACCAGCTTTCAGGACTCGGTGGAGGACCACCGCGATCGGATCAGAGAGCTACGAACGGTGCGTTTCGAGTGCGACCTTCCCGACCGCGCCGTTGAGTTGGAGCGCGACATCGCTCGTTTTCCTTACGTGCCCAGCGATGGCGACCGGCGGGATGAACATTGCGCAGAGGTCTATAGCATCCAGGTGCACGGTCTGCAGCAAAGGCTCGAAGCGGCGTCGATCGAGAAAGTCGTGATCGGAGTATCGGGTGGACTCGACTCCACGCAGGCGTTGATCGTTTGTGCGCAAGCGTTCGATCGACTCGGTCTGCCGCGGGAGAATATTCTCGCGTACTCCCTTCCCGGTCTCGCGACCAGCGAACGTACACGCCGCAACGCCAAGGCCCTGATGGACTCGCTCGGCGTCAGCGCCGGGGAGATCGACGTCGGGGATGCGAGTCGGGAGATGCTGAAGCGAATCGGTCATCCGTTCGCCGAGGGGCAGAAGCTCTACGACGTCACCTTCGAAAACGTACAGGCGGGGGAGAGGACCTCGCCTCTGTTTCGCTTGGCCAACCTTCACGGCGGGTTGGTCGTAGGTACCGGAGATCTTTCCGAGCTGGCACTCGGATGGTGCACCTACGGAGTGGGCGATCACATGTCGCACTACAACGTGAACGCCTCCGTTCCCAAGACACTGATTCAACACATCAATCGCTGGGTGTCGCGCCGGGCGCTCTTCGCGGCTGCGCAGGACACTATCGAGTCGATCCTGGCGACCGAGATCTCGCCGGAGCTGATTCCCGGCGGCGAGGCAGAGGGGCCCGCGCAGAGCACCGAAGCCGTCGTGGGTCCGTTCGAGCTGCAAGATCTCCACCTCTACTTCGTAACCCGCTACGGTTTTCGGCCGAGCAAGGTGGCCTATCTCTGTCACCACGCCTGGAGTGACCGAGAACGAGGACAGTGGCCCGAAGGCATGGAGGGCGAAGACCGGCGCGAATACGACCTCGAAGAGGTCAAACACTGGCTCGAAGTCTTTCTCTACCGCTTCTTCGAGATCTCTCAGTTCAAGCGATCGGCGATCCCCAATTCTCCCAAAGTGGGATCCGGCGGGTCACTGTCTCCGCGCAGCGACTGGCGGGCGCCGAGCGATTCGAAGGCGACTCTGTGGATCGAAGAGCTACGCCGCAACGTTCCCGATCGTGCGGTGCGCCTCCGCTTGGCTCAGGAACCTCCGAGGTAGCCCAGACTCTCGAGCTGTCTGCGGTCCTCGTCGGACAACTCGCCACTTCGCTGCTCGTACTTCGCAAGATTCTTGTACCAATCGGAGAGCTGTCGCCCGAGCGGCGGGCGGGTCTCCTGCGTGGGAGCCCTCAGGGGGCGGAGCTCCTGCGGATCGTTAACGAGGTCGAAGTACTGGATCTTGCGGTCGTCGAAGTCATAGACCGCCTTGGCTTTCTGCGTCTGCAGAGAGATCGAGATCGGGTGAGCGAATCGAGTCCGCTTCTTCTTGCTGAAGGCGGTGTGCTTTTCCCCGAGCGCGAACCGCGGGCGCTCTTCCCCGGCGCCTGCGGCCCAAGCTGGGACGAGAGTCCGCCCCGCATTCTCGGAGGAGGCGGGTAGCTCGAGCAGATCGAGGAGAGTCGGCAGAAGATCGACGAGAGAAGCGGGGTAGCTGAGCCTCGTCTGCTCGGGGATTCCAGGCCCGGTGAAGATGAGCGGAACCTTCAGGTTGGGCCAGTGAACGTTCTTGCCGTGCCCCCAGTAGCTGTGCTCTCCGAGACTCTCGCCGTGATCGGCGAAGAACACGACGAAGGTCGACGGCGCGGGTAGAAAGCCGGTGGTCTGTTCCAGGAGTCGCCCGACCCAGGAGTCGGTGAAACGGACCTCGCTGGCGTACTTTCGGCGTTTCTGCCAACCGGATTCACGATCCTCCTTGCTCGGTTGCGGCGGAATATGGCCGGGGTGGAGCTCGAACGGGGTATGCGGCTCGCTGTAGTGCACCCAGAGGAAGAGGGGCCGGTCTGGATCACGGTCCTGCTCCAGCCAGGCCATGGCGGCTTCGGTGACGCTCTTGGCGTCTCTCTCGCGGGCGCCACCGATTCCGTGCCGAGACAGGTTGAAGTGCTCGTCGTAGTGCTCGAAACCTCGGCCGATGCCTGAGAGGTGGTGCTTCAGCGTCCAATTGGTGATGAAGGCAGCCGTCTGATACCCCTGCTCCGCGAGGATCTCAGCCAGCACCGGGACGTCGTCACGCATCTGGACGCCGTTTCGGCGGGCACCGTGACTGGGTGGATAGAGAGAGCTGAAGGCCGTAGCGAAGGACGGCCCCGTCTTGCCGATCACCGACAAGGCGTCTTCGAAGAGCACTCCTTGCTCGGCGAGTCGGTCGAGACTCGGCGTTGGATCGCCGTCGTAGCCATAGCAGCCGAGGTAGTCGGCACGCAGGGTGTCCACAGTGATCAGCAGCAGGTGAGGTCGGTTGCGCGCCGACAGGGAGGCCGCTCCTGCCCACAGGAGGAGAGCGGCAACGCCAACCCTGCGCACTGCCCGAGTCTTCAAGCCGAGATTCCGCCGCCACTCACGGAAACGGCTCCGATGGCCTCCGCTTCTTCGAGGGTGTCGATGTCCCGTGCCAGGGACATCCAGCGAGTGAGCACCAGGCGGACGCCGCTCTCCGGGTGCTGGCGCCTGTGCTTGCGCTTCACGAACATGTAGCGAACGGCGGTCTGCAGCTCGGCGATGCTGGCAATTCCCTGGCGCAGGTGATTCGCCGCCGTGATCCCGTGCAGGAAGACATCCCAGGTCAGGGTCGGCATTCGCAGGCCGAGGATGTGCAGCAGGTCCTGGCGCAGGAGACCGCCGAGAGCCTCTCTGGCGATGAACCATTTGCGGTATCGAATCGGACGGTTGCGGGTGCTGTAGGCCAGCTGGAAGAAGCGATAGATGAACTGTAGGCGGAGAATGGCCGGGTTGCAGATGACGAGATGCCCGGGAAGGATGCTCACCGCCTCCGATCCGGGTTCCGGTACGACGCGGTAGCGCGGCTTCCAGGCGGAGGCTCCGAGGCCTTCCTCTGATTCGGCTAGAACGATTGGAAACCAGAGGTCCGACGGCGCATGCGACCAATAGTCGTCGATCAATTCGCGCAGTGCCTCGACCTCAGGGAGGATGTCGCAGGTGATGATCGCCACCTCTTGACCCTGTTGGGCATCCACCGACTCGACGCTGGCTCGGATGTTCTCTCCGAATCCGCCATCGGTGTCGATGACCGGAGCGGACACGCCCGCCTCACGATAGGCCTGCGCTGGGCCGGCGATGGTGATCGGGTCGAACTTGCCCGACTCTCGAAGTCGATCGAGCAGAACTTCGACCAGACAGCGCCCATCGATGCGCACGTCGACTGCCTTGCACCCCGACAACGGATGCCTTCCCTCCACGCCCTGGGGCAGGACCGACGGTCTCTTGTCACTGCCGCCGAGAATGACGAGAGGGATCTTGCGCTGCACAACCAGGTCCTTGACTTCGCCGCAAGCGCTCTTCGGCAAGCGCCAGCATAGACGATACTATCTCAGCCGATCAGGGCCCGATCGAGTCCGCTGAACCGCGCCTCCCAGTTGTTTCGAGAGAACGCCGTCGTGAGTGAAAGTTCCTCGGACAACGTCAGCACCGACAGTCGACTGGTCACATCCGAGCGCGAGCTCGTGGTCTTGTGTGAGTGGTGGCTGGAGGAGCCTGTCCTCGCCGTGGACACCGAGTTCGTGCGCACGCGCACCTTCTATGCCCGCCTCGGTCTGATCCAGGTATGCGATTCGCGGGAAGTGTCTCTGATCGACACGGTAGCGGTTCAGGAGCTGTCGCCGTTCCGCGACGTTCTCGCTCGCCGGACTCAGGACACCGTGCTCCATTCCTGCGGCGAAGATCTGGGTATCTTCGCTCATGAGTTCGGCGTCTTGCCGCGTTCGGTCTTCGATACCCAGATCGCGGCGGCTTTCGTCGGGCTGGGGTTTTCCCGGGGCTATCAGGGGCTTCTCGAAGAAGTCGTGGGTGTTCGTCTCGCCAAGGATGAGACGCGCTCCAACTGGATGGCTCGGCCTCTTTCGGAGTCGCAGATTCGCTATGCAGTGGCCGACGTCGCCTACCTCCCGGATCTCAGGCAGCGACTACTCGACGAGCTACGCCTGCGCGATCGCGAGAGCTGGGCGCGTGAGGAGTTCGACCGTCTCACCAACGTCGAGCGCTACTCCGTGGACCCCGACGACGCTTTTCGGCGGATCAAGGGTGCCGCCGGTCTCGACCGGAGGGGCCTCGGAGTGCTTCGAGATCTGGCGGCTTGGCGCGAGCGGCAGGCGATTCAGAGGGACCTGGCCCGCAACTTCGTCTTGCATGACAACGGCCTGCTCGAGATCGCTCGCAAGAGACCGCGCAACCGACGAGACCTGAGTGGCATACAGGCACTGCGAGACGGGGAGCGCCGTCGCTATGGCGACACTCTTTTGGAGATGGTCGAGAGGGGCGCGGAGAAGTCGCCCGAAGACTTGCCGCCGCATCTGCCGAGACCCAAGAGAGTGCCGAAGCAGAAGGAGCTGACGAAGGCTCTGCAGCAGTTGGTGGTTCGAACCGGAGCCGAACAGGGAATCGCCCCTGAGCTTCTGGCTCGGAAGAAGGTGCTCGAGGAGCTGATCTACCGGGTGGCGGCTGGAAGCGAGCCTCGCCTTCCCGCCGAGCTCGAGGGATGGCGACGGGTCGTAATCGGCGAGCCGATGCTCGACCTCCTGATGACGGCCTGACGTGGCGTGAAGCTTGCTTAAAGGCGCCTTGCCAGCCTGGGTCCCAGGATCGATGCTGGAACTGACCGGAGAACAGCGACTCGCAGCGTCAAATTGGCGCCCGCGATAGCGCCGGACCGGCCGGAGACCGGGTGGGGACGGTGGTTCACTGTCCGCCGCAGACAGGACATAGAAAAGGGGAGTCGTATGAGCGTTGCGCCAAAAGAGCTCGAGAACGAGATCGCGGAGCAGTCGAGAAGCCTGCAGCGAATTCGCGACGAGATCGGCAAGGTCATCGTCGGTCAGACCGCGATGATCGATCGGCTCCTGTTGGCTCTGATCGCCGACGGGCACGTCTTGATCGAGGGTGTTCCGGGACTCGCGAAGACCAGCGCGATCAAGACGCTCGCGGCCGCCATCGAAACCGATTTCGCGAGGATTCAGTTCACTCCCGACCTCTTGCCGGCGGATCTGATTGGTACCCAGATCTACCGTCCCGATGTCAAGACCTTCGAGATCAAGGAAGGTCCGGTGTTCACGAATCTTCTGCTCGCCGACGAGATCAATCGATCGCCGGCCAAGGTGCAGAGCGCACTGTTGGAGGCGATGCAGGAACGCCAGGTGACTCTCGGTGGAGAAACTCGGCCTCTGCCCGATCCATTTCTCGTCCTTGCGACCCAGAATCCGATCGAGCAGGAGGGGACCTATCCGCTCCCGGAGGCCCAGCTCGACCGTTTCATGTTGAAGGTCACGGTGGGGTACCCCTCGAAGACCGAGGAGCTCGAGATCATGCGCCGCATGGCACGTCGACAAACGCCCGTGGTAGAGGCCGTCATGACCACGGCCGAGATCAGGCAGATTCGCGAGCTCGCAGACGCTGTATACATGGACGCCAAGGTCGAGGACTACATCCTTGATGTCGTTTTCGCGACCCGCGAGCCGGCGGCTTTCCGGCTCGAGAAACTCGCCAACCTGATCGAGTATGGCGCCTCGCCGCGTGCTTCGATCTACCTGGCGCAAGCGGCGAAGGTGATGGCTTTCCTGTCGGGCCGGAGCTACGTCAAGCCTCAGGACGTCAAGACGATAGGCCCCGACGTGCTTCGACACCGAGTGCTGGTGTCCTACGAGGCGGAGGCGCAGGACTTGACCTCCGACGATCTGATCCAGGAAATCTTCAACACCGTCGACGTGCCCTAGCGGGAGAAACGGCTCTCAGGTCATAACTCGATGTTCGGAAGGATCAAGAGTCACGACACCGTCGAGTCCGCGGGCCCTGTTCAGGTCCTGCCGGACGAGGTGTTCGCTAAGATCAAGAGTATTCAGATCCGCACCCAACGGCTGGTCACGGAGGCTCTGGCCGGCAACTACGAGAGCGCGTTCAAGGGGCGCGGCATGGAGTTCGAGCAGGTACGGGAGTACCAACCAGGAGACGATATCCGGCACATCGACTGGAACGTGACGGCGCGCATGGATGCCCCGTACGTCAAGCAACACCGTGAGGAGCGCGAGCTCACCGTGATGCTGTTGGTCGACGTCAGCTCCTCGGGCCGCTTCGGGAGCGGCGACAAGACGAAGAGCGAGGTCGCGGCAGAGGTCGCTGCCGTGCTCGCGTACACCGCGATCAAGAGCAACGACCGAGTGGGGCTCATCGTCTTTTCCGATCATGTCGAGCTCTACATCCCACCGAAGAAGGGCACCGCGCACGTTTGGCGAGTGATTCGCGAGGTGCTTACTTTCCAACCGAAGCGTACGGGCACCGACCTCCAGGGAGCGCTCGAGTTTCTCGGCCGCGTGGCCCGGAAACGATCGACCGCGTTCGTGATCTCCGACTTTCTCGACGTCGAGTACGAAGACCGATTGCGGATCGCTGCCCGGCGGCACGATCTGACCGCGGTCACGGTCAGCGACCCGCGCGAGAGCGTGCTCCCCCGCATCGGGCTCATTGAGCTACAAGATGCCGAGACCGGCGAGTGGATGCTCGTCGACACGTCCGCTCGCGGCGTCGTGGAGGACTTCGAGGCTCGCGGCGCACGTGCCCTTGCCGAGCGAACCCGGCTGTTCCGATCCAGCGGCGTCGGCGAGATCCGGGTGTCGACGGACGAACCCTATGTCGATGCCATCGTGAGGTTCTTCAAGGCCAGAGAACGAGCCCGAGGACGCTGGCATTGAGTCGCACCTTGTTCGCCGTCGGGCTGATTGCCGCGCTGCTTGGCGGCTGTCGGTACTCAGACTCCGCCCAGATGAGCCGTGAGCCCGTGGAGGTGATCGCGGCGGCCGATCCTTCTTCTGCCACGACCGGAGATCTGGTGACTTTCACGATAGAGGTGGATCACGATCCGGAGTACGAGGTCGAGATCAGGAGCGCCGAGATGGACATTCCGGGGCTGCCCCTGGTCGACTTCGGAGTCGGTGAGCCCCATCGACGAGGCGGCCGGGTCGTCGAATCGCGCTGGTATCGGCTCCGAGCCGACCTGGTCGGTTCGTACGAGCTGCCGTCACACGCGGTCGAGTATCGGCGCAAGCCGACCGAGGCCGGGCCGGGCGAAGCGGAGATCGGTGCGGCCGAGGGGCTCGGTGCGGTCGACGTCGAGACCGTGGCCACCGCTTCGGTTGCGTTCGAGGTCGAGTCGGTTCTTCCGACCGACGGCCAGGTGGAGGACATTCGCGACATCAAGCCTCTGCAGACACTGGACGTCGAGCGTCCGTGGCTTCCGTGGGCGTTGGCCGCGGCGATCGCTGTATTGATCGCGGTGGCTTGGCTCGTCTGGAGGCGCCGGAGCCGGGAGCAGGCGGTCGAGCCCGCCGTTCCGGCACATGTCATCGCTTTGGCGGCCCTCGACAGGCTGAAACAGGCCGATCTCAGTCGCTTCTCAGAGATTCGCAAGTACTACTTCCGGCTTTCGGCGGTAGTCCGCGCCTATGTCGAAGGACGCTATGCCTTCAACGCGACCGATCTGACAACGGAGGAGATCGTGGCGGGGCTCCACGATTTGCCGCTCGCTAGCGAGGAAGAGGGGCTCCTGAAGCACTTTCTCCGGGATTCGGATCGGGTCAAGTTCGCCGCCCATGTGCCGGATCCGCGAGAGATCGCAGAGAGCTTTCGCCAGGCATTGACCTTCGTAGAGAGCACGAAGCCCGCCGAGCAAGAGCTGCAGGCGGAGGCCTGATGCCATCGGCTGACTGCGGAGCGATCTTGTGATGATCTTCTCGGATTCATGGCTGCTTTGGTTCCTGGTTCCGATCTTCGTCGTCTGGGCGGCGGCCTGCTACCTTCTGCCCCTCTGGTTGCGGCGCCAGGGCCGTGCGGTGGGCCTCCGATTTTCGTCGCTCGGGCTGCTGCGAGGACTACGACCCTCGTCATCGATCGTCTTGCGACGCGTGGTGCAGTCGCTGCGCCTCCTCTGCGTGGCGTTGCTGCTGGCCGCCATGGCCAGGCCGCAGACGGGTCGCGTGCTCACCGAGGTGCAGACAGAGGGCGTCGACATCATCCTGGTTCTCGACACTTCGGGGAGCATGAAGGCGCTCGATCTCGACACGCAGCGGGCGTTGCGCCAACGACGAGACCGCCTGGAGGTTGCCAAGGCGGTCGTCGAGAACTTCGTTGGCAAGCGCCCGAACGATCAAGTGGGCCTGGTGGTGTTCGGCGAGGAAGCTTTCACGCAGTGCCCCCTGACCCTCGATCACAACGTCCTGCTGACCCTCGTCGACCGAGTCGAGATCGGGATGGCGGGCGCGGACCGAACGGCGATCGGGTCGGCGATCGGTATCGCGGTGAAGCGGCTGCGCCAATCGCAAGCCGAATCGAAGGTCATCGTCCTGCTGACCGACGGTCGCAGCAACGCCGGCACGGTGAGTCCCCAGAAGGCGGCCGAGATCGCCGCCACCTTCGACATCAAGATCTACACCGTGGGTGCGGCGACCCGCGGCAAGGCACCCTTCCTAGTGGACTCGGTGTTCGGCCAGCGAGTTCTTCATCAGGACGCCGAGATCGACGAGGAGACCCTGAAGGCGATTGCCGAGCAGACCGGTGGCACCTATTTCCGAGCCGAGGACGAGGCTGCCCTCCTGGCGGTCTACGACGAGATCGACCAGCTCGAGAAGACGGAGATCACGACGAGTAGCTTCGTCGAGTACGAAGAGCGCTTCGTGGCCTTCGTGGCTCCGGCGATGCTTCTCCTCTTGCTCGAGGTGATTCTCCTCGGAACCCGATTCAGAAAACTGCCATGAGCTCGTGGATCACAAGGCCTCGATCGATGCTGGCGCTCGGCACGCTGGCGCTCGCAGGATGCGATGCCAGAGTGGGGAACGCCGACGCTTTGTGGCTGCTGTGGCTGGTACCCGCGTTGCTCGTGTTCTATGTCAGTAGTTTCCGCCACCGTCGGAAGCTGCTCGAGCGATTCGCCTCCAGTTCGATGCTCGAACGACTCGCCTCCGATCCCCGTCGCGGTCGACAGTCCTTCAAAGCGGCGCTCGTCTTGCTCGCCGTGGCCGCCCTGGTGCTGGCGCTGGCCGAGCTGAAGTGGGGATTCCACTGGGAGGAGATCCAACGCAAGGGCGTAGACATCGTCGTCGCCCTCGACGTCTCCGACAGCATGCTGGTGCAGGATGCCGAGATCCAGGGCGTCTTGAGCCGGCTCGAGCGGGCGAAGCGGGAGATCACCGATCTTCTGCGCCTCCTGCAGGGTGACAGGATCGCACTCGTCGCCTTTGCTGGCACGGCCTTCGTCGAGTGCCCGCTGACTCTGGATTACGGCGCCGCCGAGCTCTTTCTATCGGCGATGGAGCCAGACCTGATTCCGGTGAAAGGCACTTCGATAGCCGATGCGCTCGAGGTGTCGCTCGACGCGCTTGAGTCGAGTGCACGAAGCTCGAAGGCGATCATCCTGATCACCGATGGGGAAGACCACTCCGGTCGGCTCGAGGAGTTGACAGAACGCGCCAAGGCCGAAGAGGTGCGCGTTTTCGCCATCGGAATCGGCCGCGGCGAAGGCTCTCCGATTCGCGATCCCGGTGGTGGATTTCGGCGCGATGGTGCTGGCGATATCGTGCTCAGCCGGCTCGACGAGACGACGCTTCAGAAGCTCGCTCTTGCCACAGGAGGCCGCTACGTGCGCTCGGTCACCGGCGATCTCGACTTGGATCAGATCTACACTCAGGGCATCAAGGCGACTCTCGTGGATCAGGAGCTGGAATCGCGACGCAAGCAGCGCTGGGAAGAACGCTTTCAGTGGATGCTGGCAGTCGCTCTTTTCTGTTTGATGCTCGAGCCGCTGATTTCGCGGCGCGGGCAGTGGAGGACCCTCGAACATGACTAGATGCGGCCCTGGATCACATCTGGTGTCGTCGGCAGGGCTGGTCCTGCTGAGCGCTCTGCTTGTTTCGGCAGCTGGAGGCCAGCAAGACGCTGCTCCTGCGCAAGAGGAGCCGAACGGGGATGCGCCTCGTACCTTCGAGAGCGGTGCGCAGGCCTATGAGGCTGGCGCCTACGACGAAGCACTGGCCCAGTTCGTCGAACTTCAAGTTGGGCGTCCGCAAGACCCTGCCCTGATGATGAATATCGGCAGCACGCACTTTCGCAAGGGCGACTTCGAGGCCGCAAAGCGCGGATTCGGCGCTGCTGCCGAGAGCGCCGAAGAGTCGATGAAGGCCGAAGCCGTCTACAACCTGGGCAACGTCGCCTTTCGTGAGGGGCGCTTGGAGGAAGCCGTCGAGCTGTACAAGTCGGCGCTCGTAATCGATCCGGACGACATCGACTCGAAGTTCAATCTCGAGTTCGTGCGCCGAGAGATCGAACGCCAGAAACAGCAGCCGCAGGACGGCCAGCAGAATCAGGAGCCTGGAGATCAGAGTCAGGACGGTGAGCAGGGTGACTCGTCGAGCGCCGGCGAGGACAGCCAGGAGCAAGAAACCGAGAGCCCGCAATCACCGCCCGAGGAAACCGACACCGATCACGACGGGTTGTCTGATGAGACCGAGACTTCAGGTGAGAATCCGACCGATCCCTTGAATCCCGATTCGGATGGCGACGGTTTGTCCGATGGGGAGGAGGATCGCAACAAGAACGGCCGCACCGACCCCGGCGAGACCGATCCGAACAACGCGGACAGCAACGGGAACGGCATCGACGACGGAGCCGAGGCGCGAAACCGGCAGAGTGACTCTCGTTCTGCCGAGCAGCGTGGTGAGATGAGCGAGGAAGAAGCGGAGCGGTATCTGCAGGCCCTACAAGAGGGCAAGCCACAGAATCGAAGGCCCCGCGGGCGTCGCCGCGCCCAGGAGAAGGACTGGTAGGCATGTTGTCTAGATCGTCGTTCATGG
>Ga0114950_10002970_pt1 | contig 13080 bp, 11 predicted proteins | sample N075metaG_FD_83503 | JGI IMG/M metagenome (GOLD analysis project Ga0114950, IMG submission 83503) | Deep subsurface microbial communities from Kermadec Trench to uncover new lineages of life (NeLLi) - N075 metaG | ecosystem: Environmental > Aquatic > Marine > Ocean trench > Sediment | place...
AGGCTTCGCTTTCGTTCGGAGTCAAAACGTCGACGTCGGCGAGTAGTTCGTCTGCGAGCGGGCGATACGGCGCCGGGTCGAGAATGCGAACGAGTCCGTGCTCACAAGCTAGATCGAGGGCTGCCTGCACCGTCTCCGGGGGCGCTTCGAGTTGCACGAGCAGCACCTTCGCGGCGGCGAACGCGGGGGCTGCTTTGGCGACCTGGGCGGGCGATAGCAGGCCGTTCGCTCCACCCGCTACTGCGATGGCGTTCTGACCGCTCGCTTCATCGATCACGATGACGGCGGTGCCGGTCGCGCGATCGCGACTCGACTCAACGCGGCTGGGATCTACGCCGGCATCGTTTAGCGCCGCGAGTGGCACGTCGGCCAGGCGATCTTCCCCGACCCGGCCGACCATCCGGACCTCTGCGCCGAGCCGCGCTGCGGCGATGGCCTGGTTGAGACCCTTGCCCCCGGGTCCGAGTTGGACATCGCTTGCGCGAACGGTTTCTCCCGGGCTGGGAATCTTTGCGGCCCGCAGAGCGATGTCGACGTTCATGCTGCCCACGACCACAATTTCGTTCACCGCTTGAACCTCGGCGCAGCCATTTACCAACCGGCGACTAGGCGGGTTCGCCGCCCAAGATGTCCAGTATTGCTTTTGTCTTGTCCGCCATGAGATCGTAATTGGCCCTGGCTTCGACATTCAACCTCACCACCGGTTCGGTGTTGGAGGAGCGCACGTTGAAGCGCCAGTCGTCGAATTCGAGGGTCAAGCCGTCCAACAGATCTTCCCGAATGGCATCCGCTTCGAACGCACTCTTCACCCGAGCGAGAGCGGCCACCGGATCCTCGATGCGTCGATTGATTTCGCCGCTCACCGGAAATTTTTTCATTCGCTCGGCCACGAGTTCGGAGAGTTTCTTGTCCTTTAGCGACATCAGCTCGCTCACCAACAACCACGGAATCATTCCCGAGTCGCAGTAGGAGAAATCGCGAAAATAGTGGTGGGCACTCATCTCGCCGCCATACACCGCGTCCTCTGCACGCATACGCTCCTTGATGAAGGCGTGTCCGGTCTTGCTCATAATGGGCTCGCCGCCGCGCGCTGTGACAATTTCCATCGTGTTCCAGGTGAGCCGAGGATCGTGGACCACCTTTTGACCGGGCCGCTTGTCGAGAAACGCCGCAGCCAACAGCCCTACGATGTAGTACCCCTCGATGAAGCTCCCCGATTCGTCGAAGAAGAAGCAGCGATCGAAGTCTCCATCCCAAGCGATTCCCATGTCGGCGCCGGTCTCTTTGATCTTGTCGATCGTCGCCGGCCGGTTCTCTGGAACCAGCGGGTTCGGCACCCCGTTTGGAAAATTGCCGTCGGGATCGTGATGAACCTTGATGAACTCGTATGGGAGCGACCGCTCGAGCGCGTCGATCACCGTCCCCGCACCTCCATTGCCCGAGTTCGCAACGATCTTGAGCGGCCGGCACTGGCTCGCGTCGATGTAACCCAGCAGGTGTTCGACATAGTCGCTGCGATGGTCGAGGGATTCGAGTCCCCCTCGGTTTTCCGCGGCCTCGAACCGTGCTTCCTCCGCCAGTCTTTGAATCTCGAACAACCCGGTGTCGCCGCTGATCGGCCGCGAGCCCTCCCGGACCATCTTCATGCCGTTGTAGTCTTTCGGGTTGTGGCTCGCGGTGACGACGATCCCACCATCCAAGCCGTAGTGAAAGGTCGCGAAATAGACTTCCTCGGTCCCGCAGGTCCCGATATGCAGCACGTCGACACCACTGTCCCGCAGCCCCTCGACCAAAGCGTCGGTGATGGATTCGCTGGTGAGTCGGATGTCGTGACCCACCACGACCTTGGACGGCGAGACGAACTTCGAATACGCGCGGCCGATCCGGTAGGCGATGTCAACGTTTAGTTCGTCGGGGATCCGACCGCGAACGTCGTAGGCCTTGAAGCAGGTGATTCTATTTGACTTTTCTGACTTCTCTGGCATACAAGCTCCAGTCCCCGGGATTCGCGGGGAGTCTACCCCCGACGATTTGAGTTTTCGAGTGGACGCCCTATCGGCAATTGTTTGGCAGCGATTGAGGTTGCGCGTTGCGAGAATCCGACGTGCTTTTGCCGAGACGCAATCCTACAAGCACGCGCGAATATCTGTACCGTGTTCCCCAGGCGTCTGCGGGACCAAAACCGAGTATTCATGACCGGCGAGAACCATGGCATCGCCGCTCGATCGAAAGGCAATCGATGAGGATTGTTCCGCTATCGCTCGTATTGGCCCTCGGGATCTCGACGGCCCCCGCCTGCCAAACGTTGGACATCCCGACTCGAACCGAGGGCTGTCCGACCTTTGGCGCCGGGGTCAATCGGGGTCGTATCGCCTCGAATGCAATCAATGAAGCGTCCGGAATCGCAGCGAGCCATCGCAACCCGGGTGTCTACTATCTGAACAACGACTCTGGCGACCTTGCGCGGATTTTTGCGATCGACGAGCGCGGAAGAGACTTGGGCACCTTTTACCTGAAGGGCGCGCAAGCCATCGATTGGGAGGACATCGCCGTGGGTCCGGCGCCCGGGCTGCCCGGAACGTTCATCTATGTCGCGGATATCGGAGACAACCAACATCGGCGAAAGTCGGTCGTGGTCTACCGCGTGCCGGAACCCGAACTTACCGTTGAGCGACCCGTGGGCCGGGTCGACCTGTCCGGAGTCGTCGCGCTGCGGCTGCAATATCCCGACGGAGTCGCTCACAACGCCGAAGCGTTGTTGATCGACCCGCAGACCGCGGATCTCATCATCGTGACCAAGGTCAGAAACGGTCCGGCAAAGATATTTCGTTACCCGGCGCCGCACGATCCGACCAAAATCGCGATCCTCGAAGAGGTGGGTTCAGTCAAGCTCAGCAGAACCATGCTGCCGGGGAGCGAGATGGTGACCGCAGGGGATATCTCGGTTCTGCGAAACCAGATCCTGCTCCGAACCTACTCACAGATATTCTTGTGGCAGCGCCGACCCGGACAGTCGATCGTCCAGGCCATCTCCATGCCGCCGTGCCTCGCTCCCCAAAATCCCGAACCACAAGGAGAGGCGATCGGCTGGAAACTCGACGAGACGGGATACATCACCGTAAGCGAAGCAGGCCATCAACCGGTCTACCTGTTCGAACGCTTGCCGCGCTAATTCCCGGCTAGACGAATCCGGCTAAGAATGTCCGAAAACGGCTAGTCTTGCCGAGCGGTTCATGGTTTCATCAAGCCATGGAGTTGGACCACAACACTTGTTACCGGGCAATTCGCACCCGGGACGCGCGCTTCGACGGGCGTTTCTTCACCGGCGTGCACTCCACCGGAATCTATTGCCGGCCCGTGTGTCCGGCCCGCATCCCCAAGCAGAACAACGTAGACTTCTACGCCTGCGCGGCCGCCGCCGAAGACGCGGGCTTTCGCCCCTGTCGTCGCTGCCGCCCCGAGACGGCACCCGGAACCCCCGCCTGGCTCGGCACCTCAACCACTGTAACCCGCGCCCTGCGGCTGATCGCCGACGGTGCCCTCGACCACGGCGGTGAGATCGACCAACTCGCAGATCGCCTCGGGGTTACGGCGCGACATTTGCGGCGACTGTTCGATCGACATCTCGGCGCTTCCCCGGTGGCGATCGCCCAGGTACGCAGAGTTCACTTTGCGAAGACTCTGCTCGACGGCACCTCGATGTCGATTACCAAGATCGCCTATTCGAGCGGCTTCGCGAGCGTCCGCCGCTTCAACGCGGTGTTCGCAAAGACCTTTCGTCGCTCGCCCCGAGAGGTTCGCGAAAAAAGAGCGACTCCAGCCGGCGCCGGTCCGGCCAACGGGCTCGAGCTGCGGCTCTGCTATCGGGAACCGTTCGACTACGAGGCGCTGCTCGCCTTTCTCGCCGCCCGGGCGATCCCGGGTGTCGAAGCGGTCTGTAATGGCCACTACCGACGAACGGTCTCGATCGAAGCGGAACAGGGCGTGATCGACGTCAGCCAAAATCTCGCGGCCAAGCATCTGATCTTGCGGCTGCCTCCAGAACTTTCGCGCCACGCGATGACGATTGCCGAGCGAGTCCGTCGACTGTTCGATCTACTGGCGGATTCCCGGGTGATCGAAGCACAACTCAGCACGGATCCGCTGCTTCGAGACATCGTGAAACGATTCTCCGGCACTCGCGTGCCCGGCGCCTGGGACCCCTTCGAAATTTCGGTGCGCGCAATTCTCGGACAACAGGTGAGCGTAAAGGGCGCGACGACCCTTTCGGGGCGACTGGCCGAGGCGTACGGCGCGAGACTCGAAGCCGATCCGGAAGCGGCGGATCGCACACCGGGCTCGGAAGTGGGCTCGGAAGCAAGCGACGCCTGTGTGTGGCTTCATCCCGGCCCGCGACAACTGGTGCGCTCGAGAGGCGAACGAATCGGCCTCACTCGCGCGCGTGCTGCGGCGCTCCGGGCGCTGTCCCGAGCGGTGATCGACGGGCAGGTGTGTTTTGACGGCGCCGGCGATCTCGACGCCGCGGTGACAAAGCTCCTGGAAGTTCAAGGGATCGGTCCCTGGACGGCCCAGTACATCGCAATGCGGGGCTGTGCGGAGCCCGACGCATTCCCCTCCGGCGACCTCGTGTTGCGGCGCGTAGCCCAACAGCTCTCGCAAGAACTCAACAGCGAAACGCGGCTGCTCGACCACGCGCAGGCCTGGCGTCCCTGGCGCGCCTACGCGGCCATGTTCCTGTGGCGGGCGCACGTTCCGAAACTGAACAAACGTCCAGAACAACCGCAACCGACACCGAAGCGAATCAAATCGCGACAGCGGAGGATCCGAGCATGACGATCGAATACACCTACATCGACAGCCCGGTCGGCCAGGTCTGGGTTGCATGGTGCCGCGACGGCCTGGTCTCGGTAGGTTTTGCCGACCAGTCGAAGGGCGCACAAGTTGATCCCGATTGGGAGTACAACGCAGCGCTGCGCTGTCCCGCGGTCGATCAACTGAAGTCCTATTTTGCCGGCTCACTGCGGGAATTCGACTTGCCCCTGGTGTTGCGCGGGACGGATTTTCAAAAACGCGTATGGCAACAACTCGCTGAGATTCGCTACGGCGAGACCACGACCTATGGCGCGATCGCAGCGCAGCTCGGCAAGCCAACAGCTTCGCGCGCGGTCGGGACTGCCAACGGACAGAACCCGATCGCCATCGTGCTGCCGTGTCATCGCGTAATTGGACAGACGGGAAAACTCACGGGCTACGCCGGGGGCCTGGATAAAAAGGAAAAACTCCTGCGCTTCGAACGCGATCACCTGGGTTGACGATCGTTCAATACGAGGCGGTGCCTCGGTTATCCGCTATCGCCTATAGGGTCACAGTCGATACTGATTCGCCGATTCAGCGATCGCGCGGAGTCGGACCGGCAGCTTCAGACTGACTTTTGCGCCGCCCGAGTTCGCGGTCTCAATTTCGATTTGGCCGCCGTGTAGTTCTGCAATCGCCTGGGCGATGCCCAGACCCAAGCCGGTGGCGTTTTTGCGGGTGGTGAAGAAGGGTGCGAGCACTCGCCTCTGCAGGCTGCGGCGAATTCCGGGGCCGGTGTCGGAGACGCAGAAACAGATCTGCTCCGCTTCGTCACTGAGGTTGCCGACCAACCAGAGCGTGCCCCCAGCCGGCATCGCCTCTACCGCGTTCTTGAGCAGTGCTTCCATCGCAGTGACGAGAAGATCGGAATCTGCTTCGAACTCGAAGTTCTCGAGATGCGACGAAACTGCAACCTCGATGTCGATCCCGGACTGTGTCGCGCTCGGGAGCACTTCTCGAACTGCGGACTCCATGATCGACTTCGCCTTCAGACTTTCGAACATCGGTCGCTCGCAGTTCGTGAGTTCGAGCATCTTGTGGAGGCTCTCGCCGATTCGGGTCGCGAGGCCCGCAATTTCCTCCAGGGCTTCCGCCCGCGCCGAGTCAGCCCCTTGATAGGCTGGATTGTTGGCGATCGCGAGGATGTTGGTTAGCGGATCTACGATCGCATAAGCGATGGAGTTCGCGACACCCGCAGCCTTCACCGACGCATCCGCATCCTGAAACCGCCCTCGCAGAGCCCGCAGCTCGTGTCGACGGGCTTCGTCGGCTCGAACGCTCTGCGTCACATCGACGTAGTGTTCGATACGGCCCCCTTTGAAGGGGCCAGCCTCGATCGGCTGACTCCAGTGCTCGAGCCAGCGCTCTTCCCGCCCCTCCCCGGGCAGTACGTGACACCTGAAGTGCTCGATATAGCTGTTGTCTGCGTAGGTCGCGAGAACGCGCTGCTCGAAGTGGAGCGCATTTTCGAAGATGCCGTGAACCATATCGCGGATCGACGTTCGCAAGTCGAATCCGATGACTTGCTCTCGGTCGGTTCCAAAGTAGCGCTCGATCGCTCGATTGATCCATACGATTTTGAAATCGACATCCAACAAGAAAATTCCGACCGTCGAATTTTCGAACAAAGCGTCGGCTCTCTTGAAAGCGCCCGCTTCACTTCGACCGGACTTGCCCGAACCCTCGAAGGATTCGTCGACGTGATGAGTCAGCGCTTCGAGATCGGCCGGCAGTCCATCGGGTCGGCTATTCGCCGACGTGCGCAGACTCCAATACTTGCGACCGTCGCGGGTCTCGGCTTGCACATCCTTGAAGCGATCTCGCAACGCGCCGATCATTCGCTCCGCGGTTCGCCGACTGACGTCAAAGTTCTCCGCGACATCGTTCATCGTAAGACCGACAAGTGTGGTCTGGAGGAGGTCTTTGAGTTCGAGAATGTCTGTAGCGCGCTGGTAGCGCTCGCTCATCGCTTGGTCATCCAGGAAGGTGAAGCGACCATTTCAATTGTCTGGGGAGACTAGCGCCGATTGGCTATGAGAATGCAAGATCCCAGGGAACGGGAATCGACTGGGGTAGGGTCCCGGAGGTCTCTGAAACAAGAAGGGCCCCCGAGTGTTCTCTTTTTAATCGCTCAGCGACTATCGATCTTTACGGAAGCACCGACCAGGGGCAACGGAACCCACTCGCCGCCGATTCTGAATGACTCGTGAAACCCCAGGGCAATTTCCAGCGCTTTGAATCCCTGATTGATCGAGTTTGCGCTCTCGACGCCCCGGGTGAGACCCGACAGTAGGTCCGACACCGCACTTCCCGGCCGGATGCGCCGGCGCCTGGGATACGCCGTCGCGTGGTCGAGGGTCGCAAGGTCTTCGAAATGGCTCGCGTAGGGCGCGGGGGCGGGTTTCTGCAGGGTCAGGGGCGTCGAGTTTCCGATCCGGATCGCCCCCGCCGAGCCGAGAATCTCGAACTCGAAGACGAAGTAGTCCTTGGCTCGGGCATTGATCGTCCCGATCGCGCCGTTTGCGAAGCGCAGACTTCCGCTCGCACCGAGATCCGCGACGGCATGCTTGCCCGTGGAATCGTGGGTCAATTCGAGATCGCAATCGGGCGTCCCCCGCACCGCCACCACCTCACCCAACAAGAACCGCATCATGTCGAAGGCGTGGGTTCCCGTGTGGATGAGATTGCCCGAAAAGGTGGAAACGATCGCCTCGGGCACTCCAATGGCTCCAAGCTCGATGAGTTCTCGCGCTCGAATGTACTTCGGGCTCCAGCGTCTCGGGTGGTTCACGACGGTCGTGACCCCGTGCTTCTCGGCGAGCCGCACCATGCTGCGCGCACCGCGCAGGCTGGTGGCGATCGCCTTCTCCAGCCAGATCGCCTTCACTCCAGCCTCGACGCAATGCTTGAACATGATGTGCCGTTGGGGCGCGTATGCCGTAAGACTGACGATGTCGGGACGCTCCAGCGCGAGCAACTCGCGGTAATCCCGGTAGACATGCTTTACCCGCCAGCGTCGCTTGAAATCTTCCCGGCGTTCGCGATCGGTGTCCGCACCGGCGACGACGACGATCTTGCGGCTCTTGCGATAGTGGCCCATGTGACTGGCGGGTTTGCGACGCAGGGGATCTGCTTCGAACAGACTCGCCGTCCTGCCACAACCGATCACCGCACTGCGAAACGAAGCTGCCAAGTCAACCGCCCCCAGCACCTCATAGCGGCAACTCGATCCCGCAGCTTATGTTTGGGAGCCAGATGACCGGTAAAGTACGCCGCGATCGCGAAGGCAATCGGTAGAAGCTTTGAGCAACGATCGGAGGATTCTCACGCAATGATTCGAAGACAATCCGGAGAAGGGACAGCAGCTGTCAGCTCGCGTATTGATCCATCAAATAATCGACGATGTCGCTGGACTCGAACATCTCGACCCCGGTGTTCGGGTCTTTGAGCCACGGCACCATCATTTTGCCCGATCGCTCGACGAAGGCCTCGCGCGACGGGCTTCCCTTGGCCACGTTGCGCAGCAAGTACGGGATCTCGAGGCTGCAGAGCGTCTCCCTCACCAGGCGACTGAACGGAGAGGCCTCGAAGCTGACGAGTTCGAGGGGTTTGTCGGGCTCTCGAGACGGCGTGACTCTGGACCCCGCGGTGCCGCGCGACATGCCCGAGAAGATGGAGGAGATGTCGGTCAAGGGGCCCATGCCCAGCATCAAGGGGACGCTGCCGTCTCCGTACTCGCTGAACAGATATCGCACGATGTCGCTTGATTCGTACATTTCGACGCCGGTGTTGGGATCGACGAGATAGGGAAACAGCGCCTTGCCCCCGCGCTTGATCAGCGCGGGACGAAACCGCTCGCCTCCTTTGGGACACGGCAACACCTTCACTTCGAGATCGAGGATGCTCAAAGCCTCGCGTACTTTGCGGCAGAACGGGCAAGCCTCGAACTCGTAGAGTTCCAGTAGTTTCTCCGGGCGCGCCCCCAACTTTCCCACCGCACCGCCGGTCCCTAGGCGGGCGACGGACACGAGTACCGAAGTGGTGACGTCGAGTGTTCGATTCATCCAGGTCTCCATTCCCAATTTATTGGACTCGCGCTGCGCTTCCCCGCACTCAGTCTTCGAACGACAGTGCGCTTGGACTCGCCGGGTCATGTTCGAGCAACTCGATGACATTGCCGAACGGATCGCGGCCATAGGCCCATCGGTTCGGCGCTGCGCCGTTCGGCTCTGTGTTGAAGCGGACTCCCGCCTCTTGAAGAAACGCAAAATCCTTTTCGTACTCGTTTGCCGCGAGGCAGATGTGCGTGATGCCGTGCTTGTTCACCGGCCGATCGAGATCGGCTGTTGGAACATCGTCACCGGTAAATTCGAACAGCTCGATGCAGGAGTTTCCCTTGCGAAGCATTGCGACCTTGTAGCCCGCTTCTTCGAGAGCGAAGGCTTTGCTCATCATTTCTATCCCAGCCGGGAGTTCGATCTCCATCACCGTCTCGAAGCCAAGCTTGTCGCGATAGAAAGCAAGGGCTTCGTCCATGCTCGGAACCGAAATTGCGGGATGGTGGATGCCAAGAATCACGTGGGCTCCAATCGAGGTGTTGGGGCAAGGGTATCTCGCTCGGGGGTCGTGCCGGGGTTATGATAGCTCGCGAGCGTGATCAGGGGACGGACTGCGTGAATTGGTGGAAAACACTTCTGGTCGGACCCGCTGCACTGCTCGTGGTTTTTGCTGCAACGACCTGGTGGGCCCTCGAAGCTTCGGGCGTTGCGATCATACAAACGGTTGCGCCCGACGGTTCGCTGCGCGAAACCCACGTCTGGTTCGTCGAACCTGACGGCGAGTTGTGGCTCGAGGCGGGCAGCCCGGAGAATCCGTGGTACCTGGATGTTCAACAGAATCCGAGCTTGAAACTGCGCGCGGACGATCTCGTACGAGACGCCGTCGCACGTCCCTCGAGCGGGACGGAAGCGCGCGAACGCATCCGCTCTCAGTTGCGGCAGAAATACGGGCTGCGCGACTGGTGGGTCGGCTTGCTCGTCGATAGCAGTCAATCCGTAGCGGTCGAACTCGTCGCGCCCTCGACACGATCCGAAAATTGAATCTGTTCTTTGCGGCTGCTGGAGCCAGAGACCTTCAGTTTTCGAACGAAGGGTTCGCGGGAGAATCGATCTCGATGCTCGGGCCGAGTTGTTCGCGAGTGCTGAGGATCTGCTCCACGCCGGGCATCGGGCGACACTTGACGAGAAACTGAAACGCAAAGGCGCCGGGCCAGATACGAGCCAAAAGCCCGGTCGCGCTCTGCAGGAAGCGACCCATGCGGCCGCCGATCACGGATTCCCAGGGAATCGAAACGGGGTCGATGCTCTCGATCGCGTAACCACAGTCGCGCAGAGTTCGGCGCAGGGAAACCCGGTTGAACAAACGCCGGTGCTGGATGTCGAGGATCCCGCGATCCGTGTAGTTGAAGCGTCCGAAGAGCAGGCCGATGCGATTCGAAATGAACGCCACATTCGGGGTAATGACGATCATCAGGGGCGCCTTCCTTCCGGGTCGCAGCGCGCGACTGCAGTTGCGCAGGTCGAGCAGCAACCGCTCCGGATTGGGCAACTCTTCGATTACGTCGAGCAACAACACCATATCGGTGTCGAGCGCATCGAACGGCAGAGGGTGACTGAGGTCGGCCTTCTCGAAGCGGTCGACCGAACCGATCTCGGGTTCCTTGAGGTCTACACCCGTGACCTCGATGCCCATTTCCCGGCAGGCGCGTGCGACGATGCCCGGGCCGCAACCGAGATCGACGATCCGAGACGGGGCCTCACGCTCGATGATCGCGAGGGCGCTTTTGTGAGCGGTGTCCATGCCGTGAACTTCGTAGTGACCCGACCCCTTTTCGAGATCGCGGAACTTGAGCGAGCACAGCATGCCCAGGCGATGCAGGCGATAGCGAACCGTCTCCCGCAGGACGTCCTTGCCGTACTGCACCCCATCTACGTTGCAGTCTTCTTCACCGTAGTGGGTCGGGATATCGAACTCTTCGATATGAGCGCCAATGTTGGCCGCCTGCAGGAGCATCTCAGTGTCGAAGTGATATTCGTTGGTGTTGACCTCGAAGGGAACTCTGCGCAAGAAAGCCGAGGAATAGGCGCGATAGCCCGTGTGATATTCCGACAGGTTGAGACCGGTCAAATAGTTCTGAAACTTGGTCAGTCCCATGTTGGCGATGATCTTGTAGAGCGGCATGCCACCTGCGCGGGCGGAAGCGATGTTACCCATCCGGGTTCCCAACACGACGGCAGCGCCGGTGCGCTCCCAGATGTTGATGAACTCGGGGAGCATTTCGGGGGCGTACTGTGCGTCGCCGTGGAGCAGGATCGTGAAATCGAAACCCGCTTCGAGGGCAAAGCGATAGCCGAGCTTTTGATTGCCGCCATACCGCTGATTGACGGGGTTGCGGGCCACGGACACGTTGCCGATCTCCCGCGCTTCGATCCAGCGTTGCAAGACGTCTGCGGTGGCGTCGCCCCCGGCGTCGTCGATCACGAGGAACTGGATGCGATCGTTGTTGAACAGCTGTTCGGGGATACGCTCGAACAGGCCTTCGATCAGCCGCTCGTGCTGGTAGGCGACAACGAAGATCAAGATTCTCGACGATCGCCGGTCGAGCGCATCGGCATCGGCATCGGCATCGGAAAGGTTCTGCTGGGACTGTTCTTGGGACCGCTCTTGGGGCATAGGGGGCTCACTCATTCTCGGTTCTCGCGCGACGAACCTGGGCGCAGCCGATTGTAAGTCACAATGTCTACCCAGACGAGCGCGGCAGCCAGAGGCGGCGCACAACGGCGGAAGATCCCGCTGCGACCGGACATTCGACTTCAGCACCGTGCATGCGCGAGGCAACTTTCCCCGGGCGATTCATCCGGGGTGGAGCCTCTGCTAGTAGCTTGACTCCGCCACGTCGCACCCCCCCGGCTTCCGCACTACCCTACAAGTATCACCCCACAGGAGCCGTCCGATGCCCGCCACCCCCGCGAGAAGAGTCGTCACCGGAATCAACGCCCAAGGCAAGTCCTACTTTGTTCACGACGGCCCGACTCCAGGCCATCTCGACCTGGGATTGGCGATCGACGACGAAATCTGGGTCGACGATCCCGCAAACCCCGACACCGCTGCCGAACAAGACCCTGCGCGTGCGGAGAAATTTTATCTCGAGCCCCCACAAGACGGCTCGATCATCCGGGTCTTCACCTTTTTTCCGGAAGGCCAGGCACCGCCCAGCGGTGAAGACTTTGCAAAACAGATCGCAGAAGCCGGCGCGCGCTTCGACACCCGGGGCGTGATGGAAGAAGAAAATCCGGGTATGCACACCACCAAGACCATCGACTACGGGATCGTGCTCTCTGGAAAGATCATCCTCGAACTCGATGAAGGCGAAGTCGAGCTCGAGGCAGGTGATATCGTGGTGCAACGCGCGACCCGACACGGCTGGCACAATCGAGGGTCCGAGCCCTGCAAGATCGCGTTCATCTTGATCGGCAGCTCGAATTATCGCTGAACACAACGCGCCCACCCGAGGAACACGATGAGCGACGACCAAAAGAAGAGCCCGAAGTCATTCAACCTCTCTTCCGACCTTCACGCCTACATGCTCGCCCATGGCAACGAACTCGATTCCGTACAACGTGGGCTCATCCGTGCAACCGAGGCGCTCGGTGGGATCGCGATCATGCAGATTGCACCCGAACAGGGCGCACTCATGACCATGCTCACCCGCCTGATGGGAGCCCGGCGGGCCATCGAGGTGGGGACCTTCACCGGCTATTCCGCGCTCTGCATCGCCCGGGGCCTGCCCGACGACGGTGAATTGATTTGCTGCGACATCAGTGAGGAATGGACCGCCACCGGAGTCCCGTTCTGGGAAAAGGCCGGGGTGCGGGAAAAGATCGACCTCCGCATCGGCCCGGCGATCGACACCCTGCGTGCGATCGATGAGACCGACGCCTTCGACCTCGCCTTCGTGGACGCCGACAAGCCATCGTATGCGGTCTACGTAGAGGAGTTGATCCGATTGCTGCGACCCGGCGGCTTGATCCTGGGAGACAATGTGCTCTGGGGCGGCAATGTAATCGACAAAGACGCCAAGTACGAACACACCCTGGCGATTCGGGTATTCAACAAAAAGGTGGCGGCAGACGATCGCCTCGAATGTGTCATGCTGGCGATCTCCGA
>Ga0114950_10002972_pt1 | contig 13079 bp, 13 predicted proteins | sample N075metaG_FD_83503 | JGI IMG/M metagenome (GOLD analysis project Ga0114950, IMG submission 83503) | Deep subsurface microbial communities from Kermadec Trench to uncover new lineages of life (NeLLi) - N075 metaG | ecosystem: Environmental > Aquatic > Marine > Ocean trench > Sediment | place...
CGCCGGCCTTGATGGATGACACAGCGGAGCATCCGGATCCGCGTGCGATCGTCCGTCGCATGACCGAGTTCATTGGTGGGCACCGAGAACTGACACTGGAGGCTCTCGTATCGTACGAGGCGGTTCAGGAATCGGGGCAGAAACTACACTTCGACATGCTGCAGCGGATAGCCGTGCGAAAGCCCGATCGGCTCTTTTGGGTCACCTTACACGACGACGCGACAGCCGATTCTGCATGGTTCTCCGACGGAACGTTCACGTTGCTCAAGCAGCCGGCAAACCTGTGGGGGAAGATTGACGTCCCGAACACGATTCCGGCGATGGTGCGGCGGCTCGTAGACGAATACAATCTGGACGTGCCGTTCCGTGACATTCTCGCCGGGGACCCCGCAGAGTTGTGGCTTGGCGAGGACGTCTCAGACGTGCAGTACGTCGGTGAGGCGTGGGTCGAGGGAGCGTGGACGGAACACGTGGCCATTCGGAAGCCAGGCTTCGACTTCGAGCTGTGGGTTCGAAAGGGCGACGAACCCTTCCCGGCAAAGATGGCGATCGTGTTCACTGCCGAGGAAGGCCAGCCGACGTACGTGGCGCGTTTTCGCAAGTGGGCGACGAGCATTCCCGCAGGATCGTTGCCCGAGTTTGTACCTCCGCCCGGCTCCGAGCAGGTCGAGCTCACCCCCGTTCATTGATCTAAGGAAACGACGATGAAACGACGCACGTTACGTTCGGTCATCTACCTCCTGCTTGCACTGCAGGTTTCACTCGGCGTCATACCGCCGCTGTCCAATGGGCTCGAGGCGCAGAGGCGAGGCAACCAAGAGGGGCGCTCGGCTAACAAAAGCTCCAACGTGAATCGTTCCGGTTCCGCACGCTCCGGTTCGACCAGCCGGTCGTCGGGCGGGAGTCGCTCGGCGGGCCGGAACACCTCCAATCGGTCGGCTTCGCAGCGCGGCGGGCGCTCCGCTAACACGCGTCGCAAGTCGTCGCGACGCACGACCTCGCGGCGAGGCGGCCGGACACGCAGTCGCCGCGTCCACCGTTCGCAACGTTTCCGCCGGGGGGTGTGGCGGAGCCACCGCTTTTGGCGGCACCAGCGCTGGTACGGTGGCTTCTGGGTCGGCCGGGTCCTGATCCGGACCGCCGCGTTCGTGGTCATCGCCAATTCGTCGACGACGGTGGTCGTGCACTCGACCACGTACTACTACTACAACCCGTGGTATCGCAAAACTCTTTACGACGGTGAGGAGACCTACGTCCTCACGTCGGCGCCGGTGGGGTACGAGACGGACGAGTTACCGGAGGGCGCCGAGACGGTACAGGTGGACGGTGCGACGTATCACTACGCCGATTGGTCGTTCTATCAACAGCAGGCTGGCGGTGGGTACATCGTCGTGGAGCCGCCGGTCGGCGCGGAGGTGAGCGCCATTCCGGAGGAGGCCGTCGAGCACGACGAAGGGGAAGTCCCGCTCTACCAGTTCGACAAGCTCTACTTCAGCAGGGACACGAACGACGCGGGGCAACAGGTGTATCGTGTCGAGCCGGCGCCACCGGAGGAGGAAATCGACGAGATCCCCGATGATGCCGTGACCTTCGTGGCCGATGGAGAGACCTATTACTACGTCAACTACAACCTGTACGTCGAGTACGATGAGGACGGAAAGACGGGTTTCGTGAACGGCGAGCCCGAGGTCGGCGCGCAACTCGACGAGTTGCCGGAGGGCGCCGTGACGATCACGGAGGACGGCTTCACTTATTACCAGTTCGACATGGTGTTCTTCGAGGAAGTCGAGGGCGAAGACGGCTCAACGTTCTTCGAGGTCGTCGACAGCCCGGATGGGGCCGATGCTGTGGAGCTGGAGGCGTGATGAGTCGGCTAGCCAACACACTAGACCGGAGTTGACGAGATGCATGCCCGCACACTAGGACGTTCTGTATGGCTCGCGGCCGGCATCGCCGTGAGCGCCGTCGCCTCGGTGAGCGCGCAAGGGCCGCGGTGGGACAACCTCGGCTCGCGCACGGTGAATCACAGCGCCGATCGAGACGAGATCCGCGTTACGGCTCGCGAGGGACGCTACAGCAGCATCAAGCTCACCGTCGAGAAGCGGGGCGTCGAGTTCAAGAATATGATTGTGCATTTCGGCGACCCCCGGGGAGGGACGCAGGATGTGGCCATCCGTAAGCTGATCGAAGGCGGCGGCGAGACGCGGGTGATCAACCTGACCGGTGGCTCGCGGGTGATCGCACGGGTCGTCTTCTTGTATACGTCGGCAGGGCGTGGAGGAGGCCAGCGTCCCGTGGTGACGCTATGGGGGAGGTAAGCCGGTAGCACCTGGGCCGTTTTTACCGCACGATACAAGCGGTGAATCGGCCCAAGGAACGCTGTAGTCAAAGGACGAACTATGCTGACGATAACTGTAAAGTCATGTTGCTGCTTGGGCGAAGAGGTGACGACCACTATGGATAAAAGGAGGAAGTAGTGATGAGGCGAGCTTTCAAGACGTACGGTGCCTTGGTGCTCCTTGCCCTTGTGGCGCTTGCGGGTTACGCGGTGGGCCGGTCAGACGAATCGAAGGGCATTGAGCGGACCCTGGTGCCGTCGCTCTACGCGGTCGACGACAATACCTACATTGGCCTCGAAGCCGGCACGGTGTTGCCGCAGGAGCAGCAGGTGGCGTCGCGCACAGGGGCGCTCGAAGAGCGCCAGGTCTATTATCCCGGGACCGAAGCCCTCGAGCCGGACGAGATGCGGGTCATTGCTTGCGGTACGGGCATGCCCAACGCGCGCCCCAAACAGGCGGCGGCGTGTTGGGTCGTAGAGCTGGGAAACGGGGATAAGTTCATCTTCGACATTGGGTTGGGCTCGGCCGAGCGGATCTCCGCGCTCAAGATCCCATACGACTACCTCGACAAGGTCTTCCTCGGCCACCTTCACGCCGATCACTTCGGGGACATGGACGCGCTCTGGGTCGGCGGCGTCGTTGGAAACCGAGTCAACACCCTGCGGGTTTGGGGCCCTTCGGGATCCACGCCCGAGTACGGTACCGCCTATGCCCTCGAGCACATGCAGAAAATGCTGACGTGGGACAAAGGGTCTCGCCTGGGGAATGTCGACATTCGGGGCTTGGAGATCGAGGTCAACGAGTTCGACTACCGCGGGGTCAACGAAGTGATCTATAACGAGAACGGCGTCACCATCCGCTCGATCCCCGCCATTCATGCGCTCGACGGTCCGGTGAGCTTCATCCTCGAGTGGAACGGGCTCAAGTTCGCGTACAGCAGCGACACGTTTCCCAACAAATGGTGGATGGAGTACACCAAGGGTGCGGATATCGCCATCCACGAATGTTTCGCACCGCCGTCCGTCCTGATAGAGAAGCAGAAGTTCACTCCCCAGACGGCGCTCAACGTCGGAACGCAGGTGCACACCTCCCCTTCGCAGTTCGGAAAGGTGATGGCGGAGATACGACCCAGGATGGCAGTGGGGTATCACTTCTTCAACGACTTCGATACCAGGCCCACCGTGCTCCAGGACGTGCGCAAGACCTACAACGGTCCGCTGGCGCTGGCCACCGACTACATGGTCTTCAACGTCACCAAAGAAGACATCCGCGTGCGGATGGCGGCGATTGACGAGGACATCTGGCCCCAGCCGGCGACACAGCCGAAGCTGCCGCCCGATTTCAGCCAGCGCATCGGGTTCTCGGAATTCATCATCGGTGGGCGCGTGCCCTTCCAGGACGTCGTGGAGCAGATCTTCGACGAGATCAACGACAAGTACGGAGTCAACGTGCCATACCCGCAAGCCCGGCGCTGAGATCGACTGGCACGAGCCACGAAGGCGTGACTTGGGGCCGTCGCGCCAGGCCAACACGCAGTAGTTCCAGGTGAGGTTGACTTAGTTCGAAACCTAGGAGCAGTCCTAGCAGGTTGCGGAAAAATTCATTGTGAGACGCGTTCGTGCGGGTAGCACGACGGCGTACCAGCGTGCGGTCCCCGATTACCGCCCCCGTGGTGCGGTCGGCGTGTCGAATGCTGCCCAAACTGACCCATCAGGAGCTGCCTCCGGCCAGGGTCAGGGTGCGTATCCGCATCAGATTGTAGACGGCGGCTGTGAACGTAAACACCCACCCGACGCGCGGGGTCCCGCGATGCCGAAGTTTGCGTAACAGCCCAATCGTCTTGCCCCACCCGTAAATCTCTTCCACCTTTTTGCGCTGCCGTTGACTGATCGCAAAGCCGGGATGGCGGGTCGTCCGGCCATCGACCGCACTCCGCAGCCGCGTCCGGTGCAGGTTGGGTGCGATGTGGGGGGTCCAGCCCAACGCCCGCAGCGTGTCGGGAAACCCGCACCGATCATACCCCTTGTCTGCTCCCAACGTCCGTCGCCGGGTCGTCGGCGGGAGGCTACTCACCATCGCCAGCGCACTCGCACACTCCGCCTCGTAGCCAGGCTGCGTCACATCGGTCGCGACCACGAGCCCGTGTCGATTATCCATCAACACGCTTCCCAAGTACGCCAAGCGGGCCCCTTGTCCCGTACTCTTCCGCGCCATCCGCGCCTCCGGGTCCGTCCGCGAGGCATGCGTCGCATTCGTCCGTTTCTCCCGGCGAAACGTCACGCTCGGATTCCCCGGATCATCGTCCGTCGGCGGGCGGGTGCCGGCCTTCGGCTGAAAACTCTTCTGACTGGCCCACGCATCCAGCAAGGTCCCGTCGACGGTGAAATGCTCATTCGATAACAACGCCCGCCGCTCCGCCTCCTGTAACACTTCGGCCAGAAACGCATCCGCGATTCCCCCCTCGACCAGCCGCGTCCGATTCTTCGTAAACACGGTCGGCACCCACACCGCGTCATCCAGACTCAATCCCACAAACCACCGGTACAGGATGTTGTAGTCGAGCTGCTCCATCAGCTGCCGCTCGCTCCGGATCGTATACACCACCTGAAGCAATAACGCGCGTAGCAAATGCTCGGGGGGAATCGACGGCCGGCCCCGCCGGGCATACAACCGGTCCAACTGCGGCGAGAGCCGTGCCAATACCGGGTCCACCAGCGCCCGCAGGGCGCGCAGCGGATGGTCGGAGGGCACCCGATCCTCCGCACTGATATAGCTGAACAGCGCCGACTGATTCGTCTTGTTCCCGCGCATCGTGGAACTCCCGTCGAGGTCCCTCTACGATAGGAACTTCCCGCCCGCGACGCTATCGTGAACTGTCCGACTTTTTCAGCAACCTGCTAGAGGACTCAACACGAGGAGGACGGCTTCACTTATTACCAGTTCGACATGGTGTTCTTCGAGGAAGTCGAGGGCGAAGACGGCTCAACGTTCTTCGAGGTCGTCGACAGCCCGGATGGGGCCGATGCCGTGGAGCTGGAGGCGTGATGAGCCCACCCGCAGACATACTAGCCCGGAGTTGATGAGGAGACGCATTCCCGCACACTAGAACGGTTCCGTGTGGCTTGCGGCCGGCATCGCCGTGAGCGCCGTCACCTCGGTGATCGCGCAAGGGCCGCGGTGGGACAACCTCGGCTCGCGCACGGTGAACCACAGCTCCGACCGAGACGAGATCCGCGTTATCGGGGAGGGACGCAGGATGTGGCTATCCGTAAGCTGATCGAAAGCGGCGGTGAGACACGTGTGATCAGCCTGACGGGTGGCTCGCGGGTAATCGCACGGGTGGTCTTCTTGTATACGTCGGCGGGGCGTGGAGGAGGCCAGCGTCCCGTGGTGACCGTTATGGGGGAGGCAAGCCGGTAGCATCTGGGCCGTAAGGTCTTCATCGGCCATCTGTTTTTCGGGCGACTACGAGTGTTGAGCGACTCATGGACCTGCACAGGCTGCTAGGACTGTTGTTGTTGAGTACCGTGCTGAGGCCGAACCGGTGGTTTTTTCGTTCCGATCCCTATCTGTGGACAGCACACGTCAGCGGAACTGCGACGATCGGCGACATCACGGTGCCTGTTGAAACGGGGTCGGCGGGGCTCTTCTCGCAGATTTCGTTTCTTGGAAACTTGTTCGTTGAGGTGGGAAGAAACCGCTGGTCCGGCGCCTTCGAGATCGGCAACATCAGCTTCGATAATAATACCGAAGTGGGTGGAAGTGCCCCGACCGGAACGAGTGTGGGCTACTCGTACAGGATTTTCCTGCTTCGGTTGCTTGGCGTCTATCGCGTCACTGCGCTCGAGGCGTCACAGGGTGTGAGCATTTTTGCCGGTGCGCGCTACATCTCCCACGATATGGACGTGGACTCGTCCCTGGGTCCCCCCGATCTGGACCTTGCCTTTTCGGAGGCGTGGTTCGATCCGGTCGTAGGAGTCCGGTACCATACACCGCTACCGGGCAACTTCATGGTGACGGTCAGTGGTGATGTCGGAGGGTTCGGGGTTGGCTCGGAGTTCTCGTGGAGCACCTCCGGTGTACTTGGGTGGCGTTTCTCTCGGCGGGTCGGTATCACGCTGGGATACCGCTACATGTCAGTCGATTACAAGAATTCTGGTTCGGGGTCATCGGACAGTTTCGCGTACGAAGGGAACCAGCATGGGCTGATGCTAGGTGTTCTGCTGGCGCTGTGACGCATGATCCCTTTACAGGCGGCCGGCGAACGCTGGCGTGGAGCTCTGCTTGCGCTTTCGCACAGTGGATCGGGTGACTCGCGGGAAGGCTCAAGCCGGGGTTCGCTCCGGTCCTTTCCCGTTTTTATCACGTTTGGTTACGGATGGTACGGGCACAATTTGGGCACAGACGTCCTTTGAACGAGTCGCGGGCGGAATCGCGGATATTCAGGGTGTGTGTTGTCCTCTTCCCTCACCGTGCCCATCGCTGGTACACCCTGAGCCGAATGTAGAACTCGTCGGTCGGCGCCCCCGAAAACGGTGCGCCCACGACCTGCCATGTCAGATCGAGTCGTACACGCGCGTTCGAGACAAATGCGCGCTCGACCCCTACACCAAAGCGGAATTTTTCGTCTGCATCGCCGATGAAGGTCAGGAAGCCCTCCGCGTGACCGACTAGACGCCAATGGGCACCGGACTGCACGGCACTCCAACGGAACTCGGTCTGCAACCGGTAGCGGACCCGCGACGAAAAATCGAGGTTCCAATCCGCGGTCTCGAAATCGAACCGTTCTTCCAATCGGACGTAATGGTCAAGCGGTATGCGCCCACTCGGCCAAGTCCAATTGATCCCCTGGAACGGACGGAACTCCAGCGTGTTGGCCGCCACGTCGTTTACCGTGTAGAAGGTCCCCAGCCCCCCGCCGAGTCGGAAGCGCCCGACAGGTCCGCGTACTCCGGGGCGCACCACGAACCGTGTCCAACCCGTCGAATTCAACTCCGTACGCACCCCGATATCGCCGTAGGCCTCGAATGCCGACGGCCAGATGACGCGAGGATTGTAATCCAGCCAGATCTGTCGACGGACTTCGTCCTGAGCGAAGGCGACGTCTGGACGAGCCAGCACAACACATGCGGCGATGGTGAGGATGCCGAATGCTGTCGAGCGGACCCGGCGCGCGATCATTGGGCGGCGACTGCTCCAAGGCGGCGGACGTTCGCGTTCATTCCAGCGATGTAATCACCGTCTGTCGGCCGATTCCCCAGCGGTGCAAACATCAGCGGCCGAACGTCCAGTTCCCGAAGCCGCGCACGGATCTCCGGCATCGGTTCGGCCTCCCAGATCATCCAGCGGGCCGGGTGCCGTGCAAGCAGATCGCGGAAGGCACGCCATGCCCGCTCGGAGGGCATTTCCTCCGGCTCCCAGGTGACGGATTCGAGGTCGAGCGCGTAGCGCGATGCGAGATACTGGTACACCGGGTGCGACGCGAGCAACGGGACCCCACGCATTGCGGTCAGAGCGCTGCGCAGATCTTGATCGAGTTGTTCGAGGTCGGCGCGCAACGCTGTGAGGTTGTCCTGAAACGCCGAAGCGTTTGCCGGCCACCGTCCGGAGAACGCCTCCGCGATGGTCTCCGCTTGGAGCGCGGCCAGGCCGGGGTCGAGCCACGTCGTGAACGCCGTTCCCTCATGGGAATGATCACCCTCGGGCCCATGGGTATGCGTTACGGTCCCGACGACCTCGAGGTAACGTTCCGTGAACGAAGCCGACGTGTTGATCACCCGCCGCATGGGCAGCGATACCTGGTCGATCCACTTTTCGTACGTTGCTCCGTTAGTGAGAATCACGTCGGCCGATTGCATGCGGAGAATCGCATCCGCATTCGGCTGCCAGAACGCGGGGTCGCCGTCTCCCGCCATCGGAAACTCGACCTGGACGATGCCACCCCCGATACGCTGTGCGAAATATTCGAGGGGGTAGTTCGTGACGATCGCATGTGGTGTGCCGTCCCCGTCTTTCGGTGTCGAGACGCGCGGCTCGTCGCCGCCGGCGCAAGCGCAGATCACCACCAATGACACCACCGTGATGCGGCTCATAGGAACACCGCTCGAATAACGGGCGGGCCGAACGAGGCGGTTAACGCGGTAAGGAGGAAGGCGAGCGCCACGCCGGCTGCCGAGACGACCACCATCTCCGACACGACGAGCCAGCGGATGCTGGCGGGCGATGCGCCAATCTTCGTCATGGTCATGAGTTCCCGTTGTCGGACGCGCAGCGAGAGACCAAACACAAGCCCGGCGGTCGCGAGCGTTCCCATACCGAGGACCACGACGGCGGCGAGCACAAAGGTCTGAACAGTCAGCACCGTGCCGAGTAACTCATCCATCACGTCGCTCGGCACGACGATCTGTGCGGCACCCGACGATTCCTCGAACCGACCACGCAGGATGGTGCTCGATCGTTGGTCGGGTGGCACCGCGATGATTGCGGTGACGGGAAAAGACCCGACGTCGCCGTGGAAGTGGAACGAAGCGATGTTGTCCGGCATGATCTCGTTGTACTGCACGACAGCCGCGTTGGCCGTGATCGACGTGCTGTCTCTGCGGAGGACTCCCGATGCGGCCGACGCCTCGGCAAGATCCTGGTGCCCGTGTCCGAATCCGCCGATGACCCACGCCGTCTTGAGGTCGACGAATATCGCGTCATCGTCTGGACTGTCGGAGAATGCGAGCACCCCGGCCACCCGCATCTTCAACGGGTACACGCCCGCAATGTCGAAGACGCTCTCCGGCGAAGAGATCACCGCATCGCCGGGGCCGAGTCCCATCTGCTCCGCGACCCGCGTGCCAAGGACACACTCACCGAGCATGGCGAACATCCCACCCCGTGACACGGTGAGATCGCGGAACGCAAAATAATCCAGGGACGTGCCAACGATCGGGTAGCCCTGCGCGCGAAAGCGCGTGTAGAGCGGTATGGGAAGCGCCAGCCCCATGGAATCGAGCGCGTCGACGTCGGAGTAGGGCAACGCCTCGGGGGATCCAGTGCCGAAGTACAGGCTATTCAACACGAGCTCGAGTGGACTGCCACGCATCCCCACGAGCAACGGGGTCGCCTCCGCGCGCGCAGTGAGATGCCGGGCACTCTGCAGAATCAACACGCGCACGCCGAGTGGCAAGAAGATGATGAGCGTGATGGACGCGACCAGGATCGTACTCTTGATCCAGTGGTGCCTCAAATACCGCCATGCTAGATAGAGACTTCCCTGCATTACTGCAGCGCCGCCATGTCCAAAACGCGGTCGAACCGCTTCGCCACTTCGGTGTCGTGCGTGACCGCCACCAGTGTGGCGCCCGCCGCTTGCGTGTTCTCGAGCAACAGGTCTACGACGCGATGTTTGTTCGAGGGATCGAGGTTGCCTGTCGGCTCGTCTGCGAGCACCAGGCGTGGCCGGGGCAGCAATGCCCGGCACAACGCCACCCGCTGTCGCTCCCCCTGCGACAGGTTCGCGACGTTCCGGGCCAGCTTGTCGTTGATTTCCAGGTCGGCTGCGAGCGACCGCGCTCGGGTGCGCACGGCGTCGTCCAGCCGCAAGGCCGAGGACAGGAAGTAAGGTAGCAAGATGTTATCGAGCACCGACAGGTAATCGAGGAGCTCGAACTCCTGAAACACCAGACCGATCTGCTGCACGCGAAACCGACGACGCGCGCTGTCGGACATACTCGAGATCCGTTCGGCTGCCGTTTGGACCGTACCGCGGTCCGGCGTGCTGATGCCCGCGAACAAGTTGAGGAGCGTCGTCTTACCCGATCCGCTCGGGCCCACGATCGCGACGCGCTCGTGGTCGGCAATCTCGAGCTCTGCGACGCGCAACACGAAGTCGCTGCGCCGATATCGGAATTCGAGTTCCTGGACTCGAATCACACCCTGACCTCTTCCAACAACTCCATGCCCGTGATCTTCCACTGGCCGTCGACAACCTCGACGGTGATACGCGCCTCGTACTGGTTCACGCGTTGATGGATGTGGCCCCAATGCCCGACGGATCCCTTCACCATCCATGTGACGTGCGAGACGAAGCCACCGCCGGCGACACCCGAGTAGTCGCCATCGAGGATCTCGACCTCTTTCACCTTCGCCCTCGCTCCGCCTTGATTCGCGAGCACGAGACTGCGTTGCGTTTCGAGGTATACCTCGGTCAGCAGCTCGCCGGTGGTGCTTTCCTCGAGCGCATCGTAGATACGACCCTCCTCTCGGAAGTCGAACGCTCGATACACATTACGCAGGAGACCGTGGACGACCTCTTGCGCTTGCGCATCCGAGACGCCGGCGCCGAACGCACGGGGGAACGAGAAACCGATGACTCCGAGCAATCCCATTGCGGTGATTGCTATTGGCATCCGCGGGATGCGTCGCTCGGGAATGGTCAGGCGGTATCGGTTGGCAACTACGAGCATTGCCACCGCAGCGAGCACCGTCAGTGCCATGAACAGGATCCGGTATCGCGGGGGCGCCGACACGTCGACGAACGCCGTGCTGGTGGGATTCGTGAGGAAGTTCTTCCACCTCATGACGTTGTCGCCATCGGAGAGGATGTACGGAAGCGATCCGGCCTCGTCTGTGGCCGTCGTCGGTACGCGGGGGATGCGGTCGGTGAAGAGATCCCATGTCATGGTGACTTCTTGTGGGAGGCTGTCGACCGGATAGACGAAGATCACACCCATCGTGGCTTGTATGATGTCGAGGTCCTCAGCCGGTTCGATGACGCCGGAGGTCCGCAGGTTGCGATAGATAAAATGGACGCGGTCGAGCAATCCTTCGACGGGTTGGCCATCGATGGTGAGCGGCGCCCGGTCTGCCAGAAACTCCACGACTCGTTGTTTCAGTGCCTCTTGATCCTCCACCCGGATCGTGTCCGTGCCGGACAGGCCGAGGTCGACCCACGCTTCGAGATCCTTGGGGCGAAAGACGATTTCCTTGCGCACCTCGTACGGCTCCATATAGAGGAACGCCGAGATTGGCGCAAAGAACTGGCGCCGCAGGTTCCGGTTCTCGAACTGCGAAAACCATGGATCCGCCCAGTCGAGGTTGATCGTCTCGCGCCGGCTCAAGTAGCGGAAGTCGTTGACCGGTAGGTTCCGGTGATAGGTGATGAATCCGATGTTGGCAGCGCCCGTACGGTCGCTGCGCGGCGGTTCCAGCGTCAGACTCGAGGGCGTACCGCGCAGACCATACACCAGGCGCAGCTCGATGACCCGCTCGGCTTCTTCATCCGCGGCGAGCGGCACGGGCTCTCCGGTAACCTCGTCGCGCTTGATACGCTCTCGAGCTTGGAGGCCGACGATGGCCCCGCGCAGAGGCGCATTGCCATCCGTGATTACGAAATCCTCGGCGAAGAAGCGGTCGAGGCGGTCGGCCCACGGTTCGGCGTCGAGTCCGAGCGCCCGGTACACCTCATCGGGCATCGCGTTGCGGAATGCCGGGATATCGGAGGCGCCGATCTCGAGGCGTACGAAAACAGAATCCTTTTCGATGAAGATCTCGGCGATGGTCGAGGCGAGCATGGCCCGCGTGATGACGATGGCGTCGGAGCGCAGCGAGGACGTTGCTGCGAGTAACAGTGTTGCGAGCAGAATGACGCGAGATCGCACCCGTCGGGTCACCCCCCCTTCGGGAACAAGAACTTGAGTTGAAAGCGCAGCGTCCAACTGTTGCCCTCGTTCTCGAGATTCACTCCTTGGCCGGCCAGTGGGTTGGGACTCACCACGTTGTAGAACCCCTGCACATCAGCGGCTACGCCCAACGTCAGAGTGTAGACCTTGAGAACACGTTTCATGGGGAACGCTCCTTATGTAGTTGAACTGCTCAACTGCCAACGAACGGGTTCTTCACCACGATTTTTACCAGCGCGCGGATGTTCCACTTCGAGCCATAGTCATCGGGCGAAATCACGGAGTATTGCCCTTCCAGCGACCACTGCGTGAGCTGCCGGCCGAACGAGAGCATCTTGAAGGCTCCGAGACCGATCGGAAACGTTACTTTTTGGCCGCTGGAAGCTTTCCAATTGATGATCACGCTGGGCGAGGTTCCGATCATCCAGCCGCCCGGCAGAGGTTTGAAGATGAAGTATTGCAGGTTCAGGATGCTCGTGTTCGAACCGCCCGGATCCACCCCAACCGACCACCACTGTTGTGCCAGCGTGCCGAGGATGATTTCGGGAGTCGTCCAGAGCAACAAGGCGGCCGGCCCGAGCTGCCACTCGCCGAGCCCAAGCGCGTCGTTGGTCGCCGTTGGGAGGACTACACTGGGCCCAACACCCCAGACGAACCCGGTCGAGGCAGGACCGATGAGCGACAACAGAACGATGTCGCCCAACCCGCTCTCGCTGCCTGAGGTGCCCGACGGATCGGACGCATCCAGGACGGGCTGCGTCGAGAACGGGATGACCGGTCGGGTGGTCAGGTTGAGCTTGCCGATCGGAATCGGCAGAACGGGCTGAAAGGTGAGCACGTTCGAGACCGTGGTGCCGGCGACGAGGTCGCCCTGGTTGCCGGTGGTGTTGTTCTGAAAGACCAGATTCCAGACGTCGCTCAGCGGATTGGCGAGCTTGCGTCCCACCTCGTCAACATCCACCGTGTCCGCCTGCTGCGCCGTCGCAGAACCCACGGGCAGTAGGCATAGGAAGAGCAGTGTGTGTATGGTCTGCGATCCAATGTGCCTCATGACCCCCCCGTTTGACGTGGC
>Ga0114950_10002973_pt1 | contig 13076 bp, 9 predicted proteins | sample N075metaG_FD_83503 | JGI IMG/M metagenome (GOLD analysis project Ga0114950, IMG submission 83503) | Deep subsurface microbial communities from Kermadec Trench to uncover new lineages of life (NeLLi) - N075 metaG | ecosystem: Environmental > Aquatic > Marine > Ocean trench > Sediment | place...
CGTCAGGCCGGGGTTGCTACCACAGGCTCAAAAGCCCGCGAGCTCGCCCGAGATCTCCTCGAGCAGGTCCTTCAGGGTGAGGAGCCCCAGCGGCGCCTCGCGTGCGCCCACCAACGCGACCCGCTTCCCGCTCCCACGCAGGGTGTGGAGCGCCCGGTCGACGGGCATGTCCGCGGGCAGGCAGGGGATCGGTCGCAGCGCTCCGAGGACCGGCTCCCCCGGGGCGGCCGAGAGCACGTCCAGCTGATGGACGAAGCCCTCGCAGGCCCCATCCTCCCCCACCACGGGCAGGCGCGAGTAGTTCGCGGCGCGCACGCGCTCGAGCAGCTCCTCCTCGGGGAGGCCGCGATCGAGGCGCACCACCTGCGCCCACGCGACCATCACGCGCTCGATGGGGATGCTTCGCAGCTCGAGCGCGTTGCCGGCGAGCGCCTCCGCGCGCTCCGAGAGCACCCCCGAGCGCCGGCCCTCGGCGAGGTAGTGCATCACGGCCTCGCGTCCACGCAGGCGGGTGGCCACGCGCGGGTCGAGCCCGAGGGCCCACTCGAGCGCGCGGGCGACGAGGGACAGAAGGCGCTCGAGCGGCCAGAAGACGACGCGCGCGAGGGCGATCGGCGCCGCCGTCAACCGGATGAGGCTGTGGGGGCGCCGGCGGAACACGTCCTTCGGCAACACTTCGCCGAAGAGGAACAGGATCGGTGCGAGGCACAGCGTGACCAGGATCTCGCGTCCCGTCACGGGCACCGCGAGGCGCTCCGCGATCGAGTTGCCGAGGTGCGTCGCCAGCTCGACGGTCAGGTTGTTCCCGATGAGGATCGTGACCAGGAGCGCGGACTCGTCCTTCAGAAGGCGGGCGACGAGCCGCGGGAGCCGCAGGCCCTGACGCGCTTCCAGGTCGACGCGCACGGGCGAGAGCGAGTAGAAACCCGTCTCCGAGCCCGAGAACACCGAGGACGCCGCGACGGCGAGCACGAGGAGCAGCAAGAGGAAGGTCACCGGGCCGCCGCCTCCGCCTGCGCGGTCTCGTCGACGTAGAGGTCGACCGTGTGGACGCGCCTGCCGCGCACTTCGCGCACCTCGCAGGCGACGCCGCCACCGAGCATGACGCGATCGCCCGGCACGGGGATCCGTCCGAGCAGCGCCGTGACGAAGCCGCCTACGGTCTCGAACTCGGTCGGGACGACGCGCGTGCCGAACTCGTCGTTCCAGTCCCGGACGGAGAGCCCGCCCGACACGCGGAAGCGGCCCTCGCCGAGCGGCACCACGGGCTGCTCGGGCATCTCGCCTTCGACACGCAGCTCGCCGACGAGCTCCTCGAAGATGTCCTCGACGGTCACCACGCCCGCCGTCCCGCCCCACTCGTCCACCACGACGGCCTCGGAGATCCGGTCCTCGCGCATGACGCGCAGGAGGGAGAGCACGGGGGCCACCTCGGGCACGAACTTGACCGGCATGACGATCCGCTCGAGGTTCTTGTGCTTCTGCACCAGGAAGTCGCGCACCTGGATGCAGCCGACGACGTCGTCGGAGGTCTCGCGGATCACCGGGAGCCAGGGCATGCGCCGGCGCGCAGCCTCGCGCACGACCGCCTCCTGCGCCGCCGCGTCCGCCTGGACGTCGAGGGCGAGCATGTCGACGCGCGGGGTCATGATCTCGCGCACCCGCAGCGCGCCGAGCTCGATGATCTCCGCGAGGAGGTCGGCCTCGCCCGGCGCGAGAACGCCCTCGTCCGCGCTCCGCTCGAGGACCGCGGCGAGCGCCTCGGATGTGACACCCGGCTCGTCGGGGTCCACCTGGCCGAGGGCGCGCAGGAATGCGTCGATCACCACGTTCACGAACCGCCGCGCCGGAGAGAGCGCGAACACGAGGGACGTGAGCGGGAGGGAGCTGAGACGGGCGACCGGCAGGGCGGCGCGCAACGCGATCGTCTTCGGGAGGATCTCGCCGACGAGGAGAATCGCGAAGAGCGCGGCGAAGCCCGAGACGATTCCGCTCCTCGCGTCCCCGCTCGGCAGGAACCGCGCCGCGAACGCGAAGAAGAGCAGGTTCACGAGGAGGTTGCCGAGGAGCACGCTGACGAGCAGCTCGCGCGGCTCGTCCAGTAGGCGGCGGACCCGCACGCCCGCCCGCTCACGATCCTCGAAGGACAGGCTGAAGAGCGCCGTTTCCGCGGCGCTGAAGAAGCCCGACAGGACGAGGAGCCCGCCGAGGAGCACCCACGGGAGCACATCGGTCATGGCGCGTCCTCGCCCCGCCCTTGCGCCACGGGCAGAAAGATGTCCGCGCGGAAGCCCCGCCCCGGTTCGTTGGACAGGATCACGCGCCCGCCGTGTGCGTGAACGACGTTGTGGACGATCGCGAGGCCGAGCCCGGTGCCCTTCCCCGTCGCCTTGGTCGTGAAGAAGAGGTCGGGCGCACGCTCGAAGAGCGCTTCGTCCATCCCGGGGCCGTCGTCCTCCACGGCCAGGTGCAGCTCATCGCCCTCCTGCGCGAGCGAGATCTCGATCCGGCCGCGCGCCCTGACAGGCGCGTCCTCGAACGCGTCCATGGCGTTCACGAGCAGGTTGAGGACCGCCTGCCCCAGCTCGTTCGCCTCGCCGAGCACGGGCGGCAGGTCCGCGAAGAGCGCGAGCGCGCCTTCCTCGCCCGCCCGCCGGTCCCGGGCTCCGCGGCGCAGCCGAATCTCGATGCCGAGCTCCTCGGCGCGGTGGCGCACGAGCCCGAGCGCGTCGCCGATCGGGGTGGCGAGGGACACGAGCTCGGTCACCGCCTTGCGCGGCGCGAGCCGGAGGACCCGGCCCACGGTCTCGCGGATGCGCTCGATGCCGCTCTTCAGGAGCTGGTTGTACTGCTCGCGCTTCTCGGGCGGCAGGTCCTCGCGCTGGAGGACCTCGAGCGCGTTCAGCATCCCGCCGAGCGGGTTGTTGATCTCGTGCGCGATCCCGGCGGCGAGCTCGCCGGTGGCGGCGAGCCGCCGCTGGGTCATGGCGGCGGACTCGGCGACGCGCGCCTGCTCGGTAGCGAGCTCGACCTCCCGCTCGAGCCGAGCGCTGAAGCCCTGCACCTCCGCGGCCATCGAGTTGAAGCTCCGCACCAGCTCGGAGACCTCGTCGTGGCGGTCGGGCTCGGGTACCCTCACGGACAGGTCGCCCTGCGCCATCCGAGCGGCGACGCCGGCGAGCTGGCGGACGGGATCGAGCACGAGCACGCGCAGCGCCGAGAACGTGCCGAGCGTGAGCAGCAGCGTCGAGACGAAGAACCAGGGCACGAGCCGGCGGAAGAGCGTGCCCGTCGTCAGGGTCAGCTTCGGCAGCACCCAGCAACCGCCCCAGACATCGCCATTCGGGTCGCGGACGGGTACGGCGATGCCGCGTTCCGTCGTGAGGCTCGCGCCGGTCTCCACCGCGCGGCGTATGTCCGCGAGGATGCTCTCCTGGTCGAACTCCAGCGACCGGTGCGAGCTGCCGAGGGGGTTCAGGAACACGCCGCGCGGCTCGGACTCGCCCGTCCCCTGGCGCGCGACGTGGACGATCACCGCGTCGTCGAACTGGTTCCAGCTCGACCAGAGGAGGATGCCGGAAGCCTTGAGCACTCCGCGGGTGTCGAGCACGTCGTCGAACAGGTCGCCGACGAGGACGGAGTATTCGGCTTCCTGCACGCGGCGCTCCTCCCGCGCGAATCCCCGGAGCCAGACCAGCCCCGCCCCGAACACGAGCACGTTGACGGCGGCGACGCGGAGCACCACGGAAACGCGGAGGGGGAGCTTCATGCGTCGCTCTGCTCCGCCTCATCCGCTTCGCGGGTGGCCCGCGGACCTGGGTCGGGCGCTCCCACCCCGCGGCCGGCGTCGATTCGTGGCACGGAAGGCATCTCAGGGAGGACTCGGATGACTGGTGTCCTGCGTCAGGAGTTCGTGTGCATCAGCCGTGCCGCCCAGTGCTCAGGGCAAGGCGCGCCGACGACGCGTATTCTCTGTGATACTCGGAGGATGCGCAACGCAGCCATGGGTGCCGGGAGGTGCGGATGATGTGCACGAACTTCTGACGCAGGACACTAGCCGCCCATGGAATTCATGATCTCCATCAGAGGCATGAACAGGGCGACGACGATGAAGCCGACGAACCCCGCCATCACGATGAGGAGCGCTGGTTCGAGCAGCTTGAACATCGAATCGATCTGGCGGTCGACGGCGTTCTCGTAGGCGTCAGCGACCTTGAGCAGCATGTTGTCGAGCTCGCCCGTCTGCTCTCCGACGTCGACCATGTTGACGACCATGTCGTCGAAGATACCCGTCTCCCCCATCGGGCGCGCGATCCCCTCGCCCTCCCGCACGGTGCGGCGGATCGCCTCGACCCCGTCGAGCAGCACTTCGTTGGCCGTCGCATCGCGCACGATCGCCAGGGCGTCGAGGTGCGGTACGCCGGCCTGAATGAGCGTGCCGAAGGTGCGGGCGAACGTGGCCGTGATCGACTTGCGCACGACGGGCCCGACCGCGGGCAGCTTCAGGACGATGGCGTGGATCCGGTAGCGGTACCCCCGGCGACGTCGCATCAGCGACAGGTGCAGGATCAGGAGCACGATCGGCAGGCCGAACACCAGGTACCAATACGTCACGGCGAACGTGCTGACGTCGAGCAGAATCTGAGTGACGGTCGGCAGCGTGATGCTGAAGGACTCGAAGATCTCCTCGAACTTCGGGATCACCCAGACGATCACGAAGCTGACGACCGAGGTCGCCACGGCGCTGAGGACGATAGGGTAGATCATCGCCCCGACGACCTTGCTGCGAATCGCGGCCGCCTTCTCACGGAAGGTCGCAAGGCGCGTCAGGATGCGGTCGAGCACGCCCCCGATCTCACCGGCGCGCACCATGCTGGAGTAGAGCGAGTCGAAGCACCGTTCGTGCTTGGCCATCGCCTCGGAGAGCGGCGCACCCGCGGCCACGTCTTCCGTGATCTCCTGTAGCACGTACTTGAACGGACCCGGCCGGGTCTGTCCCTCGAGGATCGTGAGCGATTTCACGACGGGGATCCCGGCCTCGGACAACGTCGCGAGCTGGACCGTGAAGTCCGTGATCAGATCCGCCTTGACGCGGCCGCCGCGACGTCTCCGCGGTGCCGCGGGCGCGGACGCGGGTCCGGCCTGACCAGGGGCCTCCTGGCGGACGCGCGGGGACGATCTCTGGATTCGCTTGGCCATACCTACCCGGAAGAAGCTACCACGACGGCGTCATGGGGTCGTCTCGCGGAGGACCTCTTCGATCGTCGTGAGCCCGCCGGCGACCGCGGCCAGGCCACTCTCGCGCAAGGTCTTCATCCCGCCGGCGAGCGCCGCCTGGCGCACCGCATCGATCGAGCCGCCGGAGAGGATCGAGCGCCGTACCGCATCGTCGAGCAGCATGGTCTCGAAGATGCCGGTTCGGCCGCGGTACCCCGTGTGGTGGCACCGGTCGCAGCCCTTCCCGAAGGAGAACTTCGTGCCGCGCAACCGCTCGCCCTGCGGCCCGAGCTCCATGAGGATCTCGTCGTCGGGCTCGTAGGTCTCCTTGCAGTCGAGACAGACCTTGCGCAAGAGACGCTGGGCGACGACCGCCTCGAGCGTCGCTGTGATCAGGAACGGTTCGATGCCCATGTCGATGAGGCGGGTGACGGTGCTGGGCGCGTCGTTCGTGTGGATCGTCGCGAACACGGTGTGACCGGTCAGGCTCGCCTCCACCGCCGTCGCTGCGGTCTCGTGGTCCCGGATCTCCCCCACGAGGATCTTGTCGGGGTCCTGGCGCAGGATCGAGCGCAGCACCGCCGCGTAGTCGACGCCGATGTCATCGTTGATCGGCACCTGAACGATGCCCTGGATGTCGTACTCGACAGGGTCCTCGACGGTGATGATCTTCACCTCGGGCACGTTGGCCTCCGAGAGCATCGCGTAGAGCGTCGTGGTCTTGCCCGAGCCCGTCGGACCCGTGACGAGGATGATGCCGTGCGGAAGCTGAGTGAGCGCCCGCAGCATCTCCTCCTCGGCCGGTTGCAGGCCGAGCGCCCGGAGGTCGAGGCTGACCGCGGCGCGGTCGAGGATCCGCATGACGCAGCCCTCCCCCGTCTGCCCCGGGAGCGTCGCGACCCGGAGGTCGACCTGCCGGCCGTCGATCGCCAGCTCGATGCGTCCGTCCTGCGGCATGCGCGTCTCGGTGATGTCGAGGTCCGCCATCACCTTGATCCGCGAGATGAGCGGGAGCGACAGGTGCGGCGGCGGCGCTTCCACCTCGTAGAGGGAGCCGTCGACCCGGTAGCGGATCCGGAACGAGTCCTCGAAGACCTCGAAGTGGACGTCGCTCGCGCGGTCCTTGATCGCCCGGTGCAGGATCGAGTTCAGGAGCCGCACGACGGGGACACTCTGTGCCGCGGACTCCGCGTCGGCGCCCTCGACGGCGCGCGCCGCCTCCGCGATCGCGTCCGAGAGCGAGGCCTCGTCCCCGTAGTGCTTCTGGACGAGTTGCTTCAGGAGCTCGCCGTCCCCCACCGCCCCACGCACTTCGAGGCCGGTCGCGAACTCGAGGTCGGCGAGCACCGCGGTATTGAGCGGATCCGAGAGCGCGACGATGAGCGTCCGCCCCTCGAGCCGCAGGGGCAGCACGCCGTACGTGTGCGCCGACGTCCCGTCGACCAGCTCGAGCGCATCGGCTTCCGGAACCGTGGTCGCGAGGTCGACGGTCTCGAGGCCGGCCTGTTCGCCCAGCGCCATCGCGACGTCGCCCGCGGTGCAGTGGCCGAGGGCGATCAGACACTGGCCGATGAGCCCGCCGTGCTTGCGCTGTTCGGCCAGGGCCTGTTGGACCTGCCCCTCGCGCACGACCCCGCGCGCCTTGAGGATTACGCCGAGCAGCTCGCGGCCCCTCACACTCACAGGCGCGCCTCCAGGTCGGCCTTGTCCTGCGCGTACTCGAGCGCGGTCTCGCGCGTGATCCGATCGGCCTTCACCAGGTCGTAGATGAAGTCGTCGAGCGTCACCATCCCGACCCGACGCGAGGTCTGGATGGTCGATTGGATCTTGTTCGTCTCGTTCTTGCGGATGAGGTTGCCAACCGCGGGCGTGTTGATCAGCACCTCGAAGGCCGCCACGCGGCCCGAGCCCTTCGCCGGCATCAAGACCTGCGAGATCACGGCGACGAGCGCCACGGAGAGCTGGGCGCGGATCTGCTCCTGCTGGTTCGCCGGGAACGCGTCGATGATCCGGTTGACCGTGCGCGCGCTGCCCGTGGTGTGCAGGGTGCCGAAGACGAGGTGGCCCGTCTCGGCGGCGGTGATGGCGGCGGAGATGGTCGCGAGGTCGCGCATCTCGCCGAGCAGGATCACGTCCGGATCCTGCCGGAGCACGCGCCGCATGGCCTCGGGGAAGTCGGGCACGTCCGTGCCGATCTCGCGCTGCGTGACGAGCCCCTTGGCATGCGAGTGGTAGTACTCGATCGGATCCTCGATCGTCACGATGTGGCGGTCGAGGTTCCTGTTGATCCAATCGATCATCGTCGCGAGCGTCGTCGTCTTGCCGCACCCGGTCGGGCCGGTGACGAGGACCAGCCCCCGCAGCCGGACGAGCAGGTCGAAGCAGGCGGACGGCAGGCCGATCTCCTCGAAGGTGAGGAGCTTCGTGGGAATCAGCCGCAGCACGGAGCTGTAACGGCCGCGCTGGCGCATGACGCTCACGCGGAACCGGTTCCCGCTCTCGTGCGCGAGGCCGATGTCCGTCGTCCCCATCCGCTGAAGCTCCTCCCAGTGAGTCTCATCACAGAGCTCCCGGGCGAGACGCTCGGTGGCGGAATCGTCGAGGACCTCCGTCCCGAGCGAGACGAGCCGGCCGTCCACGCGCCCCACGGGCGGCCGGCCTGGATTGAGGTGGAGATCGGAGGCCCCCACCTCGATCGCCGTCGTCATCAGTGCTCTCGCGTCCACCACTCTCGTCCTTCCCGGATTCCAGGCGTCATACGGTCGCCCGCGTCACGCGCAGGACTTCGATCACAGTCGTCGTGCCCTCGATGACCTTCCGCGCCCCGTCATCGATGAGCAGGCGCAGGCTGCCCATCGACGTCGCCGTCGCCCGGATGCTCTCGAGGCTCTCGCCCCGGAACGTCATGTCCCGTAGCGTGTTGTCCATCTCGAGGTGCTCGTACAGCGCGACGCGGCCGCGGTAACCGTTCCCTTCGCACACCCGGCAGCCCCGTGCACGGTAGAAGCTCCGCCCGCTCGCCACCGACGGATCGAGTCCGAGCGAGCGGACCTCCGCCTCGCCCGGCTCGTACTCTTCGCGGCATTCCGGGCACAGGCGCCGGACGAGCCGCTGGGCCACGATCGCCTGGACGGCGGCCGACACGAGGAACGGCTTCACGCCCAGGTCGATGAGCCGCGTGAGCGCGCTGGGCGCGTCGTTCGTGTGCAGGGTCGAGAACACGAGGTGGCCCGTGAGCGCCGCCTGGATCGCGATCTCCGCGGTCTCGAGGTCGCGGATCTCGCCGACGAGGATGATGTTGGGGGCGCAACGCAGCATCGCCTTCAGGATGCGCGCGAAGGTGAGCCCGACCTTGTTGTTCACCTGGACCTGGTTGATCCCCGTGATGTGATACTCCACAGGGTCCTCGGCGGTGATGATCTTGATGTCGGGGCGGTTCAGCTCCTGGAGCGCCGCGTACAGGGTCGTCGTCTTGCCCGAGCCCGTCGGCCCCGTCACGAGACAGACGCCGGTCGGGCGCTTGATAATCCGCTGGAACCACTCGTACTCCTCGGGCCCGAATCCGAGGTCGCGCAGGCTCATCAAGCTCGCCGAGCGGTCGAGCAGGCGCATCACCATGGTCTCGCCGTGGTTCGAGGGCAGGATCGAGGCCCGCACGTCGATATCGCGCCCCTTGATCCGCATCCCGATGCGGCCGTCCTGCGGCTTGCGCTTCTCGGCGATGTCCATCTTCGCCATGATCTTGAGCCGGCTCATGAGCGGCGCCGCGAGGTGTTCGGGGTGCTCGGCGACGTCGCGCAGTATGCCGTCGACCCGGTACCTGATCCGCACGCGACCATGTCCGGGCTCGACGTGGATGTCGCTCGCTCGGACTTCGATCGCCTGTTGGAACATGTTCGTGACGAGGCGGATGATCGGCGCGTCATCGCGGTCCCCAGCCTGCGCGCCCATCCGGGCGGCGACGTCGTCTTCGCCCGTGACGCCGTAGTAGCGCGCGAGCGCGTTCGCGAGCGCGGAGGGGGTCGCGAGGGCACAGGCGACGTCGCACCCGATCATGAACTGGAGCTGGTCGGCGAGGATCCGCTTGAAGGGATCGTCGATCGCCACGATCAGCCGACCGCCCTTCTCCATGAGCGGCACGAGCCCCTGTTCGGTCGCGAACTCCGGCGGCACCCGCTCGATGATGGCGGGCCGGATCTTGGCCTTGGCCAGATCGACGTACGGCATGCCCTGCTGCTTCGCGACGGCCCGCGCGATCGTCTCCTCGTCCGCGAGGTTCAGCTTCCTCAGTGCTTCCACGAGGTCGAAGCCGCCGGTGCGCTGGAACGCCATCGCCTCGCGCAACTGGGAGTCGGTGATGGCACCGCCCGAGACGAGGATGTCACCGAGCTCGCGGATCACCTGCAGGCCCCGCGGGTCCGGGGCGTCGCACGCCGATTCGAGCCTTCGCCAGCGAGCCCCGCAGCCCACCGCGCAGGCTGGCCGGCGGCGTAGCCGGCGGAGGGCCGCCGGCGCTCCGCGCGCTGTGCGCAACCATCGGCCCGCAGGGCCGGTCGGTCTTCGATCAGCGACATCCCCACGCTCGGAGCCTGGTGCGCCCCATGGTCCCCGTCCGGACTGGATCCCATGCCGATCACCTCGGCCCGGCGGCCGTCAGCCCGAGGTGCCCGAGCCCGTGCCCGCCCGTGCCCCAACTCCCGACAGGTCGCACACGGGCTCGGGCGCGTTGGGATGACGGCCACTGGGCCAGAGTGATCGGCATGGGGGCTGGAGTCGTCTTTGCGGGGGGCATGGCCCACAAGGTGCGGCGGACCCGGGATGGTAGCGGAGAGAAACGGGAATCGCTCCAGGCAATCGGTCGAATGCCCGGAGCGATGACCTGGCCGGCGGACGCCGGCGCGCTGCGCGCGGCCCGGGGGCCGCGCCGCTACTTCTTCCCGGAACTCCCGGCGCCCTTCTCCCCGCCGGCGCGGCGAACGGGCGGCCGACCGACGCCGGCCCGGCAGACGCCGGAGAACGTCACCTTGATCTCGGGCTTCGAGCTGTTCCCGGTCAAGATCTTCATCTCGCCCTTGAAGGAGCCGTTGCTGCCGTCGGGTAGACCGTTCAGGCGGAGCTCGATGTCGACGGCGTTCTGCCCGGGGATCGGGCGCACGATCGTCGAGAAGTTGTCCTTCCAGGGGAACTCCTCCTGGCGGTAGCCCACGAGCTCGACCTGCACGTCATCGAGCTGGAAGTTCGGGTCGTGCGACGTGAGGCGCACGGTGCGCGGCACGACCTGGCCGGGCCTGACGAGCCCCATCGAGAGGTATTGCGGGTTGCAGGACAGGATGCCCAGCACGCGCCCGCTGACGTTCGCGTTGATCGAATACTTCGGTACGCTGCCGTTCGGCAGTGGCTTCGCGCCGACCATGTCCGCGTCGCTGACGAGGTTGAGCGCGTACCCGACCGGCCCTTCCTTGAGGTTCGGGCCGAGGTGGACCAGCACCTGCCAGTGGCTCGACTTGCCGTCCGCTCCCGGGTTGACCGCGACGAGGTCGATCTCCATGCCCTCGGGCCTGGGGATCGGGCGCGATTGGTTCAGCGTGAGGAGGATCGGGACGCCCTTCGAAGTGCGCACGTCGATCGTCTCCGACTTGACCGCGTCCTCGGAGAGATCGCCGAAGTTCACGAAAGAGGGGGTCGCCGTCATGAAAGGCTCGACCGTCGCCGAGAGCCCCAGCTGAGTCAGCCCGACGGGATCGTTCGTGAACACGTTGATACGGACCTGGGTCTTGTTCCGTTTGTTCTTGGTGTCCAACGTCGCCGCGAGCTCGATCCTGCGACCCGGCGGGATGGGGTCGCCAAAGACGTAAGCGACCATCTTGCCGTCATCGCCCTCGACGAGCATCTCGCCCACCGTGCAGCCGCAGGTCGGCTTCGCCTGGCGCACGATCAGCGGGTTCTTGCCCGCGCTCGTCATCGAGAAGGTGTGCTCGAGCACCTCGCCCTGCATCGTGCGACCGAAGTCGTGCTTCTCCGTGCCGAACTCGATCCCGAGCTTGGCATCGGGGTCCACGTCACCGCCGTAGCGACCCTGCAGGCCCTGCTGCTCCTGGCCGTGGTCGTGACCGGCGTGCTCGCCCTGCTCGACGGGCTTCGCGAGCGGCGACTTGCCGACCGGCTTCTTGACCTGCTTGCCGACCTGCTTGCCGACCTGCGGCTCCTTGACCTGTTTGACGGCGACGTGTTTGCCGGTCGGCTTGACGACGGGCTCCTCCTGCGGGGGAGTCGCCTGGCTCGTCGCCCCGGCGATTCCGCCGAGGCAGAGGGCGGCGGGGATGGCGAGCAGGATGGGCAGGGCGAGGCCCACCGGGCGACGAGGGTGGCGAACGAGCTGGTTTCGAGTCTGAGTCATGGCGCTGTCTTCTAGGAAATGGAGCGAACTATCCTACCCCACTGGTAGGGAAGGGGCAAACCCAGCCGGGTCCGAAGTGCCCTCGGGGCTGCGGCGTGGGGCCGCCAGGTCGTGGTCGAGGTGTCGGGGCGGTAGAATCGCCTTCATGAATTCGGGAGGAGCGCGCCCCGCCTTGAGCGGGCTCTCAGGACTCGCGCTCCTGGGACTCTCTTTCTCTGCCTTGGGTTGCCGCGTCCCCCGGCCCACCATGACCGAGGTCGTCGAGGCGACCCAGATCGTGGGGTTCCGGGATCCGGAGCAGACTTTCGCGTTGTTCCGCCTGGCCTTCCGCGAGGATCTGCCCGACCTCGAGTACCGGTGCCTTTCCGGCGGGTACAAGCGGCGGGAGCGGATCTCGCCACTGGGCTACGCGCAATTCCGGGACGATCTTCTGGCCGAGACACCGTTCCTGCGGTTGGCGCTCCACAAAGCTGAGATCGACGGAGTCGAGTACTTCGGGCAACGCCGGGCCCGCATCCGGGCCTCGGCCCTCGGGCGTACGCTGGTCGTCGACTTTGTAAGAGAAGAATATTGGGAAATCTGGGCGGGCCGCGAGCTCCTGCTTGATGACGAGGTGGGAGACCTGTACGAGGAGGGCTACGTAGCGGTGGTCCCGGACGAGTCCGGGACCCAGTGGTACGTCGGCAAGGTCCCCCTGGAGGACGTCGACGACCCTGACCGGATCACCGAGATCCGCCTCGGCCAGGAATGGAAGATCGACAGCTTCCTCGTCGAGGACTAGCCCCCCCCACCCCCCCGTCATTTTCTGCCACGCGCGCCGGCGCAGCCGACCAGGATCCCAATGAAGACGCTCACCAAGACACGACGAACCGGAGCACGAAAGATGCGCAAGAAGGGCGGGCCCAAGTACGTGTTCCGCTTTGCCGAAGGCAAGGCGGACGGCGACCGCGAGATGCGGAATCTCCTCGGAGGCAAGGGCGCCGGGCTCGCTGAAATGTGCCGCATGGGGATCCCCGTTCCGCCCGGCTTCACGATCACCACCGAGGTCTGCACGTGGTTCGAGAGCCACGGCCGCAAGTACCCGAAGGGGCTCGAAGCCGAGGTGCGCGGCGCGATGGCCATGCTCGAGCAGAGCATGGGCAAGCGCTTCGACGATCCCGCGAACCCGCTGCTCGTCTCGGTCCGATCCGGCGCGCGCGTCTCGATGCCGGGCATGATGGACACGGTCCTGAACCTCGGGCTGAACGACACGACCGTGGCGGGGCTCGCGGACCGCTCCGGGAGCCCGCGCTTCGCGTGGGACGCCTACCGGCGGTTCGTGCAGATGTACGGCGACGTCGTCCTCGGCGTGAAGGCGGCGGCGGGTGAGGACCACGACCCGTTCTCGGTCGCGCTGGACGCGATCAAGAAGGAGCGGAAGGCGAAGCTGGACACCGACCTCGACGAGGGCGCGCTGCGCGAG
>Ga0114950_10002974_pt1 | contig 13076 bp, 16 predicted proteins | sample N075metaG_FD_83503 | JGI IMG/M metagenome (GOLD analysis project Ga0114950, IMG submission 83503) | Deep subsurface microbial communities from Kermadec Trench to uncover new lineages of life (NeLLi) - N075 metaG | ecosystem: Environmental > Aquatic > Marine > Ocean trench > Sediment | place...
CCTGCGAACTTCGCCGCCGGCGTATCGGGGCGGATTGTTGGTGCGATACGTTCATACGGCCTATGCGGCGGCGAGGTTGCCGTTGGCTAGTAGTGTGGCCTTGAGCTCGTGGTGGGCGACGTCGCCTGCCCATTCCTTCGCGCCCTCCTTGGCGGTCTCGAGCTCTGGGCCTGGGCTTAGGTTGATGAGGTCGAAGCGCTCGACGGCGCTGACCACGCGGCCGAGGTTGTCGGCTCGGCTCTCGGCCTTCTCGGCTCGAAGGCGTCGGCGGCGGGCGAGGAATCCCATACCACCAGTGCCGGCGGTGAGGGCGAGGCCGAGGAGGCCGGTGCCGATCTTGGTGACGGTGCTGGCGGCCTCCCTCGCACCAGGCACGCCGAGGCTTGCCGCGGTCTCGCCGGCGAGGCCGATGAAGGCCAGCGTGCTGTTGATAGCCTCGGCCGTGGCGTCCTCCATTCCGTCGAGGTTGGCGTTGGCCTCGGCGATCTCGATAGCGGCCTGCCGGCGGGCCGCGGTGAGCTTGTTGGCCTCGGCCTCATAGGCGGCGGCGAGGTCGGCCGCGGCGTCGTGCTCGGCGTCTATGGCGACGAGTTGCCGCTGTAGGCCGGCCATAGTGAGGACGAGGGCGTCGGCGGCGGCACCGGTGAGGTTGGCGAGCTCGGCCGCCATTCTGGCGTACAGGGACCTCACCTGAATCTTGCGCTCCTCGGCACCGTCGGCGGTCACGGTGAGGTTGGCGACGGTCTCGCGGTGTTGCTGCTCAAGGATGCCGAGCTCCTTGGCCTTCCTCTCGGCGTCCTGGAGCTTGGTGCGCTCGGCGTCGATTTCGGCGTTTGATGGAGCTCCTGTAATCCATGCTGTAACATCTTGCAGGCCTTTGCAGCCGGCGAGGACGAGGACGGCGGCGAGGACGAGGAGGAGGGCGGTGATTTTCATTGGCGGCTTCCTGTATTGGCCTTCTCGCGGGCCTTCCTCTCGACGCGGTCGAGGCGGAGCTCCTGAATCAGCTCTCGCTGGACGTCGGTGAAGGCGTTTATAGCCTGGGTGATCTCTCGCATAGTCTCGTCGTGGCGGTCGAGGGCGTCGGTGAAGGCCTGCTCTCGGACGTACCATCGTGGGAGACCGTCGGCGCCGAGGGCTCGAGGTCCGAGGTGGGCCTCCCAGAGCTCCGACGTCTGTCGCTTGATACTCAGCAGGACGCCGACCACGGTGACGAGGCCGAGGAACACGCCGGCGAGCATGAGGTAGCCGACCACGGCGCTGATATTTACCTGGATAGCCGAAGTGGTCTGGGCGAGTATCGCATCCATGCGTGGGGGGGGCCTCTCGGGGGGTTGCGGGTCGGCCGGCCTCAGTGTAGCATTTTCTACATGATGAAGCCGACGGCGGCCTCGATACGGGCCGCCCAGTCCGGCCAGGGTCCGAAGGTCTCGATGCTCCATCCTCCTCCTGCCTTCCGCAGCTTCCGCTGGACGGCTCGGAATGTGTACGGATGGAGGGCCGCCACGGCCTTGATTTTGACGCGGGCATCCTCGAGCCAGTAGCCTTTCACCTCGATGAAGTCGATTATGCCGTCGGCCCACTGGAGGCGGAAGTCGGGCCAGTAGACGCTGCGGGAGCCGGGAAGGCCGGCGCGGAGGCCTTCCGGCTCGAAGTCGACGCGGAGGATAGCGCCGGAGTGCTGCAAGGGTCGGAGGACCTCCGACAGGAAGCTGGCCTCAGTGACGTTGAGGCCGGTCCCTGGGTCGCGGCGCTCGGTGCGGCCGGCGATCTGGGCAGCGTTACCCTTGCTGGCGGGCTTGAGGCTGCCGGACGGGCTGTCTGAGCCCTGTAGGGTGATATTCAGGCCTCGGAGGTCCTCCATTGTTAGCGTCGGGCTCATAAGCTGCCTGCGGGGTCCTTAGCCGGGCTCGACAGCGTTGGCGGCGAGTGGGCGACGCGGTATGCCTCCTCCTGGGCGGTACGGATGCGGGCGAGGTCTCCGAACACCGTGCTGACGTCGTGCTCCAGAGCTTGATTCCGGTCTCTGAGGGCGCCCAGAGCCGTTTCGTGGTGGTCGACGGCGGTGCGTAGGTGGGGGAGGCCGGCGAGGGCGGTATCGTGGACGGCGAGGGCTTGCTCGATGAGCTCGAGGCGTTCGGGGAGGTGCTCGACGCCGGCGAGGCTCTCGGAGGCCTGAGAGCTGTTGAGCTCGGCGGAGGCGAGGCGCTCGTCGAGCTCTCGGAGGCCGGCGGCGAGGCGGAGGTTGAGCTCACCCACCTTCACGAGGTCCTCGCGGGTGGCCTTATAGCGTCCGAGGAGCTCCTCGACAATTCCGGCGAGCTTGCCGACCGCGGCCGGCATAGCGGCTACATCGATGGAGCTCGGCGCGGTTATAGGGGCCGTGACGGTCTCGATAGCGGCCTTGGCGAGGTCCTCGGCGGCCTCGACGGTAGGGCTGAGAAATGGGATGTTCATAGGGCTCCTGTATCTTCGTGGCCGAATATGCTGTCTGATTTCCAGGCCTCGAGCTTCTCGATACGGACGATCAGGTCGACGGCGGTATCGCGCAGCACCTCGTTATTGCTGGTGGCTATGTTGATGATCTCCACGTTGTGGTTATTGGCCTCGCGGAGCTCCTCCTGGGTCTCGGCGAGCTTGCTGGTAATGCTGGCGATACGGCACGCGAGGTGGGCGAGCCGGTACTCGAGGCGTCGGGTACGGATAGCGGCGACGCGGCCGGCATCGGGTTGAGGGGTTGCGGCTTTCATTTCAGGGCGTAGATGATAAGGGCGAGGACGGCGCCGCCGGCGAGGACGAGGACGCCGAGGGCGATGAGCGTGCGGCCGAGCCGGCGGCCTTCGGGGCTTCGGTCGATCATACCTGGGCGTTGGCCTTGGCCGGCGGGCCAGCCGCGGCGAGGCCGGTCGGGGTCGTGGGGCTGGTACATAGTGGGGTGCCGGAGGCTGTCCTCGATAGCGTTGGCGTCGATTTGCCGGCCGAGGAGGTCGGCGGCGATATCCTCGGCGGTATCATCACCGGCTCCGGTCGCGCCGGTCAAGGCGGCGTGGAAGATGAAACCCTTGGTGGTCGCCTGGAGCTCGACGCCGGGGTCGGCGTGGTACACATAGCCGTTGTCGAACAGGTAGGCGACGGCCTCGGCGAGCTCGGCAGCGGTTGCGTTCGTGGCGGGTCTGGCGACGGGCATAGGGGCTCCTTATCGGCTCGGCCGAGCGGCCCATCCCTGGCGGATAGCCTGGGCAATGAAGCCGCCGGGGTTGTGGACGGTAACGCTGCGGGTGCGGGCCTTGAGGAGGGCCAGGACCTCGTGGACGCGGGCGGCGCTACCGGCCTCGAGGATAAGCGCCGTGACGCGGTTGCGGGCGACGCCGAAGGCGAGGAGGCCGGGCGTGAGCTCCTTGACGGCCGCGGCGAGCTCGACCTCGGCCTTCACGGTGGCGGCTGTCCTCTTCACCGGCAGCTCTTGCTTGCTCTTAACTATTCTGTTGTCTCTTGCTTGTTGTTGGCGGCCATTATGGCCGGTGCTGGATGGACATATTGGCCGAGGCAGGACGGTTGAGGAGGTAGGGGCGGCCATATTGGCCGGGGCAGATGCTTGCGCTACCACGGCTGGTAGGCGGTAGTCGAGTGAGCCCAGTATGTCGTAGCGGATGACGTAGAAGCGGGGCGAGCGGTAGCGTGTGCCCTTGGCGGCGCGGGGGCGGACCTCGACGAGGCCGGCGGCGATCAGGGCGGTGAGGCTGCGGCGGAGGGTCCTGACGGTCGTGCAGGCGCACTTGGCGATGAGCTCCTCCGACGGGTAGCACCGATCTGGCGGGAAGCTGTCGAGGACCTGGAGGATGCCCTTGGCGACGGCGGCGGACGGGGCCGGTGCTTCGGCGGGCTTCGGGAGCCGCCGGCGGAGGTCGGCGCGGAGGACGATGCTGGCACGTTCTCCTCGGTCGAGGTCGAGGTCGAGCGGATCGGTCATAGGGGTCGGCGGCCTCCTGGGTGCGTCGGTTCTCGCGGTTGGGGGCTTAGCTGGCTGGGTGCATTTATGTTCCGGCGGGGTCGATAGGGTCGTCGGGGTGGGGGGTTGGGCGGGCCTTGAGGGCGACGATAGCACCCTGCGCCGCGGCGAGGGCCGGCTGGTGGTCCTCGGCGGCGTCCACGATCTCGCGGGCTCTGTCGAGCTCGACGCCGGTATGGTCCTCCAGCGGGTAGTCCTTGCCGCCGAGGTTGTAGATGCCGTGGCCGAGCCAGAGCGCCCAGAGGGTGGCGAGGCCGGCCTCGTCCTGAACGGCGGGCCATTCGGCGACGATAGTAGCCTCGGCGTCCTGCCGGATACCGGCGAGGGCCTGATTGAGCCGGGCGACGGCCGGCTGGCCGCCGGAGGCCTCGGCGTAGTCGAGGATGACGGCGTGAAGGGTCGTGGTACCTTGGGCGTATGCTGCTTGGCGGGCGGCTTCTGGTAGCGGGCTGAACGGCATTGTCGGGCCTCTATTTCTTGGCCGGCCGAGCGGTTGAGCCGATTTTCCAGCCGAGGCCGAGGATGAATACGCCGCCGAAGCCGAACAGGCCGGCGACGGCGATCTCGACGCCGGTGGTTCCGCCGAGGTCGCGGTGGAGGAGGTCGTTCAGGACGGGCCGGCCGCCCATGATGAATGTGAGAGCCCAGGCCGTGAGGGCGATACCGACGATAACGAAGCCGGCGAGGAGCTGGCCGGCGGTCGCGGCGAGGCTTGTTTTGTGCGTAGAGCTCGACCTCGCCGCCGCGGGGCGCCGGGGCTTCGGGGTGGTCGTTTTCAGGGTCATGTTTGGGGTCTCCGGGGGGGGGTTGGCAGCGAGTATACGAAAAAAGGGCCGCCGGTGACCAAACCGGCGGCCTTCCCGAAGGGTCCAATGACCTCCGCATAGGATAGCCGCCAGCGGGCGGGTCCGTCAAGGTTTCTGGGGGTTTGCGGCCATTGGTCTCCGGGGCCTCCTCCTATCGGTCGGGACGGGCCGAGGCCTTCAGAATCTGCGGATGACGCGGTTGAGCATGGCGCCGAATTGCCGTGTCTGCTTCGGCTGGAGGCTGTCCCAGGATTTAAAGAACGTGAGCCGGGCGGTGGCCTTGGCCTTCGGGACGAGGACGGCCACGACCTCGCTGCGGGCCTTCTTGCCGGGCTTCTCTCGGACGAGGAGGACGCCGCGGCTGGTGCGGACGAAGCGCGTGCCGGGGAGGTCGGCTGGGTTGATGGGCCGCCTGTTCTTGCGCTTGACCTTGCCTGATTTTGTCAGGAGGGCGCCGGCCGGGATAAGCAGGCCGCGCTTGCGCTTCTTGGTGTAGAGCTTAGAGCCGGTGGTAGACTCGATGGTCCTGGCCGCGGCCTCGGCCTTCGGGATACGGCCGCCACGCCAGGAGCTGAAGATGGCGGCGTGGACGTCGCGGAGCCGGCGGGGGTTGACGCGCTTCTCAGGCTCGATACGGATGATGCCGGTGCGGGCTCTGAGGGCTCGCTTGCCGGCCGGGCTCATTTTCGACGTCTTGGCTATGACCTTCCTGGTCTCGATCAGCTGGCGGACGAGCGTGCCCTGGAGCTCGGTGGCGACCCTCGAGGGGAGCCGGGCGAGGGCTCTGTCGATCAGCTTGAAGCCGCGGAAGGTGACGTCTGGGCGTGCCATGATGCTCTATTCTCCGGCCGGCGGGGCATGATGTCGCCGGCGAGGACATGATGCCGTCGGCGAGGACATGATGCCGTCGGCGAGGACATGATGCCCGATTCTCCGGCCGGCGGCGGCATGATGTCGCCGGCGAGGACATGATGCCGTCGGCGAGGACATGATGCCCGATTCTCCGGCCGGCGGCGGCATGATGTCGCGGTGGAGGGCATGATGCTCTAATTCTCCGGCGGGTCGGGCGGCGGCTCGAGCTGCTCGACCTCGATGCGGAGCTCGACGCCGAGGAGGCGTTCGGTGAGGAAGCGGGCGATGCGGAGGATAGCGCCGGCGGCGGCGACGCGGAAGGCGAGGCGGCGGCATCCGAGGACGGTAACGTCGATGACGATAGGCAGGTGGCCGACCTCGACGGTAGGGCGGGGCATACTCAGAGCTCCAGGGGCTCGAGGGCGACAGCGACGAGCCGGACGTTGGCGGTAACGGCGTCGGTAACGGTAACGGTGACGGTATGGGTCCCTGCCCTCCTGGCCGGCACGCTGCCGATGATGAGCTCCTGGGTGACGGCGGTGGTATTCTCGACGAGGGCGTGCTGCCGGGCCGGGGCGACGATACTCATGGCGGCGACCTGGGCGTCGAAGCTGCCGTGAGCGGCGAAGATGATAAGGCAGTTATCGACGGTCGTGGTGATCTGGAGGGTAGGCGTGAGGCCGGCGGGATCGCTGAGGACGACACCGGCCGAGGCATTGACGGCCTTCACGCCGGAGGCGACGAGGACGGCCATAGCGTTATCGTCGGGCAACGTGCCGGTGAACACGGTGGCGACGGTCTCGCCGCCGACACTGACGGGGGCGTCGAAGAGGACGCCGATGGCCGCCTGCGGTGTCCCAGGCGGCGGGGATATGGGGGCCTGGATAATCCGTGGGATGGCCGTAACGGGCGGCACGACGCGGTGGTCGAAGCGTAGGATGCCGGCGGAGCCGCCGCGGGTATAGGCGGCGCAGATGAGGGCGAGGCCGAGCTCGCCGGTCACGACGTTCGGGACGTTGAGCGTGACGCTGTTGCTCTCGTCGGTCGCGGCCGAGATCAGCCGCGGGGCCATGAGCCAGTCGGCTGGATTGACCACGCGCAGCTTGACCGTGAGGGCGGCGGCCACGGCGCTTTGGTGGGCGAGGCGGATAGGTTCCTCGAACACGACGAGGCTGGGGCCGGTGTCGCCGGGGATCGTGAAGCGGAAGGCGGCGGCGAGGCCTCGGCCACCGTCATAGGCGACCTCGATCTCGACCTGCTCGGCGGTCGTCAGGTTGTCGTAGCTTAGATGGATGACCTCGTCACGGATGCGGGGGGCGTAGGCGGCGAGGATTATCGTGCCCTCGGCTCCATCGCTTTGGTCGTGGGGTCTCTCTTCTGCTCGGACGACAGGGTAGCCGGGACAGGGTAGCGGCCGGCGGACGAGGTGGAGGAGGGCGGCCTCGGGCGTCGGGCGCATCGGCAGGAAGGGGTCCTCGGTGAGCTCGTCGAGCTCGTCGTCGGACATCCAGCGGCGCCAGAGGCCGAAGGCGTATGACTGGTGGCTGCCCAGGAAGCTCGGCGTGCCGAACACTATCGCGCCGATGACGAGGGCGCTGATATCGTTCGTGCCGGCGACGAGGGCGACGGCAGTAGCACCGTCGCGGATACCCTGGACGGTCATATCGCTATGGCTTCCGTCCGAGCGGGTGATAATGACGACGAGCTCGACGTCGTTCGGCTCGGCGACGGTCTCGCTGCGGGTTCCGCTGCCGGCGGCTCGCTCGATGAATCGTATTTGCGTGCCGCCGCGGTAGACGGCTCCGTAGATGCCGATGGTGGGGTTGCCGAGCCCCCATACGCCGGTCGTGCTCCCTAATTTATTCCACCTGCCAAACCACATCACCGTATAGGGCTCACCGGGCTGCGGGATCACGAACGGGTCGAAGCCGCCGGCGGGGAGGTAGCTGAAATAGTCGGTAGTGCCGTCGGGCACGGCGAGGTCGCCGAACTCTTGGAGCTCGAAGTGGTCGCCGGCGATGCTGTCCCAGATGTAGACGCCGGCGGGGCTTCCCTTGCCGAGGTCTCGCTGGTCGCCGGCGACGCTGCCGGGGTCGGCGAGCATAGGGCAGTAGAGGACGAGGTCGCGGGTGATCGGGTTGGTCTTATTGAGCGTGAACCAGTGGCGGGCCTTGGGCCGAATCGGGAGGTCGTGGTATACGGGTCCGAGGGCCATGGCGGTCTATCCGATGTTATCGACGCGGTCGACCTGGGCGTTAAGGGTGAGCGTGGCGTTGGGGGTGGTGCCGGGGTTGTTGGCGCGGACGCGGATGAAGCGGTCGGTGAGGGCGTGGCGGTGGCGGAGCCGGGTGATGGCGGGGGCGATAGCGCTGGTGCCGGCGGCGCGGAGGACCTTGGCGGCGTTGGTGCCGAGGCGGTCGTCGGCGACCTCGATGATGAGCTCCGGGTTGGCGCCCTGGCCAACGCTGACGAATTGGGCCTCGATATGGGTGGTAGCGGCGACGGCTCCGGTGATGTCGAGCCAGGGCGAGGCGACGCTGCCGCCGAGGCTGGTGGCGAGGCCGTCGACGAGGAGGATGGTGGTGCTCTTGGCGATCATCCGAGGTTATCGACGAGATGGGCGTGGGCGGCGACGGTGATGGCCTCGCTCGTGCCGTTGACGATGGTGAGGCGGACGAAGCGGTCGGTGATTGCGTGGTAGTGGATAAGGTCCGTGACCTCGTTATCTACGTTCGGCGTCGTGATGCTAAAGACCTCGACGGCGTTCGTGCCGAGGAAGTTGTCGGCGACCTCGATGGTTACGGCCGGCCTGGTTCCGGTCGCGGTCCCACCTTGCGTGATCTTCGCGTAGACGGTCATCGCCTGCTTCTCGGTCCAGTCGATCCAGGCGCCGACGAGGGTAGCCGCGGCGGCGAGGCTTTGGCTGGCGAAGATGACGACGGGGCTGCCCTTGTCGATAGCCATTTTAGAGCTCCTCAGTGAAGAGGCCGAGCGGGCAGGAGCCGTCGGCAATAGCGTTGATGATGAAGGCGTGGCCGAGGCTTAGCTTGTCGCACGAGGCGCGGGCGCATTTTGACAGGCGGAGCTCGGAGCATTGGCGGCAGGTCGCGGTCCTCGTCGGGTAGGTCTTGATGAACGGTAGGCTGAAGGCCTGGGGGTGAGGTAGGCCATCGTCGATACGGCCATCCTTCCTCCTGGCCTCGGCGCCGGGTTGCTGGTTCTGTTGGCGGGCGAGGGGCGAGCCGAGGGCCGCGGTTCTCCAGCCGGCGACGGGGCTGCCGCGGATGGCGAAGCTGATGCGGTGAGGGTTGGAGCTCCGGGGGCGGATCATCCGAGCGGAATCTCCTGGATGTTGAGATAGCCGGCATGGGGCGTGATGATCTTGCCGGCGCTGGTGCCGTTGGCGATATAGAGCTCGACGAAGTCGTTAGTGGCGAGGTTTGTCTCGCCCATGATCGTCATCTGCCACGGCTGGTCGACGATGGCGACGCGGGAGGGCGTGTAGCTGCCGATCAGGTAGGCGCCATTGAGGTAGAGCTCGAGGATCACTGACTGGTTGGCGAGGTCGATCTCGAAGCTGAATACGCCGAAGATGTCGGCCTTGATGGTCGGAGCTCCGGTGTACGTCAGCTTGTTGTTGTCGTGGCTGAAGCGGTTGGCGGTCTTGCTGGTCGTCGCGCCGAGGACCTTCACGCGGTTGGTTCCGCCGGCCACGAGCGTGCCTTGGCTGGCGAGGGTCGTGGTGGCGAAGCCGGTCCAATAGAGGGCGGCGCGGCTGACGTCGAGGCTCTCGAGGTAGTCGCGGAGGTCGGCGGGCGAGATGTCGCCGGAGGTATTATCTGCGAAGAGGGTAGCCAGGGCGGCTTTGGTACGCTTGGTGTCGGCCATGTGGGGCCTCCTTAGACATTAGACTCGAAGCCGGTGGAGAAGCCGGAGCCGCCTGGGTTGCCGAAGGCCTCGCAGCAGACGTCGTAGCATATCTGCGTGACCTTGCTACAGAACTCGGTTGAGCACGGGCAGATGTTGAAGTCGTCGGAGCCGCAGCCGGTGCCGGCGCAGGCCTCGGTACAGCAGATCCAGATGCCGGTACAGACGACGTCGAAGCAGATGACGCCGACGCCGCAGGGGCAGGAGCCGCTGATAATGAAGACGATCCTGCCCTCGATAATCTCGATGATCTCGACACAATCCGCCGAGGATCCAGAGACCGTGACCTCGCAGGTGCCGTCGAAGCAGCAAGCGCCGCCGGGCGGCGTCGGCGGGGCGGCACAGAGAGCTCCCCAGTCGTCATCGAGGTCGGCGACCCATCCGCCGCCGCTGAGGCAGCCGCCGACGGGCGTGACGTTGGGAATAATCCCTGGGAGCTGGTAGACGTTCGGGTCATATTGAATGGCCTCGATAGCCGCGGTGAGGTCGTCATTGATGCTGACGCGGGTCACTCGCCAGAGGGTCGGAGCGGTCGTGATCGTGGTTATGAGGACGGTCGCGTCGCCGAGGAGCTCGGCCTCGCCCGCGTCGGTACTGATCGTGCTGCCGGCCGGATAGTCTCCGGCGACGCTGGTAATGATGACCTGCGTGCCGGCTCGGTCGTCACCGTTGCGGATAATCGCGGTAGCGTTGGCCGGCAGCTGGACGGGCTGGTCGATGATGAAGCCGGCGGTGGTCCCTCGGCAGCGGCCGGACCATACGGTCCAGCCGGGCATCGTGAGGCCGACCTTGATAACGTCGCCAGATTCGGTGGCGAGGCCGTCGAGGAGCAGGCTGAACTTGATCTGCCTCTTGAGGAGGTGGGTGGCTCTCAGGCGGAAGTTGGCCTCGCGGCGGGCTTGGCGTTCTCGCGTGACGCCATACAGCTGGATCGTCTCACGCTTCGGTAGGCGCTTCGGGTCGATGGAGAAGCCGGTGGCGCGGACGAGGTTCTGGTCGTAGTCGCGCTCGACGTCGAGGTACTGGGCCTCCATTATGTCTGGATTGTCGCCGGTCCCAGCGTAGCTAAGCTCGAGCGTGCCCTTGATGATATTGCTGTCGCTGATGACCTGGCTGACGGGGTCCTCGTCCTCGAAGCGCACACGCCACTTGCGGCCTTCCTTGACGGGCATCGCACGGCCGGCTCGGCAGACCTGGAGGAGGGCCTCCCAGGCGCTGATCTCGCCATCAAACACTCCCTCGTAGGTGTTGCGGACGTCCTCGATAACGCCGGTGATATCGAAGGCGTAGAAGCGGAAGCGGGGCGGATAGTAGGCCTGAGCCGGATACAGGAGGGTGAGCTCGAAGCGGTCGCCGCCGAGGTCGACCTTGGCCACGACCTGATTCAGGCGCTCGAGCTCGATACGCACGGTGGTTCCGACGAGGAACTCGGCGGCGGCGTCGGCGTCGTCGATGATCACGATGACGTCGCCCTGGCTGATTTTCTCGGTGTCGCGGGTATCGAAGATGGGCTCGTCGAAGGCCTCGGCGTACTCGAGGAGCTCATCGCACCAGTCGGCCCAGGCTATCCACGAGTCCATATCGACGTCGGCGAGCTCCACCCAGTTTCCGAGGCCGAATTGCTTGTCCAGCAGGATGTTGAGGGCCACCCAGGCCGTGTTGAAGTTGAAGGCGTACACGATCTCCGGCGCAGCGGAGCCGCCGGCGACGCCATCCCAGGTCGGTACGGGGATGCCCTGGACGAGGTTGGTCACGACTGGCGTGCCGCCGCTGAGGTTCTCGTTGGCCTCGATCTTTAGCGCGACGAGGGCGATGTCGTCATAGGTCTGGTTGTTGTCCTTCGTGACCTCGTTGAAGCTCCCCAGCTGGATATCGTCATTTATCTTGGGATTCTCGCTGCTCGCGGCGTTGGTCCGGCGGAAGCGGATGGCCTGGGCCGTACCCTCGAGGACAGGGTTGGGCTCGTGGAATACGGTGCGGGAGAATGACGCGGTGAGCTTCTGGCGGAAGGCGAATGGGCTGCCGGGGATCGGCGTCCAGGGGTCGGCGTCGTGCTCCCTGTACTCGATCTCTATGCTCACGGTGCGGAAGGCGAGGCCGCTGGTCTGGTTGAAGAGGCCGCGGGGGAAGTTGAACACCACCTGAAATCCCTCGATTTCGGTACGGGTCGGCAGGCGGGTCCACGACGTCGATATCGGGAGGTTGAGGCTGTAGCCTTGTATGACCTTCTCGAAGCCGCTGCCGGGGGGCAGGGGCTTGTTGACGGGGCGCCCCATCCGGGTCCAGCATGTGACGGCCTTGAAGGCGTTAGCCTCGCTGCCGTTGATATGCATATCATCGGGTAGGCGGCCGATTGTCGTGACGTAGAAGTCGTCAATGGCGTTGGTTTCGGGTCCCACGGCTATGCCGTTGGTGAATCCGATAGCGGTACTGGTGAGGGCCGGCGAGGCCGTAACGAATCCCTGGCTGACCTCGTCGACGAGGACCTCGACCTGGTCGCCGATGACCTCGACGCGGATGGTAGCGCCGGTGAGGCCGTTGGCTCCGAGGTCATAGACGGCGAGGCTGGTATTGACGCCGGCGATAATGTGGCCGATCTCGAGGTGGCTATCGCTGTTGAATTGAGCCTCGACATAGTGGTGGTTGTCGCGGTCCAGGGCCGTGAAGGCGAAGGCGAGATTTACGCCATTGCTGGAGCCCACGATACGCCACGAAGCGGTCCAGCCGTCGAGGCCGATACCGATACCGTCGACCCACTGGATCAGGGTACGGTCGTCGTCGTCACCGCCGGGGCCGCCGCCGCCGCCGCCGGCCTGTCCGACGATATCGTCGGTAGCGGTGAGGTTGAGCAGGCCGCCGCGGAGGAGGAGCACACCCTCGCCTGATAGTGGGCCGATCCGCCACCCTGGGCGGTCGGCGAGGTCGATATCGTCGCTGGTCGTGAAATCGTCCTCGGCCTCGCCCTCGTTGCTGAGGGCGTCGGCGTCGTCGGTCAGGTGGCCGATCTTCGTGACCTGTCCGGCTCCGAGGCCGATCAGCATATACAGGAACTCGGTGGTACTGTCGGCGTCGACGTTTCGCCGGTACTGAGTCAGAATCTGGCCGCCGACGCGGTGCGTGCCGTAGATAACGGGGATGCTTGTGCCTTGGGTTCTCGTATTGCGGATGCCGGCGAAGCCGTATGTCGTGCCCTCGGGCGTCGGGCCGGACGGCTGGCCGGGGCTCCCCATCAGGGCGTTGATGAGGAGGCTCACGCCGAAGCTGACTAGGCTGCTGACGATGGCGAAGATGATGAAGGGGATAATGCCGGATGGGAAGCGGGCGAGGACGAGCGCGTCGTCGACGTCGAGCTCGTCGTCGAGGCCGCAGCGACGGCCGCCGCGGATGGCGAGCCACTTCTCGCCGGCCGGGTCGCCGCCGAGGTCCTCGATCACGTGGCGGACCTTGAGGCCTGGACGATAGTGAACCTGGGAATAGCTCCG
>Ga0114950_10002976_pt1 | contig 13073 bp, 10 predicted proteins | sample N075metaG_FD_83503 | JGI IMG/M metagenome (GOLD analysis project Ga0114950, IMG submission 83503) | Deep subsurface microbial communities from Kermadec Trench to uncover new lineages of life (NeLLi) - N075 metaG | ecosystem: Environmental > Aquatic > Marine > Ocean trench > Sediment | place...
CATCTGCACATCCATCAGCACCATGTCGAAGTCGTCCTGGCCGAGAGCCTCGACGGCTTCCTGTCCATCACCGACCACCTTCACGCTCATCCCGCGAGACTCCAGAAGGGCAGTGGTCATGCGCTGGTTGACGAGGTTGTCGTCTGCCAGCAGAACACGTAGGCCGCGCGGCAGCCCAACCTCTCGCGGTGCGGCCACCGACGTCCTGGCCTGCGGCTCGGTATCCCTAGTCACCTCCGATGTCATCTCGCCAAAGTCAATTTCCACCTCGACCGGCACGGCGACTGCCGGCGCCGGGCTCTCCTCGGCGAGCACCACCGCGTCGGCATCGGCCTTCTTGACGACCGCGGAAAAGGTAAACGTGCTGCCCTCGCCCACCTTACTGTCTACGTCGATGTGGCCGTTCATGAGGCCGATGAGGTGGGAGGCGATGGAGAGACCAAGGCCGGTTCCTCCGTACAGGCGTGTCGTCGAGGCGTCGGCCTGGGCGAACGACTCGAAGATGCGGCGCTCGTCTTCCGGGCTGATGCCGATGCCGGTGTCGGAGACCACGAACACCAGCCGACAACATCCGTCGGGAACATCGGCGTCATCGCCGCGCTTGACGTCGATATCCACCTCACCCTCGTCGGTAAACTTGATGGCGTTGGAGACCAGGTTGATCAACACCTGGCGCAGGCGTAGCCGGTCGCCCACCACCACCGAGGGGACGTCCGGCGCCACGGCGAGCCGCAGCGTCAGCGGTTTGCCCGCCGCGGTGACGGCAAGCATCTTCACGGTCTCCTGCACCAGTTTTCGCAGGTCGAACGCGGTGTGATCGAGCACCAGCTTGTGCACCTCGATCTTGGAAAAATCGAGGATGTCGTTGATGATGCCAAGCAGCGAATCGGCCGACGACCGCGCCACTTCGAGGTACTCGCGCTGCTTCGGGTCGAGCTCCCCTTCGAGCGTAAGATCGGTCATCCCCATGATGGCGTTGAGCGGCGTGCGGATCTCGTGGCTGACATTGGCGAGAAATTCCGACTTGGAGCGATTCGCCGCCTCGGCGAGCTCCTTGGCTTCCTCCGCCTCGCGCTCGGCGCGGGCCAGTTTGCTGATGTCGTAGAAGGTGATCAGCCGGCCGGCGTGGCGGCGACGGTCGTACAGCAGCATGGTGCGGATGTCGAAATCGCGTTGCGCCCCGTGCGACCACAGCGTGCCTCGGATGGTCACCTCGCGCGAAGCCGTGAGCCACTCGATAACCTCCGGCTGCTCGGCGAAAACGCGTCGCGCCGGCTTGCCGACAACAGCCGCCGAGCGCACCTCGAACATGCGCTCAGCGGCAGGGTTGAGCTCAACGATGTTGTTGGCCGTATCGAGCGCGATCACACCTGCCTGCATACCCTCGATGATGGCGCGGTGCGCCACCGGCACGGTGCCCATGAACTGGAAGCGCCCCATGCCCCAAGCCACGGCCAAACCGGTGACCGTAAAGCTGAATGGGGTCAGATCGAGCAATGGAAAGGGGGCTGTTCCGGTCAGGTACAGGGCGTTGCCGGTCCAGGGAGCGAGGGCGGCAAACAGAACCACAGCGCCCTGCCTGCTGCCCAGGCGCGGTAGCCGCACGATGGCGCGAAACAGCACCAGAGCAGCGATCAGCAGCAACAGATACGAATAGCCGGCGTAAGTCCACAATGCCGGGCCGTATTCGAAGCGCAACATCGAGAAGCCCAGGCTGGTATCCACGGAGATGCCGGCCCATATGAGGTGCAGCCGCTCGTTGAACCACACCAGGACCACCGTGAACAGCGGGACGATGGCAAGCAAAACGAAGCGTGAGGGGGTCAACCACGACGATTCCCCCACGTAGAGGATGACGAAGCACAACCACAACAGCGGAATCGCGGCGATGCCGAAATACTGCACCTTGGCCCAAAAGACTTTGGCCTCAAACGAGGTGGCGCTGATCTCCAACGCATACCCACCCGACCACACGGCGACGCCGATCATCAGCAGGACGAAGGTCACACGGCCGGGGACGGGGCGGTGCTTGAGCACGAAATAGGCCAGTGACAGCGCGATCGACGCCGCCACCATCAAAGGAAATGTGTAGGGCGTATATTCCACTGTGTATCGTGCTCTGACGGATGCTCGCCGTGACCAAAGGCGTCAATCACGATAACCTGAAAAGCGTTGAGGAGGGCCATGAAGCTCGAACAAGCCAACTATCTGGGGTCCGGCGACCGGCTCGAGATCCTCGCCGCGGGCCGCGCACGACAGGACATCGACACCGCCAACCCGGTGGGCACCTACGTGTCCCAGTTCGAGAGCCCGAAACGCGGTCGCCTCATCATCATACGTATTGATAACGGCGAAACCTATGGATTCCAGCTCGACGAGGTCGAGCTTCTCGGCCGCCAGAGTGCCTGCTAAAGTGGGGTCGATGATCGAGCCCTTCGAAGAACGTGACCGCCGCGGATTCCCTCGCGCGGCGATGTCGGTATTGATCCAGGTGCAGGTGGTGCCCAACGGCGCACCCCTCGATGAACACCTGACGAAGGCCATATCTGGGCTCAGCACGGACGTCAGTCGCGGCGGCATGGGCGCCTGGATTGGGCATGAGATCCCCGACCGTACGGATTGCATCGTGCGCTTCTTCAACAGTCGCGGCCGGTTCAAGCCCGATCTCGTCTGGGGCGCTATCCGCCGCATCGACCGGCGTCACGACGGTTTCGTGGTCGGTGTGGAGTTCGACACACCGCTGGAGTTCCTGCGCCTCGCTGAAGGCGGAAAATTACCTGGCCAGGGTGGCACTGTGCGCGCCCTGGTAGTCGACGACGAGGCCTCGATCCGCAAGCTGCTGGCGCGCTTCCTCTCGCGCCGCGGGTTCGACGTCGAAACCGCCGCCGACGGCGAAAAAGCGCTCGAGATGATCACCGCCAACCCACCCGACATCCTCGTCATGGACCTCTACATGCCGAAGGTCAACGGGCACGAGGTACTCAAGAAAATCCAGGAAAACGAACTCGACGTCGGCGTTATCTGCACCATCTCCGGATACGCCAGCGACGACGACGCGCGCGAATGCCTGCGACTAGGAGCCGCCGACCATCTCGCCAAGCCGCTCGATCTCAAGCAACTCGACTGGAGCATCCGGCTGCGACTGGAATCGAAGGACGACTGACCGCGCCCCGCCTCGGCGTGCCGCTACACCCCCCCCTCCCCGCCCGCCCCGTCGGCTCTCCGCAAGGCCGCAGCACCGCCTCGGGAACGCCACCATGTTGGGCGACCGGGGACCGTTCGCTCTCCCCTGCAACCGTTGGGAGGGGCCTCGGCCCGACAGGGCGCGAAGGGGCGCGACAGGAGGCGACAACCATTAGAATCTGACCATGCCCGAGAATGAAGATCTGGCCAGCTTGAAGATCGATCGCGGCGAGGAGAAGGAGCGCAGCTCGGCGCTCGCCACCATTGTCGTGGTCGCCGTAGTCGGGGCTGTAGGCGTCGCAGGGTGGTGGTTTCTCGAGACCGAGCGGCCCGCCGAGGTGCGCACCGTGGCGGCGCGCGAAGTGCGCCTGGACCGCCCGACAACGGTGCTCAACGCCTCCGGCTACGTCACCGCCCGCCGTATGGCGACGGTGTCCTCCAAGGTCACCGGCCGCATCACCGCGGTACTGATCGAGGAGGGCATGCGGGTTGAGGAAGGCCAGCTATTGGCCCGCCTCGACACCTCCAACACGCTGGCCAGCCGGCGGCTGGCACAGAGCGAGCTCGGCGCCGCACAAACCACACTGGCCGAAACCGAGGTGCGCATCCACGAGGCCGACCTCGACCTGCAGCGCGTGCGACGGCTGCAGGAGCGCGGCGTGGTGGCAACGGCCGAGCTTGACCGCGCCCAAGCCAACTACGACTCGCTGCTGGCGCGCATCCTACAGCAGCGAGACCAGATCACCGTCGCCGAGAGCCGTGTCGCCCTGTGGGAGCAAGAGCTCGCCGACCGCGAGATCCGCGCTCCTTTCGACGGCGTGGTGGTAGCCAAGAACGCCCAGCCGGGCGAGATGATCTCGCCGGTGTCGGCCGGCGGCGGCTTCACCCGCACCGGCATCGGCACCATTGTCGATATGAGCTCGCTGGAGATCGAGGTCGACGTCAACGAGAGCTACATCAACCGCGTGCAAGCCGGCCAAGCCGTCGAAGCAACGCTGGACGCCTACATCGACTGGAAGATCCCGGCGCGCGTCATCGCCATCATCCCCACCGCCGACCGGCAGCGGGCCACGGTCAAGGTACGCATCGCCTTCGACCAACTCGACCCGCGTATTCTCCCCGATATGGGCGTCAAGGTGGCCTTCCGCGAGGCCGGCATCGAGCCGCGGACGGCGACGCTCGAGGGTTCCGGAGGATCTGCAAGCAGCGGGCTCGGGGTGGTGGTGCCAACCGCGGCGATTCGCCGCGAGCACGGCGGCGAGAGCAGTGGCGATGACAGCGGCGACAACGGCCGCGACGTGGTGTTCGTGGTCAGCAACGGCACCGTGGAGCGCCGCGCCGTCACCATCGGCAGCGAAAATCGAAACGAAGTCGTCATCGTCTCCGGGCTCTCGCCCGGCGAGCGCATCGTTGTCGAGGGACCGGCGAATCTAGCGGACGGCGACGCGGTAACCGAGGCAACCCAATGAGCGATACCAATGGAAACATCGTCCAGGCGCGGGGCATCACCAAGAACTTCAAACGAGGCGCCGAAACGATCCACGTGTTGCACGACCTCGACCTCGACATTCCCAACGGAGAGTTTCTCGCCCTGATGGGGCCGTCGGGATCCGGCAAGTCAACACTGCTGAACCTGATCGGCGGCCTCGACCGGCCGGACACCGGATCGATGGAGGTAGGCGGCGAGCGCGTTGACGCGCTCGGAGCGCGGCGGCTGGCCAAGTGGCGGGCGCGCCACATCGGCTTCGTCTTTCAGTTCTACAACCTGCTGCCGGCGCTCACCGCGGCCCGCAACGTCGAGCTGCCGCTGCTGCTGGCACCGCTCTCCAAGAAGGAACGTCGCCGGCAGGTCGAAACGGCGCTCAAGGTGGTGGGCCTCGATCATCGCACCAAGCACTATCCCCGCCAGCTTTCCGGCGGTGAGCAACAGCGCGTGGGCATCGCCCGCGCCATCGCCACCGACCCCACGCTGCTGCTGTGTGACGAGCCCACCGGCGACCTCGATCGCACCTCGGGCGACGAGATCCTCGACATCTTGCAGGCACTGAGCCGCGAGCACGGCAAGACCATCGTCATGGTGACCCACGACCCGCACGCCGCGCAGCGCGCCGGCCGCACGATGTATCTGGACGAGGGCCATCTGACCGCGGAGCGTCCCGCATGAAGTACGTCCACCTGGTGTGGAGCAACCTCAAGCGCAAAAAGGTGCGCACCTTCCTTACCTTTTCCTCGGTGCTGGTGGCTTTCTTGCTGTTCGGCTACCTCTCGGCCATCGAGACGGCGTTGGAGCAGGGGGTGTCGGTAGCCGGCGCCGACCGGCTAATGGTGCGTCACAAGGTGTCGCTCATCCAGCCCCTGCCGGAGACCTACGAGGCACAGATCGAGCAGATCGACGGTGTCGTCGATGCCACCCCCGCCACTTGGTTCGGCGGTGTCTACCAGGAGCCGAGGAACTTTTTCTTTCAAGCGCCCGTCAAGCCGCGCGAGTATCTGGCGATGTACCCGGAGTTTCTGCTGCCTGAAGATCAACTCGAGGCCTGGCTCAACACCCGCACCGGAGTCGTCGTCGGCCGCGCCATCGCCGACAGATTCGATTGGAAGATCGGTGACCGCGTGCCGATCCAGGCGACCATCTGGTTCAAGCGCGACGGCTCGCGCCTGTGGGAGTTCGACATCGTCGGCATCTACGACGGCGCCGAACAAGCCACCGACACGGCGCAGTTCCTCTTTCGCTACGACTACTTCGACGAGGCGCGCCAGGAGGGGGCGCGCGGCAACGTCGGCTGGTACATCGTGCGCGTCGACGATCCCGACCGCTCCGTGGAGATCGCCGACGCCATCGACGAGCGCTTCGCCAACTCACCCGCCGAGACCAGCGCCGAGACCGAGCTCGCCTTCGTGCAGGGCTTCGCCAATCAGCTCGGCAACATCGGCAAGATCATGACCGGAGTGCTGTCCGCCGTGTTCTTCACCATCCTGCTGGTAGCCGGAAACACCATGGCGCAGACGGTGCGCGAGCGCATCGGCGAGATCGGTGTGATCAAGGCCATCGGCTTTACCGACCGCCAGGTGATGGGCCTGGTGCTGGCCGAGTCGCTGGTGCTGGCCGGCAGCGCAGGGCTGGTGGGTTTGGGGGTCGCAGCCTGGCTGATCTCGGCCGGCGACCCCACCGGAGGGGCGTTCCCGATGTTCTTCTTTCCGCCCGCCGACATGGCGGTCGGCGCCCTGCTGGCGATCACCCTCGGCGTCGCCGCCGGCGCCTTTCCGGCGATGCAAGCGAGGCGGCTACAAGTCGCCGAAGCCCTACGGAGGAAGTGAAAGGTAGCGATGCGCTGGCTCCGACAGGTCTTCGCCGTCACCTGGTTCGGCCTGCAGACCATGCCGCAGCGCCTGGGGTCGTCCGCCGCCGCGGTGTTCGGCATCGCCGGGGTGGTCGCCGTGCTGGTGGGCGTGCTGTCGATCGCGCAGGGCTTTCGCGCCGCGCTGGAGACGGCAGGCTCCGACGACATGGCCATCGTGCTGCGCTCCGGCTCTACCAGCGAGATGGTCAGCGCGCTGTCGCGCGACACCGTCCTGGTGGTCGCCGACACCGAGGGGGTGGCGCGCGATGCGCGGGGGGCGATGTCGTCGGCCGAGCTCTTCGTCATCATCGACCTGCTCAAGCGTTCCACCGGCACCAGCGCCAACGTGCCGCTGCGCGGCGTGCAGGAGCAGGCCTTCGAGGTGCGCGGCAACATCGAGATCGTCGAAGGGCGGACCTTCGAGTGGGGCCGCAACGAGGTCATCATCGGCGTCGGCGCGGCGCTGGAGTTTGCCGGACTCGACCTCGGCTCGAGCCTCGAGGTAGCGTCCGACCGCTGGGAAATTGTCGGGGTGTTCTCCGCCAACGGCGGCATCTCGGAGTCCGAAATCTGGACCGATGCCCGTATCCTACAATCGGCCTACCGGCGCGGTGATTCGTTTCAGGCGGTGTACACGCGCCTGACCTCGCCCGAGGTCTTCACCACCTTCAAGGACGAGCTCGACACCGACCCGCGTGTCGACCTCAAGGTCAGCCGCTCGAGCGACTACTACTCCGAGCAGTCCTCCATGGTCACCAACCTCATCAACGTCGTCGGCTTTCTCATTGCCGGCCTGATGGCTCTGGGCGCCGTTTTCGGCGCCGTCAACACGATGTACTCCGCCGTGTCGGCCCGCACCCGCGAGATCGCCACGCTCCGCGCTCTGGGCTTCAGGAACGGCCCGGTGATCATTTCGGTAATGTTCGAGTCGTTGCTGCTGGCGCTGGCCGGCAGCGCCGTGGGCGGCGCCGCCGCTTGGATCATCTTCGACGGCCAGCGCGCCGCGACGATGAACTGGCAGAGCTTCTCCCAGGTGACCTTCGCCTTTCGGGTGACCCCCGAATTGCTCGTCATGGGCGCCATCGGCGCCACCCTCATCGGGCTCATTGGCGGCATCTTCCCGGCCATCCGCGCCGCCCGGCTGCCCATCGCCACCGGGCTGCGAGAGGGTTAACCTGGGCTAGACGCGGCCCGTAATATGAGCCTCGAGCTGCTGAATCAGCTGATCCTGGTACGACATGATCGACTTCACCACGTCGCCGATCGACACCAGGCCGATGAGCCGCTCGTCTTCCAGGACCGGCAAATGGCGCACCCGCTTTGTGGTCATGAACTCCATGCAATCCTTCATCGAGTGGCTCTTGCGCACCGTTGCCACCACCTCGGTCATGATCTCCTTGACCGGCGTGTCGCGTGATCGCTTTCCCTCGAGCGCCACACGCCGTGCGTAGTCGCGCTCCGAGAAGATGCCGATGAGGCGATCGTCGTGAACCACCACGAGCGCGCCGACGTTCTTGTCGGCCATGATCTCGAGGGCCTCGAATACCGAGGTATCCGGGGCCACGGTCCAGGTCTCGTTGCCCTTGTCGTCGAGCACATCGTAAACGTATTGCATGGCGCCCAATGTTTAGCTCAGCGGGCTACCGCCCGCAATACGGCCGGCCGAGTCGGCCGGAATGCAAACTGCTGCGAGCCTGCGCGCCCGGCGTGCTGCGGCATACTCAGCCCTGACTTCTCAACCGGTGGCTGTTGCGCGAGCGCCATGGCGCACGCCACGCCGTCGTCGCAGCTCCCACCACACCACCACAACCACGGTGAGCCCTGATGCCGCGATGACGGCGATGAGCAGCGGCATCAGCCACCAAGCATCGAGGTTGTAGCGCAGCGGGATGAACAAGCACAGCGGCGCCAGCGCCATCACCACCCAGGCCCAGATCCACCGAGCGATAAAGCGCAGCCCCGCCCAGCACCACAGCGACAGGAAGAACAGGATGATCCAGAGGCGCGGCCACGGAGCGATGCCGCGCAGGTAGTAGAAGTCCGGGCCCCAGATGGCAAGCCCGGCGACAACGGCACCGCCGATTACCGCCCAGGCAACGAACAGCTGCTTGCGGGAGGCGTATCGCCGCAGGGCGGTGTCAAGCACCCCCGTCACCTTCGGTCCCCGCGTCTCCCATCCAAAGCTTCAGCAGGTCGATGGGCAGCGGGAAGACGATGGTCGAGCTCCTGTCCGAAGCCACTTCGGTCAGCGTCTGGAAGTAGCGTAGCTGCACGGCGACCGGCTCCTTTGCCAGAACCTTGGCGGCCTCGCATAGTTGAGTGCTGGCCAGGTACTCGCCCTCCGCGTGGATGATCTTGGCACGTTTCTCGCGCTCCGCCTCGGCCTGCCGCGCGATGGCACGGATCATCTCCTTCGGCAGGTCGACGTGCTTGACCTCGACCATCGAGACCTTGATGCCCCAGGGTTCCGTATGCGAGTCGAGGATGCCCTGCAGGTTGGTGTTCAGCCGGTCGCGCTCGGCCAGCAGGCTGTCGAGTTCCACCTGCCCGAGCACCGAGCGCAACGTTGTTTGGGCAAGCTGCGAGGTCGCGTTCATGAAGTCTTCGACCTCGACGATCGCCCGGTTCGGGTCCATGACGCGGAAGTAGATCACCGCGTTGACTTTGACCGAAACGTTGTCGCGCGTGATGATATCCTGCGGCGGCACGTCGAGCACGATGGTCCGCAACGACACCCGCACCATCTTGTCGATGGGCCAGAACACCAGGATCAGTCCGGGCCCCTTGGGGGCAGGAAGCAGCCTGCCGAGCCGGAAGATCACCCCGCGTTCGTATTCCTTCAAGACCTTGACGACGCTGGCCAGGTACAAAATCACCAGCGCAAAGGCCATCAACCAGGGCGTAAAAATCGGCATGCCTCAGCTCCTTATCTCGGTCTCGGGTTCAGGCTCGCTCCCTGACGAGCCCGAAACCGGCCGCACTTCGACATTCAATCCGGACCCGACGTCGACGATCTCGACCGCGTCACCGCGTCGGATGGGCGCCTCGGCGTGCGCCCGCCATAACTCTCCGTGCACGAACACCTGGCCGCGACCGTCGGGGCCGAAATCGCCGGTCGCCTCGCCGATCTCCGACAGTAGGCCGGCGCGCCCGGTGAGCACCTGGCTGCGTTGCGCTCGTACCGCCAGGTGCACCATCAGGGCCATCAAGGCGACAAAGACAAACGCCATCGGAAAAACGAACATCGCCGAGAGGCGCATCTCCGGAATGGGCCCGCTAAACAGCAGCATCGAGCCCAGCACAAAGCTGATCAAACCGGCAAGGGTCAACAACCCATACGAGATCACGTTGAGCTCCAGGATGATGAACACGACGCCGAGCACCAGCAGCACCAGGCCGGCGTAACTGAAGGGCAGCTGCTGAAACGCCAGCAAGGCCAGCACCAGGCTGATTGCCCCAACGACACCCGGAAGCACCGCGCCCGGGTTGGAGAGCTCGAAGTAGAGGCCGGCGGCGCCGAGCAACAGCAGGAAGTAGGCGATTTGCGGATTGGCGATGGTCGACAGGATCTGTTGCCGCAGGCTCATCTCCAGCTCCTCGAGGGCGGCGTCTTCGAGATCGAGGGTCACCGGTCGCTCCTCGGAAGCCCGCACCACGCGGCCCGACAGTGCGTCCAGCAGATCTTCCATGTTATCGGCGAGGGCGTCTGCCAGACCCAACTCCAAGGCTTCGCTGGCGGCGAACGAGCGCCCCTCGGTGACCGCTTCCACCGCCACGTCAACGGGCCGGCCGCGGCGCTCGGCGATGCTGCGAGCGTAGGCGGCGGCGTCCTGGATGACCTTGGCGTGCATGGTCTCGTCCATCTCGCCACCACCCACCGACACCGGCGTCGCCGCTCCCATGTTGGTGCCGCTGGCCATCACCACGACGTCGGCCGACAGGGCGATCATGAAGCCCGCCGAGGCCGCCCGCGCCCCCGACGGCGCCACGTAGACCGCGGTGGGAATCTCGCTGGCGAGAAACGCCTGGATGATGTCGCGCATGGCGACGTCGAGACCGCCGGGAGTGTCGAGACGCAGCAGGAACAATTTCGCCTCCTGCTCCTGCGCCGCGTGCAGCGATTCGATGATGAACTCGGCCGTTATCGGCGTGATCGCATCCTCGACGTTGCAGACGAAGACCACGCCCCTCTGCGGTGCGGCCTGCAAAATCCCGGTCAAGCCGGCGGCCAGCACCGCAACCAGACTCGCTACGACTGCCGCTTTCTTGCACATGGCATCTCTATTGTGCACCCGGGCGGCAAGAACTCCTAAGGGCACCAAGCGCGATCGAGGGCGGAGCGGCCCGACACGAGGTCTTATGGTTGTGCTTCGGGCCCGACGATCATGATGTCATCATGTCACTTTGACGATCTGCGAATGGCAAGCGCCGGTGTCGAACGACCATCAGGGGATCGGGGTCGGGATCGGGATCGGCACGCCACCAAGATCGACGATGTTCGCAACCTGAGAGCAAGACCTGGATGGACGCACGAACCCATTTTGGCCGCTACAAGGTCAAGGCCACCCTCGGGCAGGGCGAGATGGGTACGGTATACCTGGCCGAAGATCCCGCCATTGGACGACAGGTCGCCATCAAGACGCTCCGTCGGCCCGGCGGTACGGAGCCTGCGGACGACGATGCGCGAGAGCGCTTCGACCGCGAGATGCGCGTCACCGGAACGTTCACTCACCCCAACATCATCACGGTTTATGACGTTGGATTCGAGGCGGAAGAAGCGTTCATCGCCATGGCGTACGTCGATGGCGGCAGCCTCGGTTCCTTGTTGGCCACCGAGCACACACTCCCTTTCGAACGGATCATCGAGCTGACCTCGCAGATCGCCAGCGGGCTCGACTACGCCCACAAAAAAGGGGTCGTCCATCGAGACATCAAGCCGACCAACATCCTGCTCACCGGGGAAGGTGCGCCGATGGTGAGCGATTTCGGCATTGCCCGGATGGCCGATTCGACGCTTACGCAGCAGGGAGGGGCCTGCGGCTCTCCCGCCTATATGTCCCCGGAGCAAGCAGCCGCCCAAGAGGTCACCGGTGCCTCAGATCAATTCTCATTGGCGATCATGATCTACCAGATGCTGACCGGCGAGATGCCGTTTGCCGGCCAGTCCTTCGTGACGGTCGCGTACCAGATCCTCCAGCACGACCCGGCTCCGCCCCAGATGATCAACCCGCTGGTTCCAAAGACGGCCGGCGATGTCTTGATGCGAGCGTTGTCCAAGCTCCCATCCGCACGCTACCCGACTTGCACGGCCTTCGCCGCTGCCTTCGCAGAGGCCCTCGTCGTTCCCACGGAGAACCTCACCGGTGTCAGCAGCCCGATACACGTGGCTGCCACGGTAGTCACCCAGGTAGTACCCCCGGGGGGACCCCCCAACGCCACGGCGGCCTCAGGCCTGCCGCAGCTTTGGGCCGCGCTCACTTCGGGACTTGCCCGCGTCAACAGGCGGCTTCCCGCGAGGAAGGGACTCGAGCTGCTGTCTGGCTGGACATCGCTCGCTTCGAAGTTTGCCGGCGCCAACCGCCGGCCGCTCCTGATCATCGCGAGCCTCGTTGTCATGCTGCCGACCGGCATCTGGCTCGGTGCCCAACTGATAGACCGGAACTCGACAGGAGAAACCGAGCCCCCAGAACCAGTGACAAAGAGCGCCATCGGCACCGTGCTGCCAGCCGTCCTCGAACAAACCCCGGCGACGTCCGAGCCCGCCGATGCCGAATTTGAGGCGGCGGTACCTTTCTTGCTGCGGCGCCCAGCGTCCGCCTCGGTGCCCCAGGAAGCAGACACCGAACCCGGAAGCGCGACGGGCCTGGAAACCGCTGCCGCGGTACCCGAGGCCGCCGCCGAAGCGCCCGACCCGGCGCCCGAAGCCACCGACCCGGTGCCCGAAACGCGCGCGCCCGCTGCACCCGACCGCGCGCTGGAAGAGCCCGAACCCGGACCGGCAGAGCCGGAACCCGGGTCGGCAGAGCCCGAATCCGTGCCGGTAGATGCAGACCCGGAACCAGCGGGGCCCGAGGATCCGGCAGACGTCGCCATGACGGACGCAGAGGTTGCTGCTGCGGAGACCAACGCGCCGGAGAGCAGGTGGACGATCGTCGCCGCAGGTACGTTGCCGGACAAGCTGGCGGAGCGTGCCGTCGACGCGACGACCGTGCTTGACGAGATCATGGGTGCTCCCGATGAGGGCATCCCCAGCTCGTTGTTGGACGAGGCGCAATGTGTCGCGGTCATACCGAACGTCAAGAAGGTGGGCTTCATCTTCGGTGCCAGATACGGCAGGGGCCTGGTGAGCTGCCGGACGGAAGGCGGATGGAGCCGGCCATCGTTCGTGTCCATTACCGGCGGCAGTTTCGGCTTTCAGATCGGCGCCCAATCAACCGATTTCGTGTTGATCTTTGCCACTCAAACGGCGGCCGATCGGCTCCTGGGAGACAAGTTCACGTTGGGAGCCGATGCGTCGGTGTCTGCCGGCCCGTCGGCAAGAACCGCGGA
>Ga0114950_10002978_pt1 | contig 13069 bp, 9 predicted proteins | sample N075metaG_FD_83503 | JGI IMG/M metagenome (GOLD analysis project Ga0114950, IMG submission 83503) | Deep subsurface microbial communities from Kermadec Trench to uncover new lineages of life (NeLLi) - N075 metaG | ecosystem: Environmental > Aquatic > Marine > Ocean trench > Sediment | place...
CGGGGTGAGGATGTCACGTGTCAGAAGACTACTTAGTCGGACGTGCTGAAATAAGGGGCCTTCTTTTCCCTACTCGCACTCGCCCCGCGAGCGCTTGGCAAGGTTCAGCGTAAAGCGCTTCGATAGGCCTCACGGCTCGGGCCGCTCGCGAACCATGGCTTTGGGTGTTCGGCTTGCGCGATGGTTGCGAATACAACGAACACCCAGGAGTGTTGCGAAAATTGCTCCCGTGGTAACACCGGTGTGGTAGGGTGATTTCATGCATACTCGAGCTCCGACCGGCAAGGGCGGTTTCGTGTTCGCCGCGAGCAGTCTTGCCGTCCTTGCCTTCACGCTTCTCGTCCTGGTGGCTGCAGCCGTGCTCCCGGCCCTCGCGTCTGCTCAGACGGCCCAGCCCTCGAGTTCCAATCTCGCTGCTGGGGGTGTCGCAGCCCCGGAACGGGGTGAGTATGCCTCGTTCCAGGCATAGTTGTCATATGTCTACTTACCGGTGGTGTAGAAAACGCAGCTTAAACTTCCGACACGCCGATCGCGATCGGCTTCCCGAACTCATGACGGATGAATGGCTCTCGGACTGCACGCTCTACGGACCCGCAGAGCGGATTTTTGACGGGCTTGCGGCTTGGTACGATGCGGGGCTTCGAACGCCGATTCTCGTGCCGTCCTCGGCGGTAGGCAACCAGATGAAGGCTTTCGAAGAGTTTTTCGAGCTTTTCGATCGGCTTCGTTGAGTCCGCGAAACCGCCCTTGAACCCTATCGACAGCGATCAATTTCGAATACAGGAGAAAACGGATGAGTGAGGGCGCACCCGCGCGAACTGAAGAATTTGCGCAGGTCTTTCGCGATCTATTGAGCGAGGTCGGCAAGGTCATCGTTGGACAAGAGGAGATGATTTCGCGACTTCTGATCGGCGTGTTGGCGGGGGGACACGTTCTGCTCGAAGGCGTTCCCGGACTCGCCAAGACCCTGACCGTTCGCACCTTGGCGATGGCCATTGATACGAAGTTTTCGAGAATTCAATTCACTCCAGACATGCTGCCCGCGGATGTCATTGGGACCGAGATATTCAACCCGAGAGAAGGCACCTATAGCGTCAAGCAGGGGCCAATCTTTTCAAATCTGGTCTTGGCCGATGAGATCAATCGCGCGCCCGCCAAGGTCCAGGCGGCCTTGCTCGAAGCGATGCAGGAACGACAGGTCACGATTGGTGGGACGACCTATCCCTTCGAGGAACCCTTTCTCGTGTTGGCCACGCAGAACCCGATCGAACAAGAGGGAACCTACCCCCTGCCCGAAGCGCAGATTGATCGGTTCATGTTGAAGGTGGTCGTGGGGTATCCGACGAAAGAGGAAGAGCGAAAGATCGTCGATCGAATGGCGGGCGGCGAACCCAGCGCGAATATCAAACCGGTCGCCACGCCCGCTCAGATTCTGTCCGCCCGGAAAATCGTCGATGAAGTCTTTGTCGACGAAAAGGTCAAGAGTTATGTCGTGGACCTGGTGCATGCGACGCGCGACGCCAAGTCAGCGGGATTTTCGGATCTCGAAGGAATGATCGAAATGGGTGCATCACCACGGGCCTCGCTTTTCCTGACCAAGGCGGCGAAGGCCCACGCCTTTCTTCAGGGTCGCAACTACGCGACGCCCCACGACGTAAAGAACCTCGCCCTGGACGTTCTGCGACATCGAGTCGTCGTAACCTATGAAGCTGAAGCGCAAGGCAAGACCAGCGAGGACATCATCGAACGTATCCTCGCGGGTGTTCTCGTACCTTAGCGCTGCCCCGTACTGGTTAGTCGCCGACTGGATCGCTCACCATGCTCACCACTGAAATTATTCGCCGCGTTCGCGAAATACAGGTTCGTACGGGCCGTCAGGTAGCCGACGTGTTGGCGGGGGAATACGTTTCGGTCTTCAAGGGGCTCGGAATCGAATTCGATGAAGTGCGTCCCTATGTGCCCGGTGACGATGTGCGTTCGATCGATTGGAACGTGACGGCGCGGATGGGCGAACCTTATGTCAAACGTTATGTCGAAGAGCGCCAGCTGACATTGATGTTGATGGCAGACGTTTCTGCGTCGCAGGATTATGGCTCAAGTGGGCGGAGTAAGCGGGAGGCGACCGCTGAACTGTGTGCGCTGCTCGCGTTCTCCGCCACGCGAAATGATGACAAGGTCGGACTGGCGCTCTTTCATAGCGAGATCGAGCAGTTCATCCCGCCCCGAAAGGGCCAGAAGCATGCGCTTCGCGTGGTGCGCGAAGTCCTTGCGCATGGCAATGTCGATGAGCTTGCCAGCGAATCGCGGTCACCGAGTTGGTCCTCCAGACTTTCGGTAAATTTCATGCGCGGCCGCGCGCCGCGTGCGCCAAGAGAGGCGACCAATATTCGACGCGCTGTCGAGTTCTTCATGAAGGTCACGAAGCGGCGAACGATCTGTTTTGTGGTGAGCGACTTCCTGGACGAGGGCTTCGAGAAGGCGATGGTCATTGCGAACCGCAAGCACGATGTGATTGCAGTTCTCGTGACGGATCCGAATGAGCTCGAGATTCCGGATGTCGGGCTGGTCGCCTTGCGCGATGCGGAGTCGGGTGAGACGCGACTGGTGGATACGGGATCCGGCGCGTTCCGAAACGAGACGCGAGAGCGTGCGGCGAACCGCGTGCGGAATCTCGCCAAGCGTTTTGCCGGGGTCGGCATCGACTTCATTCATGTGGATGCGGCGGGAGATGTCGTCGATCCATTGGTTCGATTCTTCAAGATGCGCGAAAGACGCGGCCGATGATGCGAAGAAGGGCTCGAATGGGACAATCGGCCACCTTTCTCGGCCTCGCCGCATTCATCGCTGCATTCCTCACTGCCTTCCTCACAATGTCCGCGAGTGTGGTCGGCGCGGCGGAAGTCATTCAGCAGGAGACTACGCTTGGCCCGGTTCAGCTGAAATTGACCGTGTCGCCGAGTGAGCCCGTCCTTGGCGACATCATCAGACTCGAACTCAGCGTGAAGGCGGCGTCGGGTGTCGAGATCTTGATGCCAGAATTCGGCGAGGCTCTAGGTCGATTTGAAATTGTCGACTTTGCACCGAGTGAAGAGCGCACGGCTGCCGGCGAGACGCAAGCCCGTCAGGTCTATCGACTCCAACCCGCGCACTCGGGCATTCAATCGATCCCGCCCTTGCGCGTTGAATTCGTCGATCGGCGTCCCGGTCAGAACCCGTCGCCCGAGGGCGCGGACGCTTACGAAATCATGACCGATCGCATTGCCCTCGACGTCGCACCCATTCTGGCAGAAGATGCGCCACTCGATTTGCGTCCTCGTCATCCGGACCTTGGGAAGCGTACGACGACCTCGAGCGGGTCCATTTGGATCACGCTGGCCGTGTTTCTCGTCCTGCTCGCCGCCATTGGCCCATTCGCCTGGCGCTTTTTTGTCAGCTTCTTCGAGCGCCGCCGTCGTCAGAGCGCCTTCGAAGTGGCCCGTGCGGATCTCGACACTTTACTGCGAGGCGGCCGACCGACGGAACGAACCATGGACGCCTTCTATGTGAAGCTTTCCCTCATCGTTCGAACCTACCTCGAGGATCGCTTCGGACTGCGATCCCCGGAGCTGACGACCCAGGAATTCCTGACCGAGATGAGCGGCTCTCCAGACCTGGCACGTTCTCATCAGAGTCTTCTGCAAAGCCTGCTCGAAGAGGCCGATCTCGTGAAGTTTGCGGGTCATCGACCGGAAGCCGAAGTGGTCGACGCGTCGATCGCAGCGGCAGAACAGTTTCTGACCGAGACCAGGGACTTCGTTCGCGTCTCGGACGAACGCCCGGAGGCGGCTCGTGTTTGAGCTTCGGAATTTCGAGTTCAGCGATCCGCTACTGATGCTATTCGCCCTCTTCGCGCCGTTGATTTTCGTTCAGGCCCGTCGGCTGCCCTCGGTGATTCGCTATTCGAGCCTCCAGCTCGTGACCGTCCCGAAGCCGTCGATTCGAATTCGACTGGCCTGGCTGCCAGCCGCACTGCTTGCACTTGCAATCTTGGCGCTTTCCGTGGCCTTGGCTGGGCCTCGAACCGGAAATGCCGTGAGCGAAGTGAAACGAGAGGGCATCGCGATTGTGATGGTGGTCGACCGGTCCGGCTCCATGCAAGCGCGTGATTTCGTTCGCGGCGACACCAGCACGAGCCGGCTTGATGTCGTCAAAAGAATCTTCCATGACTTCGTGACGGGCGAGGGCGGAATGGGTGTCGGCCGGCCAGATGATCTGATTGGCCTGGTGAGCTTTGCACGTTATGCGGACGGACTCTGCCCCTTGACGCTGGATCATGGAAGCCTGCTCGCGATTCTCGATCAGCTGGAGACACCGACGGATCCGCGAGAAGATGGCACGGCGGTGGGCGAGGGTCTGGCTCTCGCGGTGGAGCGGTTGCGCCGCCAGGAGGCGACTTCCAAGATCGTCATCCTGCTCACCGATGGAGTGAATAATGCAGGCGAGATCGAGCCGCTTCAGGCGGCGGATCTAGCCGCACAATACGGCATCAAGGTCTATACGATTGGTGCCGGATACACCGGCTACGCCCCCTTTCCGGTACAACGTGCCGACGGCCGTATTTCCCTTCGCCGAGTCCCCGTCGAGATCGATGAGACGACACTTCAGCGAATCGCACAGCGAAGTGGCGGTCGCTATTTCCACGCGACCGACGAAGACGGATTGCGAGAAGTCATCGAGGAGATCGGCCGACTCGAACGCAGCGAGGTCAGCGAAGTGCGGTATCTCGAGTACGAAGCGCATTTTGCTCCGTTCGTCGGCGTCGCTCTTCTATCGGTGGCCCTCGCCGCACTCCTGTCGAGTACCTGGCTCCGGAGGATCCCGTCATGAACGAGGCGCCGATCTTTCTTGCGCAACCTGAGTTCGCTGGTCTTTTCTGGATCTGGGGCGCAGTCGTTGTTGGCCTGATCTGGTTTGAACGGCGCAGTGGTGACGCCCTCAGTCGGTTCGTGAGTCCCGTCTTGCAGAACAGGCTCGTGATGAGTCCACCCGCGTGGCGACGATGGGCGCGGATCGCGTTACTTGCAGTGGCAGGTTCTTCGATGATCATGGCCTTGATGCAGCCTCAGTGGGGAGTGCGTTTTGTGGCGAGTCCGCGAGTCGGAGCCGAGATCATGATCGCGCTCGATGTTTCGCGCTCGATGTTGGCCGACGACGCGAAACCGACGCGACTCGACCGAGCGAAGGCGGAAATTTCGGATCTACTCGCGTATCTCGATGATGACTATGTGGGCTTGATTGCGTTCGCTGGTCGGGCGAGTGTGCTTTCTCCGATGACCCCCGACAAGAGTTTTCTTCGCTTGGCCCTCGATAGTGCGGGGCCGCATAGCGTGACGCGAGGTGGCACGCGATTGTCGGAGCCGATCAGGCGAGCGATCGCAGGCCTGGGTGAACCCGGTCCCGCACAGCGTGCACTCATTTTGATTACGGATGGTGAGGATCACGATTCATTCGCCATGGACGCCGCCAAGGCCGCAGCCGACGCGGGCATCAAGATCATCGCGATCGGCTTTGGCGACGAATCTGGCAGTCAGATCCATTTGCGTGATCCGAAGACGGGAGCGCGGACTCTACTTCGCGATGGGGACGGGAATCCGGTCGTGAGTCGGTTGGATGGCGATCTTCTGCGCGAGATCGCGCTCGTGACCGATGGAGCTTATGTGCCTGCTGGGACCGGGGTTCTCGATCTGGCTTCGATCTATGAGGCGCATATCGCCGATCTGACGCGTGGCCAACTCGATGAACGCGGACGAACGATTCGTGATGAGGCCTATCAATTCTTCGTCTTGCTAGCCCTCGTAAGCCTGATCGGTGCGGTGTCGATTGCGTCGGTTGGTGTCGGCAGTCGCGGTCGCAGTCATAGTCGCAGTCAAAGGCGAAGTCGAACTCGGAAGACACTGCTCTCGGCCGGGGCGCTCATGCTGTTCGTGATCGTCATGCCGGCACCCGCTACACAAGCTCAAGGACAAACGACATCGCAAACGTTTTCGCCCGACGGCGGCGAGGCCGACGAGGAGCGGCCCGTTCTTACGCAAGACGAGGAAGGTCCCCGGGCGGAGTCGTCGGCGGAAGATCCGAGGCAGAGATTCAATCGTGCGAACGAAAAGCTCGGTCGCGGCGATCCACTCGCGGCTGCCGCTTTGCTTCGTGATGCGCGTCGGGATGCGACGGACGATCCGCAGCTTCGTTATGCGTCGACCTATAATCTGGGCATGGCTGCGGTCACCCGCGCGGATTTGCTCCTGGCCGAGAGTCCATCCGATGCACTCGAGGCGCTCTACGAGGCGGCGGATTGGTTTCGCGAGGCGGCGGCGACAAGGCCGAGCGAAGTCGATCCGCGCCATAACCTCGATGTGACCCTACGCCGCGCACTCATCTTGGCGGATGAGATCGACCGGGAGACGCAGGGCGAACTCGAAGCCGAGATTGACGCGATGATCATGGACCAACGCGCGCGCAACCTGGACTCCGCGGCGCTTCTCGTGCAGGTTGGCCGTCTGGGTGAACTCGATGCAGCAGAAGCCCTGCGACCCGCGTTTCGTCAGTCCGCGACGGATCAGCGAATCCTCTTGTCCGAGGCCAATACATTGGCCGAACGTGTCGAGCGTGAGCGTCAGCGCCTCCTCGCGATACCCGAAGAGCAGAGGTCGCCCGAGGAGTTCCTGCGTATGGGGCAGCTCGAAGCTGTTCTCGACTACCTCGACCAGGCGATCGGTCGCATGGGGGAGACGAGGCGACAACTTCGACAGCGAAGGGCGGAGCGTGCCTACCGGCGTGGGGCAGCGGCGTTGGGATTCTTGAAACGTGCACGGGATCAGCTGCGAGATCCCGTTGAGTTGCTCGACATTCTACTGGCCGAAGTGGGTGGGCTTGCGGAGTCGACGCTGGCCTTGTCCGGGACGCGACTTGCCGAAGAGGGCGCCTCGTCTACGCAGGCGACATCTCGTGCCCAATCGCGCGCCACGGAAGACCAGAGTCTGCGCATCCAGTCGCGGGTCGAAGAGTTGGCGGATCGTTTTGGCGCGGCATCGAAGGCTGCCGAACAGTCGATGCCTTCGAATGTGATCGGCTCTTCTTCGGATACCGATCGATTTGGTGCTGTACAAGGCGATGAAAATGCTGTGCGCGAAGCAGCGCAAAGGGCTGCCCTGATCGAAGCCGCCCCGCTCGTGGGTGCCGCCGCGCATGCGATGGGCCGTGTGAGTCTGGAACTCGGTCAGAAACGTTTTCGAGAGGCCCTGGATGGGGAGGTCGAGACGACGCTTGCGCTGGCGGCTGCGCGGGAGTGTTTCTTCGATCTGCGACAGCTCTTGAACGTGACCTTCTCCGAAGAAGAGCAGATCGCGATGCGTGCTGCGGCGATCGTGTCGGCGGAAAGTCGTTTGGAGAAGGCTCGAGACGACGACCCCATCTTTGATCTGGCCGAGGAAAACGAGAGACTCGGGGCGAGTCAAGAGAAGAATCAGGCTCGGGCACTTCGACTCGAGGATCTGCTCGATCGGGAAGAGCGCATGCGTTCGTCCGAGATCGAGGCGCAGGCGAGTGGCGAAAATTCTGCGCCGTCCGTCGGCACGACCGGGGATGAATCGACTCCGGCCGCACTCGAAGCGCAGCGATTCGATCTGGCACGCCAGCGTCTGGCGCTGGCCTCCGGTGCGATGATGGAGACGACCGACGCGATCAGGCGAGTGGATGATACGGGCCAGGCGGATTGGTCGGGCGCGCAGGAGGCGTCCGCCCGGGCCGCAGACCAGCTCGATGCGCTTCGTAGTCTCTTCTTTTCGATCGCGGAACACGTTCGTAAGCTCGCGGTCGATCAGGTGGAGCTTCAGGACCAGACTCAGGAAGCCGCCGCTCTCTCCATCGCCGAAAGAGCGAAGAATTTCGAAGCGGAACCACGCGAGCCTTCGTCGGACCCGGCTTCGGTTGCAAGTTCGGGCGGGGCTGAGTCGCCGAACAGCGAGACTGGGGACGCATTCAGCCGGGGGCCTAACACCCAAAGGCGAGCGGCGGTATTGACCGAGGAGCAGGGTCAACTCGAGGCGCGGGCGGACCAGATCGCGGATGCGCTGCTCGCACAAGCCGAGGACCTGACGGCTGTAGCCTCGGAAGAAACGGGAGCCGAGGCGCAGGCGGACGCTCTTCGGATTCGAAAGGCAGCGGAATTCGTTGCCTCGGCAGGTCTGGCGATGAGAGATGCCGGTGAGACGCTTCAGGGCGATCGCCTGCCGATCGAGCCAGCGCTGCCGGCCCAGACCCTGGCTGTTGACGACCTGAAAGAGGCGCTCGCGCTGTTGGCACCCCCGCCCAGTGACTCCAATGATTCGAGTGACTCCAACGACTCCAATGACTCGAATGAGCCCGACGAGTCGGACGAATCCGGGGATGACGAGGCTGGCGATTCGGGGCAAGGGGCCGAAGCGCCCGAGGAGCAAGGGATGGACGACCCGTCACAACTGCTGCAAGGTGTGCGGGATCGTGAGGCTGAGCGGCGGCGAACTTTGGATCGTCGAAATCAGCAGCGTCGCGCAGAGCCGGTGGAAAGAGATTGGTGAGAAGAATCGTGCAGCCGAGGGTCAACGCGTTGAGGCGTCGGGGGCTGATGCTCTGCGTCGTTTTCGTGCTCGCAATGATCCTTTTCGGCCGGGTGACATCGGTACTTGCCGCGGAAGCGCCCGCGGCTCGTGTTCAGGTCGCCCACGGACCCTATTACGTAGGGGAGGCCTTCGAGATTCAGGTCGTGGCGACGAATTTTGAGGAAGAGCCTGCGCCAGAAATCTCGACTGGCGTCTACGGCGGCGGCGTTCTTCGATTGATGAGCATCTCGCCGAGCACATCGACCTCGATCTCGATCATCAACGGGAAGATGACCCGCGTGCATGAAGTAACTTTCGTGTACCGCTACGAGTTTACCGGTACGCGAAAAGGGCCGATTCGAGTGCCCGAATTTCTCGTCACGCAGGGAAGTGTCTCCGAAAGCACGAGGAGCTTCGAGCTGGAAATCAGCGGCGTTCCCACGACCGACCGGGTCGCCATCGACCTTCAACTTCCAGCGGGTCCGATTTTTGTTGGACAGAAGGTTCCGATCGTCATCGAATTCCAGATCGATCGCGAGACCCAGCGCGACCTGGTGTCCTACCAGATTCATGTGCCACTCTTTGAGTTGTCGGCGCTGCGTTTTCTCGACGAGCCGCCTGCGAATTCAGATACCCAACTCGAGATCCAGACCGAAGCGGGAATCCTCCGACTGCCGGCGACGTCCCGCGAGAGAATCGTCAGGGGACGACCGACGCTGATCATCCGCGCCGAGCGTACGATGATCGCTGTTTTGGCAGAGGCGATTCAAGCCGAACCGGCGAAAGTCTTCATTAGTCGAGGCGTTGGCTTTCGCCGGGATATCTTCAATCAGCGGCGAGCGACTTCGACCGAGAAGCTGATGGCAACCGGTCGTCGTATTCGGATCGAGGTGGGTGAGGTTCCAAGACAAGGCCGGCCGGAGAGTTTCGCAGGAGCGGTGGGTGTTGGGTTCAGTCTTGAGGTGACCGCCGATCGCAGTGTGGTTCAGCTCGGCGAACCCATCGCGCTCTCTTTCGTGCTGCGCGGCGATGGGGATCTGTCGAGCGCGAGTCTGCCACCACTCGATGCGGCCGGGCTCCTCGACCCAAGGCATTTTCGGATTCCGGATGAGTCGCCGGCGGGAATCGTCGATCAGGACGGAAAACATTTCGAGGTCGTGCTTCGCGTCCTCGATGCCGGTGTGCGAGAGATTCCGGCGCTGGCGTATTCGTGGTTCGATGCCGAGACGCGAAGCTTTCAGACGACGACTTCTCGGCCGATCGCTCTTTCGGTGGGCGCCGCGGAGGTGATCGGTGCCGATGCCGTGGCTCGCCGGACGGCCGAGCCAAGCACTTCGCCGTCGGGCAATCCGGTCAGCGGTCTGCCGGGAACGATGTTTCCGCTCCAGCCGGGTGTGATCCCGGGCGCCTTGCCGATCGAAGAATCGGGGGACGGGACCATTCGAAGGTCGTCTCTGGCCATGTCGGCAGCGAATCTCGGTATCGAGCGAGATCCAATTCGGCTGCTTGGAGATGAGCGCGTGCAAGCTGGAAATCGGCCGATTGTGATCGGGCTCTATGGAACAGGCCTGGCGATTCTTTTCTTTGCCGCATTCGATGCTCGGCGACGGACAATCGATCCGGCACTGTTGCATCGCGGAAGGGTTTTCAAGCGGGTCGAGCGAGAGATGTTGGCCACATTTGGCTTGCCGAAGGAAGAGGGCGCGGCGGCATTGGGTCGTGTACTGCGAGAATTGCTTGCTGAACTTCCCGAAGAAGCGAGTCCGGCCTTGGATTCACTGATCGCTGAATGTGACACGTTGCGCTTCGCAGCGGGCGGCGGGAACTCGACGGCGGATGAGCCAGTGTCCGGATCGCTGAAGGAAAGGTCTGATCCGCTCATGCCGGATTCCTTGCGCGAACGAGCAGCGAATCTCGTGGCTGAGCGCGCGAAGTCAGACCCGGAACGATTGGCTGGGCCCGTCTCGTGAAGGTTCCCGGAAGACTCCAGCGGTTCAGTAGATTCAAAGGTCTCGTTGTGTTCGCGATTCTCGCCACTGCGACCGCCGCGACCCTGGCGGCCCTCTCGGTACAGGCGTCGGAGCCGGACAGACTCGATCAACCTGCACGACTGGAGCGCGCCCTCATGCTCTACGCCCGTGCGCTCGAGGACTCGAATCGGGATTCTCGAATCGCGAACTTCGCAGAGGCGGAGGCGGGCTTTACTGCTCTGCTCGAGTCCGGCGCATGGAATGTGGCATTGCTGACGAATCTGGGCAATGCAGCGCTGCAGTCCGAAAGAATCGGTGTGGCGGTTCTGGCCTATCGAAGGGCGTTGTTGCTGGATCCTGAGGCGGCGACGGCTCTGCAGAATCTTGCGTATGTCCGGAGCTTGCTTCCGGTCTGGGTTCCGCGCCCGGATTCTCATGACACAACGCAGGTGCTCTTCTTCTATCGAAAGATTCCGGCCCTGCAGCGCGCGAATCTCGCGGCTGGATTCTTTCTGTTTGCTGCGGGAAGTCTTGCCGTTTCGATTAGACGCCGAGAGGGCGCCTGGCGCGGGTTTGCCGTCATGGGAGCGATTGCATGGGCCCTGCTTCTCGCTTCGGTGTTATTCGATCAGGATCCCCAGGCGGGGCGTAGCGCCGTCGTGACCGCGGACGAGACGATCGCACGTTCCGCAGACTCGCGACTCTCGGCGTTGGCTCTACCTGAGCCGCTTCCAGCCGGGGCCGAGGTTGAAATTCTCGAGTATCGCGCGGAATGGACTCGGATTCGTTTGCATAATGGTCGAGAGGTCTGGGTTCGTGGGTCGAGCGTGTCGCGAGTCGCGCTATGAGTGAACAGGCTTCGTTTACCAATGCGTTCCGATACGAAGCCCGATGGCATGAGCGATGCGATCCGTGTCGATTCCGAGGTCGTAGTTGAGCGCTGCTTCGAAGCCCGAACGCCCGCGAACCGTCCAACCCACTCCGACGCTGGCCGAGTTGCGTTGAAGATCCGCTCCCCGAATCTGAAATTTGGAATTGGTTGTTGTGGCGCCGGCGAAACTGGCTTGGATGACGCGATCGCGATCCAAGAGCTGATGATGCCATTCTGCCCGGAACTCGGGCAGCATCCAAGTGTCGGGATCGATCACGATCAGCGTGACGAGCCGCGTGCCAAGCGTCACCCGGAGCGTTTCGAGCTTCTCGCGATCGATGACGAGATTGATTGAGGCCGCGCCCTTTTCGCGAATCGACGATCGCTGCAGATGCGCATAGTCGAGGGCACCGTAGCTTTCGAGCACAACGATTTCGTTGTTGATCCATTTCCCACCGACTTCGACGCGAGTCCCAAGATCGAGGCCGTCGAAATCGGCTTCGGCATCCCGAACCAATGTGCCCACAACGATTCTCCGTCGACTCTTCATGTCCGAGTAGGCGAGGCGACCGGAAAGACCCGCGCGGAATCGATCATTGGACCAGCCGCCATAAAGCGCGCCCAGATAGGAATTCGCGGTGCCGCTTCCATCACGATCATCGAACTCCAATTCGCTTCGGCCGTAGGCGAAAGCCGCGCCAATACGAATGTTGCGAAGTTTGTTCGTCGCGGAGGGGAATGGGTGGGTCTCGACACCGAGGACGCCGCCATAGAGCGTGTAGTCCACGTCACTTTGCCCTTGATGGCCGTCGATTCCTCCGAAAATTGCGAAGGGTTCGAACCAGAGGTCGACCTGTGGTGTGGTCGGACGGGTATGGGTGCTGGCCGCACCGACCCCGGGAAGTCCCTTGGATTGCCGCCGCCTGCCGCGGCCGCGAAGCGAGTTGTCCAGTCCATCGCTTGCGTCTCGTAATCGAGAATGCAGTGAAAGATCAAAGTGATCCGCGAGCTCGAAACGTGCGGTTGCGAACTGGGTGAGGGTCTCGCCAGAAAGGGAGTCGAGAGCGGCGGAGAACTCAGGCGTACGCAGGGTGGCAAAGGCGTGGATCACCGAGCTGAGATCCGCTCCCGCCGAGGCGGTTTCGAGATCGAGCGCCACACCGACGGCGCGCTGATTGGCCGTCGTGGCAATCGATGCGATCGAAGCGTTATTGGAGTGGATCTCGAGGACGACGTCGGTGGACGTGGTTTGTAAGGTGATGGCGAGAAGGGGGAAGTCGTCGGTGAACGTGAGATTTCCGGAAATCGAGCCCGCCGCAATGATCGTGAACGACGCGTTTGTATAAGTACCGCTGGCCACGCTGATTTCGAGAGCGCCGTTCGAGAGGTCCGCGAAGTTGGTGACGCGTAATAGGTCCGCCGCGGGAGTGGGATCGATTTCGATCTCGAGAACCGAGCCGGGTAGAAAAGTAATGCTGTCGACCTGGAGTGTTCCGATCGAGGTGCCCGGAGCGATGCGTCCGGAATTCATGACAGAGCCGACGAGGCTGCCTGTTCCTCCGAGGGTTGCACCCCTCGCAATCGTTGTGCCGCTTGTTGCGGATAGCCCACCGCCC
>Ga0114950_10002979_pt1 | contig 13066 bp, 30 predicted proteins | sample N075metaG_FD_83503 | JGI IMG/M metagenome (GOLD analysis project Ga0114950, IMG submission 83503) | Deep subsurface microbial communities from Kermadec Trench to uncover new lineages of life (NeLLi) - N075 metaG | ecosystem: Environmental > Aquatic > Marine > Ocean trench > Sediment | place...
CGTGGATCTCCAGCTCCTCCGCGTTCATCACCCGGACCGGATAGCCTGGGAAGGTCGTCTTCGTCTTCATGTCGTTCTCCTCGGTTCGTTGATCCCGCTCCAGTTCTTCTCCTGGCGCTTCCTCGCGCCGGCGCGGCGCTTGCGGGCCAGGGCCAGGACCTCGGCCTGGGTCTCGCCCCAGATCGCCTCGGTCGTCGGCCCGTAGTGGTTCCCGTCCCGCGTGTTATGCGTGAACGCGACGAAGGGCTTCGGGTCGTCCGACCAGATCCGCGCGTCGGGAGCTTCCTCCCAGGACACGGCCCGGACGTCGATCTCGTAGCCGACCCAGCGGCCCCACTTGTCCAGGAGATCGAACGGCGTGATCTCGCGATCGAGCCGCTCGCTCCCGGTCGACTTCCACTTCTTGCTCATGATTCTCCTCCGTTCCAGTCGCTCAGATCTACCACGCGCTCCAGGCGGAAGCCCCGCTCCTCGAGCTCGCGCTGGCGGGCCGGGACGTCCTTCTCGTTGTCGCGTGTCGGGTTCAACAACACCCAGGTCCGAGCGATCCTGGGGATCGGGATCCCGTTCCGTTGCGGCGCTCTCGACCACAACTCGACGGGAACCTTGTCTCGGTTCGATTCAATACTGGCGCGAACGCCGGCGTCGGTCTTCCTCATGTCGTTCCTCCTTCTTCCTGCAAATTGCGAGCCGAGAGCACGAGCTCCCGGAACGGGTTCGGGCGCTTGTTGCCCTCGATCTTGTTCAAGTGGACCCAGATCCCGGCCCAGTATCCGAACATCGCGAACTTATACCGGCCCAGGGCGTCGACCGCCTTCGCGGCCGCCTCCTGGATCTCGTGGTCGAGCTTTCCTTGCGTCGTCATGTCGTTCTCCTGGTTTACAAATAAGGGCGCGCGGTCGGCGCGTCGTCGAAGTTCGAGATCTCGCTCGTGATCTCCTGGATGTCCGCCCGCTCCACGCCGGCGTCGACCTGGCTCTGGATCCGCGCCTTCAAGAACGCCGCGCGCTGGTCCCCGTGTTCGGCCTTGTGCCGGCAATGGTTGACGGCGACGTTCGTCGAGTCGGCGCTCTCGAAGCGCGTGAGCTCGGCCAGGACGCCGAGGCCTCTCATCAAGTGGATCCAGGGCCGGCGATTGAAGTCGCGCTCGACCTGGTCCAGGACGTCGGAGGCCTCACGGATCCGCGCCAGGTAGTCGGCCTTCTTCGTCTGGACGTCGAACTCGGCACACGAGCCGAAGCCGACGAAGTTCATGAGCCGCGCCTGGGTCGCCAGGAAGTCGAGGCTCTCGTTCAAGTGCCAGATCGACATCGTCCGCTCGGGGAAGTCGGCCAGCGCGCCGGCGTCTTCACGGATCGCCCAGGACAACTCGAGGAGGTTCTCGTGTTCGGATCCCTCGATGACGTCCGGGATCACGGCGATCGCCTGGGAGCTCCGAGCCTGGGCCGCGTTCGCCCAGGTCCAGAACTTGTTCCGGTCGATCGCGCCCTTGCCCTTCTTCCAGTGAGAGAACGCGCCGTTGTCGAGGACCAGGATCTCGTCCTCGCCGACGAACTCGATCGCCCGGTCCAGGTCCCGCGGATCCGCGTGAGACACGCAGAACGACGAGCCGGCCAGGGAAGGGAAGAGCGCCTTCGGAGTCACCGGCGTCCCGATGACGATCCGGCGCTTGAAGCTCGCGGCGTTCACGCGCAGCTCCGAAGGTCGGCCGCGTTCCCGCCGCTCAACTGGAGCTCGTTCGCGCGGCGAAGAAGAACGTCACGGTCGCCGATGAACTCGCCGGTCTCCCTGGAGACGATCCCGTTCTCGCGCGCCCAGTGATTCCAGGCGAAGCTCCGACCGAGGCCGACCGTGATCTTCGTCGTCGGCCACTGGTCCGCCGGCTTGTTGACGAACTCGAGCCAGTCCTTGTCCCAGGTACACTCGTCCGAGGTCCAGCGACTATGGCGTCCGGTCATGGCGCGGAACTCGATCGCGAGCGCCTTCATGAAGAGATCCGGATGAGTTCCAGCGAGCCAGAAGAGCTCCCACTTCTGCGAGGCCGGGCAGAAGAAACACGCGCTCTTGATCGGAACCTCGAGGCCTTCTTCGACGATCCGCTTGATGCAATCCTGGCGGGTCCAGCCGAGGTCCTGGAGCGGGTACGAGTAGAGGAAGGAGTCGTCCTCGCGCTTCACCTTCTTCGAGCGGCGGATGTCGGCCTTGCCGGAGTCGTAGCCGATGAGCTTGACGAGCTTCACGCCGGTCTCCTGGGAGCGGATCCACAACGGGTCGGGGTCGCGCTTGTTCGGGCCTTTCGTGACGCCCTTGAGGAAGGCGTCCTGGGGTCCTTGCTTCCACTTGATCGAGCAGCTCTTCATCCCGAAGGCCAGGCTCGGGAGTGTCTCGTTGTCGTAGCAGTTCCCGCCGAGGTCGTCGTAGGCCGTCGTCGGGAGCGTCAACTTCTTGCAGACCGTCACGGTCGGGAAGTCCTGGGCCAGGAGCCAGACGTTCATCTTCTCGACTTGCTCGTAGGTCTCCGGCTTCTCGGCTCCCGTGTCGGCGAACGTGATGACGTCCGGGCGGATCCCCTGGTCTCTCATCGCGATCAACATCGCCGTCGAATCAACGCCGGCCCCGTAGCAGACCACGACGCCCGAGTTCGTCGGGAGGCGGATCTCGTTCTGGTCCTGGTTGTTGAAGTTCGTCATGTCGTGCTCCTGGTCGTTAGTAGTGGCTGGTCTGGCGTTCAGTGTCCCGGATTATGAGACGAAGAACAAGGGTTAAGTCACAGATTTATAACAAATAGTTCCCCAGGATCCCCCGGATCCGGCCCGGAACGGCTGGAACCCGCGCTGGCTCTAGCATCCCGGCCCGTGTTACAGTTCGGAGAAGAACCCCCGAGGAGGATGTTCCACATGAAACACGAGACAAAAGAGACCCCGGCGCGCGTGAAACACGTCACACAATTACGCCTGGCGCGCGAGGGCTCCGGCCTCACCGTCGAGGCGATCTGCGACCGCGTCGGCTGTACTCGGCCGACCCTCTACCGCGTCGAGAACGGCCAGACGACACCGCGCCAGGAACTCGCCCGCCAGCTCTTCAAGCTCTACCGCGGCCGCGTTCCGCTCGCGGCGATCTACGACCCGCTCTTCGCCGAGCAAGTCCGAGCCGTCGCGTGAACCGCTCGCTCACGATCCAGGCGAAGACCGGCTCGTTGCCCTGGCGCGCTCACCCGTCCGACGACACGACGGTCGGCGAGCTCGAGGCCGCGATCTCGATGTTCCAGCTCGACATCCTGCGAACGACCGACGACGAGATCCTCCTCGTCCAGACCGACCAGGCGATCCGCAACGACGCGGAACCGCCGGCGATGGAAGCTCTCGGTCGGGCGATGTTCGGACCGGATCACAACGCGATCCTCGTGACCGAGACCGGGCGCTTCTCGCGCCGGGAGATCGAGGAGTCGTTCGACGAAGAAGCCCAGGATCGGAACGCCGAGGGCGCGTAGTTTTCGCCCGGCCGCCTGGATCCCGTGAGGGGATCCGCCGAAGGCGGTCGGGCTTTTCAATAGGGGAGAATAGAATGATCTCAGCGACCGACGTCCCGCCGTGTCCCGCTTGCGGCTCGAGAGAAGTCCATCCAGTCAAGGGGCGCGACGACCAGACGCTCTACGCTTGCCGGCAATGCGGGCGCGACAACACCGACGCCTGGCGCGACGTCCAGCCGCCCAGGAAGCCGAAGCCGATCATCGGCCCGCCGGCGAAGAAGACCCAGGCCAGCCTCTCGCCAGACCCGCTCGTCCTGGGGATCTGCGCGGAGCTCCAGACGTGACCGGCGCGGAGATCGTCTACATCGACGAGCGCGTGACGCGAACGATGAGCCAGGACCCAGACGAGGGCCTGGTCGGCTACATCCGCCAGGACGTCCACGAGAAGGCCGTGAGATCCGCCGGGACCAGGGAGCGCGAGACGATCGTCCAGATCCTCACGAACCCCGACGGCCGCCTGGTCGGGCTCTCATCCTGGGGCCGCGTCTGGGCGTTCGTCTCCGAGAAGAAGGAAGACCTCCCGGCCTGGGTCGCGATCACCGACTTCCTCCCCCAGGCGGAGCTCTCCTCGTGAGGAAGTGGAAGGGGATCCACGACCCGGCCCTCAAGATCTGGACCTACTTCCGCGAGCACCCCGACAAGTTCTTCACCGAGGACCACGTCGCCGCCCAGGTCGGGATCGGTCGCAAGCGGACCCGGATCCACGTCGCCGCCCTGGTCGACCTCGGCAAGCTCGAGGCGGTCGACACCGTGAGCTCGATGAAGTGGGGCCGGCCGAAGGTCATGTTCCGCTCGCTCCGCGGGACCGCCTGGGACTGTCTCCTCCAGGACGAGCTCCTGGCGTGAGGATCCCGACGGCCCCTGGTCTCTGGCGATGTCGGAAGTGTCTCTCGACCTTCGCCGAGCCGAGCTTCTCCGAAGGGCCGAAGACGAAGCACCCGGAGACCGGCGTCGAGAGCGTCCGCTTCAAGAAGTCGCGGCTCTTGTGTCCGGTATGCTTCGGCCTGGATCTCCAGCCGCCGGCGCTCGCCGAGCATCCCGCGACCTGATACACTTCCGGCTCCACTTTGCAGGAGAAGAACATGAACCAGCCAGCGAAGGACGGCGAGCTCGTCGTCCTGGAGACACCCGTCTCCGAACCGAACACCCAGGCGCTCGAGGTCCGCTCGACCTTCGACATCGCGCCCCAGCAATTCCAGCGCGGCCTCGATCGTCGCAAGAAGAACCGGAAGGCGCTCATCGCCTGGATCCAGGAGGAGCTCAAGGAGGGGACCGACTGGGGCCGGATCCACGTCATCAAAAAAGACCAGTGTCCGGACGGCCGCTACTGCCAGAACCCCTACCACTTCTCGAAGCCGAGCTTGTGGAAGGCCGGCGCGGAGAAGATCGTCGGGATGATGGGCCTCAAGTCGACCTGGCCGAACGTCGGGCGCTGGGAGGACAAGATCCTCGACGGCGGCGACATCACCCAGATCCTCCTCCGTTGCGAGCTCATCAACGACGCCGGGATGACGGTCTCGACTGGGATCGGCGCGCGGTCGACGAAGGCCGACTACGACGACCTCAACAAGTCCTTCAAGATGGCGAAGAAGAGCTCGCTCATCGACGCGGTCCTGAATTGTGCCGGCCTCTCGGAGATCTTCACCCAGGACGTCGAGGACATGGACCCCGAGAAGATCTCGAGCGGATCCCCGGATCCTCACAACCCGAGCGAGGAGCCCAGCGCCCAGACCTTCCCGACCGGGAACCTCAAGCCCGTCGCCACGCATTGTCCGATCGGCAAGGAGTGGAAGGGCCAGCCCTGGGAGCTCGTCGACGACGGCTTCCTCAACTGGATCCTCATGAAGATCGACGACAAGCCCGACCTCGTGAAGGCCGCCCAGGAGGAACTCCGCCGGCGACACGTCGAGACACCCGAGGCCCAGGATCGCCGCGCCGAGACCCAGCTCCGGACCGGGAAGTCGCTCGCCGACTTCGCCCGTGAGATCGGCGACGCGAAGAACATCGACACGATCCTCGTCATCAAGGACGAGCTCCCGGTAGAATACGAACCAGGTCTTCGGACCTACATCGCAAGCCGCGAAGCCGACCTGGCTCCGCAATAACTAGCCGGCCCGTGACGGGCCAGGAGGACAACATGGAACTCACCACACAGAAGTCGCTCGCGATCGCCGAGCTCAACCCGATCGTCCACGACGTCGCCGCCTTCGGCGACACGATCGACTCGATCGACATCACGACCGAGGAGGAACTCGGCAACGTCGGCGACCTGGTCAAGATGCTCAACGGCCGCCGGAAGAAGCTCGAGGACAAGCGCGACTCGCTCGTCCGCCCGCTCAACCTGGTCGTCAAGGACATCAACGCGCTCTTCAAGGTCCCGCGCGATCGGATCGACGAGATCGTCGGCAAGGCGAAGAAACACATGAACCGCTTCGCCCAGGCCCAGCAAGCGATCGCCGACGCGAAGGCGAAGCGCGAACGGGACGAGGCCCGCAAGGAGCGCGAGGAGGCCGATCGCCTGGTCGCCGCGATGAAGAAGATGTCGGGATCCGCCGGCGAGGAAGTCGCGGAGGTCGTCGTCGCCCAGGCCGAGAAGCGCGTCGAGAAGGCCGCCGCGCCGGCGAAGGTCGCGGTCTCCAGGGGACGCGAGTCGGTCGTCGCGGTCTCGAAGACCTGGAAGGCCCAGCTCGTCGACAAGATGGAACTCGTCCAGGCGGTCGCCGCGGGCCGGCTTCCGCTCTCGGTCATCGAGCCGAACATGAGCGCGCTCACCCAGATCGCCAGGGAGACGAAGAACGAGCGGACCGTCGACGGCGTCCGCTTCTTCGAGTACGTCTCGACGACGGTCCGATGAGGGAGGGCCGGCGGAGCGACTACACGTTCGCGGTCGTCGAGATCCTCGGCGAGACGGTCAAGGAGATCGTCCAGATCGTCGACCAGGACCTCGGCAACGTCTCGGTCACGAACGACATCGAGAACATCCTCAACGAGATCCAGGCGCGGCTCCCAGGCCATCCGACGGCCTACGTCTGGATCTACCGCGACTCGATGGAAGCCTGGGACGAGGTCGTCGTCGACGACGTCGGGAACTTCGTCAAGTTCAAGGCGCTCCCGCGCGGCCGCGGCTTCACCGAGATCCAGGCCGCCGCGATCGCCCAGTTCGAGGCCCGTCACAAGGCGGCCCAGGCTCCCGTCTTCGGCTCCAGGTCGTGAAGGAGGCGAAGCTCTGCCGGCATTGCGGCGCGAAGATGGTCGAGTATCCGCACACGCTCTCGAGGTCCCTCGCCCGCGTGATCTTCCGGATCTGCCACAACATCCGCCCAGGCGATCCGGGCTTCCACGTCGGGAGCTGCGGGCTCACGAACTCCCAGATCAACAACCTCCAGAAGCTCCGCTACTGGGGCCTCATCGCGAAGGCGCGCGACGCCAGCGCGAAGGGCGGCCACTGGAAGCTCACCGACCTCGGCCTGGCGTTCGCCTCCGGCCGGATCCAGATCCGGAGGAAGGTCTGGACCTACCGCGGCGAGTTCGTCCGCTTCGACGGCGACCAGATCAACATCACGGACGTCTCCGCCGGCTGGAAGTATCGGCCCGAGTACGCGCGCGAAGCTCGACCTCATCTCGATCATCCGGTCCAGCCCGAGCTCCCCTTGTGACGGCCTCCTCCCAGGCGTCGTTCGACTGGTTCTGGCAACCTCCCGCGCTCGGCGATCCGGGGATCCTCATGATCGTCGACACGCATCCAGGCCCGGCGGATCTCACGACGCGCTTCATCCAGGAGGACATCAACGCGGTCCTCCTCAACATCGAGAGCCAGCTCCCGAAGGACGTCCAGCTCTTCCAGCTCCGGATCTACGCGAAGGACATCTTCGGCCTCTGGATCCAGATCGAGTTCTCGATCCTCACCGAGGCCCGGCGCTTCACGACGAAGAAGCCGGACTTCTCCCAGGCCGACCTCTCCCAGGTCTGGGACAATCACGAGACCCAGGCGGGCCGAGCATGAACGCCGGCGTCGTCATCAAGATCGACAACCCGAACGACCGGACCGGCTGGGACCAGCTCCTCCAGGCCTTCCACGTCTCCCAGATCTACGAGCTCCCAGGCCTGGGCCATCCGCTCGACCGCTCGATCAAGATCGAGAGCCTCGCCGACCTGGTCAACTACGCGCCGGCGGCCGAGCTCCTCATCCTGGCCGGCCGCGACGGCGACTTCGTCCAGGGCGACATCGACCTCCAGGAGCTCGAGCATCCCGCGGACGCGATCTACATCTTCGGCGGCACGATGACCCGGCTCACGGCCCGCGAGATCTACGACGCGCCGGGCAAGAGCTCGAAGGTCTTCATCCCGACCGACGACCTCTTCCCCTACCAGGCCGGCGCGATCGTTCTCTGGGATCGCCGGCTCCAGCGGGGCGTCTTGTGAACGGCTGGACGGTCGCGGCCTTCCTGGTCGGCTGGATGGTCGGGACCTGGATGTCCTGGCGGAAGATCCTCGCCGAGCGCCGGCGCGCGGAACAGATCCGCGGCAACATCTCGAAGCATCTCTTCACCGCGCTCCAGGACATCGACGTCATCAAGATCACGATCTCCGACGAGGGCGACGACGAGCTCAAGTTCGACATCGAGAAGCTCGACCAGCTCCTCGGCAACAAGGACCGGAAACACTAGACCGGCGACGGCGTCCTCCTGACCCGGTAGAGTGGCGGCGACCTGGGGCAACCTGGGCCGCCGTTTTTACTTTACATAACAGGGGAACATCATGAAAAGGCTCAAGAATTGGCTCACCTTCGTCGACACCTGGACACCGGGGAGGTCACGATCGTCGCTCCTGGGGCTCCTGGTTGCGTCCCTCCTTGCGATCTCGCCGGCCTGGGCCACTAATCGAACGCCCCCGCCGGATCCGGAGCCCACGAGCTCCCAGGCCGACGCCCAGGCGGACGCAGAAGCCCGCGCTCATGCCGGCGCAGAAGCCGACGCGAACGCCCAGGCCGAAGGCGGCAACGCCCAGGCCGACGCCCAGGGAGGCCAGGCGAGCTCCTCGAGCTCTTCGGACGGATCCAACAACACGAGCACCACGACCAGCAACGAGACGACCTTCTTCGCGCTGGCGACGACCTTCCCCCAGGTCTCGGGATGCTTCAAGGGCCGGCAAGGCGGAGCCGCCGGCGGCGGGAACGGGATCTGGTTCGGAGGTCACGGCCTGGATCTGAATTGTTTCCTCACGTCGATCGCCGAGGCCGAGCCGGACATCGAGGTCCAGGCCCGGCTCAAGTGCGGCGCGAAGGCCTTCCGGAACGCGATCGCCTTCCAGGAACCGAAGAAGGACCGCCAGCTCTTCTGCGTCGACTTCATGACCGACTCGCTCCGCAACGAGCTCACCGATCTCCGCGAGCGGGCCGAGTATCTCCTCATCGAGAAGGAGCGGATCGAGCGCGAGCTCACCGAGAAGAACACGACGCTCGTCCGGCAATGCGCCGAGAAGCTCGAGCGATCCGAGGAAGCCTGGCTGGAGTGTCTCCGAAAATAAGGCTAGACTCGCGACATCTTCCAGGCCGTGAGGGCCTCCGCTCCAGGAGCCCTTCATGGCCGAGATCCACACCTACGGAACCAGCTCACGGGCGAAGCTCGCGACGTGTCACGACGAGCTCATCCTGGTCATGGGCGAGGCCCTCAAGATGACGCCGCTCTCGATCGACATCACGATCGTCCACGGCTTCCGCGACAAGGCGACCCAGAACGGGATCGACCCGCGCTTCACGAACGCGCGCTGGCCGGCCTCGTATCACAACGCCGAGGACGACGCCGGCGAGCCATGCTCGGACGCCGTCGACTTCGCGCCCTGGATCACGCTCCGCAATGGCAAGAAGGGGATCCCCTGGACCGACATCAAGCTCTTCTCCTACGTCGCCGGCATCATCCAGGCGGCGGCCTCGAAGCTCCGGATCAAGATCACCTGGGGCGGCGACTTCGACCGTGACGGCTCGACCGAAGACCAGACCCTCGCCGACGTCGGTCACATCCAGCGAACGAACGCGGACAAGCGCCCGCCGGCGGAGGACTAGATGAAGTTCTCGGACGCCTCACCGATCTCCCAGATCTCCCAGATCCTCGGCCTCGTCGCCGTGTTCTTCACGATCTTCGGCGCGGCGTTCTACGCCCTGGCCGATCAACAGATCGACGCGAAGTATGCGACCGACGCGGATCTTCTGGCCGTCCAGGAGACGGTCGTCCTCCAGGTCGAGACGATCACGCGGACCGTCCAGGAGAACACGAAGGTCGTCCGCGCGACCTCGAACTCGATCGACGGGCTCGCCCTGGTCGTCCTGGGTCTCCAGATCTCCGACCTCGACGACGTCATCATCGACCTCGAGGCGGAGAAGCGGAAGGAGGCCGCCGCCTGGAGCGAGCGGGACGAACGGGGCCTTCGAGATCGCCAGCGGGCGCTCTCGGATCTAGAGCTCCAGCGGGCCGCCCTCCTCGAACGCCTGGTCGCCGGCCCGAGCGAATGAACGAAGGAGGCCGTCGCCGTCCACGATCTCGAGATCTCCGAGACACGGATGACGGGCCGCGCGAACGCCGACGACATGGAAGAAGTCCATGACCGACACCGAGCCCGACGCCTGGATCCGCTTCGCGAACCGTCTCGACGCCTTGAGAATAATCCCGCGCTTTCTTGTCATCTCCTACTACCTCTTCTTCGCGAAGTTCTCGTTCTATTTGACGGACTGGTTCATGGCCTACGACTTCGCAAGCCTGGAGAACCAGGCCGTCGCGCTTGCGATCGCCGGCTTCCCGGTCGGGATCTTGGGAGTCATGACTGGCGTCCTCGGGACGCTCACGAACAACTACTTCCGAACGGGAGCTCGGGATCCTGGCGGGCATAATGGCGGATAGATCTCGATGAACATCCAGGCCCTCCTCGTCGTCCTGGTCTTAGGTGGCGGAATGATCGGCGCTGGAGCCTTCCTGGTCAAGGGCCAGATCGACATGAGAGTCGCCGCCGAAGTCGCGGCCAGCGCCGAACGAACCCGCGCCGACCTCGCCGAACAACAACGCGATCGTCTCGAGAGGGACATCGCGGCCGAACGTGAGCGCCAGGCCGAACTCCAGACGGAGCTCCAGGCCGCCCGCGACCTTGAAGCAACGACGACGGAAGTCCTCGAAGACCGTGAGCGTCTCACCCGCCTCACCCAGGCGAAGCCCGGCTTGATCGAACGACAAGCGCGAAGGGCGACGACGAAGGTCTGGACCGACATCGAAGTCGAAAGCCGTGAACAATAAAGCGGCCGCCGCTCTGGTCCTCCTGGGAGTTCTCCCTGGTTGCTCGCTCTTATCCTCGAAGCCTCCCGACGTCACGATCGACGAGCGCCCGACCCTGGTCGTCTGCGACACGTCACCCAGGCCCGACGGCCTGGATCTCAAGGACACGCCGCCGACCCTGGTCATGGACCCGAACGAGATCTGGGGCTATTGGTTCGACTCCGAGCTCTACGCCGCGCTCGCCGAGAACCTCCAGGCGATGAGGCGCTACATGAGCCAGTCCCGCGACATCCGGAAGAAGCTCGTCGCCTGTATCGACGACCACAACGCCGGCGTCGCGGATCCGCTCACCGATTAGGCGAGGCCGGAAGGTATGGCGGCAAGCGGAGCGGCGTCCCGGTCAATCCCTGGATCCGTCACCGCGGCCTGGAGCCGCCGGTCCCGCCTTCTGATACACTCGCCGGCGACATCAACGAGACGAAGGAGGCCGTGATGGCCGACACGAAAGCCCAGCCCGAGATCCCGCCGCTCCTGGTTCAACGTATGGGGAAGAAGTTCCGGATCGTCTACAAGGAGACCCGCAACCTCGCGAAGTTCAACTCCGGGAAGCCGGTCGACGACGGCGGCTTCAAGTCCCAGGCCGACGCGATGATCCACATGAGCAAGGTCACGGCCGGCTACAAGACGACCGACCACGAGGCCGAGAACGTCGCATAGTGAGACAACCCGACGACCCAGGTCTCGATCCGCCGCCCGCCCCCGAGGATCCGTTCGCCGGCTTGAAGTCCCAGACCTGGGTCCGCGTCTACCTGGTCATCGTCGTCGCCGCGATCGCCTTCGCCTCCTGGTCGGCGTATGCTCGGCCCGTCCCCTCACCGGAGAGCGTCATGACCGAATACGTCACAACCCTCGCGACCGGCGTCATCGTCGGCCTCGTCCTGGTTCAACTGTATCCGCCGAGCGCGCGGGTCGGCGTCTGGATCGTCAACAAGTCGAAGGAGCTCATCGCGCGGATCCGTTCGTGAGACGCGGCGCGAAGATCTTCATCGGCCTCATGTTCATCGCGCTCGGCTTGTTGCTCATCGGCCCGGTCATCGGCCAGCTCTTCGGGATCCTCCCAGGGATGGATCCGTGAGCGCGAAGGCCGGCAAGAAGAAGGCCGCGAAGAAGAAGGCGAAGCCGAAGATCCGGATCCTCTCCCAGATCGAGCTCACGCCCGAGGTCCTCGAGATCCTCAAGTCCTCCGAGGCGAAGCTCTACCTCGGCGGCATTGCGCGAGCGGACCAGAAGCTCCAGGCCATGATCGGCCGCGAAGCCGTCCTCGCCCGTCACCCGTCCCACTCGAGCCGATGAAGATCCGCCAGGCCATCAAGCGCGCCCGGATCCGGCTCGCCTGGTTCATCATGCCCGACCCGCTCGAGGTCATCGGCCAGAAGCCGAAGGCCCCGACCCCGCTCTGGACGAGCCGCCGGAAGGCGATGTTCTCCCAGGGCTACGACCCCCGCGACACCGCGACACCGTGACGATCAAGGCCGACCCGGAGCTTCAACACGTCCTCGGCCATGTCATGAACGCGATCCGCTACACTTCACACGGCGACCACGAGGCCGCCCGCTACGAGCTCGACTCGATCGAGGGGCTCGTGTTTTTTGACACCGACGAGGCGTTCGTCGGTCACGCCCGAGGACTAGAAGATGGCAGGACACAAACAGAACCCGAAAGCCGCGAAGAGAAGAGCACCTTGTCGAAAGCGGAACCCCTGCCGAAACCGCCCGAAGAGAAGCCGCCCGCGTAAATGAGCGACCGGATCCAGGTCTTCCCGATCGTCCCGAAGCCCTACGTCCGCCAGGTCCAGTCGGACAAGTGGAGGAAGCGCCCGGCCGTCCTCCGCTATCGGGCCTTCCGCGACGAGGTCGCGCTCCACATCAAGGAGCTCCCGACCGACTTCTTCCATGTCGTGTTCCTCCTCCCGGTCCCGCCGTCCTGGTCGCGCAAGCGGAAGCTCGCGACGATCGGCCGGCCTCACCTGGGAACACCCGACAAGGACAACCTCGAGAAGGGTCTCTTCGACGCGATCTATCGGTTCGGAGACGACGGTCACATCTGGAACTCGGCCTCGACGAAGGTCTGGTCGGCCCAGGGCGCGATCATCATCGCGGACGACTATCTTCCGTTCTACGAGATCCCCGTCGACCTCCCCGCGCTTGTCCGCGGATCCTGGGAGGTCCATGATCGGGTCCTCGTGTGAGACGACGGCGGGGCCGTGATGGCGCAACAA
>Ga0114950_10002980_pt1 | contig 13065 bp, 11 predicted proteins | sample N075metaG_FD_83503 | JGI IMG/M metagenome (GOLD analysis project Ga0114950, IMG submission 83503) | Deep subsurface microbial communities from Kermadec Trench to uncover new lineages of life (NeLLi) - N075 metaG | ecosystem: Environmental > Aquatic > Marine > Ocean trench > Sediment | place...
AGCAGGCCGTCCGATGCGCGCTCAACCGATTACTGCAGCGATGTTGCCAAGATGATTGAAGCGCCGATTTTTCATGTCAATGCGGACGACCCGGAAAAGGTGTTGTTCGTAACGCGGCTCGCGCTGCAATATCGGCAAAAATTCAAGAAGGATGTCGTGATCGACCTCGTTTGCTATCGGCGACACGGTCACAACGAGGCCGACGAACCAGCAGCGACGCAACCGATCATGTACGGCCGGATCCGTGATCATCGATCGACGCGTCAGTTGTATGCTGAAAATCTTATTGAGAAAAAAATCATCACGGCAGAGGGTGTCGCCAAAATGCAGGATGCTTATCGCGATCGGCTTGATCGCGGTGAACCGGTACCGAAATCGTCACTCGGAATGATTGGTGACGAATTTACCGTTGACTGGAGAAAATACCTCGGGGCGAACTGGGACGACGCTGTCGATACTACAATCAGTCCTGCCACCGCAGCCGAGCTCGGCAAAGCGCTGACAACCTTTCCGCCTGACATGAAGTTGCATGGCCGGGTGCAACGTGTCATCGACGAGCGCAGAAACATGGCGGCGGGCAAGGCGGATATGGACTGGGGTTTCGCAGAGAGCATGGCGTATGCATCCTTGATCCGCGACGGCGTGGATTGCCGCCTGGTCGGCCAGGACACCGGCCGGGGTACTTTTTTTCACCGACACGCTGTATTGCATAACCAGCTGAACAATCGCGAATACACACCGCTCCAACACATTGTGGACCGGAAAGACGCGTTTCGTGTTATTGATTCTCTTTTATCTGAGGAGGCCGTACTGGCCTTCGAGTATGGCTATGCGACAACAGAGCCTGAAACGCTGGTCATATGGGAAGGACAATTCGGTGATTTCGTCAACGGGGCACAGGTGGTGATCGATCAATTCATCGGTTCAGGAGAGGCGAAGTGGGGTCGTTTGTGCGGTCTGACATTGTTCCTGCCGCACGGGTATGAAGGGCAGGGCCCGGAACATTCATCCGGACGTCTCGAGCGGTTCCTGCAGCTTTGTGCGGAGCACAATATGCAGGTATGCGTTCCGTCGACACCTGCGCAGATGTTTCACATGCTGCGACGACAGATGGTGCGTCTTTTCCGTAAGCCGCTCATTGTCATGACGCCCAAGAGTTTGCTGCGGCACAAGATGTCCGTATCGCCGCTGACGTCACTATCGACCGGCGAATTCGAGCTCATCATTCCGGAGATCGACGATATTGCGGCAAAGAAAACGCGACGCGTTGTTTTCTGCAGCGGCAAGGTTTACTACGACTTGCTCGAGGCGCGCAGCGTTCACGGCATCGACGACGTTGTATTAATTCGGCTGGAGCAGCTGTATCCATTTCCGATTGACGAGTACGCTGATCTCCTCAAGCAGTATGAACACGTTGCGGATATTGTATGGTGCCAGGAAGAGCCACAGAATCAGGGTGCCTGGTACCAGATCCGACACCGATTGCAGGAGCCGCTAAAAGATGTCCAGCAACTCTACTATGCTGGCAGGGTATCGGCGGCCGCACCCGCGTCAGGTATTTTCAAGGTACATTTGCAACAGCAACAAGCCCTTGTAGCGGCGGCGCTCGATATTGAACTCAAGGCGAGCAAGTCGGCGAAACCCAGAAAAGGCAATCGGAACAAGCAATGAGCATTGATATCAAAGTCCCGCAATTGCCCGAATCGGTGAGCGACGCAACGCTGATCGCCTGGCACTGCAAGGCGGGTGATACCGTTCTGCGCGACGAGAACCTGGTCGATCTCGAGACAGACAAGGTCGTTCTCGAAGTACCGGCGCCTGCCGCAGGCGTGCTGCAGGAAATACGAATCAACGACGGCGCGACCGTAATGCCAGGCGACATTCTCGCGGTTCTCGTTGAAGGTGCAAGTGCCGTCGGCAAAAACGATGCACCCGCAACGGTGGCAATGGCTGAAATCAAGCAGCAGACTGAGGTAGCGGGAGGCGGGCCAGTCAAGACCAGCCCGGCGGTTCGTCGCTTGCTCGACGAGCATGATCTGGACGCAACAATGGTGACCGGTACGGGCAAAGATGGTCGTGTGACCAAGGCCGACGTGTTGTCATTTCTCAAGTCCGACGACAGCGGCAACGCGTCTGTTGGTGATCCAACCTCGGCGGCAGTCGCCGATGACCATTTCGTTATGCTCGACAGAAGCGAACAACGCGTGCCAATGACCCGTCTGCGCGCCCGTATCGCGGAGCGCTTGGTCGACGCGCAGCAAACCGCGGCGATGTTAACAACATTTAATGAAATTGATTTGACTGAAGTAATGGCGCTGCGCAGTCGCTACAAGGAGTCTTTCGAGAAAGAGCACGGCGTCCGATTAGGATTAATGTCGTTCTTCGCAAAAGCGGCGGCCGAAGCGTTGAAAAAATTCCCGGTGGTGAATGCATCCGTCGAAGCCAACGACATCATTTATCACAACTATTACGACATCGGCATCGCCGTTTCGACTGAACGCGGACTCATGGTTCCGGTTCTGCGAGACGTCGATCAGATGAGTTTCGCGCAGTTCGAGGGCGAGCTTGCCGAAATAGCAAAAAAGGCGCAGGACGGTACGATCAGCATGGATGAGTTGACGGGCGGGACGTTCACGATAACGAATGGCGGTGTGTTCGGATCCATGATGTCGACCCCGATTCTCAATCAACCGCAAAGCGCCATTCTTGGAATGCATGCGACACAACAGCGGCCCATGGTAGTGGACGGTGAGATTCTTGCCAGGCCCATGATGTATGTTGCGCTGACATATGATCATCGCATCATTGATGGCAAGGACTCCGTAAAATTCCTGGTCGCGATCAAACAGCTTCTCGAGGATCCGAGTCGGCTGTTATTGCAGATCTGAATCCAAACCGATGCAATAATAATCCGAGATGAGCAGACAAATTGACGTAGTGGTTATCGGTGCGGGTCCAGCCGGCTATGTCGCCGCGATCAGGGCGGCGCAGCATGGCCTGAGTGTCGCTTGTATCGATGAGTGGACGAACAAGGACGGCAAGAACGCATTCGGCGGGACGTGTCTGAATGCGGGCTGTATTCCATCAAAAGCGCTGCTCGAGTCATCGGAACTGTTTCATCGCGCACAGCACGAATTCAAGAAGCACGGCATTATGACCGGCGATGTTGGCATGGACATAGCCGCCATGCAGAAGCGTCGTGCGAGCATCGTGCGGCAACTCACTGCCGGCATTGCGGGTCTGTTGAAAGCCAATAATATTGAAGGTCTTGTCGGGCACGGCAGGTTGCTCGCTGGCAAGAAAGTCGAATTTACGCCGGTTAATGGTGACGTTGAGATCATCGATGCAGGTCACGTCATTCTCGCTTCCGGCTCAACTCCGATTGAGCTACCCGTTGCCAGGTACGATGGCGACAAGATTGTTGACTCCTGGGATGCGCTCGAATTTGCTGCTGTCCCCAAGCGGATGGGTGTCATTGGCGCTGGCGTAATTGGCCTGGAGATAGGCAGCATTTGGGTGCGGCTCGGTGCCCAGGTAACGGTCATCGAGGCGATGGACGACTTCTTGTCTATTGCGGATCGCGACGTCGCCCGCACGGCTGCGAAGGAATTCAAGAAGCAAGGTCTGGATATACGCCTGGGCGCGAAGGTGACCGGTGCGAATCCAGGCAAGGAAGGCGTCTCTGTCACTTATGAGGACAAGGAAGGCACGCAGACGCTGGAAGTCGATCAACTGGTGGTTGCCGTCGGTCGACGACCTTTCACCGACAATTTGCTGGCTGAAGATTCCGGCATCCAGCTTGATGATCGTGGATTCATTGTTGTTGATAACGAATGCCGTACGCGGGTCAAGGGCGTTTTTGCGGTAGGCGATTGTGTGCGTGGTCCGATGCTTGCCCACAAGGGATCGGAAGAGGGCGTCATGGCAGCCAACCTGATCGCCGGTGAGATCTCGGAGGTCAACTACGATGTCGTGCCGTCAGTAATTTATACGGCGCCTGAGATCGCCTGGGTCGGCAAAACCGAAGAGCAGGTCAAGGAAAGCGGACGCGCCTACAAAACGGGTTCATTTCCGTTTGCGGCGAGCGGGCGCGCAAAGGCGATGGAGCAAACCAGCGGCATGGTCAAAGTTATTGCCGCCGCAGACGACGACGAGATTCTCGGCGTGCACATCGTTGGGCCGATGGCCGGCGAGTTGATTGCAGAAGCAGTTCTGGCGATGGAATTCTCCGCCAGCACCGAGGACTTGCAGCGCACGATTCACGCGCACCCGAGCCTGGCCGAGGCTATTCACGAAGCAGCGTTGGCTGTCGACAAGCGCGCGCTAAATTATACGAACTAACCGTGGGAGGGCCTTTAGGCCCGAATATTGTCGCGGCTAAAGCCGCTCCCACAAAGAGGCGCCCCATTTCAGGTGTACGCAGCTATTTCTTCCAGAAGTCTGCGTTCTTGATGCCGAGCGCTTCGGGGTCGAACGTGTATTCGGTAACGCCGGCTTTGCGTTGCGCCTCGTAATCTTTCAGTGCTTTGAGCGCCGGTTTTGCCATGAAGAAAATGATGATGATGCTGACAATATTGAGCCAGGCCATGACGCCGACGCCAATATCGCCCAATCCCCAGGCGAGGTCGGCAGTACGAACGGTGCCATAAAAAACCGAAGCCATTAGCGCGAACTTGAGAATCATCAACTCTCCGGGAAAACGGAATGAGCGGCGCATGTACGCCACATTGGTTTCCGCAATATAGTAGTACGCCAGCAGCGTTGTGAACGCGAAGAAAAACAGCGCGACTGCAACAAATATTGTGCCGAAGCCACCCATGACACTTTCGAGCGCGTATTGAGTAAATGCCGGGCTATTGGCCTGGATGTCTGTCGACAACAGGCCACCACTGACGGCGGCATCAACACCGCTTACATAGTATTGATTGGTAATCAGAATCATGAATGCCGTTGCTGAACAGACAAACAACGTGTCTATATATACCGAAAATGCCTGAACAAGGCCTTGCTGCGCCGGATGTTGTACCTCCGATGCGGCCGCGGCGTGTGGGCCCGTTCCCTGTCCGGCCTCGTTTGAATAGACGCCGCGCTTGACCCCCCAGCCGATCGCTGCACCGACTCCGGCCATCGGCGTAAATGCATCTTTAAAGATCATCGCAAGGATTCCAGGAAGCTCCGAAATGTGCATGGCGAGGATTCCGACCGCCATCAAAATGTAGCCAAGCGCCATGACGGGTACGACGATCTGCGTAAAGTGCGCAATTCGCTTTACGCCGCCAAAAATGATGATGCCGAGGATTGTCACAACGACCACGGCTGTAATTATCTTCGTCTGGCTGATGGTGCCGAACGAGGTTTCAAACACGTTCTGGCCGCCGAAGGCGAGCTCTGCAGCGTTGCCGATACTGTTGGATTGCACACCCGGCAATAACAATCCAACGGCAATGATTGTCGTAATTGCGAATATCCAGGCGTACCATTTCTGGCCCATTGCTTTTTCGATATAATAGGCAGGGCCGCCTCGATACTGTCCGTCATCTTCTTCTTTATAAATCTGACCCAAAGTAGACTCGATGTAGGCGGTTGCCGCACCGAGAAATGCGACGACCCACATCCAGAACACGGCGCCCGGCCCGCCAAACCCGATCGCAGCGGCTACGCCGGCGATGTTGCCCGTACCAACTCGACCCGAGAGCGAAACGGACAATGCCTGAAAAGATGAGATGCCGCGATCCGATTCCTTACTCGAGAACAGCAACCTGATCATTTCGCGGAACATGCGCACTTGCACGAAACGCGTCAACACGGAAAAGAATAATCCAGTACCCAAACACAAAAAGATTAGTGCCTGGCTCCAGACTATTCCATTGATGGTATCGACGATCCCCTGCATGCCGGCTCCTCTTGTTTTTCTTGTTTTTCTTGTTTCAGGCCGCAGAATAATAACTTAAATTCGACACGACAGCGTTACGTGGCGACACATTTCGTAATGGTCGCGGGCAATGTCCGGCCGCGTTATAGTAGTACTACACGAAAACAGGAGTCCTGCGATGATCTGGTGGGGTTGGATGATTCTTGGCGTTGTTCTACTTAGTGCTGAACTGTTTGCAGTCGATGCGCAGTTCTACCTCGTATTTCTCGGCGTCTCCGCGGCGCTGGTCGGTGTCGCTGCAACACTTGGTATAGCACTACCCGAATGGGGCCAATGGCTTACGTTTGCGTCTCTGTCGCTGTTTTTCTTTTTCACGTTTCGGCGCATTTTGTACACGAAGATTCGCGGTGGTGGTGAAGATTATCCCGAGACTATCGCCGGAGAAACGATCAGCTTGGACAACGACCTGGCGCCGGGTTCCGAAGCTCGCACACAGTATCGTGGCAGTGGATGGACGGTTCGCAATGTCGACACCAAAACCATTAGCGGTGGTGGACGAGCAAAGGTCATCAAAGTTGAAGGGATAACATTGCACGTTGTCGCAGAATAATAGAACAGGAGGAGAAGCCCAATGGATATGACACTAATAGTGACACTGGCATTCACAGTGCTGGTTATTATCATCCTGCTGAAGACGGCTGTTATCGTGCCGCAGCAGAGCGCCTACATTGTTGAGAAACTTGGAAAATTCAGTCGGAAACTCAATGCAGGCTTCCATTTTCTAATTCCGTTCTTTGACAGAGTGGCTTACAGACACACGCTTAAGGAACAGGCGGTGGATATCGACGAGCAAATCTGTATCACAAAGGACAACGTTCAGGTCGGTGTGGACGGCGTTTTATATATGCAAGTGCTCGACCCGGCGCGCGCGTCCTACGGTATTGGTAACTACATGTTTGCGATTTCGCAGCTCGCGCAAACGACATTACGTTCGGAGATTGGCAAGATCGATCTCGATCGTACTTTCGAAGAACGTGGCGCGATCAATGCCAACGTCGTTTCGGAATTGGATAAGGCGTCGGAACCATGGGGTGTTAAGGTTCTTCGCTATGAAATCAAGAACATCAACCCACCGCACGACGTTCTCAGCGCGATGGAAAAGCAGATGCGAGCAGAGCGAGAAAAGCGCGCCGTTATCCTGACCTCGGAAGGTGAGCGTGACGCAAAGATCAACGAAGCCGAGGGTGAGAAGCAACGCGTCATCAAGGAATCGGAAGCCGCCAAAACGCAGCAGATCAATGTGGCGGACGGTGAGGCTCAGGCAATCCTGGCGGTGGCTACTGCAACGGCTGAGGGGCTGCGATCAGTGGCAGCTAGCATGACTGTTGACGGTGGCGCCGAGGCGATGCAGTTGCGCGTTGCAGAACAATACATCGAGGCCTTCGGCAAACTCGCGAAGGCCGGCAATACTTTTGTTGTGCCCGCCAACTTGGCCGACCTGACCTCGATGATGGCGTTGGCAACCGATATCGCGAAGAGAAAGACGGGTGGCTCCCTAGACTCGGCGACTGACTGATACGACATTCGGGACTTGTTCGAGCCGGGTAATCACAGCGCTCAGTGTCGGCAAGTCCCGTATTTCGATGCTGAAGTCCATGATGGATTGCATCGCTTTCTTGTCCAAGTGCGTCGTAAGTTCAGTGACGTTGGCGTTTTCGTCGGCCAGTATCGAGCTGATATCACGCAATAGCCCGCTCCGATCCATCGTTCTGAGTCGCAGGTCGACCGGATAAGTCGCTGCTTCCGAGCTACCCCAGCTGACCTCGATAATGCGCTCCGGGTATCGCTGATTCAGACCCAGGAAATTTCCGCAGTCAGCACGATGAATGCTGATACCCCTGCCTTGTGTGATGTAGCCGACGACAGCCTCAGGCGGAACCGGCCTGCAACAACGCGCAAAGTTCGACATTAAATTACCGATGCCACTCACGGCAATCCGGCCGTCGTTCTTGTCCTTGCGTCGTGGGGCGCGTTTGGCACGAACCTGGTCGGGAATATCAATGCCGCGAATATGCTGCAGGGCGGTTGCGATGGATGCCGAGGTCAGATCGCCGGCGCCGAGTGCAACGCACAACGCATCGGTAGTCTTGTGCTTTAGCTGTTTCGCGATGTCGTCAATCGCCACATCGCGAACATTCAGGCGGGCGAGTTCTCGCTCAATTATCTCGCGGCCCTGGCGTTGGTGCTGGTCGCGGTCCTGCAAACGAAACCAGTTCCTCACTTTCGCACGCGCCCTCGCGCTGGCAAGGTAACCGAGTTTCGGGCTCAGCCAGTCCCGGCTTGGCTGGGGCTGACTACCCGTAATAATTTCAATCTGATCGCCGTTTTGAACGTGGTACGTCAAAGGCACGATCCGTCCGTTGGCCTTGGCGCCACGGCAGCGATGTCCAACCTGGGTGTGAACGTGATAAGCAAAGTCGAGCGGAGTCGCTTTCGCTGCGAGTTCCACGACATCGCCTTTCGGGCTAATTGCATAAACGCGATCCTCGAAAACGTCGTCGCGAATCTGTGCGAGCAAATCCTCGCCGTCATTAGTCGGTTCGAGTAACTGACGCAAGAAACGTATCTTCTGATCGAACGCAGCGGGGGAGCCGCCACCTTCTTTGTATCGCCAGTGAGCCGCAACGCCAAGTTCAGCCTGGTGGTGCATTTCATGTGATCGAATCTGAATTTCCACCGTCTTGCCTGCGGGACCGACGACCGCCGTGTGCAGGGAGCGGTAATCGTTGTCTTTGGGATTTGCGATGTAATCGTCGAACTCGCTCGGAAGATACGACCAGAGATTGTGTACGGCCCCAAGTGCTGCATAACATTCCTTAACGTCGTGGACGAGCAGTCGGACTGCGTGAATGTCGTACAAGGAATCGAGACCGCGTTCCTTGCGCTGCATCTTTCGCCAGATGCTGTAGATATGCTTGGGTCGACCGGATATCTCGGCATCAATAGCCTGTTTGTCGAGCTCGGTCTGCAAGATGGACTTTACCTGGTCGATAAATTGCTCCCGTTCGACGCGCTTTTCCTTCAGTGCGGATGCGATCGATTGATAAGTATCCGGATCGAGATAGCGAAATGCGAGGTCCTCAAGCTCCCATTTGAGCTGCCAGACACCGAGTCGGCTCGCGAGCGCGGCGTAGATCTCCCGGGTTTCGATCGCGATCGCTGTTTGTTCATTTCTCGGGGCATTTTTCGCCTGTCGCAGCCGGCACAATTGTTCGGCAATGCGCACAAGCACGAGCCGGACATCGTCCGCCACGGCGAGCAGCATTTTGCGCAAAGCGTCGGATTGTTTGACCGCCAGTACCTCGCCAGGCCGCCAGTCGACCGGTAACGAAAAGCGTCCCAGTTGCACTAATTCAATAATAATTCGAGATAATTCAGATAACTCACTGTTATCTATTATATTAATAGAGACGATATCATCTCGAACGAGCGGATAGACTGCGGCGGCAGAGAGTAACTCGGCGGGTAGCCCCAACGAGGCAACTATGCTTGCAATGTCCCGTCCCTCGACAATAGACGCCTGTGTTTTCGGATTGGTCGGCAAAGCATTGAGAAAGTGCTGTGTCGCGGCCTGGATGCCGTCAGCTTCGACGTTGTGTGCCGCAATTTGGGTTTCGAAAGATGACATCTCGGTGAGCTTCAATGATGTGCCAGCACTAGCAATAACCGTTATCATACGCGCAGTTCTGGCCCCCCGGACGGTCGGATATTGTTTGGGCAAAGCAGCAATCATGGCAGGACACAGTAAGTGGGCGAACATCCAGCACCGCAAAGGTGCCCAGGATAAGAAACGCGGCAAGCTTTTCACCAAGCTGATTCGTGAGATCACTGTTGCGGCGCGTATGGGCGGCGGGGACATTGTGGCGAATTCACGTTTACGCCTGGCGATTGACAAGGCCAAGGCGCAAAGCATGCCGAAAGACAACATCGAACGGGCGGTCAGGCGCGGATCCGGGGATATGGACGGCGCGGATTTCCATGAGATTCGATACGAGGGCTACGGGCCCGGTGGAACTGTGGTCATGGTTGATTGCCTGACAGATAATCGGAATCGCACGGTAGCCGACGTGCGGCATGCGTTCTCGAAGTTTGGTGGCAATCTTGGTGCCGACGGGTCGGTAAGTTACCTGTTTAATCACGTCGGTCAGCTAATGTTTGCCGCGGGAATCGACGAAGACGCGGTCATGGAGGCGGCGATAGAGGCCGGAGCCGAAGACGTGGTCGTCGACGCCGATCAATCGATCGAAGTATTGACCGAGCCATCTGTCTTTGAGGAAGTGCGTGACAAGATTGTGTCAAAAGGCCTCACGCCAGAGAGTGCCAATTTGACAATGCGGGCGTCAACCAGCGCGGAACTCGACGCAAAGGAAGCCGCGTCCATGATCAAGATGCTCGAAATGCTCGATGACATTGACGACGTACAACAGGTTTACAGTAATGCAGATATTTCGGATGAAATACTCGAGCAACTCTGAGACGACTTCGTGACGAATAAACGACGCATACTCGGAATTGACCCCGGATCCCGACTGACGGGTTTCGGGGTTCTCGATTTCGTAGGCGATCAGCCGAGCTACGTGGCCAGCGGCACCGTGAAAAGTCCGGATGGCACGTTTCCCGATCGTCTCAAGACGATTTTCATCGCGGTAGGCGAAATCGTCGACGAGTATCGACCGGACATCGTCGCGATCGAGAGCGTATTCATGTCGCGAAACGCGGGCAGTGCGCTCAAGCTCGGGCACGCCAGGTCGGCTGCGCTCTGTGCGACCTTCGCATTCGACATCGAGGTTTTCGAGTATGCGCCGCGCGAAATCAAACAAGCCGTCGTGGGTACCGGGTCGGCCAGCAAAGCGCAGGTGCAGCATATGGTTGTATCGTTGTTGCAACTGAGCGCGACACCGTCTAGCGACGCAGCAGATGCCCTGGCCGCTGCGATATGCCACGGCAATCAGCGTGCCCTGAGAGCACGACTCAGCAGTCGCCCGATTGTGGCGAATTTACGATGATAGGATCGCTACGAGGGCGCCTGACGTCGAAACAGGCGCCGCAGATTGTTGTCGAATGCAACGGTGTCGGCTATGAAGTCGAGACTCCAATGTCGACCTTTCTCGAGTTACCGGCCGTTGGTGAGGAATTGTTCTTGCTTACACACCTGGTCGTGCGGGAGGATGCGCAAGTGCTGTTCGGGTTTTCGACCGATGGGGAACGTGTATTATTTCGTACACTTCTCAAAATTTCCGGCGTCGGGGCGAAATTGGGACTCGCGATTCTTTCGGCGATGGGCACCAGAGATTTTCAACGCTGTGTCGAATACGAAGACACGGCGATGCTGATCAAGATCCCTGGGGTCGGCAGGAAGACGGCTGAACGCCTGATTATTGAAATGCGCGACAAATTCGATCACACGCTGACGATGTCGGGGCCGGGCAAGGTAGCGATTGACGCTACGCCAAAATCAGAAGCGGTGGATGCACTGGTCACACTCGGCTACAAGGTTAATGAGGTCAACAGATTGATAGGCCGTATGGACGTCGACGGCAAGTCTGCCGAAGACATCATCAGGCTCGCACTTCGACAGGCGGCGCATTAGGCCGTGGCCAGTATCGAACACGAACGACTCTCAAGTGCCGAGGCCGGCTCGGATGACCGGGCCTTTGATCGCACGATTCGGCCCAAGACACTCGTCGATTACATTGGCCAGGCCAGCGTCAAACACCAGATGAGCATCTTCATCGAGGCCGCGCGACGCCGTGGTGAAGCGCTCGATCATGTGCTTATTTTCGGGCCGCCCGGGCTCGGCAAGACGACATTGGCGCATATTGTCGCGAACGAGATGGGCGTGAATCTAAGGCAAACGTCGGGGCCGGTATTGGAAAGGCCCGGCGATCTCGCCGCATTACTGACCAATCTTGAACCCAATGACGTGCTGTTCGTCGACGAGATTCACCGCTTGAGTCCGGTAGTCGAGGAAGTGCTGTATCCCGCGATGGAGGACTTTCAGCTCGATATCATGATCGGGGAAGGCCCGGCGGCGCGTTCGATCAGGCTGGATGTGCCACCGTTCACGTTGGTCGGCGCCACAACTCGTGCAGGGCTGTTGACGTCGCCATTGCGCGACCGCTTTGGCATCGTACAGCGGCTCGAGTTTTATTCGCCTGAAGATCTCGAGGCGATCGCACTTCGATCGGCCGGCATCCTGAATTTGCCGATCGAGGATCAGGGTGCCATTGAAATCGCGAAGCGTGCTCGTGGCACGCCGCGAATCGCGAATCGGTTGTTGCGGCGGGTTCGCGACTTCGCGGAAGTCGAGGGCGATGGTGTGGTCACGCGTGAGGTCGCCATCAGCGCCATGGACATGTTGCAGGTTGATCCCCACGGCTTCGATGCGATGGACAGGCGACTAATGCAGACCATTATCGAGAAATTCGATGGCGGACCAGTCGGCATCGAGAGCCTCGCCGCTGCAGTCGGCGAAGAACGAGGCACGATCGAGGATGTCATCGAGCCGTTCCTGATTCAACAGGGTTTCATAATGCGGACCGCACGTGGCAGGGTCGCAACGAGGAACTCGTATCTGCATCTTGGTTTGACGCCCCCGTTGCGTGAGATTCCCGCTGAACTGCCGTTGTTTGACGAGGACTAGTGGGCGGATGACTGTTGATGAAAACGTGAAACCGTTTGAGTGGCCTATCCGCGTGTACTACGAAGATACGGACGCTCAGGGCGTCGTGTACTACGCCAACTATTTTCGTTACATGGAACGTGCGCGGACCGAATGGCTGCGTTCACTCGGTGTTGATCAGCTGCAACTGCTTAACGATGAACGGAGGATGTTCGTCGTTACCGAAACAAAAGCGGAATTTGTCGCGCCGGCGAAGTTCAACGACGAAATCGTCGTCACGGCACATCTCGCGGGAATGGCCCGTGCGACGTTTGACATCGAACAAAATATATATCTCAACAGCCTGCAAGGAGCGTTGTTATTGCGCGGCGGCGTCAAAGCGGCATTCCTGAATGCCGATACGTTGCGGCCAATGCGCGTGCCAGCTTCTATTTTTGAGGATCCTGAATCATGACCGCTGATATGTCCATAATCGGACTTTTACTTGACGCCAGTATTCCCGTGCAACTCG
>Ga0114950_10002982_pt1 | contig 13064 bp, 11 predicted proteins | sample N075metaG_FD_83503 | JGI IMG/M metagenome (GOLD analysis project Ga0114950, IMG submission 83503) | Deep subsurface microbial communities from Kermadec Trench to uncover new lineages of life (NeLLi) - N075 metaG | ecosystem: Environmental > Aquatic > Marine > Ocean trench > Sediment | place...
ATCTTTCACCTCAGCCATTAGTTCAACGTACGTGGCCCGAAGCGTACGGAACATCGTGGTTGTCCAGTAGTTCTTCACCGCCAGTAGAAACTCTTGTGCTGCGTCGAAATCTCGTTCGTACATCTGGGCGTGTCCAAATAGTCTGAATTTTAGTTATTGCACTTTAGTCAGTTGGGCCGACAGCGTCTTGAAGCCCCAGAAGAGGTTTCAAGAGCGCTTCTGAAAACTCCATCGCGTCAATCTTGCTATCGGCAATTTCGTCGGCACTTGCTGTTTCATGAAGCGTTTCGATATTTAGCAAGCCTGACTTAGCCATCAGACGTTCCAAGGCGCGTAACTGGGTGCGAAGTACAAACAGCTCTGTTGCAAGAGACATTACTGTCCCCATCAGTCGATCAATCGCCGGGTCTTCGAAAAATACTTGTTCTTTACGCAGTTCCTTAAGTGAGTGGGCTGACATGGCGTTCCTTTAAAGCCTATCTCGCTCGAATACTGCAGTAACTTACTGACTGCGTTACGGCAAGATTATAAAGTTAACTTGGTTATATATATATCCTAACCTATTATTTTCGGTATGCAAAGTGCTTCGGCATCCGTCAGGTTGAAAAACCGTTTTTAAAGTAAATCTTTCGATATCGAGCCGCTTGGGTATTTAAGTCCACCTTGATGGTGTTGTTGTAACGTCAGTCCAGGACAATTCTGCCAATACTTCGCGCAACAACTGACCGGTCGGGTAGTGATGATTTTGGGCAGTTTGCCTGAAACATCTAATTACGCTAACCTAAGGTGCTACTAATAATTTGCAATAGGAATACTATCTTGGGCGCAACGGAATGATCGCGTACCGCATACAAGGATCAGCGAGGGCCGCATGGATTCTCGGGCAGTAAACCTCCGGGACGCGGAGAAAAGTAGACGAGTACGTTCGCCAAAAATCGCACATATAATTGCGCAACAACTTCGTGCGCAAATCGCAGCGGGTGAGCTGCGACCGGGCGACTCACTTCCTTCGGAATCCGAAATGCTCAAGGACTTCGGCATTTCAAGGCCAACACTTCGAGAAGCGCTGCGTGTTCTTGAATCCGAAACGCTTATTCAGCTTGAGCGAGGGTCGCGCAGAGGGGCTACCATATTGGCTCCATCAATTGAAATGGCTGCACAATATGGTGGCTTGTATCTCGCAACCCACGATACATCACTGGGCCAGATTCACCAAGTCCGGACCATACTTGAACCACCGCTTGCTGGACTGCATGCGAAATCGGCAAATAAAAAGGTCATCAAGGCGCTTATACAATGTGTCAAATTGCAGAGGAATGCGCTTGAGCAGTTGGATTACGTTGGCGCTGCGGCTGCTGTAAACCATTTCCATGAGCAGTTAGTTCGAAAGTCAGGAAATATCGCACTGCGTCTGCTCGCCGGCATGCTTCACGAAATTTCGGCAAATGTATATCCCCAATTGCCCATGGCTTCCGGTCGTGTCAGCAAGAAAGCGATTTGGCGCAGGAGTGAGCAGTCCACTGATGCGCATGAACACCTGGTTGAACTCATCAAGAACAAGAAAGCCGCCCGAGCCGAGCAGTTCTGGCGAGAATACATGCAGGATACGGCGGACTGGCTACGAAAATCGGGTTTGTCTGAACTTCGTGTAAAAGTTTCAAACAAGGTTTAGGCAAGCCCCGGTCAATCTACTGGATTACTGGCCGTCGGTGGTCACGAAGCGTCATGGCCTTGTGGACGTTTCAAATAGATACCTTTTGGTGGACCCTGGATATGGCTGCCATTCCATACCTCACTTCCTCGTAACCATGTGCTCTTGACTCGACCTCTGAGTTCCATACCCTCAAAGGGTGTATATCCTTGAGCGGACTCGGAGTCCGCGGCCCGCACCGTGAAGGATTCGTCAGGATCGACCAGAACCAGATCAGCATCCAACCCCTCGGCAACGTCGCCCTTGTTATAGAGGCCAAAGCGCCGCGCAGGATTTAGACACACCAATTCGGCGATTCGGCTATATGGCAATCCGCGCTTTTGTCCTTCACTAATGAGGCCCGAAAGAAGATATTCAGTACCGCCGAACCCCGACTTGGCCAAAAAAATCTCTTCGGGTCGATCGCGATCCAACTTAACTTCCTGACGGCAGCATGCATGGTCGCTCACCACCCAATCTACCTTTCCATCGAGTAACGACTGCCATAGATACTCCACATCTTCGCGCGGCCTGATCGGAGGATTTACCTTGGCATAGCCGCCTGTTGGCGCGTCCGTGTCAAGGAGTAAATGGCCGATGGTTACCTCACGCCTAAAATCAATTTGGGGGAAAACTTCCTGCATTTTTATTGCTGCTTCCATTGCCTTGCGCCCACTCAAGTGAAGAAGATTGATGTTCACACAATCAGTTTCATGCGCAAGATAGGATGCAATAAAAATCGCCAGTCCTTCTGAATGCGGGGGCCGGGAAGCGCTGTATGCTTCGAGTCCGCTCAACTTCTTTTCGGTTTCCACGATTTTTGTATATGCAGTCATTATCTCAGCGGTTTCACAGTGCAAGCTCAGCGATATATTTCGTGCAATCTCAGGATAGGCATCCATGGCCCGGCGAACGCCGCGCATCACGAACTCGAAATGCGCCAGGTCATATTTTTCATCCTTGCCGATCATCAGGAAATCCTTCTGATCTGCTGAACGGCCATGTAGACCATGACCACCGTAGAACATGAAGATCTTGAACGATGTAACGCCAAAATCACTGATTAGCTGTGGTATCTCGTCGATTTGCTGAGCATCCATGGGCGCGAGGTGGTATGCATAATCGACGTAAAACCTGCCCTCCGACAAGCGGAGTACTTCCGGAAAAAATGTAAGGTAGCTCCCGCCCCGGTTGAGATAGTATTTACCGGATCGCATGTAATTGATGCTGGTTGTCACTCCACCCATCGCCGCTGCCCTGCTTTCGCTCACCGCATCCTGATCCAAGGGCGAGTAAATGCCTGTGTGCATATGTGCATCTACCAAGCCGGGGAAAGCAAGGCGCCCCAAACCATCGACAGTCGTGATAGCATCACTGCTCGCGAGATTTGGCGAAATCGCGGCAAAGCGACCGTTGCTGATTGCAATATCCGTTTCCGTCGGCTTGCCTCCATGGGGTCGTACAAGTCTAATATTCTTTAGCAGCGTGTCGTATTTTTTTACAGTCATTGACTTACTCTCTATTGATTGGATGCGTGGATTGAAAAAATTCGAGGTGCATAAACACCTTATCATTTACATTTTTTGCTTAACGGCGTGAGACAGAACAAATGAGCAATGCTTTGCCTCTTGACGGCTTACGGGTTGTCGAATTTACACACATGGTTATGGGTCCGGTATGTAGCTTAATACTGGCCGATCTGGGCGCCGATGTTATAAAGGTAGAACCGCCGGGAGGAGACAAGACTCGCTACCTCAAGGGTTCTGGAGCCGGTTACTTCCCAATGTACAATCGCAACAAGCGCAGCATTTGCCTGAATGTCAAATCGGAAGCCGGCAAAGAGGCCGCATTGCGACTGATTGACACTGCGGACGTGTTCATCGAAAACTTCAGGCCGGGGGCGATGGATCGGCTTGGTTTTGGTTACCAGGCATTGAGTACGCGTAATCCTCAGCTGATCTATTGCTCTGAAAAGGGTTTTCTGGACGGTCCTTATGCGGAACGCCCAGCCTTGGATGAAGTCGCTCAAATGATGAGTGGTTTGGCCTACATGACCGGCCCCCCTGGAAAACCCTTGCGGGCTGGTGCGTCGGTCATTGACGTGCAAGGCGGAATGTTTGGCTCCCTTGGGGTGTTGGCTGCTCTTTATCAACGTAGAGAAACCCATCGAGGCCAGCACGTCACCGCATCCTTGTTCGAAAGTGCTGTATTCCTGATCGGCCAGCACATGGCTCAGATGGCGGTGACGGGCAGGCCTGCGGAACCGATGCCGGTGCGAATTTCGGCATGGGCGATCTATGATGTTTTCGAAACTGTGGATGGGCAACCGGTCTTTGTCGGTGTAGTAACCGATGGGCAATGGAAAATATTCTGTGACGCGTTCCAGCTTGTTGAGTTGGCTGCTGATCAAGGTCTGCGCACCAACGCCGGGCGGGTGCGCCAGCGGGCGCGGATATTCCCGCTCATTAGGGACACATTGGGGCAACTGACCAAGGCTGAGCTGTTGGCAAAGCTTGAACAGATAGGTGTGCCATTCGCTCCGATCAACCGCCCTCAGGACATGTTTGACGATGTGCATCTCAATGCTGGCGGTGCATTGCTCGAAATCAGTCTTCCGGACGGAGACAATCGTGGCAAGACGACAAAACTTCCAGCCTTGCCCCTGCGAATGGGTGCGCAACGATTGGACTTGAGGCGGGACGTGCCGCATTTTGGTGAGAACACCGAAGAAATTCTTGCGGAACTTGGCTTCTCTGCAAAGGAAATTAGAGACTTGATTGCCCTTTCCGAGTGACGGCGCGGTCATCAGCCTCGAATGATGCGCCCGTTCCAGCAAGCTGCTCTTCACTGCGGCAGGCCATTTACGTGGTAAAATCACAGATATGCCCAAGCACGCCTGTTTTGATCGGTGCGCTCAAAAGCCTCGATTGCTGATACCTCCTTCAAGGTCAGCGCAATCATGTCCAATCCCTGCAACAACATTTGCCGGTCCTCGTCCGCGATAGCAAAACTCCAGGCACGTCCTTTCATGCTGATCTCTTTGCTTGGCAGATCCACGGTTACCCGATGATCCAATGGATCGGCCAACAGCCACGCGGCAATCTCCTCGACCGTTGTTTCGTCAACAATTACCGGCACCACGCCATTTCGAATACAATTTAATTGAAATATCGAACCGAAGCTCGGCGCAATGATGGCGCGGATACCCCATTCTTTCAGGGCCCACACGGCATGTTCGCGTGAAGAACCGCAGCCAAAATTGCGACCAGTGACGAGTATTTTAGCTTGATTATATGGGTATTGATTGAGAATGAAGTCAGGGTTCGGTTCGCGATTGTCTGCACTTTGATATCGCCAACCCGCGAACAGGCCGTCAGCAAGCCCATCCTTTGATACCCGCTTCATCTCGCGACTGGGAATGATGGCGTCTGTATCGACATTAATCCGCATCAGCGGCGCCGCGATACCCGTGACGGACTTGAAAGGTTCCATTTTATAACTCCCCGGCGTGACCAATTCGACCCAGCACAGCCGATGCGGCGACCGTTGCCGGGCTGGCCAAATGCGTCCGGGCCCCAGGCCCTTGCCGTCCTTCGAAGTTCCGATTGGTGCTGCTGATAATGCGTTTGCCGGGGCCAAAAGTCTCGCCTCCTGCATAAAAACACATCGAGCAACCTGATTCACGCCACTCGAAACCTGCGCGCTTGAAAATCCGGTCCAGCCCCTCATTTTCTGCGGCGCGTTTCACCGCCGATGATCCCGGCACGCACAGTGCGCGCACAGTGCCGGCAATTTTCCGGTCATCGAGTATGGCGGCAGCCTGCCGCAGATCGCTGAGTCGGGCATTGGTGCAGGAGCCAATGAATGCCGCATCAATTTTCAGACCGGCGAGTTTCTGGCCGGATTCGAGTCCCATGTAGGCGAGAGCACGTTGCAGGGCTTCGCGCACCTGTGTGTCTGCGTGTGGATCGGCATGCGGGATAGGAGAATCGATTGAAATGACCTGTTCCGGGCTGGTGCCCCATGTCACCTGAGGGCCGAGTTTGCTGACATCGACGGTCAGTTCTCGATCAAACACTGCAGAATCATCCGTTGGCAGATCCCGCCAAGCGCGAACTGCCTCGGTCCAGCGTTTCCTCTGCGGCGCGTAAGGTTTGTTGGCTACGTATTCAATCGTTGTTTCATCGGGTGCCACGAGACCTGTCCAGGCGCCAAATTCGATCGCCATGTTGCACAGTGTCAGGCGCGACTCGACGCTCAGCCGTTGCATGACCGGGCCGGCAAATTCAATTGCATGTCCAGCCCCACCCGAAGTGCTATAACGGCCGATGAGATAAAGAATCAGGTCTTTTGCACTGACTTCTGGGCGAATTTGTCCGCTGAAAGTCACCCGCATCTGAAGGGGACGTTGCACCACCAAAGTCTGAGTCGCCAACGCATGTTCTGCTTCGGTTGAACCAATTCCCCATGCAAGGGCGCCCAGGCCTCCAATGGTGCCAGTGTGGCTGTCGGGGCAGACCAGAGTAAGACCGGGTAGTGCAATGCCTAGCTCGGGTGACACGACATGTACGATACCTTGCCGTGGGTCGTTGATGTCGAACAAGGTGATCCCGGCGGCATGCGCAGACTCGCGCGTTGCCCGAATGAAAGCTTCACCACCGGGCACCATGGTGCGGTCGCCGCGACCTGGCATCGTATCTACGATGTGATCTATTGTGACAAATACTGCCTGCGGTCGGCGGACCTCGCGATTGGACTCCTCCAGACTGCGTAGTGCTATGCTGCCGGTCCTTTCATGCAAAAATATTCTATCGATATACAATAAATCGGACGTCTCGCTCACGGTCTGCACGCGATGCGTATCCCATAGCTTGTCTATAATCGTTCGAGCAGTCATCATGCAAGACCAACAAATATCGAACGGCCGGGTCTATAGGCCATATGAGGTTTTACTTCGATTTGGAAGTCAATCATGTCAGCCACACGAATTCTCGTTAGCGAGGTGGGCCCCCGGGATGGGCTGCAGAGTATCGCCTCGATTATGCCGACCGCCGCTAAAAAACAGTGGATTTTGGCGGAAGCAGCCGCGGGAGTGTGCGAAATCGAAGTAGGATCCTTTGTTCCGGCAAAACTGCTTCCGCAATTGGCGGATACGGCTGAAATCGTCAGGTACGCATTGACTATCCCCGGGCTTTCTGTGGCCGCGTTGGTGCCGAATTTGATTGGTGCAAAAAATGCAATTGATGCCGGAGTGTCCAAAATGAGCCTGCCGCTGTCAGTGAGCGAAACCCACAGCGTAGCAAATCTGCGTCGAAACCATACTGAGATGATCGAAGAAATTCGCCAAATTGTCGCGCTTTTGGCGGGAATTCCCAGCGAGGGTCGACCGCATTTCGAGGTCGGATTGGCCACCGCGTTCGGCTGTAGCCTGGAAGGACGCGTACCTGAAAAGAAAGTGGTTGAGCTTGCGGTCAAAGCTATAGAACTTGGGGCTGATGAGGTGGGGCTTTCAGATACGACGGGGTCTGCCAATCCGGCACAGTTGCAACGCCTCATCGGTTTGGTCAGAAAGGAAATTGGCGACGATAGACTCACCGGCGTGCATTTGCACAACACCCGCGGCCTGGGTATCGCCAACGCGCTTGCGGCCATCCAGGTCGGTATTTCGACGCTCGACAGTTCGCTTGGCGGCATTGGTGGATGTCCCGCGGCGCCCGGAGCAAGCGGTAATATCGTAACTGAAGATCTGGTATTTATGCTGAACTCCATGGGGTATGACACCGGGATCGATATGGTCAAATTACTGGCTGTGCGGAAAATCGTTGCCGAGGCATTACCGAATGAAACACTTTTTGGATTCACGCCCGAAGCAGGGTTGCCTAAAGAACATTGTGGCAGATCATGGGGCATTCAAACTTAGCGGTTTTTCGGCTTCGCTGTTCCGGGTGCCGCAATTTAAGGATTGCGCCTGGTCAAGATTTTTACCACAGTTGTGCCACCAAGATAACTGAGTTACATTTAATATACTCCGTTGCCGGGATAATTGACCAGCCCGCGGCGAATCATCCAGTCAACTGAAATTGTAGTCGTTCTAATATGGGCAAGCCAGAGAGAAGGTTTGCTCCCCTACTACGAAATCGACCATGGGAATGTTCGTATGTCTATGCCTTCCGATCGACAGAACTCTGAATATCCGTCTGCAAAATATGGATGGTACGTCGTTGTCGTCCTGACCCTGGCATACACGGTATCGTTTATTGATCGACAGATCATGGCGTTGATGGTGGAACCCATCCGTCGTGATCTCGAAATTACAGACACGCAAGTCAGTTTGCTCCTTGGCTTGGCCTTCGCTGTGTTCTATACCTTTTTGGGAATTCCAATCGCACGTCTGGCGGACCGCTTCAGTCGCCGCAGGATCATCATGGTGGGAATCACGATCTGGTGTTTGATGACCGCCAGCTGCGGTATTGCGCGAAACTACGTTCAGCTTTTTATCGCTCGTGTTGGCGTCGGGGTAGGAGAGGCCGCGCTAAGCCCCAGCGCACTATCAATGATAAGTGATTACTTTCCACAGGCGACACGGGCCAGAGCGGTTGCATTTTATACGATGGGAATCTCACTTGGCGTTGGCTTGGCCATGATCATCGGGGGAAAAGTTATTACGGTCGTCCAGAATGCCCCAAACGTAGTGTTGCCGGTCGTCGGCGAACTCTACGCATGGCAAACGGTTTTCATTCTAGTCGGCTTGCCGGGACTGGTGATCGCAGCATTGATGATAACCGTCAAAGAACCCAAGCGAAAGGAGCGTTATCGGGTATCCGACAGCGGCGCGTCCGACCGCGATGATCTCTCACTAAGTACAGCCATGCAGTTCTTTGGAACGCGTTGGAAAATGTATGCCAGCCACTTTTTCGGAATGTCCACCGTGGGCATTTTATCTTACGGATTCTATGCATGGATTCCAACGATGTTCATTCGTACCTGGAATTGGTCCATTTTGGACATCGGTCTTGCCTATGGGACGGTGACCCTCATCGCCGGACCGTCGGCCGTTTTCCTGGCTTCATGGCTCACGGAACGATTGATGGCGCGAGGCCACAACGACGCACATATGAGAGCGGCGCTGTATCTGAATTTGCTTGGGATTGCCGGCGCTGTTTTGACGCCAATGATGCCGACGCCGCAACTTGCATTGATCATGCTCTTGCCGATGACGGCTGGGGTCATGGCGGCAACCGCCGCCGGAATATCGGCGTTGATGATCGTAACACCCAACCAGATGCGGGCACAGGCGTCAGCAATGTACTATTTCGTCATCAACCTGCTTGGTTTGACGGCCGGCCCCACGGGAATCGCGCTGTTTACCGATTACGTCTATAAAGATGATGCCCTCATCCGTTATTCGATAGGATCGGTCGCTATCCTCGCCGGCTTGTTTGCCACCGGAATTTTAATGTACAACCTCAGACATTATCGGCGGTCATATATTGAATCGAAAGCCTGGTCCGGACTTTCAGAGACCGCTGGAGATTCTTGACCGGACGCTTTGGTATCCTGCTATCAGCGAAATACAGGCAATACATCGGTCGAAAACAGTTCCTGTTGTTCGACCGCCGCTTCCCAGCGCGCGCCATGCGATTCGGCCTGTGGTGTTCCACCCAGTATGTAAACGTGATCCAGGCCTTTTTCGATCAGTACGCCGAGCGAATCGACACATTTTTGCGGCGGCCCGCATATCGCAAACCAGTCAACAAACTCATCGTCCACTGCGGACAGGTGCGATCCTGTATCCAGATTATGACGTTCCATGTCGTAATTCTTTTTCAAGCGTAATGCCAGCGCCTTCAGCTGTGCAGGCAAGTGTTCGAGTGGCGCGTCCTTTAGAGCCGTAAAGTGAGCGATCAAACCTGAAATCATTCTGGCGGAATCGATGGCCCGCCTCTCATTGTGGTCACAAACCAGGATCATGTAAGCGCCCACACTCAACTGACTCCGGTCACGGCCCGTTTCCTCCAATCGCTCTGTCAATGTCTTCAATGCCCAGTCAATACGCTCGGGCGGGCTCCCGACAGCAAAACTGATGCGATCCGCAACGTCGGCCGCCATTTGAATGGTCTTGGGGCCGGTACAGGCGATGTCCACCGGTACCGGTGGAATGACGGCCGGATCCACCCAACGCAGCCGGGAGCGCGTATCTCCGTTGATGACCGTATCGCCGCGCAAATAAGCCTGTATCGTCTGGGTATAGCGGCGTAATTCTGCCGTCGTCGCATTTGCCTTACCGATATGCGCTGCAGATGAGTCCCCGCGGCCAAGGCCACAGATTGCCCGCCCGCCGGATTCCATTTGCAAGCTGGCCATGGCCGAAGCAGTGACTGCTGCGTCTCGCGTTATCGGGTTTGTGACGCCACTCCCGATACGCAGATGATTGGTTGCCGCGCTTGCCAAGGCCAGCTGTCCATAAGGATCGGCGCAAAGATTCTGCGTATCCGGGCATAACATGATGTCAAACCCCAGTTCTTCGATTCTCGCCGCGAGACGCGCTGTGAACTTTGGTGAGGGTTCCAGTATGAAGCCAAACTCAGTTTTCGGAGCGTTACCAGATGAAACAGACAACCTCAATCCTCCCGTTATGCTTATTCATCAACTGAGTGCACGCAGATTATCGAAGCTTTCAAAAAAGTGCACAAGGACGCAATGTGCTTAGCTTATGCCACTTGCGTGACCAAGTAAACCAAGGTAACCTAGCTACAAACGCGTTGTATAGAAAAAAAGTAAGGAGAGTCTTATGTTCGCTCTGAGCGTTGTCCAGCAAGGTCCCGTCTCTTGGCATTCAGCCATAGCAGTTGTTTTTATTGCGGCGTTAGCTGCCCCGGCAGCGGCTTCGGACGAAAACAATTATGAGTTCTTGAGCACTGCATCAGGCCAGTTTGTTCCGACCAGAATACTAGACACTGACGCGATGCCCTTCAAGCGAGCCCCGAACAGCACTACTGGCTGGGGTATCAAAATGTTGTTCGAGAGCCCCGGGGGCGGTGGCTTGCGTATCCTTGATGTTCCCCCGGGCGCTGAAGGCGCCAAGAATCACTACCACGATTTCCATGAGTGGGCGTACAACATAGCCGGCGACTTCACCAATAACGAATCAACCACTCCTGACCAAGTATATGGACCACTACAGCGTTTCCGTGCAGGAGATTTCCTGTCCCGGCCACCCTACAGTCTCCACGGTGGAGAGAGAGGACGACAGAAATTCATGGCCTCACAAATAGGCGCCTTGATTATGATCATGGAAGAATCGGGCGTAGGCGGAGGAACCTGGTGTGTTGACCCGGATTGTCGTAACCCAGAAGAAGCAGGGGATACACAACAAATGAAGTTCAATCCAGATTACAAGGAGATCCAGTACTGGAGCACACCGCGCATCATCGACACATGGGAAGACATGCCGTGGCAGCCGATGGAAGAGCACCCGGGTTTGAACGTCAAGTATCTGGTGGATGATCCGTCGCATGGTTATCGCGCGACGATGTGGTTCCTCGAAGTCGGTGCTGCTACTCCCGACTTCATGCGGCCACACTACTACAAGCAGGCACACCAGTTTAATTTCGTGATCAACGGAGATTTGAAGATACAAACCTACAGTGATCTCAAGCAGCCGGCCGAAACGTATACCATTGATCAGCACTATCTGGTCGACCGGGCTCCGATGAGCATTGCCGGGATCGCCGATGAGCCTGCGAGCCAGGGCGGTGTTGTGTGGCTCGAGGTCACCTACGCAAAAGGAACGACCTGGACCGATGAGCCCACACCCATTGAACAACCCAACTATATTGCCGAATGATTCCAAATTAGAGTTTATGGTGACAACGACACCGTGTAGGAAAACCAGATTAGCTTGGCTGGCGCTGGTCGGCGCAGCCTTTGGAGCGAGCTGCACTTTTGCCGAGTCGGCTGCAGAGTCAGTGTTCACAACCGTACCCATTATCGCCACGGCGACACCAGACCCGAATGGATGGACCCAGCTCGCTATAGTGGACCTTGAGAGCTTTCCCTGGGACACGCAGCCCCGCTTCCATTCCAGAACCAAGACAATTTTCAAAGGCGCCGACGTGGGTCAGTTGGTTTACTGTATTTTTCCACCGACCTGGAGCACCGAGATGTTTCGGGGAGGAATGGGGGCTCACTACCATCCGTACTGGGAGTGGGGTTACACCCTCAAGGGCGACTCGACGCTGACGGAGCCCGTCAGTCCGAACCAGAAAAACGGTATGTTCTACCGCAAGCGCGAGGGCGGCTGGCTGACGCGCCCGCCTTACTCCCTGCATGGCGGGGGCTGGGCGACCGGTGGAAAACGCGGCCAACTCCCCTACCACCTGCTGTTGTGGGAGGAGGGCGACGGCAGTGTAATAACCGTTGGGCCCAAAGCAGACCATTTCTTCCCTGATTGGCCCGACCAGACGCCCGATCCGTATCTTCCCGACGACTGGCAATCCGTCAAAGGATGGACGCGGCCCTGGCTGGTGGATTCGCAGCAGGATTTGGAATGGGAGGATGATTCGCAGGTCGCAGGCCGCCTGGTGAAATGGCTGGATGACGACATGGAATCCGGATTCCGCTCGCAACTGGTGAAGATTCCGCCCGGCTGGACACCGCCCGAGGGCATGAAAGGCAGCTACTTCGAAAATGCCAATCGGATGCGCTATCTCATCTACGGCGACATGAAGGTTTGGTTGTTCGACGGCCCGGACGATGATGATCCCCAGGCCGTAAGCGTAGACCAGGATTCCTTTATTTATCAGCCGCCGCGAAGCATTTGGGGATACGGTCCGGGATCCGTCTCCGAGAAGGGGGCGATTTGGCTTGAAGTCACGTATGCCCATGGTGTCAAGCACGGCAAAGGGCCGATTGAAGAGCCGACTATAATAGAAGCAAACAGATAAATTTGACGAATACTTAGTACTGCAACCCACAGAAGTTCTGGAGGACTGATTATGATTATTACTCACAGATTGAATAAAGTCACAGCGATTATCGTGGTTATGACTGCTTATGCAGTTATGTCTACGCCTGCCCTGTCACAAGAAACTCAGGAAGACGAAAGCAGTAGTTTTCTCGAGGAAGTGATCGTCACCGCGCGCAAGCGAGAGGAAACTCTGATGAACATTCCAACCGCTGTAACGGTTTTCTCTTTCGATGAAATGGACCGCCGGGGAATCCACAGTCTGGAAGCTGTATCCGACTTCACAGCGGGGATGTACTTCAGTAACCAGGGCGGGCAAATTCCGGGCCGATACAACGAAGCGGTGCGCTTTCGTGGCATGGACACCAATCAATCCGCGCCCTCGCAACAGATTGCTACGGTGTTCAT
>Ga0114950_10002985_pt1 | contig 13057 bp, 9 predicted proteins | sample N075metaG_FD_83503 | JGI IMG/M metagenome (GOLD analysis project Ga0114950, IMG submission 83503) | Deep subsurface microbial communities from Kermadec Trench to uncover new lineages of life (NeLLi) - N075 metaG | ecosystem: Environmental > Aquatic > Marine > Ocean trench > Sediment | place...
CTGAAGGAAGAGAATCGAGTTCTCCGGGAGCAGCTCGGCGCCCGTCGCCTACGTTTCACGGATGACCAGCGTCGGCGCCTGGCAGCGAAGGCGAGGGCCATGTGCAGGGAGAACCTGAAGGAACTCGCTGACCTCGTAACACCTGACACATTGTTGCGCTGGTACAGAGAGCTCATCGCGGCAAAGTACGATGGGAGCCAGCGACGCGGTCCAGGGCGACCTCGCGTGATGGAAACGATACGCGAGCTCGTGCTCACGATGGCGAAGGAAAATTCAAGTTGGGGCTATACGAGGATTTGTGGGGCTCTCGCCAACATGGGCCATGAGGTCGGCAGAAATACCGTGAAACGCATCCTCGCGGAACACGGTATCGAGCCCGCAACCGCGAGGGATAAACGCACTCCCTGGAGCACCTTTCTGAAAGCCCATTGGGGAGCTATAGCTGCAAAGGATTTCTTCACCGTGGAAGTGCTCACCGCCCCTGGATTGATTCGCTATTGAGCACGAGCACGACAATCGATGCGTTTACCGAAGGATCGTCCCCGCCCGGACGTTGCCGCCGATCTGCGCGACGGCTACATCACGCCGGCACAAGCGCGCGAGGCTTATGGGCTGATTGGCGACGACCCCTGACGTCCCTCCCGTAACAGCGGAGAAAACGCCTCAGTCGGGAGGTCTGGATTTTTGCGCGTGACGGATTTGCAGTCGGAGCGGACGGCTGTTCCTAGACGACGTAATGCTCGTTGGGATACTCGGCGAAATAGCGGTCTCTTCTGTCGACGATGACGGTGACAATCCTGGACCCTTTTTTCATTGTCTTGGCCACTTCGATAGCCGCGCACACGTTAGCTCCCGATGACATGCCGCAGTAAAGGCCTTCTTCCCGGCATAATCTGTCGGCCATTTTCTTGGCATCGTCATTCTCGATGGTGATCTCGTTGTCCATAACGTTACTTTCAAGAAGATCTTCCATCACAAATCTTAACTTGGGACCTCCAAAATTTTCCAAGGCCTTGTGAACGGCCCGGGAGCGTACCCATTCCATTCGCGGATCATCCGTTGGCAAAACGCCGGCAACCTTCAATTCGGGATACGTTTCCTTCAGGGCTTGGGCCACACCGAGAAGGGTGCCTCCTGTCCCTACAGAAGCTACCCAGCCGTCAATGGGTCCGTCCATCTGTTCCAAGATCTCTCTCCCCGTATGCTCCCGGTGAGCCCTTGTGTTATCGACATTGCACAATTGGTTAGCCCACCAATTCGACGCGTCGCTTTGCTGCAGGTCGTAGCATTGTTTCATTCGAATGGCCACAAAGGCGGCGGCTCTTTCTACACCTTGCAATTGATCGGCGTTTTCCATGTGCTCTTTCAAGTCGATTGGAGTCACATAGGCGCCATAGAGTCGGGCAATTCGGATTCGATCCGCCGAGTTGTAGGCACTGGAAAGCTGCGCGGGCAAGAAGATTTGAACCTCATAGCCCTTCACGGCTCCCACAAAAGACAAGGCCGGCCCGGTATTCCCGGTGGACTGATCCACGATGGTTCCACCAGGTTTGAGGTCACCTCTTTTCTCGGCTTCCTCAATCATGCAAAGAGCCATACGATCCTTGATGCTCCCCCCAGGATTCGTGAACTCACATTTGACATAGATATCGACTCCCAGAGAATCCGTAACGTGATTCAGCTTGAGCAAAGGAGTGTTCCCTATGTGGTCAAGAATGGTCACTTTTTCAGTCATCTTCTCATCCACCTTTCACTCGGCGCGAAGAGCCTCGATGGGATCGAGTCCGCTCGCTCGGCGCGCCGGGACGACCCCGGACACGATACCGGTCACGAAGCTCACGCCGAGAGCCGCGGCGACGAATATGGCGGGCGTGTGCACGGGGAGCCCCGGGACCACTGCGCGAAGAAGCCCGCATAGGCCGAGCCCTCCCAGAAGGCCGAACGCCCCGCCCGCCGTAGCCAGCGCGACGGCTTCCACGAGGAACACCATCTGCACCTGACGTCTCGAAGCCCCGACGGCGCGGATGAGACCAATCTCCGCGGTTCGCTCCCCGACGGCGATCCACATCATCGTGAGAATCCCTATGGCTCCGACGAAGAGGGAGATCCCCGCGATGGCGCCCACGGCAACAGTGATGACGTTCATGACGTTGCCCATGACTTCGAGCATCGCTTCCTGCGTCGTCACCGAGAAATCCTCGTTGCCGTCATGGCGATCGATGAGGAGCCGACTGACCTGCGAGACGACGGTGTCCATGGGCATCGAATCGCGATAGACGAACTGGATCTCGTGAAGCTCGTCGAGGTTGAAAACGCGCATCGCTGAAGCGACCGGAATGTAGACCGCGTCGTCGATGTCGAACCCGAGGAACTGACCTTTGGGCTCCATTATGCCAACGACGCGAAAACGGGCCCCGCCAATGCGAACGAATTGCCCGAGCGCGTTCTCATTTCCGAAAAGCTCGCGTTTGAGCTTCGGACCAAGTACCGCCATCGACCGGCTTCGCCGCGGATCGCCGGGCGGCCAGAAAGCGCCTTGCCGCACGTTGAATTTCCACATTGCCGCGATGTTGGACGTCACGCCGTAGACAATAACGCTCCGCCCTAGCTCTCCTGCCTGGACACGGGCTTGACCCATGGTCAAGGCCACGACGCGCACGACATTCCGCAAGCGGGCAATCGCCTCCGCGTCGTCGAGCGTGAGCTTATGGGTCGTCCCGCCCAAGACTCCCGGAATCCCGACTGTCTCGGACTTGCCGGGGTTGATAGACACCAGATTCGTCCCGAACTGGGTGGATTGCTCCAGAATGTAGCGGCGCGTTCCCTCACCGATGGACGTGAGGAGTATGACCGAGCCAATACCGATGGCGATCCCGAGGACGGAAAGAAGCGAGCGCAGACGGTGGCCGGACAGCGCGCTGAGAGCGAAGCGGAAAAGAGCACCCAGGGTCAGCATGGTCAGCGACGCGCGAGGGCCATGATGGGATCGAGCCGCGCGGCCCGCCGCGCGGGGAGGACACCGAAGATCATCCCGACCCCCATCGCAACGGCCAAGGCGGCTCCGACCGCCCAGGCGGGCGGGTGCGCCGGAAGATCCGGGTAGATGCTCACGACCACGAGGACACCCGTCCAGCCGAAGGCCACCCCCAATAGCCCGCCTGTCAAAGAGAGAAGCGTCGCTTCTGCGAGGAAGGCCGCAACAATCTGCCCCTGCGACACGCCGAGGGCTTTCAGGAGTCCCACTTCACTCGTGCGCTCGGAAACGGAGACGAGCATGACGTTCATGATGCCGATACCCGCCACGCTCAGCGAAATCGAGGCGATGGCCGCGAGCACGAGCGTCAGCGTTCCCAGAATGTCCTCGAGCGTCGAGACCACCGAGTCCTGCGACAGGATGGTGACGTCCTCCTCTCCGTGCCGTTCAGCGAGAAGCGCCGTCACGGCGTCAGTGGTGGCGTCGAGATCCGCATAGGCGCGCACCTCCATGATGACTCGAAAAAGCGAGCTCCGGTTGAACATCCGCATCGCGGTGGCGACAGGAATAAGCACGATGTCGTCGATATCCACACCGACCTGCGTGCCGCGCGGCGCAAGAACACCAATCACGCGCATGCGCCACGCGTCGATACGCACGACCTGGCCCAAAGGGTTCTGTCCAGCAAAGAGCTCCTCGGCTACTTTCTCGCCGATGACGGCAAGAGGCGCACCTCGATGAAGGTCACTGACAGGCAGGAACCTGCCGCGACCGAGCGAGAGATTGCGAACCTCGAGAAAATCCGACGTGGTCCCGATGACGGCCACTTGGCGGCTCAGCTCGCCGCGGCTGACATTGGCTGTCGCCATCGCAATGGGCGCCACGCGTCGCACCTGACGGAGGCGACGCTGTATCGCTTGCACGTCGTCGAGCGTCAAATCGTTGGGTGCGCCACCCATGCCGGGAAGAGCGCCCGTCGTTTCCGTTTTCCCTGGTATGACGATGAGCAGGTTCGAGCCGATATTCGCGAATTGGGTCGAGACATATTCCCGGGCGCCCTCGCCCAGTGCGGTCAACAAGATCACTGCGGCCACGCCGACGCCCATACCGAGCAAGCTCAGCGCGCTCCGCAAACGGTGCCCGAGAAGTGATTGGATCGCGAAGCTCAGGAGATCTCGCGCGCTCACGGGGAGACCTCGGCCGCATCGGCGATCCCGGCCAGAGCGGCAAGATCTGATTTCTCCAGACGACGGACGATCTTGCCATCCGTCATCACGAGCCCTCGGTCGGCACGACGGGCCACCGCGGGATCGTGGGTCACGACGATGAGGGTCAGCCCTCGATGATTCATCCCTTCCAGAAGATCCAAGACCTGGCGACCCGAGACGGAATCGAGATTGCCGGTCGGCTCGTCGGCGAGAAGCAGCCTCGGGCCCATCACGGTCGCGCGTGCGATGGCGACGCGCTGACGCTCACCGCCAGAAAGCTGATCGGGCCGGTGGCCGACTCTCTCGTTCATGTCAACGCGAGTCATCGCTTGCATCGCGCGCTCACGCCGCTCCGCCGGAGAAATCCCGGCGAAGACCATTGGAAGCTCCACGTTCTCTAGAGCGGTCAACCTCGGCACGAGATGAAAGAACTGAAACACGAAACCAATTTGATGGCGGCGAACGTCGGTGAGCTCCTCCTCGTCCAGGCCTCCGACCTCCCGCCCATCGAGCTTGTAGATGCCTGAGCTCGGTTTATCGAGACATCCAAGGATGTTGAGAAGCGTGGACTTCCCGGAGCCCGAGGGTCCCATGATGGCCACGTGCTCGCCCTCTCGAATTTGCTCGTCCACGTCGACCAAGGCGTGCACGCGCTCGTCGCCGAGCGGGAAGCTACGGCAAACCTTTTCGAGCTCGATCAAGGCGCGCCTTCTTCCGCCTCCACGATGACTTCGGCGCCCGGGGCTACTTCGGCGCGATCGAGAGAGACCACGACACGATCTCCTGGCTCGAGACCGTCCAGAATCTCCGTGTAGTCCCAATTACTCAAGCCGACCGTCACCTCACGGCTCGTGAGTCTAAGATCGTCGCCGACGAGCAGAACGCGGCGTCCCTCCATCAACGCGGCCGTGGGAATGCGCAGTACGTTCTCCTTCACTTCGAGAAGCACCTCGACATCCGCCGAGGTGCCGGGGAGCAGCTTCGAACCCAGTTTGCTGTCATCCAGATCCACTTCGATCTCGACGGTTCGATTCTGAGCTTCGATATCGAGCACATAAGGAGCTATTCGCGTGACCCGGCCCCAGAAATGCTTTCCGCGATAAGAATCGATGCTCACGCGGACTGTCTGGCCGACGGCGATCAGCGCCGAGTCCACCTCGTCCATGGGAGCGCTCACGAAGATCGAATCCGGATCCAGGATGTCGATCGCCGCCGGCACTGGAAGCGCGGGGGGGGACGGTGTCACCCATTCGCCGATTTCCGCGTCCACTTCGGCGACGATCGCATCGAAGGGCGCGTGCAGTGTCATCTTCGCGACGCGGGTCTCTGCCAGCGTTACCGCCGCGCCCGCCCGTGCCAAGTTCGAGCCCGCCGCGCGGCAGGCGGCGGCGGCGCGACGAGACTCGGTCTCCGCATCGTCGAGGAAATCACGGCTGGCGATCTCTTGCTCCGTCAGTCGCCGAATACGTTCCATGTTCCTTGCCGCGCGCTCGGCCGCGAGACAAGATTGTTCCTGCTGGGAGCGCGTCGCTTCGAACTCTCTCTCCGAGAGGTCGAGCTGAGCTCGTTGCAGTTGATCGTCGAGCTCCAGAACAACGTCGCCTTTCACGACATGCTGACCTTCTCGAAACGGAAGGGCTACGACCATGCCGCCGACTTCAGGGGAGAGCTTCGCGCGACGTCGCGCCTCGAGCGTCCCCGCGCGTGTGTTCGTCACCGCTTCCTCGACGCGCCCCGGAGCCGCCTTTGCGACGATGACCGGCACCGGGTCTTCCGCGAAGACATATTTGCGCAGGAGGAAAGATATCCCGACAATGGCCGTCAAAATCGCGACAATCTTGAAGTAACGTTTCATTCACCCTCGTACGTTTTCAACTGGTGCCGACGTCAACTCACATCCTGCCTCAATCTTGACCTAGCGCCGCCTGCGGCCGCAACCAAGAAACTCACCGCAGGAGGCGCAGCGAACGCAGAGGGAAATGCTCCGCGACCTCTGCGCCTCTGCGGTTAAATTTTTTTCCATGAAACCAAGGAGGGCAGGATCAGTAGTATAGAACGGTTGCAGGTTCTCACCTGGATGCCATTAGAATGCTGCTCGACTCGAGGAGGAAAGATGAGAACAGCACACGTTCTGTGTTCGTCGGCCGTTTACTTTCTAGCGCTGGCCACCCCTCTCCTCGCAACCGAGCGATCGTTTCGTGTCGATGGCGTTCAGGAAGCCAGTATTGCCGACATTCACCGCGCCATGGAGGCGGGCCAGCTCACCGCCGCCGCGCTCGTGCAGCTCTACCTCGACCGCATCGAAGCCTACGACAAGAACGGGCCCTACATCAACGCCATCATCACCATCAATCCGAGAGCGCTCGAACGAGCGGCGGAGCTCGACCGACAATTCGCGGAGTCTGGATTCGTCGGACCCCTCCACGGCATTCCGTTCATCGTCAAAGACAATTACGACACCCACGATTTACCCACCACCAACGGTACGCTCGCCATGAAAGACTCCTATCCTCCCGATGACGCCTATCAGGTGCGGAAGATCCGCGAAGCGGGTGCGATCGTTCTCGCCAAATCGAACCTCGCCGAGTTCGCGATGAGCGGCGCCTTCACCGTGAGCTCCGTTCTCCCCGGCTACACACGCAATCCCTACGATCCGCTCCGTGTTACGGCCGGATCGAGCGGAGGCACCGCCGCCGCCATAGCGGCCAACTTCGGGACCGTCGGGCTCGGAACAGACACCGGAAGCTCGATCCGTGGCCCCGCGTCCCACCAGTCTCTCGTTGGATTCCGGACGACGATGGGCCTGACGAGCCGCGACGGCATCGTTCCGCTCAGCCTTAGTCGGGATGTAGGAGGTCCCCTCGCACGTAGCGTCAAGGATGCGGTGGCCGTTCTCCAGGTCATCGCCGGATACGACCCCGCCGACCCGGTAACCAAAGCGGCGGAAAGTAACGTTGCCGAAAGCTACGCCGCGTTCCTCGATGAAGGCGGCCTCGACGGCGCGAAGATCGGTGCCGTGCGCCAGATGTTTCCCGAGGACGACACCGATCCCGAAGTCCTGGCAGCCATGAATCAGGCGCTCGAAGACATGCGAAACGCCGGCGCCACCATCATCGATCCGGTGCGCATCCCCGCTCTCGAGGAGATCCAGGAATCGTTCAAAAGAAACGCGGGCAGGCTCAAGTTCGACTACAACAACTATCTTGCCAGCCTGGGTCCAGACGCCCCCTACAAGTCACTCGCCGAGATTATCGAGACCGACGACTACCACCCGTTCTTGGAGAGTAGACTGGCTCGGGCAAGTGAGATCGAAGGACCGCCGGAAGAAAATCCTGATTACTTGCACAATGTCGAAGTGGCCGAACGATTACGGGGGATCGTGCTCAAAGCGATGGACGACGCCGGCGTCGACGCCCTCGTCTATCCCACTTTCCGGTATCCCCCGCGGCTCATCGGAGATTTGAACACGCCGGACGGCGCCAACAGCCGCACGCTGTCTCCGCCGACAGGCTTCCCGGCCTTTGCCGTGCCTATCGGCTTCAGCTATGGCGAGCTACCCGCTGGTCTTCAATTTCTGGGGAGGCCGTTCAGCGAGCCGACGCTCATCAAGCTGTCCTACGCCTACGAGCAGACGACCAAGCATCGCCGGCCCCCGAAAACTACCCCACCGCTGCGGTGATTCATGAAATCAAGGTCGGCTATCTTCGAGACGGGGGCCACCTTATGCTTGGGGCGATATGCGGTCGGCACGAGCCACTATTGCGACCCCTAACCCTAGCCAAGGGGCTGCGCCCCTTGAAATGCCTGCGGGATTTGAGGAGTCAGGAGACAGGAGCGAGAAGGGTGGTGGTGGCTGCGCCGCGACATTTGGTCTCGCAATCTGAAAGATAAATTCTCAGACTGAACGGAGTAGAATCTAACAAACTTCGACAGAAGCGACACGGTATCGACTCGCTTCAAAACGAGGCGCTCGCAATAGGCGCCCACTCCAAGCGTCGCGGGCGTTAGGCTAGGCTCTTATCGCTACCGGAACGACAAAACGTTGTCGATGTTCGGTAACTCCCGATGTTCCATATGATTACGGACCGCCTGCGCGCGGTCCGTATAATCGTTTGTCGGAAACGGTCGGGCAAGAACGAGCTACGCTCAACTGCCCGAAGGGCCACGTCTTCCGGGCGAAGTCCCGGACGCCACCTAGGCACTAACCTGTCAGAAGTGAGGATTTTGTTCGCGTTCTAGATCAGATCTAGAGCAAGAAAATCTCACCGCAGAGGCGCAGAGCACGCGGAGAAGAAAAAGTATCCCTAGCCTCGGGTTCAACGAAATCTCGGATTTTCCTCTGCGTGCTCCGCGCCTCTGCGGTTCAAACGCTTTCAGGTTTTACCGGGCTAGCGCTAGAGAGCACGCACGTTTTTGTATTCTACCCTCTATTGCATGAGCATGAGGCCTTTGAGCTCGCTCATGAGCGGCTTCGATAGCCGGGGCAACGGTCGAGCTGGTACTTCCTCTTCGCGGAAGTTAAATGGAGCAACAAAGCTCTTGGAAGCAACGTCTATCGAGCTTTGGTCGAGAAATCTCGCAAAGTCGAGTGGGGCAGCGACCTGCGGCGTGAAGCTTACGCTTTGTTCAGCAAGAGCGGGTTCACCGCGGAGATGAAGCGGATCGCCGAGAACGACGGCGTGCTTCTATTTCATCAGGATCGGCTGGTCGGCAAGAGCTGATTAGCTCGACGTCCGGCCGCCACTTGCTTCGGTCAAAGCGTTGCGCACTTCCCAAAGCTCGGGGAAGAAACGGTAGCGTGTCGTCGAGGTCAAGTAACGGCTCCCCTCGGTGCCGCCCGTTCCGATCGCCCGGTCGCCAATCATCCGCTCGACCATGCGCACGTGGTCAGAGCGCCACGTGAGCATCTGGCGGTCGAGCTCGAGGCATGCTTCACTGAGAGCGAACAAGTCGAACTGCTTCCAGCGTTGCTGGTAGATCTCGACTAGGCTTAGCGGCTGGCGCTCGACGAGCTTCACGAAGGCTGCGTGAAGGGTAGTGGGGACCTCTTCCACGAGGCCCGGCCATTGCGCGCGCACACGTTTCTCATAAGCAACGCCTTCGGTCTCGCACAGGCCGCCCATCACTTCGATCTTTCGAAACTGCCGTGACTGCAAGCCGCTCGATTGCTTCAAATAGGGCCGGAACTCTTGAAAGTCGGCGGCGCTCATCATCTCCAATATGCCGAGCTGAGTGTCGAGCGTTTGAAAGATGCGGCCGAGGCGCTGGAGAAGCCACGTCGCTTGCCCGATGTCATCGCTTTCGAGCATGGTGATGATGCGCTCGAGATCGTGGATCACTTGAAGGAACCAGAGCTCGTAGCTCTGATGCATGATCACGAAGACAGACTCCTCTGGATGCGGCGAGACGAACTTCTGCGCTGTCAGAAGCTTCTCTAGCTGCAGATGCTCGATGTAGTTGAACTGCATATCTTCGGAGCTCGAATCGGTCATGTGGCCTCCTTGTTCTTGCGCAGCTTGTAGCGCTGTATCTTGCCTGTCGCGGTTTTTGGAAGCTCGTCGAGAAACTCCGTAAAGAGGTAGGTCCCGCGCTTTCAAGAGAAGGGGATGATGCCGCAGACGAGCCGCGCAAGGCAACCGTTTTCGCCAGGGGTGGGGGTGGCACTTGCGTAGCCAGCCTCGGTCGTGGAAGATCTACCTTGTACCGCTGTCGAAAGCGGTGCGAGGGGCGTCTTCGAGGAGGCTTGATGGGGAAGTTCGCTTTCGCTGTATTGGGAATCGCCTTTTTACGCCTAGGCGCCAGTTCGCCCGTCCAAGCTCAGGAGCTCTCCCCCGAAGCCGCGACCGCGATGGTCGAGGACTATTGCCTCATGTGCCACAGCGACGCGGCCATGACCGGCGGGCTGACGCTCGAGTCCTTCGACGCCGCCCATCCGGAGAAAAACGCCGAGACCGCGGAGAAGATGATCCACAAGCTGCGTACCCGGATGATGCCGCCGTCCTATGCCTCCCGACCGGATGATGCTGATGTCGAAGCGCTTCTCACCATGCTTGCAGCGAGCCTCGACGCGCGTTATATGGACAACCCCAACCCGGGGCGCCGCACGTTTCAAAGGCTCAACCGAGCGGAGTATCAGCGCTCCGTCAAAGACCTTCTCGCGATCGACGTCGACATCGATGCGCTCCTCCCAACAGATACGATAAGCCATAGCTTCGACAACATCGCCGACGTTCAGGGCATGTCGCCGACGGTTCTAGACAGCTATCTTCGCGCCGCAGAGAGGATTAGCCGCGAAGCGGTGGGGGACCCCAAAGCCACCCCGAGTGAGACGAGCTACAAAGTTCCGCGGACGGGGTCGCAACTGCGTCACGTCGAAGGCGCTCCCTTCGGCACGCGCGGCGGCATTTCCGTCGTCCACAACTTCCCCGCGGATGGAGACTACATCTTCAAGATAGAGCCACACACTTCTCCGCAGGGCTACTTGTATGGCAGGACGGCGAAGAACGAGCAAGTCGAGGTCTCGATAAACGGCAAGCGCCTCGCGCTCCTCGATATCGACCCGCTGATGAACGAAGAAGTGGACGGCGGATTGATCCTCGAATCTGTGCGGATTGCTGTCAAAGCCGGACCTCACCGCATCTCTGCCGCGTTTCTCAAGACGTCCGAGGGCCCCATCGACGACGTCATAGGACCCATTGAGCACACGCTCGCGGACAGCCATATCGGCATCGCTTATGGCATCACGACGCTGCCGCATCTCAGGGATTTCACCATCAGCGGGCCCTACGACGTCACGGGTGTTTCGGATACGCCGAGCCGGCGCCGGATCTTCACGTGCCGCCCCGTCTCGGCGGACGAGGAGCAAAGCTGCGCTACGGAGATCGTGACAGCGCTCGCGACCCGAGCGTACCGGCGGCCAGTCGACGATCTCGGACTCGAAGGGCTCATGAGCTTTTACGCGCGCGGCCGCGAGAGCGGCGATTTCGAGAGCGGTGTTCGTCTGGCGCTTCAAGCGATCCTCGCGAGCCCGAGCTTCGTGTTCCGTTTCGAAGAGCTGCCCGAAACGGTAGCACTCGGCGAGCACTACCAGGTAAGCGATCTGGACCTGGCGTCGCGCCTGTCCTTTTTCCTTTGGGCAACGGCGCCCGATGAAGAGCTCGTGCGCCTCGCCGCCTCTGGGCAGCTTTCAGACCCGGTGATTCGGAAACAGCAAGTGCGCCGGATGATTGCGGATCCGCGCTCGGAAGCGCTCTCGACCCGATTCGCTTCCCAGTGGCTGAGGCTCCAGGACCTCGCGAAGCTGAACCCCGACGCATTGCGCTATCCGCTCTACGACGCGCGGCTCGCGGTCGCCATGAAGCGCGAGACTGAGCTCTTCTTCGACAACCTGGTCCGCGAAGACCGGAGCGTTCTCGAGCTCTTGACGGCCGACTACACCTTTGTCAACGAGCGCCTCGCCAAGCATTACGAGATCCCGAACGTTACCGGTGCCACCTTTCGGCGCGTCCCGCTTGATGGCATCAATGAGAACCGACGCGGTATCTTCGGTCATGGCAGCATACTCGCGCTCACTTCGGTGGCGAATCGCACCTCTCCGGTACAGCGCGGCAAGTGGGTGATGGAAGTGCTTCTCGGATCGCCGCCGCCAGCGCCGCCGCCCAACGTGCCAGCTCTCGAGGAGACGAGCGCTATCGCCGAGGATCGCGTGCTGTCGATCCGCGAGCGCATGGAGATGCATCGCAAAAACCCCGCATGCAATTCCTGCCATGCGGTCATCGACCCGATTGGGCTCGCGCTCGAGAACTTCGACGTTACCGGCGCGTGGCGGCTCAAAGATGCAGGCGTTCCCATCGACGCTTCGGGCGAGCTTTATGACGGAAGCCAGATCGACGGCCCGCTCGGGTTGCGCGACGCGATCTTGAACCGCTCGGACGCCTTTGTCGCCACCTTCACCGAAAACCTTTTGACCTATGCGCTGGGCCGCCGGGTCGAGTATTACGACATGCCCGTGGTGCGCATGATTGCGCGCGACGCCGCCGCAAACGAGTACCGGATGTCGTCTTTCATTCTCGGAATCGTGGAAAGCCCGCCATTTCGGATGGGGACAGCGGACCGCGCGCTGAGTGAGACCGACGCCGCGCCTGCGGATGGCGCCAACCAGGAGAATTAGTCCGATGTACATAACGAACAAGCACTTGTCCCGTCGCGCCGTGCTTCGCGGTGTGGGCGCGACGGTCGCCCTCCCGTTCCTCGAAGCCATGGTGCCCGCGCGCAAAGCCTGGGCCGCGTCAGGAACGGATCACACGCGGCTCGTCTGCATCGAGATGGTGCATGGGGCCGCCGGTAGCAACGCCATTGGGATCGAGAAGAACCTGTGGTCGCCGGCGGCCGAAGGCAGTGACTTCGACCTCACGCCGAGCAGCTTGAGCCCTCTCGAGCCTTACAGAAAATACTTGACCATCGTCAGCAATACCGATTCCCGCATGGCCGAAGCCTTCTCCCCGCCGGAAATCGGCGGGGATCACTTTCGCACGAGCGCGGTGTTCCTGACCCAGCAACATCCGAAGCAGACGGAAGGCTCCGACGTTATTGCCGGGACGTCTCTCGATCAGCTCTACGCGCAGCGCTTCGGTCAGGACACGCCCATCCCGTCGATGCAGCTTTGTATCGAGAACATCGACCAGTCGGGCGGGTGCTCTTACGGCTATGCATGCGTTTATGCCGACACCATCAGCTGGGCGTCGCCGACAGAACCGCTTCCCATGATCCGGGATCCCCGCTTGGCGTTCGATCAATTGTTCGGCTCGGGCGGGACGGAAGAAGAGCGCGCCGCGCGGCGCGAGGCGAATCGCAGTATTCTCGATTGGCTGCCCGA
>Ga0114950_10002989_pt1 | contig 13046 bp, 14 predicted proteins | sample N075metaG_FD_83503 | JGI IMG/M metagenome (GOLD analysis project Ga0114950, IMG submission 83503) | Deep subsurface microbial communities from Kermadec Trench to uncover new lineages of life (NeLLi) - N075 metaG | ecosystem: Environmental > Aquatic > Marine > Ocean trench > Sediment | place...
ATGTTCAGTCGACAGCTGTGAATCGTCCGCTTGCAAGAACAATTCGAGCGCGGACGATGGCGCAAGCTCAAGGGAGTCGCGACGATTCGGCTCGCCGGTGGTGTCCTCTACCGGGCGGAGGATCTCGAGGTGCGCAAGCTCTACGAGGTGATCCAGGATGCAGCGTCCGCCCAGCACGGGCACCTGCGTGTCGTGGACGAGTCCGGCGAGGATTACCTCTATCCCGAGGAGTTCTTTGCTGTGGTCGAGGTGCCGGAAGAAACAGAACGGGCGCTCGCCTCTCGATCCGCACCGGCCCGCTGAGCCGACTTTTTCCCTCAGTCGGGCAGCGGGGAATCCAGCTCGGCCCCCGCCACTAGCCCCACTTGTTACCAAGCTCCTCCAGACCGGCGTTGGCCAGGTCCTCGGGACTCATGACGATGTGGAAGCGGACGTCGGCCTCGAAGGTCAGAAAGAAGGGTTCCGCAGCGATGGGATCTGCGAGGCATCCTCCATTTCGACGATGAGAATGGCGGGACGCTTGCCGTCGACCTCGGCGAAGTAGACGGCTTCAGGGCCGATGTCCTCGATGATTCCCGTGAGCTTGCTGCCGGCCGAGCCGGCGCGCACGGCGGCGTTGAACGGTGCGTGGGGATGCTGCACTTGCATGAGTACGCGCGGTGGAGCCTCCCGACAGGGATGGGTAACGAGAACCCGCGATCGATGGCGCCAACTTGTACAACAGCCTCCGCGGAATCACCACGGTCGTCGCCAGGCCGGACTGCTCCCGGCACGTCACGGTTCGTGCTCCCGCGCTCGAGGGTCCGACGCGCTCTCAGGGCGACCGTACGTCGATCGGCGCCACCTTGGCGAGAACGTCGAAGTCTCGATCTCTGTGCAGCACCGCTAACGAATGGCGCGCGGCGCAGGCGGCGATCAAGCAGTCGACAGAAGATCGCACGGTGAATCCGGCGCGCCGTGCGGAGCGGAACAGCTCGGCCGCTTCGAGGTAGGTCGACAGTCCCATGGGCGATTCGACCATCGGCAGCGAAAGCAAGGCCTCGCGCGCCACCGCGTGGGCTTCGGGATCGCGAATGCCCTGCAGGAGCTCCTGTACCACGGGCGGGCAGGTGACGACTTCGTCGAACTCGACGAGGGACTCGAGATCAAGGCCGCTTCCGCCGCGCAGCACTTCGATCCAGATCGACGTGTCAACCAGTACCACGATCCTGCCGCATCTCTTGGAGGTCACCCTCCCACGCGCCGGAGCCGCGCAATTCCAGGATGCGGCGCGCCTTGGCCCGGCGTACGTAGTCCTCGAGCGCCCGCATCACGGTGCCGGAATAGGTCCGCTCACCCGAAAGTCGCTGCGCTGCGGCGAGCACGGACTCATCTAACACAAGATTCGTACGTTTCATATGTATAGAGTGTTTCGCTGACTTCACCGAGTCAACCTCCTGATCTCATGGGACGGCCACGGAACCGCAGCTTCGTGGGTGAACACACCACTTTGCGCCTGGCGCGTTTCTTCCAGAACTAGTCCGCAGTTTTGGATGAACCTGCAGGTGGTGGCCGGCCTGTGGCCGTCCCATCAGGTATGAGCCTCTTTTGAGTCTTCTTGATCCCGAAATGGGACCACAGTAGAATTCACAGATGAGAATCATCGCGCGACGGACGCTGCGAGAATTCTGGGCGCGGCACCCCGATGCGGAGCGGCCCTTGCGCGCCTGGTTCGCGGAAGCGCATCACGCCGACTGGCGAGGGCCGATGGAACTCAAGACTCGATATCCATCGGCGAGCGTGGTGGCGAACAACCGCGTGGTGTTCAAGTTTGGCGGCAACAAGTACCGGTTGGTGGTGGCGATTCGATACGACGCGAGAATCGTGTTCATCCGCTTCATCGGGACCCATCAGCACTACGACAAGATCGATGTCGCGTCGGTATAGGTGCCGGACATGAGTATTCGACCGATCAAGACGAAGGCTGACCATCAGGCCGCGCTCGCGAAGATCGAGAAGCTATGGGACGCGGCGCCGGGCTCGGAAGATGCCGACACGCTCGAGGTGTTGGCTGTCCTGGTGGACGCCTACGAAGACGCGCACGCGGATATTCCGCCGCCCGATCCGATCGACGCGATTCTCTTTCGCGTGGAGCAGCGGGGCATGGCGCGCGCCGACCTCCAGGCGGTATTGGGCGTGACCCGCGGTCGTCTCTCGGAAGTCCTCGGTGGGAAGCGCGGCTTGTCGAAGGCGATGATTTGCCGGCTCGTTGACCAGCTCGATATCCCGGCGGAGATCCTGATCCAGCCGGCACGGTGACACCTCTCCTGGAGTACCCGTGCAAGGGATGAAGCCAGCCCTCTTCACCATCGGCCACTCCACCCACCCCACCGAGGACTTCCTCGCCCTCCTCCACCAACACGGCATCACCGCCCTTTGCGACGTTCGTTCCGCTCCGTATAGCCGCTACAACCCGCAGTTCAAGAAGGAGCCCCTCGCCGCATCACTGAAGGAGGCCGACGTCGCCTACGTCTACCTGGGCCGCGAGCTCGGCGCCCATGTGCATGATCCTGCGTTTCACGAGAACGGCCGGGTCAGCTACGCGAAGGTCGCGCGGGCCGACTTCTTCCGCGCCGGCCTCGAGCGAGTGCGCGAGGGGATGAAGAGCTACCGGGTGGCCCTGATGTGCGCCGAGCGCGACCCGATCGTTTGCCACCGATTCATGCTGGTTACCCGCAACCTGCGGGGCGAGGGCTTCGCCATCGTTCACGTCTGCGCCGACGGTTCGCTCGAGACCAACGAAGATGCCGAACGGCGGCTGCTCGAGGCGGCGAGGCTGCCGCGCGGGACATTGTTCGACGATGAGGCAGCGATGATCGAGGCGGCCTACGAGCGGATGGGGAAGGGAATGGCGGCAAACTCCTAGCCCGCGCTGTTTGTCTTCCCACGCTCCCACGGGCATCATGATCAACCACCCAGGCCACGGTCGGCAGCGGCCGCTCGGCAACCAATCTCGGCCTGGTGCGAGATACGCGAGAGGACGTCATGGAGCGGATCGTCGAGTGCGTGCCCAACTTCTCCGAGGGGCGCGACGAAGGGGTCATCAAGGAGATCACCGACACGATCGAGGCGGTCGCCGGTGTGCAGCTTCTCGACGTCGATCCGGGCGCCGACACCAACCGCACCGTGGTTACCATGGTGGGTGCGCCCGAAGATGTGGCGGAGGCCGCGTTTCGTGCCGTGAAGCGCGCCGCCCAGCTCATCGACATGCGCCACCACCACGGCGCCCACCCGCGCTTCGGTGCCACCGACGTGGTCCCGTTCGTGCCGGTCTCGGGCGTGACGATGGACGACTGTGTCGAGTTGGCGCGTCAGGTCGGCAAGCGCATCGGCGATGAGCTCGGCATCCCGGTTTATCTCTACGAGCATGCGGCGGCGCGGCCGGAGCGCCGCAACCTGTCGCGCGTGCGCTCCGGCGAATACGAGGGCCTCGAGGAGAAGCTCGCGGACGCCGAGTGGCAGCCTGATTTCGGCCCCACCGCGTTTAACGCCGAGGCCGGCGCCACGGCGGTCGGGGCGCGCGAGTTCCTCATCGCGTACAACGTCAATCTGAACACCACCGAACGCAAGTACGCCAACGAGATCGCCTATTCGCTCCGCGAGCGCGGTCGCTGGAAGCGCACCGGTAACACCGAGCCCTTCTACTACAAGGGCGATGTCGTCCGCTTTCCGGAAGATGGCACCTACCCCTGCGGGCCCTGTGATTTCGTCGGTGACTCCTTCGAGGCCCTCGAGACCCACTACGCCGAGGTGCACGACGGCGATCTGCGAGCGCGCTACGAAGCCCTCGGCATCGACCCTGAGAACCCCAGCGGGCCGGTGTTCACCGATGGTCGCTTCAAGGACGTCAAGGCGATCGGCTGGGTGGTCGACGACTACAACCGGGCGCAGATCAGCATCAACCTCAACAACTACAAGGTGAGCCCGGCGCACGAGGTGTTCGAGGCGGCCCGCGAAGAGGCGAGCAAGCGGGGCATCGTTGTCACCGGCTCGGAGATCGTCGGCGTGGTCCCCTACGAGGCGATGCGGCAATCGGCCGTCTACTACCTGCGCCGGATGCGTAAGTCGACCGGCATCCCGGTGCCGGATCTCGTCGAGACCGCCATCCAGTCGCTCGGCCTGCGCGACGTCGCACCCTTCGAGACCGAGGAGAAGGTCCTCGGGATGCCGAAGGTCGAGGGGCCGCTCGTCCAGCGCCCGACGTTCGACTTCGTCGACGAGGTTTCGCGCGACTCCCCGGCCCCCGGTGGCGGCTCGGTGGCGGCGCTTGCCGGCGCCCTCGGTGGCGCCCTCGCCACCATGGTGGCCAACCTCAGCGCCAGCAAGGGGGAATTCGACGACCAATACGAGACGCTCTGCGGGATCGCCGACCGCGGCCAGGCTCTCAAGGACAAGCTCGTCCGTGGCGTCGACGAGGACACGGCAGCTTTCGACCTGGTGCTCGAGGCCATGCGTATGCCGCGCGACACCGAGGCCGATCGCGACGATCGCGCCCGAGCGATGGAAGGGGGCTACCGGGTAGCCACCCGCGTTCCGCTGGCGACCGTCGAGCAGTGTCGCGATGCCCTGAGGCTGTGCGCCGAGATCGCCCCGATCGCCGACCCGAACATGGTCTCCGACGTGGGCACCGGAGCCCTGCTGGCCCACGCCGGCGCGCAAGCGGCCGCCTACAACGTTCGCATCAACCTGCCGCATATCACCGACGAGGACTTCGAGGCCGAGACACGCGCAACCTTGTCCGGCCTGCTGGCGGAGTGCGGTGAGCTAGCGGCCGCGGTTGCCTCGGAAGTGGAGCGGGCCCTGGGGGAGTAGCGTGTGCCGGCGCTTCATTGGCCGATCCCCATGTCCGCGGCGGCCAGGTCCTTTGATCCCGTGGAAAGGATCTCGTATCGTCGCAGGTGCCGTTCTGTACCGCTGAATCCCCTAACGCTCGGGAGGAGTTCCATGGTGCGCGCCGCTTCTTTGTTCGTGTGTTTGCTGGTGGCGGCCGCCGTTCCGGCCGTTGGCCTTCCCCAAGACGCCGCGCCGGACTTCACCATGGCGCTGACCGGCGACTCGATCATCACCCGCGCCCTGTCGGTGTACGACGAGCCCGAGTACGTCGAGATGATCGAGATGATCCGCGGCGCCGACGTGGCGTTTACCAACCTCGAGGTGCAGCTCCACGACTATGAGGTGTACCCGGCCCACCAGTCGGGTGGGACCTGGATGCGGGCCGATCCGGCGATGGCCGGCGAGTTGGTCTGGGCCGGCTTCGATCTCGTGTCGCTGGCCAACAACCACACCGGCGACTATGGCGTCGACGGGATGCGGCTGACGATGAAGCACGCACGCGACGCCGGTCTTGTCGGTGCCGGTGCCGGCGAGAGTCTGTCGGCGGCGCGTGAGGCGAAGTTCCTCGAGACCGCGAAGGGGCGGGTGGCGCTGATCTCGATGGCGTCGACCTTTACGGATCATTCCGTCGCCGGGCGCTCACGCGGCGACATCCCGCCGCGTCCCGGGCTGAGCCCGCTGCGCTTCACCACCACCCGCACCGTGACGGCCGACGCGATGGCGAAGCTGCGCGAGGCGGCGATGGCCCTCGGCGAGCAGGTGCCGGACAACCCGCAACGGCTGCGCTTCTCGGGCGAGACCTTCGTTGTCGGCGACAGCCTGGCGCGCCACACGTCTCCGAACGAAGACGACGTCGCCGAGATCGCCGCCGTGGTGCGCAACGCCAAGCAACTCGCCGACTACGTGATCGTCACGATCCACGCCCACGAGAGCGGCGCCGAACGGATGGAGCCGGCCGAGTTCCTCGTCACCTTCGCGCACGCGATGGTCGACGCCGGCGCCGACGTGTTCGTCGGTCATGGCCCCCACATGTTGCGGGGCATCGAGATTTACGGGGGCAAGCCGATCTTCTACAGCCTCGGCGACTTCATCTTCCAGAACGAGACCCTGCTGCGGCTGCCCGCCGAGAACTACCAGGCCTACGACCTGGGTCCCGACGAGCATGTTGCCGACTTCAACGACCGCCGCTACGCCGGCGGCACGCGCGGCTTTCCGTCGCAGCCAAGGATCTGGGAGTCGGTCATCGCCATGCCGACGTTCCGCGGCGGTGAGCTCGTGTCCATCGAGCTGCATCCCATCTCGCTGCAGTTCGGCGCCCCTGCTTGGGTGCGGGGCCGGCCGCTGCTCGCCGACGAGGAGCTGTCGGCCAAGATCCTCGACGACCTGATTCGCATCTCCGCACCCTTCGGAACGACGATCCGCGCGGAGGGCGGTGTCGGCGTCGTGCAGCTCCGTTAGGCCGACCGCCTCGCGGTGGTAGAGCCGGCCGGCGGCTACTCGGTCCCGGTCACTGCCCTCTCGAGCTCTGCCACGACTCCCCGCAACTCTCCGAGCAGCGCCCGCGCCTCGCCCCCGAAGCCCCGTCGGTCAAACGCCTCGACCAGCGATCGGTAGTACCACAGCGTATCCTCTTGGCCGGCGCTGAAGCGCTCGAACACGGTGGGCCCGATGCGCTGGAAGTCGCGCAGGATGGCGGTGGAATTGTGCAGCTTGTCGGCCATCGATACGAGCAGGCTGTCGGCGTGCGCCTCGGCGATGTGGGCGACGTAGGCGAGCTTGCGCGTCTTCCACGGCGGCTTGGGTTGCACCTCGGCATCGGTACAGTCATCGACCATGGCGGTGACGCGATCGCCGAAGCGCTGGCGGATCTGCTGCCGCATCGAGTCGCCGCCCTGGTCCTCGATGGCGTCGTGCAGCAGCGCCGCGATGGCTTGGTCCTCGTCGCCGCCGTGCTCCAGCACGATCGCGGTTACGCCGAGCAGATGGGCGACGTAGGGGATGTCGGAGCCTTTGCGAGCCTGGCCTGCATGCGCGCTGGTAGCGAACTCGAGGGCTTGCAGGAAGCGGTCGGAGAGGGGGCGAGGGTCCATCGCCCTATCGTAACCTCCGGCGGCCGTCCTCGCCCTTCCTTGACCTCGACCGCGATACCCTGCGCAGGTGTATCGCCATTTGAGGGGCGCAGCACTACTCCCCGAGCCCAAACAGACCCTTCATCTGAAGCGCCGCCCGCCGCCCGCCGGATAGACTCGATGGCATGATCGATACGCGACATCTGAGCGACTGGGGCTGGACCGAAGATCGGGACGACGAGTTCCGGGAACAGGCCTCCGCCGACCAGGCGCCTGCACGGGTGTTTGCGCAGCATCGGGGTGAGTACCGGCTCATCGTTCCCTGGGGAGAGGCGACCGGTGTGGCGCCGGGCCGCATGCTCTACGAGGCTTCGGGTCAGCGGGAATTGCCCGCGGTCGGCGACTGGGTCGTGATCGAGCCGGCGCTCGACGGGCCGGCCACGGTGGTGGGGATCCTGCCGCGCCGCACCTGTTTCGTGCGGCGGCGGGCGGGCCACGAGAGCGGCGAGCAGGTAATCGCGGCCAACGTCGACGTCGCGTTCATCGTGACCTCGCTGAACGAAGAGCTGAGTCCGCGTCGCATCGAGCGTTATCTGGTTGCGGTCAGAGAGAGCGGTGCGACCCCCGTCGTGGTGCTCACCAAGTCCGATCTTTGCAGCGACGTCGATGCGGCGGTCGAGGGCATCCGCGAGAGCACCTCCGGGGCGCCGATAGAGGTGGTCAGCAGCGTGTCGGGCGAAGGGCTCGAGGCGTTGCGCGAACGGCTCGAGCCGGGGCGGACGGTGGTCTTGGTCGGCTCATCCGGGGTCGGCAAGTCGACGCTGATCAACGCCTTTGCGGGATTCGACCTGCTGGCGACACAGGACATACGATCGGCTGACGGCAAGGGACGCCACACCACCACCCATCGGGAGATCTTTCGGCTGCCCGATGGCCTGCTGTTGCTCGATACGCCCGGGGTGCGCGAGTTCGGCTTGCTGGAGGCCGAAGAGGGTATTCAAGAGACCTTCGAAGACGTCGGGGCGGTGGCCGGCAGTTGCCGTTTCCGCGACTGCACCCACACCGGAGAGCCCGGGTGCGCGGTGCGCGAGGCGATCGAGGCCGGGACGCTGTCCGCTGAGCGCTGGGCGAGCTACGAAAGACTCCAGAAGGAAACCCGATACGAAGTGCGCCGGCGTGATGCCGGAGCTGCCCATGCCGAGAGGAAGAAGTGGAAGCAGATCCACAAGGATTTCCGCAAGCGGCCGAAGAAAGGGTCGGCCGGCTGATCTAGCAGGGTGCTGAAGAGCTCCCGGGCTAGACCGGCAGCTCGTTGCCGATCTTCTCCGCCGATCGCAACGACATCGCCGAGTAGGTCAGCGTCCCGTTGGCGCAGCCGCCCGTCACCGCGGTAGGCGCACCGACGACGAACAGGTTCTCGTGGTCGTGGGTGCGGCCCCAGGCGTCGACAACACTGGTGGTGGGATCGTTTCCGGCGCGACAGCCGCCTCCCGGGTGGTCGTGGATGTTCGAATCGTTCATCGACAGGATCGAGCCGCCGCCGGCGGTAATGATGTGGGTGAGCGTGTCGCGGATGGTCTCGATCGTGTGCTCGCGCAGCTCGATCGACGCCTCGGCGTCGCGAAAGGTGATGCGGGGCATGGGATCGCCCCAGTCGTTGGTGAGGTTCGGATTCAGGACCAGCTCGCTGTTGCGGGCCGGAAGCACGTCGTAATAGGCGCGTAAGCGTGCGGCGCCGGTTCGGGCGCGGCGGCGCCAATCGTCCATGACGGCGTCGCCCCACAGCGTGTCGCCGTTGTCGTCGCGCAAGCGCGGTACGCGGCCGGTGGTCGCTTCCCAGACGCGGAGGTCGTGGCGCACATAGCGGTCGAGCGGGCCCGGCCGCTGGAAGCGTTTCGACAGCAGGCTGTGCTGCTGATACATGCCCGGGTAGAGCTTCTCGGGCACCTCGGCGAAGGCGGACACCGACGAGTGGCCGGTCATGTATTTGCCGACCAGGCCGGAGCGGTTGGCGAGGCCGTCGGGAAAGCGGCTGTTCGCCGACAGCAGCAGTAGGTGGGGGCTCCAGGCGAAGCCGGAGGCGAGGACGAACATCGAGGCGCGCAACTCGAGTGTCTCATCGGGGGTGTCGCGGTTGACCGCCACCGCGTGATCGATGCGATCGGAGCCCTCCTGGAGAACCAGCCGGCGCACGAGCGTGCGCTCCAACAGCTCGATGCGACCGGCCTCGAGCAGCGCTTGAAAGCTGAAGTCCGGCGAGTACTTGGCTCCCGTCGGGCAGATGCTGCACGTATCGCAGCGGGTGCAGACGTTTCTTCCCTTGTAGGGAACCGAGGTCTTGGCGACGGGGTTGGCCCAGAACGGGATCCCCGACCTCTCGGCCCACTCCTTGAGCCGGTCGAGCGTGTAGGAAAGCGGGATCGCCGGCATGGGGTAGGGCCGCGACCGGAGGTCGAGGTCGTCGGGACCCTGCTCGCCGGCGACGCCGATGCGCTCCTCGGCTTCCTGGTAGAAGGGCTCGATGTCGTCGTAATCGAAGGGCCAGTCGTCGCCGATCCCGTACATCGAGGCGACCCGAAAATCTTCCGGCGTAAAGCGCGGCGTCGTGCCGCCCCAGTGCAGCGCCTGGCCGCCGACCGCCATCGAGCGCGACTGCAGGCCGTGACCGGTTTGCCCCGGGACGTGATCGTCCGGCCAGGGATTCTCTCCGTATTCCATTTGCCGCCGGCGATGGGCGAAGCGCTCGTCGAGGTTGAAGATCTTGCTGCCGGCCTCGACCACGACGATGCCGGCCGAGGTGGTCTCGGCGAGCTTCTCGGCGACCATCGCGGCGGAGATGCCGCCGCCGATGATGATGACGTCGCTCTCCACGGTTCTCTGGAAGCGGGACGAGCGGGCCATGATCAGGCGTCCTCGCCGGGGTGAGCGGTCGGTGGCTGCATGGCGGGCTCGGCTGGCCTCCGCGGGGTGGATCCACTTGGCAACGGCTGCGGCTCGCGACCGAGCGTTGCCAGCCCACGGCACTTGAAGCGGCCGATTGACGCCCGGTAGCAGAGGTCGGTGGCCTCGGAGCCGGCGTAGAAGTAGGCCATCAGCCCCACCGCCACGTGGCGAGCCTGGCCGGGGCTCGGCAGGCGCCCGAGCTCATCGCGCCCGAGCTGCCCTTGAATCAGGGTGCGCCGGTCTTCGATCGAAAGCTCGGCGAAGGTCGACTGGTGGCGCTTGGCCGCCTCGAGCTCCAGAGCTTCGACCTGCGCCGCCCAGCGGGGCCCGGGATGGGGCGGGCCGTAGCGGATGTTGGCGAGGCCGCGGTTGAGGTAGCCATGCGGCATCTCGGCCACCGGTTCGAAGCCGTCGATCCACGCCTCGAAGTCGGTCACCACCTGGTCGATGCCGTCGGGCCCGAGGTCGCTCGCCGGCAGCACCGCGCCGGCAACCGCGCGCAGGGTCTCGGTGGGTGGGGTCTCTCCCGTAGGCGTCGGGGCCTGGCTCGCCGCAGCCTCGGTGCCGGTGATCCCCAGCGCAGCGGCCGCGGCGGCCGACTTCTTGATGAAATCTCGACGATCTGTGTCGGTCATGGCGCCCATCAGAACCCGAGCGGAGAAGGCCTGTCAAGAATGAGCGACCCGAGCCTTGTTGTTTCGCGTTGAGGGTTTCGCGTCGTCCCTCTCTAGTTTTCGAGCGCAAGGCCCGCACGCCGCGCGGCTCAGAGTTTGCCACAGCCTGATAGGGTTGCGCTCATCGACCGGGAGGACGCCATCATGAGACGAGATCGAAGAAGAGAACCCCGCAACCTCGCGTTGATTGCCGGCGCGATCGCGTTCGCTGCCGCATGCGCCGCACCGCCGGCGCAACAATCGGCGGGCACCGCCGCGGTCGGCGATCTGGCCGCCGCCGTGCGCGAGCTCATCACGCCAGCGGGGCTGGAGGTGCACGCGGCCGCCATCGTCGAGCACGAGCGGCCGTCGGGAAGTCCGGGCGAGCTCGCCGCCATCGACTACCTTGTCGAGACGCTCACGAGCGCCGGCGTAGCGGTCGAGGTTCACGACTACCAGGCCTATGCCAGCACGCCGATCTCGGCGTCGATCGAAGTGCCGGGAACCGACTTCGCGCCCCAGGCCATTACCTATTCGTTCTCGGCCTCGGCCGCCGGCCTCGAAGCGCCGCTCGTCGACGTCGGATCGTTGCGCGATCTGCCGGCGCTCCAGGTGGGAACAGGTGAGCGCCTGGTGCTCGCCGGCGAGATCGACGATCCCGGCTCCGCGGCCGATGGATTTCCCGATGTGAGCGGGGCGATGGCGCTGGTCACCGGCAACCCGGGGTCGGCCTCGGTCGACCGGCTGGAGATGCTCGGTGCGGTCGGCGTCGTATACGTGAATCAGCAAGAACGGCTCAACGACCTGATCGTGACCACGACCTGGGGCACCCCGTCGTTGCGCAACTACCAGCGGCTACCGAAGTTGCCGGCGGTGCACATCAAGGCGAGCGATGGTGAAACGCTGCGCGCGATGCTGGCGCAGGGGCCGGTTCGGGTTCGCGTGAGCACCGAAGTCGACACTGGCTGGCGGCCGCATCGGTTGGTGGTGGCGACCATCTCCGCCCCGGATCCCGATGCTCCCTTCGTGCTCTTCGGTGGGCACATCGACGGCTGGTACCACGGCGGCACCGACGAGGGTGCCTCGAACGCGGCCATGGTCGAGCTCGCCAAGGCTTTTCACGCCCATCGCGACCGCCTGCGCCGGGGTCTCGTCGTCGCCTGGTGGCCGGGGCACAGCAACGCGCGCTACGGCGGCTCCACCTGGTTTGCCGATCATTACTTCGACGAGCTCAGAACGCGCGGCGTCGCCTACGTGAACGTCGACGGGATCGGTCAGATTGACGCGCAGCGCTTCGGGGCTTCGGCCAGCGCGGCGCTTGCCGGCCTCGCGGCCGAGGTCGTCGCCAACCGAACCGGTGCGGAGATCGACCCGCGGCGCCCCGGGCGCAACTCCGACCAGTCGTTCAACGGCGCCGGCGTCCCTCTCCTGCAGATCAGTCACAGCCGCCTGCCCGAGGACGGCAGCTACTGGTGGTGGCACACTCCCGACGACACCTTCGACAAGATTGACTTCGACGTCCTCAAGATCGACACGGACCTCTACGCCGACGCGCTCGCCGCCCTGCTCGCCGCGCCGATCCTACCGGTCGACCTGGTGAATGAGGTGACCGTCCTCGGCGAATCGATCGCGCGCTTGCAATCTGAGGCGGCCGAGCGTTTCGATCTGACCGAGGCGAGCCGCCGGCAGGCGACGCTTCTCGACCTTGTCGAGAGCGTTCACCAAAATATCGCGCAAGGCGCCATCGTCGAAGCAGACCTCGAGCTCGTCCGCATCATCCGACCGTTGCACCGGGTTCTGTACTCACCGTCGAGCCCGTTTCATCCCGACTCCGGCCTCGTAGGAGGCTCGCTCCCCGGGCTGGCGCCCATCCGGACGCTGGCGTCCGCGGATCCGGGCAGCGACGTCTACCGGTTTGCCGAGGTCACGCTGATTCGCGAGCGCAATCGCCTGCTCGAGGCCCTCGACGAAGCCATCGACTACGCCAAATGGCTGCTGATGAGCGTCGCTCGCTAGCCGCCGGGAGTCGTCAGCTAGCCGCAGAGTTGACGGCCCCGCCTAGCCGCCGAGCAGGCGGCGCTGCGTGATCACCCAGGCGGCGATCGCCTGGACCTGCCGGAGGGTCAGCTCGCCGGCGAACGGCGGCATGCCGCGATCGGCGCGCTCGCCGATCAGCACAATTTCCCGGTAGCGCTGGAAAACCTCGGGGTCGGAGTAGCGCAGATCGGGGAGCGTGGTGCCACCGCCATGGCACTGTGCACACAAGGCGGTGAAGAGCTCGCCGCCTTGGGCGATGGTGTCGGCGTCGGCAGTTTGTTCGACTGGCTCGGGAGCTTCCCGAGCCGGCAGCCGGCCTGCGGCGACCTCCGCGGCGTCGCCGTTCAACGCGAAGGCGAAGATCTTGCCCTCGTTGCGCGATCGGACGGCGAACGCACCGCCCCAGCCCGCCATCACCGCGATGTATTGGGTTCCGTCGACCTCGTAGGAAACCGGCCCGCCGAGGATGCCG
>Ga0114950_10002990_pt1 | contig 13045 bp, 11 predicted proteins | sample N075metaG_FD_83503 | JGI IMG/M metagenome (GOLD analysis project Ga0114950, IMG submission 83503) | Deep subsurface microbial communities from Kermadec Trench to uncover new lineages of life (NeLLi) - N075 metaG | ecosystem: Environmental > Aquatic > Marine > Ocean trench > Sediment | place...
CACCTCTAAAAAGATCATACCGATTTGACAACGGACACGATAAAAAATATTGCATTGCAAAACCATAAACTGGTGCCCCAGATTTTTGGCATTCAGGATCTGAACCTGAAACTGATTGAAAAAAAGTTCGACGTCCGCATCACCACCCGCGAAAACAATATCGCTGTAAAAGGTTCCTCGGATTCAGTGGAAAAGGTCAGCCGCCTGCTTTTGCAATTGGAAGATCTGTTTGAATCCGGTCATCCCATGCACAACGGAGACATCAAGTTCGCCGTCCGGCTGGTCGCGGAAGATAAAGACGTCGACCTCAAATCCATCTTTACAGAGCGGGTTTCAGTAGGTCCCAACAAAGGCTATATCACCCCGAAAGGTCCTACGCAAAGAGAGTTGATACTGGCCATCAATCAGTCGGATGTCACTTTGGCCATTGGCCCGGCTGGCACGGGAAAAACCTACCTGGCAGTTGCCATGGGGGTGCAGGGACTTCTAAAACGAAACTTCAAAAAAATAATTCTCGTCCGACCCGCAGTGGAAGCCGGGGAAAAGCTGGGCTTTCTGCCTGGAGATATCACTGAAAAAATCAATCCCTATCTGATGCCTCTGTTCGATGCCCTCAACGATATGATCGACTCTAAACAGGTTTGGCAAATGATTCAGGATGGATATATCGAAATAGCCCCTTTGGCCTACATGCGGGGACGTACACTGAGCGATTCCTTTATCATCCTCGACGAAGCTCAGAACTCGACCAAGGAACAAATGAAAATGTTTTTGACCCGCTTGGGCTTCCGATCGAAAGTGGTAATCACCGGCGATGTCACTCAGGTGGATCTACAAAGATCCAGCGATTCGGGTCTCATCCATGTGCAAAAGCTATTAAAAGAAATCGATGAAATTCGATTCGTGTATTTTTCCGACAAGGATGTGGTCCGGCATGACTTGGTCAAAAAGATCATCCGCGCCTATGACAAAGCTGATAACTACAAACCTGCGGGCAACTGATCCTACCCTCTACGCTATAGATTAAAACGATGACCGTCCTCATATCGAACGAACAGGAAATCATCCCCGTCAATATCGAATTCATTGAGGATCAAGCCGATCAAATTCTTGCCGACCTCGATTCCAACGACAAAGAACTCAGCATCCTGGTGGTCGATGACAGCAGAATCAGGGAACTCAACCTGCAGTACCGGGAGAAAGATTCCGCCACGGATGTTTTGTCGTTTCCACAACTCGAGGAAGACGAAGAACCAGGATTCTCCGGCCATTTGTTGGGGGATGTGGTCCTTTCCATAGAAACCGCCAAAATCCAGGCTAAAGAACACAATCTTTCCCTGGAAGAGGAGTTGATCCTGCTGTTGATTCATGGCATTCTGCACCTACTTGGTTATGACCATGAGCGGTCGGCCTCGGAGGCTGAGGCGATGCAAAATAAATCGCGACAGTTATTTGATAAACTGTATCCCGGACGGACGCCCTCCGATACCTGCGGCTATTGAAAGAACGATATCCGAACCAGTAGCCTGGGTGGGCAATATGCACGAGAGAAATTGTTTACTGGCGCAGAATACTCAAACAATCTATGAGTGTTTATTTTGAATTGTAAAAGGCCTGAATTTAACCGGCCTCCGGTTTCCTGTCTCCGGTCTCCCGTGTTTACATTCTGGTCTCGCATTACTTAAGAAGGTGGCGCGTATGAAACAAATCTGGGCTCCCTGGAGAATGGAATATATCCATGAAAATTTAGATAAAGACAAGGTCTGTATTTTCTGTTCCCTGCCGGAAGAAAATCAGGATGAAAAAAATTTCATCCTGCATAGGGGGTCCCACTGTTTTATTATCATGAACATTTTTCCTTACAACACCGGCCATATCATGGTGTCGCCCTATCGCCACGTTTCCTGCATCACCTTGTTCACAGAAGATGAAATGACAGATATGAACAGGCTCATACAAAAAAGTGTGCAGATCATGCGCGAAGTAATTTCCCCTGAAGGCTTCAATGTCGGAATCAACATCGGCAAGGCAGGAGGCGCCGGAATCGATGAACACATTCATCAGCACATTGTTCCACGATGGAATGGCGATACAAATTATATGCCCGTTTTAGCAGATACAAAAATCCACCCCGAACATCTCCGGGCGACATACAAAAAAATGTTACCGCATTTTCAATCCATCGCATCATGAACGCCCCTGACTCCACAAAGCAAAGCATACCGAATTGCAGGGAAGAACTGGACACTCCCATGATGCGCCAATATCGGGCAATCAAAAAGGACCATGCAGATGCCATTCTATTTTTTCGCATGGGGGACTTCTACGAGATGTTCAACGAAGATGCGAAAATTGCGTCGGCCATTTTGGAGATAGCCCTCACCTCTCGAAGTAAAAACAAAGCCAACGCGATCCCCATGTGCGGCATCCCGCATCATTCTTCCAGCCTGTACATTTCCAAACTGATACAAGCCGGAAAGAAAGTCGCCCTTTGCGAACAGATGGAAGACCCGAAATCAGCAAAGGGTTTGGTCAAACGCGAAGTGGTCCGGGTGATCACCCCCGGCACTCTGTTGGATGACAATCTGCTGGATCCCAAAAGCCATCATTTCATCGTATCGCTATATTTCGGTCACGAAGGAATTGGTCTGGCGGCTCTTGATATCTCCACCGGGCATTTTAAAACCACTCAGATTCTTGGAAAAAACCGCGAATCTCTGTTGGCAGACGAGTTGGAAAAAATCGATCCCAGAGAAATTCTCATCCCCGAATCCACACTCAGCGCCAATGGGCATCGGAAACAATGGCTCAGCCAGGGAGACCGATACCTGCACTCGCAAGAGGACTGGATTTTTTCCCATGGAGAGGCCTACCGAATGCTCCTGGACCATTTCAAAACCCGCTCTTTGGATGGTTTTGGATGTGAAGACATGCCCACCTCCGTTTCTGCGGCAGGTGCGCTCATCAAATATTTGCAGGAGACCCAACAATCTGCGTTGAACCATGTGAACCATTTATCCACCTATCATGTTCACAAATACATGTTGCTCGATCAAACAACCATCAAGAGCCTGGAACTGGTGGTGTCCAGTGAAAATGTGCGAAAAAATTCGCTATTGGATTTGCTCGATGTTACCTGCACTGCTATGGGTGCCCGCAGAATGAGGGACTGGGTCCTCAAGCCACTTATTAAAAAAGGTGAAATTGAGGCAAGGCTCTCGCTGGTTGATTGCTTTAAAGAAAATCCCATTCTTCGCGGCTCCGTGCGTGAAGCTCTCGACCACATGTTCGATATAGAGAGACTATTGGGGCGCATCTCCCTGGGTTCCTGCAACGCCCGCGATCTTATTAGCCTGAAAACCTCGGCCCAAGCGCTTCCGGAAATTCTGTCTTTGCTCAAACAATATGACAAATCAATACTGCAACGCTATCTCGATGACTGGGATAATCTCGAAGACATTTATGAATGGATCGATAAGGAAATCGTTGACGATCCGCCCTTCAACCTGAAGGATGGCAACCTGATAAAAGCCGGTTGCGATGCGGAACTGGATCGTTTGAAAAACATCAGCAGGCAAGGCAAGTCCTATATCGCGGCGCTGGAAACTAGAGAGAAAGAGCGAACTGGAATTTCTGTTTTGAAAGTTGGATTCAATAAAATTTACGGATATTACATTGAAGTCACCAAAAAGCACATTCACCAAGTGCCAGAGGAATACATCCGCAAACAATCTCTGGTCAACGCCGAGCGGTACATATCTCCAGAATTAAAAGAATATGAAACGGAAATAACCGGTGCGGATGAAAAAATTGCAGATTTGGAAAATGAACTTTTCCAGCAAGTGCGACAACGCATCGCCGCCGAAGGAAAACGCATTCAACGAGTGGCACAAACACTGAGCGAAATTGATTCCCTGTTTGCCTTCGCTGAAGTTGCGCATCGCAATAATTACTGTCTGCCAGAGATCCAGGAAGATACCACCCTGATTCTGGAAAACGGCCGCCACCCACTGGTGGAACAAATCGATCCGGCCAATCAATTCATCCCGAATGATGCCAAGCTGGATTCCACAGAAAACCAGATCATGATCATTACCGGTCCCAATATGGCCGGCAAATCGACTTATTTGCGGCAGGTCGCGCTGATTTGCCTGATGGCACAAATCGGCAGTTTTGTTCCGGCGAGCCGCGCCCAGGTGGGGGTGATCGATCGCATTTTTTCCAGGGTAGGAGCCCAGGACCATTTGCTGAAGGGACAATCCACCTTCATGGTGGAAATGAACGAAACCGCCAATATCCTGAATAATTCTACTTCCCGGAGCCTGCTCATCCTTGATGAAATCGGCCGTGGAACCAGCACTTTTGATGGCATCAGCATTGCCTGGTCAATTGTGGAATATCTCAACAGCCACTGGACTGATGGCGGACCCAAAACCTTGTTTGCCACACATTATCATGAATTGACAGAGCTGGAATTGATTTTAACCGGAGTGAAAAATTTCAATATCCAGGTACGGGAATGGAATGAGGACATCGTTTTCCTGCGAAAAATCGCTCCTGGGACCGCCGACAAAAGCTATGGAATTCAGGTAGCTCGGTTGGCCGGATTACCCGATAAAGTGCTCCAGAGAGCTCGTGAGGTCCTGTTCAACCTGGAATCAGGTGAGTTAGATGAGGTTGGGAGGCCTAAATTATCACATTCAGATAAACAGCCCCCAACCTCTTCACCACAGCAATTGCAGATGTTTCATGAACCGGAAAATCCTGTCCTGCGGAAGCTCCAAGAGTTGGACCCAGAGGACTTGACACCCAGACAAGCTTCGGAGGCCCTATTCGAACTGAAGGAATTAATCAAAAAAGAAAAATCTGGGCCGAATAGGTGAATGTAAGTCTTATATAACAAGGGCTTTACAACTATTTTTAAATAATGTATGTTAATAAGTAAGAATTACCTCTTCTCGACAGGGATGGAGCCCACCTGAGTTATTGGCAGGAAGCCTCAAAGAGAGATTAAGTACCGATTTAGCTAACCTTTGTAAATTTTTTATCACCAAATTTCCCGACTTAAAGTTTTAATTTAATAATTGCCGTTTCAGTTATGTTAGCCAGAAAATTTTAGTTTTACAGAGCATTACTTTGTGGAACACCAAAGCCAAACTGGAGGAGTCGCGCTTTGCAAGCTGAGTATCAATTAAAAACTTACCGCAGGATATCTCTTTATCTTGTAATCTTCTTGATAACCTTGTTCGCCGTTCAGCCGGTTTTTGCCGGGACTGCTGAAATCTCCCAGATACAAGTGTCGACCCAAGGGAAATATGTTACCGTCAACGCTAAACTGATCGAAGGCTTCAACGAAAAAATCCTAGAAGCTATTCAGAACGGTTTGCCCATGACCTTTAAATTTGAAATCGAACTGCTTCGGGATGATTTGATTATAGATAATGTCATCCGCTCCAGAAAGTTGAGCCACACGGTGCAGTACGACTTGCTTAAGAAGGAATACCGCTTTACGCAAAAGGGTAAAAACGTTAACAGAAAAATTATCACCCGGAAAAAAACGCAATACAAACAATTGATGTCGACCTTAAAAGACATTCCCATTGTTCCTGTATATCGACTGAATCCAGAAGAAAAATATTATGTACGGGTAAAAGCAGAACTGGATAGTAGAGAATCAAGCTCCTCTGCAATCAAGTCTCTATTGTTCTTTGTTCCATTTAATGATTTTAAAACTTCATGGGCGGAATCACCTTCTATTACATTCGATCCAGATATGATAAAACCGGATGAGGTCGCCACACAATCCAAGGATGGTGAGGATGAAGAGGATCTGAATCATGTCATTCGATCATTCAACAAGTAACACCCCCACCTCCCCCCTCTCAAAAGACAACCATAAACGCCGGAAGTTGACCCAAACGATCCTCTGGATCATCGTTTCCCTGATCGGCCTTACATTTGCCGAAAACCTGATTCTCAAGCAACAAACCTCCGCACCAATTGCCAATAATATTGTTGTCCTGGTGCTCTTCAATATTATTCTCATTTTGCTTATTCTTTTGATCGTCCTGATCACCAGAAATCTTATTCAGATCTACAACGAAAGAAAAAGCAAAATTCTTGGATCAAAATTCCAAACAAAACTAATCGGCGCTTTTTTGATCCTGGCACTGGTCCCCTCCATTCTCCTGTTCACCGTTGCCAGCAAACTTTTCACATTCAGCATCGGTAGCTGGTTCAACATTAAAATAGAACAAACCCTCCAGGGAGCGATGAATGTTGCGCGGGATTATTATTCCCATATTGAAAAGCTGGCCCAACACAGAGTCGGCGAAATCGAACGCGTCATCACCCGCGATCAGCTTTACCTTAAGGCCAATCATCTGGAACTGCAGTTGCTAGTCGAACAAAAAGTAAAAGAGTATCAGTTGGCCGGCTTGGTTATTTTAGATAATAAGGGCGATGTGGTGATTTCCCAGCACGCCAAGAAGCAGGGAACTCTTGGGATCGATTATAAAACTATGATCCAAAAAAGTATCGATGGCGAAAGTTTTTCCGAAATTCACGAATCGAGCAGAGGTTTATTTCTACTTATGGTGGAACCCTTGACCCAACAAGTCGATGGTAAAGTTTCCATTTGGGGGTACATCCTAAGTCTAAACAGCATCCCCGAATCCACCTTCGAGAAAATCGAAGCCATAAAAACCATCTATGAGGATTACCAGCAACAAAGTTTTCTAAAGCTACCTGTCAGTGGCAGTTATTACGTCACCTTTTTGCTGATCACAATGTTGATACTGTTTTCCGCTATTTGGTTGGGGTTTTATATGGCGCGAGGAATCACCGTTCCGATCCAGCAGCTGGCCGAAGGCACTCGGAGAATCGCTGAGGGAGATTTAAATTTTAAAATCAAGGTCAATGCAGGAGATGAAATAGGTGACCTCGTATCCTCTTTCAATCAGATGACCGACGAATTGAACGAAGGTCGCCTTAAAATTCAACACGCTCACGAGGACTTAAAGCTCACCAATATCGAGCTGGAACGCAGGCGATCCTATATCGAAAGTATTCTGGACAACATCGGCGCTGGAGTAATTTCCTTAAACAAAAAAAGCCGGGTCACCACTTTCAATAAAGCGGCAGAAAAAATCCTCGATCTCACATCGGATGACGTGTTCGGCAGTAACTACAGAGATGCCTTTGATATTTCCTTTCAAATGCCTATCCGAAAAATAATTCAGGATATTAAAAGTCATCAGAACGAATTCAATGAGGAACAGATCGAATTGCGGGTTGGGGAAAATAACTTGACTCTGTTGGTGAGCATTCAGGTCCTTCGTGATGCCAGAAAAAGATACATTGGCCTGGTCATCGTATTTGAAGACTTGACACAAATGATCAAGACACAAAAAATTGCCGCTTGGCAAGAAGTCGCCCAAGGCATCGCGCATGAAATTAAAAATCCCCTCACCCCAATTCAACTGAATGCCCAGCGCCTAAAGAAAAAATTTAAGGAAAACAAAGCGGACTTTGCCAAGGTGTTCGATGAAAGCATCTCAATTATTTCGCAAGAAGTCGAAGGCATGAAAGAACTGTTAAACGAATTTGTCCGATTTTCCCGTATGCCTGCACCTAACCCACGACTTGCGAATTTGCACAAAATCATAAATGATGTTTCCATTCTCTACGGCGATCAAGAAAAAGATATTCGCATCACCAAAACTCTGAGTTCCACTGTGGAGGAATTGAATCTCGACAGCGAACAGATGCGCCGCGCCTTCATCAACCTGTTCAAAAATTCCATCGATGCGATTGAAGAGAAAGGTGAAATTCACATCACCACGAGATTCGATGAAGAGCGAAAAATAGTCAGTATCGAGTTTTCGGATAACGGCGTAGGCATTGATCCAAAAAATTTGAACAAACTATTTCTGCCGCATTTCACCACCAAAAAACGTGGATCCGGCCTGGGTCTTGCCATTGTCAACCGAATCATAGTGGATCATAATGGCACCATTCAGATTCAGGAGAACCATCCCAGAGGCACAAAAATCATCATCGAACTGCCTCGCCCATCGGCCTTTGGGAGATTTCGTCCAGACAACCGGCGCACCGCCGGAGGAGATACGGCATAACCGGATGATGCCATCTAACCCATTGCGCTTGGTCCATTAGCTAGTCCCGGCTTACTGCAAAAATAATTCCCCTTTTCTTTTCATAACCCGCCAATTTGGTTTAAAATACCAGAATCAGCAAACCACTAGAGGATTGAGGTCTCAGCTTGTGTCCTCTACTACTCATCGCGAGCCCAGTTAAATGAAAAAGAAGTTATCCATAGAACTCAGCCAAGATGTTTATGATCGTCTGCTATCCCGTTTTCAGGGATCTGAGGAGGCTTTGATTTCCTTTGCAACCGAATTTCTCGAAACTCAGGCCAAAAAAGAATCGGATGATCTGAAAGGATTAGAAGATTACCTGAAATCAGGCGATGCCGGAAGTCGACAATATGGCATCAAGGGGCAAGGTTGGTGAAACAGGATTTGCAACAGAAAGACTGACTATGACTCGAAAACACGATTATCTGATTGGCAGGGACTGGCAAAAAAGCTCCCGCACCATGCCGGTCACGAACCCATACACTCAGGAAGTCATTGCAGAAGTCTGCATGGCTGACACAGCTGCCATTTTGCAGGCTTTGGAATCGGCGGAACGTGCCTTCAAGACCACACGAAATCAACCCGCTTATATCCGGAGCAAAATTTGCGAACAGGTGTCGCAAGGAATTCAATCGCGTTCTGATGAATTCGCTAAAACCATCGCCATGGAATCGGGAAAACCCTTGGTTTTTGCCCGAGCCGAAGTCAATCGTTCCGTTTCAACTTTTAAGATCGCGGCAGAAGAGGCCTTGCGCCCACATGGTGAGGTACTGACTCTGGACATCACTGAATCGGCACGAGGAAAATCTGGAATCACCACCCGTTTCCCCATTGGGCCCATCGCGGGAATCAGTCCGTTTAATTTTCCATTAAACCTGGTGGCGCACAAAGTCGCACCCGCACTCGCTACCGGCAATCCTATTGTCTTGAAACCAAGCTCCACGACCCCGTTGACGGCGCTATTGCTCGCCGAAGTTATTTTGCAAAGCGACGCTGTCGGAGGAAGCATCAGCATTCTTCCTTGCAGAGGCAAAGACGCAGGCCCAATGGTGGAAGACGATCGATTCAAAATGATCACCTTCACTGGCAGTCCAGAAGTGGGTTGGGGAATAAAAAGCCGCGCCGGGAAAAAAAGGGTCACTCTTGAATTGGGTGGAAACGCCGCGGTTATCATCGAGCCGGACGCTGATCTGGATTTCGCCGCCGGCAAAGTCGCATTCGGATCATTTGCCTATTCAGGCCAGGTATGTATTTCCGTGCAAAGGGCTTATGTCCATGAATCAGTTTTTGATCTCTTCTTGGAAAAATTACTACCCGCTGTTAACAATCTAAAGTCCGGCGATCCTCTAGACGAATCCGTCAATTTTGGTCCGATGATCGATATAGCAAACGCCGAACGCATCGAATCCTGGGTGGCCCAAGCCAAAGATGACGGGGCAAAGATCCTGGCCGGTGGCCCCAGAGAGGAATCCTATTATCCCCCAACGATTTTGACTGGAGTCGATCCCAAGTCCAAGGTCTCCTGCAACGAGGCGTTTGGCCCCATCCTGGTATTGGAACCCTATTCGGATTTCGACCACTGTATCGAACAGGTCAACGATTCAGATTTTGGCCTGCAGGCGGGACTGTTTACCCATCATATGGATAATTCTCTTAAGGCTTTTAACCGACTTGAGGTGGGCGGCCTGATTCTAAATGATGTGCCGACATTTCGCGTCGACAACATGCCATACGGCGGGGTAAAGAATTCCGGCTTTGGTCGCGAGGGAATACGCTATAGCATCGAGGAAATGACCGAAATAAAACTTCTGGTATTCAATAATCAAAAAGAAATGTGAGGAGGCATCCAAATAGCACTATGAGCGAAGACCGATTTCTAGACAATGGCAACGGAACCATCACTGATAATTCACTAAATATTATGTGGTGCAAAACAGACTCTTTCCAAGACACAAAAAAATGGCTCAATTGGTTTAAGGGGCAGGATTATGTGGAAATTTCTAACCTGGAACGTTTTGGCGGCTATGAAGACTGGCGCTTCCCGAACGAGGAAGAGGCATGGAGTTTGTTCGATCTAAAAAATAACAATACCGACAAATACGGTGATGAAATTTATCTACCACCAATTTTTGCTCCGGGAAGCGTTGGCACCACTTGGACCACTGACGAAAAAGATTCTTCCGCGTTGGTGATTCAGTACGAGGACGGCCAAAAGGTTTGGCCCTCCAAATACGCTAATCTAAATATGGCCTACCGTATGGTGCGGTCGATCACCTGAGTTTAATTGAACTGCTTATATGCTTTTCGAAATGGGTAAATCACCCGTATTGTAGGGCTCTTAGGACCGATGTAATTAAAGTCGGAGTGTATGGCAATGGGCACCCTGGTAGGTTTTGAGTTAATACTTTTGAATGATTTGGGATGAAAACGTTGAATTCCCAACTCCAGTGTCAAAGGCTTGCCCATGGGCAATGGTCTGGCTGATTTTTTTGCCTTTCCGAGATCTAGTTTAACGGATCCATTGCCGCGTTTATCGAGAGTGAAAATTCCCTCCTGCAAGGGTTCATCTTTACCCTCTTCATATATTCGCCAGAGATATCGGCTATGAAACCCCCTGGAATAGGCCACCTGTTGTACAGGGTCTAGAAAATGTAGCATCAATGCGCTGGCATTTTTAAATATAATGATATTCGCTGGAGCCCATGTCGCCATATTTTTTTCGAAATTATCCCGCCCCACTTGCGCGCATCTTGAGTTTTTCAACATTTCCTCAACGGGCACCCTTTTCTTACGAATGAGATTCTTACGAAATTCCAGGGCGGCCGGATCATTAAGATAACAACTCGCCGTTCCCAGCTGTAAATCCGCTTCACTGTCAGGAGCTGATGAGAAAGTTTTTTTCATCTCCCGAATCAGGGCCATTTCAATTTCCGGAAAATAATCCCGACTCAATTCCATCATGAGTGGAGTAATCTTGTGCCATTCCTTTTTGGCAAAGGCCTCCCTGTAATCGGCGATCACTTTGTCCTTAAAGGACGATGACGAATTAGGGAAATATTCTTTGCCACCAAAAACCCGCGTTTTAAGAAATTGATATCGTTTGGGATGACTGTACTGAAAATACGGATAGTCAATATAGGCGGCGGCCGAGTTAGCAAAATCCTCGTGAATATTTTGCCGGGAATAAGTGGCAAGATGCCTTGTTGAAATTGGCGCATAATGGTCCTTGGAAGAATTGTCCAATAACCGAAACATAAAATCGTTGCCCGGTTTGGTGTCGCGTGCAGGCAGATGAACCATTTGAAATTCGGTGATGTCGATCCATTCTTTGGAAAAGCTGTAAAACCCATTCAGCATATCCACAATATGGGACATTTCGTGGTGGACGATATTATTAAAATTTTTCTCGTCCTCATAAAACAGGCCATTATAAAACTCAACGCGAGGGTCCTGATTATTCAATCGGGCTTTATAGGATCTGGATTCGACTTCATAATAATTTATAAACGCTGGCAAGGCGGCGGCAGGGATATCATCGACTGCAAAATCTTTCGCGCTAGTCTGGAAGTTATCCAATCGGAACAAAGCTTTCAAGCCCGGTAACCGAAAAAAGTTTTTCGGTAGATGTGAAAAGGCCACATGTAGCTTTTTAATCTCCTCAGGGCTCCAGGCTTTTCCCAAACCAACTAACTCGTAGCCAAACTGTTGTTTGAATTTTTCTTTAAGCGTTTCAACCTTCTCGGCATAGTTCCCTTTGTATTCGAAAAAAGGCCGTTTTTTCGCTGGGGGTTCTTCAGCAAAGGCAATATTTATCCCAAAATTAAATACCACCAGGAAAGTACAAACCAGAAAGCCAATATTATTTTTCATGCCGGAAGTTCTCCACCCTATATATTGTGTTATTCAAGGGTACCAGAAGGAAATATCAATTGCACCTAAACTCATCCGCTTAAAAAAAGTCCCATCCAACCCCGGTTCATGGTAGATTAAATTCGCAAAATCTCGTAAAATTCAGTTTGCCTATCGGCCAGTCTTTTGTTTGGGTGATGAGAGGAAGTACCATCTCAAATAGGTTATATATTTTTTGCACACACTGAATTTTATTTGAAACATTCCCTGAATACAACCATCTAAAAAACAATCTGTATTTAACTACTAAAAGGAGGTTACTCTATGGCGGCCTTGCCAGGAATTGATGAAAAAATGATCAGACTGAACCCCGAATGGTCGGTGGACAATGCAGCATCCACAGCTTTGGAACAAGAGCTTTCCGTAAATGATTTTAAAGGGAAACGGCTCATAATCACGCTTCCCGGAGCAGGTGGATTCTGTAATAAAGAGATTGACCTGATCAAAGAGAATATGGATGCACTTAAAGCCGCTGGAGCGGATGAAGTCATTATAATAGTTGCAACCGATATCCTGTCTAACGCAGGTCGCGATGTGGCAAACTTACTGCAAGATATCGACTTAAGCTTTGGCAAAGCCAATAACCTAGGTCTGGATGGAGTGAGAAGCCGGTACCTGAATCGTGCCGTGATCGCTGTGGATGCAAATGGCGAACAGCTCGCCCGCGAAGACGCTCCTCTTTTGGCATGTCGGACACTGGAAGCTTTGGTTGGTGTTGCCAAGGGTGCATTTAATTAATTAGGAATTGTAAGCTCCCCCTTCTCCGAAGGGGGCTGGGGGGCTTCTACCTTCAGAAGGTTTAAATAAAAAAAATTCAAAACCGTTTAAGTACTATAATTTATTTCCTATAAAAAAACCTCTCTGCACTGATTGCAGAGAGGTTTTTATTTTTTGAGCGCCTCTAAAATTTCTACCGGCCATGAGTGGCCCTTATAATATAAGGGCCAGCGAGTTGCCTTCATAAAATTTATTAAATTATC
>Ga0114950_10002991_pt1 | contig 13045 bp, 13 predicted proteins | sample N075metaG_FD_83503 | JGI IMG/M metagenome (GOLD analysis project Ga0114950, IMG submission 83503) | Deep subsurface microbial communities from Kermadec Trench to uncover new lineages of life (NeLLi) - N075 metaG | ecosystem: Environmental > Aquatic > Marine > Ocean trench > Sediment | place...
CCGTTCGGGCTGGCCGCACTGGACATGGTGCGGATCGAGGCCGGGCTGATCTTCGCCGGCAGCGAGTTCGACGACCAGACCGACCCGATGGAGGCGGGCATCGGCTTCACCGTGCCGCTGAAATCGAAGACGGATGATTTCATCGGCCGCGCGGCGCTGGAACGGCGCAAGGCGACCCCGGCGCGCAAGCTGGTGGGGCTGGATCTCGAGGGCGGGGTCGTGCCCAGCCCTGGCGACTGTGTGCGGGTCGGCAAGGCGCAGATCGGCGAGATCACCTCGGCGGTGAAATCCCCCTATCTCGGCAAGGTCATCGCGCTCGCCCGGATAGACGTGACCTATTCGGAGATCGGAACCCGGATCGAGGTCGGCCAGCTCGACGGCCAGCAAAAGCGCCTGCGCGCCGTGGTCGTGCGGTTCCCGCATTTCGACCCGACCAAGGAGCGGGTGAAGGGGAACTATGGCTGATCATGACGGGATCGTCCGCCTTTCAGGAGCTCCGTTGTCACGCTGCCGGAGAAATCCCGCGTGTTGCGGAAACCCCGGGTGGGCCGGTCTCATTACGCCAGCCTAGCTGTGAGCTTTCAACAGGTTGTCCACCCGGTCCGGATCGAGGGCCCTACCGCGAGATCGTGGAGGCGGCGGAGAGCTGCCAGGTCAGCATCATCCACCCCGGCAAGCGGCGCAACCCGGACGAGCCGAACCTCGAGGACCTGATTGCCCGCGCCGATCCCTTCAACTGATCCCAGGGGCCCCTCCGCGACCTGGGCCATTGCCGGGGCATGACGCGGGTCCGGGCCGGTGCGATTCGGCATCAATGCTGGATTTCCGCCTGCCCCGCATGTATGATCCCGACAAGTAATACAACTTGTGCGTGAGTCGGTTGCTTCCCGATCTGGTCGTTTGCGTTTGGTGAACGTGTTTTTTGAAAATGGAATTGTTCCATGCCCCCGGTTTCCATTCGGTTGTTCGGGCCAGTGCGGGTACTCGCCGGAACAAAAGGTCCAGCGTTGAAGATTGGCCGATCCGCTCTGGGATTGTTGGCTTATCTTGCGCTCTATGCATCGCACCCCTTGCCGCGCGAGAAGATATCTACCGAACTCTGGCCCGAGTGCGACCCGGACCGGGCGCGCTCACGTCTGTCGACGGCGCTCTGGCGGTTGCGCACGGCGCTCGGCCCGGAGCGGCGTGGTTCGGTGGTGACGCAAGGGGGCGAGGCGACGATCGGCTTGACCCCGGACGTGCTCGACGCCATCGACACCCGCTGCTTCGAAGCCGAGGCGCGGCGTTTTCTCGATGACAACAACACAACCACCGACTGGCGCGACGGCACCGGCGACGCCGGACCGGCGGGCGAGCCACTCGCCGGCTGGTATTCGGTCTGGGCATTGAGCGCCCGGGTGCGGCTTGAAGACCTGCGCGAACGGTGCCTTTCGGTGCTGCTGGAACGCCAATACGCCGCCGGCGCCGACATGGCAGCGATCGAGACCGCCGAGCGACTGCTCCGGATCGACACCTTGCGCGAAGACGTGCATCAGGTGCTGATGCGGGTCTATCTGCGCCAGGGGATCACCGGCCTCGCGGTCCGGCAATACGAGCGCTGCCGTGTCGCCCTGGCCGAGGATCTGGGCGTCGAACCGATGGCCGAGACCCGGGCCCTGCGGGCGCGGATCGCCCGGCCATGCACGCGGATACGCCAGCCGGCGATCGGCCCGGCAGTTGGCAAGGATATTCAGGGCATTCGCAAGGCGATCTCCGAGACCCAGCGCGGCCTGACCCGCCTTTCGCACAAGCTCGAGACCCTGGAGCGTTTTCCGTCTTGATCCGCCAATAATCCTCGGCATCGCATCAATGCCCGGCCCGCTCGACGAGAGCGGGCCTTTTTTGTGCTGGACTGCCGCGGTGACGCCATGGTGACGCCGCCGTGACCCCCCGGTGACGGGGCCATGCGATCTTCGTCCCGAGGTCACGGACTGTATTCGCGGCCATGGAGAGGCCGATGCCGGGGAGAAGAGGGAAAGTGTCATTTGTCTTGCAGTTCACTCCGTCCGCGGAACCGGAACCGCAGGCCCGCAAATGGCGCGGCATGCTCAGGGAGGTCGAGAGCGGTGAGCGTCGGACGGTGGCCAGCTTCGAGGCCCTGGCGGACGGGCTGGCCAAGCACGGCGTCCACCTTCCGCACGAGAAACCCGACGACGAGAAATGCGCGCGGTGTCGGCGGGCGGTGCGCGCGGCGCGGGGGCCGGGCTGATGGCGGGCTTCTCGGCGCCATACTCGGTCGGCGAATCGATCGCGCAATACCTGCGCAACACCTATCCCGACGATTTGCGCAACGATCACCCGTGCCGGTTCGAACTGGCCAAAAGCGAGGATTTCGCCTCCGCCGACACCTTCACGGAAACAACCATCACCCTGTTCCTCTACCGCATGACCATCGACCAGTATCTGCACCCGGCCGGCGCGCAGCGGGTCGCGCCGCCGTCCAGCAGGGCGCTGCCGCTGGATCTGCATTACATGCTCACGGTCTGGACCGACAACAAACATGCCGAGCATCTGCTGATGGCCTGGGTGATGGCCCAACTCCATTGGAACCCGGTGCTGGACAGCTCGAACCTAATGCGACTGGGCGGCTGGCGGGCGGACGAGACCATCCAGATCACCCCGACCAGCATTACCCAGGAGGATCTCAGCCGGATCTGGGACGTGATGGAGCCGAGCTACCGGCTCTCCACCACCTATGTCGCCCGCGTGGTCCACATCGATCCGCCACCCGAGACGGCGCACCCGCCGGTCGTCGCCTCGCGCTTCGAAACTTCCCGGCTGGAGTCCGCGGAGGACGGGTCGTGACCGCGCCGGGCCCAGGCATCCGCGATCGCCGCATCCTGGCCGGCATCCGGTTCATCGACGCCTCGACCGGCGAAATGGTGACGGTGGCGCTGACCTTGCGTTGCGATGGTCTGAGCTTCAGGCGCAACCGCTCCGGCCTCCATGCGGTGACCGGGGTTGCCTCCGGCACCGCCGGGGGGGCCGCGCTGGCGCAACATCTGACGGCCTTCGCCGAGGCTCCGGCCGAGCCGGCCCCGGGCAGCGTCGGCTTCACGGTCACGGTGAGCGATCCGGGCCAGGCCTATATTCCGCGCCGGTTCAGGCTCGAGCTGCCCCGCGGCGACGATTGGCGCCTGCCGGTCGAGGTCACCTTGCATCCCGCGCCGGCAGCACCCCTGGGGCCGAACTGGTCCGGTGTGCGGGCCTCGCTCAACCGGCGCGACGGCGACGCCACGGTACCCCTGGCGGGCGCCCGGCTGACCCTGTTGCGCAACTCCGACGACAAGGTGCTGGGGCGCGGCTTCGCCGACCGGCGCGGCGAGGTGCTGGCCGTTGCCGTCGGCATCCCGGTGATCGACTTCACCGCGCCGTCGGTGCCGTCCGAACCGGCGCGGCTGACGCCGCCGCCCACCGTCGGCACCAAGACGGTCGCCGTCCGCGTCGAGATCCACACCGGCCCGGGAGACCCCTGGCCGCCCGACCCCGCGGCCATCGAGGCCGGCGGCCAAGCCTGGGAGCCTGTTGCGGGCGCCCTCCTACCCACGCCGGAGTTACGGACCGGGCGGCTCGAAACCGCCGGTCTGAACCTCCTTTTGCAGCCACAAGCCTAGCCTTCGGGAGACACTCTCATGCCTGAATATCTTGCCCCCGGCGTTTACGTCGAAGAGACCAGCTTCCGCTCGAAATCCATCCAGGGGGTCGGCACCTCGACCACCGGGTTCGCCGGGCCGACCCGGAAGGGCCCGCTCGGCACCGCGTCCGACGTCATCACCAGCTATGGCGAGTTCGAACGCATCTATGGCGGCATGGCCGACCTGACCTGGGGCGGAGCCACCCGCGCGGTCAATCACATGGCCCACAGCGTGCGGGCCTATTTCGACAATGGCGGCGCCCGGCTCTATGTCAGCCGGGTGTTCACGCCGCGCAACGTGGGCGGCGCCACGACGCAAGCCTCGAACTCGGCCTTCGCCGGGGTTGGCGAGGCCGGCGCCGAGGTCGGCAGCTTCCGTGCCCGCGCCCCCGGCGCCGGCCTCAATGGCGTGATCATCGCCTACCAGAAGACCGCGCCCGCCAGTACCGCGACGCTGAACACCGCGCCTCTGGGCGCCCTGGCCCGGACCGGGGCCGAGGATGCCCGCGCCTATTTCGTCAAGGGCGCCGTCGGCTGGGTCGACAGTGCCGACGCGGCGCTTGACCTCGCCGCCCTGCCTGCCGACACCGTGCTGGTGACGCTCAACCTCGAACTCCGGCCGGGCGCCGCGAGCCGCAGCGGCGAGGCCGAGGGCGGCTCGATCATCTATGAGCGCCTCGGATTTGGCGCCGGGCATCCGCGAGCACTGGCCACCTCGCTGGCGCGGAACCCGTCGAGCCGCTCCCAGGCGCTCGCGCAACCCTACTGGTTCGACCAGGTCGCCGATACCACCGCGTTCAGCTTGCGCGCGGCGATGTTCGGCGACGGTGACGAGGGGGTGTTCACGCTGACCGGCGGCGATGACGGCGAGGCGCCGGTGACCACCGACGACAATGCCGAGATCGTCTCCTACACGGATGCGCTGGCGGCGCTGGAGGAGGTCTCCGATATCGCCATCGTCGCCGCTCCGGGCCATTCGGCGGTCGCGGATGCATTCCAGGGCACCCAGAACGCGCTGATCAGCCATGCCGAGCGCCTGCGCTACCGGATCGCGGTGCTGGACACCGCGGTGAACACCGGCGTCGGCGACGCGCGTGCCGTGCGCGGGCGGATCGATTCCACCTATGCCGCGCTCTACTACCCCTGGGTGGTGGTGCCGAACCCGGCGGCACGGCCTTCGGACGACACCATTCCGAAGGAGCTGACCCTGCCGCCCTCGGGCTTCATCTGCGGCATCTATGCCCGCAACGACATCCAGCGCGGGGTCTGGAAGGCGCCCGCCAACGAGGTCGTGCGCGGCGCGCTGCGCTTTGAGCGCGAAATCTCCAGGGGTGAGCAGGAGGTGCTCAATCCCGAAGGGGTGAACTGCCTGCGCTCGTTCTTCGGGCGCGGCAACCGGGTCTGGGGTGCGCGCACGGTCAGTTCCGACCCGGAGTGGGTCTATGTGAACATCCGCCGCTACTTCATCTATCTCGAGCACTCGATCGACCGCTCGACCCAATGGGCGGTGTTCGAGCCGAACGGGCCGCGGCTGTGGTCGAACATCACCGATACGGTGTCGACCTTCCTGTTCGCCGAGTGGCGTTCGGGCGCCCTGCTGGGGACCACCGCCGAAGAGGCTTATTTCGTGCGCTGCGATCGCTCGATCATGACCCAGGCGGACCTCGATAACGGCCGGCTGGTGTGCGAGATCGGCGTCGCCGCCCTGAAACCTGCCGAATTCGTCATCTTCCGCATCGGCCAGAAAACGGCCGACGCCCAAGGGTAAGGAGCTGAGACATGCCTAATCGCAATTCTCCCTACAACGCCTTCAATTTCATCGTCGAGTTCGGCAATGGCGGTTTCGCGGGCGGGTTCTCGGAGGTCTCGGGCCTCGGCACCGAGATCACGGTCGCCGAATACCGCAACGGCAACGATGCTCGCAACGTGGTGACCAAGATCCCCGGCATGTTCAAGGTCGCCGATGTGACCCTGAAGCGCGGCATCGTCAACAGCCAGGTGGTGTTCGAAATGTTCAAGAACCTTCAGAACGGCAAGGTCGCCGACGCCAAGCAGACTGTCGCGATCACCTTGAATGACGAGACCGGAAACGCCGTCCAGAAATGGATCCTGATCGACGTCTTCCCGATCAAGTACACCGGCCCGTCCCTGTCGGCCAAGGGCGGCGGCGATGTGGCGATGGAGGAACTGGCGTTCTCGGTCGGTGACATCCAGTACGAGCAGATCGCCTGAAGGGAGTGACCTGAATGGCTCCGGGCATCACCTTCGATGTATTACCTCCGGCGCTGGCGGCGGACCCGAACCGGATGGACGTCGCCCTGTTCGTGGGTTTCCTGCCTCTGCGCGCCGGGGCCGCGGCGGCCGCCGCGCGGGCCGCGGTCGGCGCCCGGCTGGCCCGGTCGGGCTGGTCGGTGCGGGCCGGCGCCAGCGGCGATACCCTGACCGATCTGCCGGTCAGGGTGCGCGGCATCGACGAGGTCGAGGCGCTGTTCGATACCGGCGGCCGGCTCGACCGCACGGCTCGGGTCCGAGGCCTGGGGCTGGCGCCAAGCGTTGATATGGCGGAGGAAGACCTGCGCCTGACATTGAACCTGAACGGAATTGATCAAACGGTTGAAATTCCGTCAGGTTCCGTCGATCTTCCAGCTTTGAGAGTGATGCTCGATACGGGGCTCGACGGCATCTCCGTCGATCTCGATGCGCCCGATGCGCAGGGCCGGGCGGCGCTGATCTTCAGCCGCACCGCGGCGGGCGCCGGCGGGCTGACGGTCTACGCCAACCGCTCCCTCGGCATCGCCGTGGCGCAACGTGACCAGACCCGGCTGACCGGCTCTGCGATGGGGGCGGCGCTGCGCGGCTTCTTCGCCACCGGGGGGCGCGAGGCGGTACTGGTGGTGATGGGCGATCCGATCCCGCTGTTCGCCGATGAAGCGGCCCGGGTCGCGGCCTTGGGCAGGCTGATCGGCGGTGGCTTCGGGGCCGGGGCGGCGACGTTCGCCGAACTTGCCGAGAGCCCGGTTCCGGCGCTGCCCGGAGAGTATCCGCCGCGCGATCCCTGGCATGGGCTGGCGCATCTCCATGGGCTCGACGATGCCGCCCTGGTGCTGCTGCCCGACCTCGCCGAGCTGGTGTCCAACATTCCCGCGGTGACGGCGGTGGCGGCCTCCGCAGTTCGTCCGCCGGAGCGCTTCGCGGTCTGCGCGGCCGAGCCCGCCAGCGCCTATGCCAGCGCCTATGACGGCCAGTCCCGCCCCGGCACGCCAGCGCAAGCGGGCGCGCTCGAGCTGTCGCTGTGGTCACGGCTGACCCGCTGGGCGGTGGACCAGACGGCCCGGATCACGCCGGAAGCAATGGTGATCGCGGCGCCACCCTTGCCGGCCGAGGGCCTCTCCGGCTCGACCGGCTCCGTGATCGGCGATCTGGTGAGCAACGGCGGCGGCCTTTCGCACCCGCAGCTTCAGGTCTCCGCACCCTGGGTGGTGACACGGCTGGCCTCGGACCTGCCCGGCTCTGCCTGCCCGCCCGACGGGCTAGTGGCCGGTGTGATCGCCGGTCGAACCCTCGCCGCCGGCGCCTGGCGAACGGTGTCGGGCACCGCCCTGCCACAAGTGACGGCCCTGCTGGGCGCGCAACCCGGATTGACGGCCGCGACCACGCCGGCCCTGAGCCTGATCGGGCGCGCCAAGCGCGGGTTCTTCATCGCCTCCGACCGCACCACCGATCCGGGCGCCTATGGCCAGGCCAATATCCGCCGCTTGATGGCGCTGGTGCTGCGCGCCGCGCGCCATCGTGGCGAGGTTTCGGTGTTCGAAGCCAACGGGGCGCTGCTGTGGCGCGATGTGGCGATGTCGCTGACCACCGTGTTGCGCCGGCTCTACGCTGCCGGCGCGCTGCACGGGGCCACCGAGGAGGATGCCTTCAGCGTCGTCTGCGGCCCCGAGACCATGCACCGGAGCGATATCGACGCCGGCCGGGTGATTGCCGAGGTGGCGCTGCGCCCGGCCCACAGCCTGGAGACCATCGAGATCAGCTTCGTCGCCCGTGGCGGCGCGCTGGCCCAGCGCGGGGTGGCGGCATGAGCCTGTTCAATGTCTTCCGCTACCGGGTGGATTTCCACCGCACGACCCAGGACGACTCGTCCGCCGGCGGGGCGGCGCCGGTCTGTTCGGGCCAGTTCTCCGAGGTCAGCGGGCTGGAGGCCTCGATGGAGGCCCACACCATTGTAGAGGGCGGGCGCAACTGGGGCGAAATTCAACGCGCCGGCAAGACCACCTTCGCCACCCTGGTGCTGAAGCGCGGCATGACCGAGGACCGGAGCCTCTGGACCTGGTTCCAGGGCGTCGCGGCTGGCGCCTATGCCTATCGGCTGAACGCAAGGGTGATCATGCTGGCCCCGGACCACGGCGCCACCCAGACCAAGGGCCTGTTGCGCTGGGAGTTCACCAACTGCCTGCCGGTGAAACTCAAGGCGGCCGACCTTTCCGCCAGCTCGGCCGAGATCGGGATCGAGGAGCTGCATCTCAACCATGAGGGCATGCGCCTGATGACGGAGGCCGAGCAATGAGCGGCGGCGAGGGTATGGGCGAACAGTTCGTCAAGGCGACCCTGGCGCCGGTGACCGACGATACCGGCGCGCCGCTCGATGACGCGAGCAAGCGGCAGGCCGCGGTCGAGGTGCATTTCAACCCCGAAACCCTCGACATCACCCTGTCGAACAACTTCAAGCAGTCCTCCGGCAACAGCCCGGTGCAACTGATCGACGAGGCGACCGCGCAACTGAGCCTGGAGCTGAAATTCGACACCACCCTCACCGGCATCGACGTGCGCCAGGACACCGGCAAGATCGCCGCGTTCCTGAAGCCGCTCGACCAGATGGTCAGGGTCGGCCGGGGGAACGAAAGGCTTCCTCCCCCCAAGGTGGTCGAATTCGAATGGGGGGCGATCGCTTTCCAAGGCTATATCGACAGCTATTCCGAGACGCTGGAATTTTTCTCGTCCGATGGTGTGCCGCTGCGCGCCTCGGTCTCCTTGTCGATGACCCAGCAGGAGCGCAGCTTCGAGCCGCGGAGTCCGAAGGCGTTGGATAGGGGCCCGAAGGACGAGTTCTCGACCGATAGCGTCGCCGGCGACCCCTTTGCCAGCGGTGCAGTCGAGGCCCAGACGTCGCCCGACGAGCCGCTCGCCAACGGGACCGCCGCGGCCAACGGGCTGGAAAATGCCCGCCTGCCGGGCACCGGCACCATCGCCCTGCCGGACTCCAGCGGGCTGGGCCGCCCACCCGCCGCGTTCGCCACGGCCGGGGCGGGCTTCGGTGCGGGTCTGTCGGCTGGAATTGGCGGCGGGATCGGCATTGGCGGGGGGGCCGGGATAGGTCTGTCGGCCGGCGCCAGCGCCGGGATCGGCCTGTCGGCGGGCGCTGGCGGCGGCCTCGGATTTGGCGGCGCGGCCGGCGCGGGCTTTGGAGCCTCGGCCGGAGCCGGACTGGGCGGGACCACCGCGGCGTTCGCAGGCCTGTCGGTCAGGCCGCCCAAACTGGAGCTCAAGACCGCCTCCATCTCCACCAGTTTCACTGCCAGCACGGCGACCACCGGGCCGGTGACGCTGGGCGGATCGGTCAAGACCCAGTCGGGCGCCAGCCTGTCGGCCAAGGTCGGTGGCCGGATCAGCTTTGCAGGAGAATGAGCCCATGCCCGTGATTATCGAGGAAGTCACCGCCGAGGCGATCAAGCCGGTCGCCCCCCCGCGCAGCGAGCAGCCGCTGACCGCGATGCCCGGCGATACCGAGGCCGAGTTGCGCCAGACCCTGGCCGCGATCCGCCGGGCCGAGGCCCGGGCCGAGCGGTTGCGGGCGGATTGAGGAGAGAGCGATGAACCGCGCGGTTGGAGATGAGGTCCTTTTCTACAGTGCTTTGCCCCGCCTTGAGATCGAGGGGCAGGAAGATCCGATGGCGGCCAATCTGCTCGCCAGCATGGAAATGACCGAATCCGAGGGCGGGCTGTCCTCGATCGAGTTGTGCTTCGACAATGCGGCCCAGATCGAGGGCCGTGGCAACGACATGCCGTTCGAGACCGACTCGAACGATGGGCTGGCGCTGGGCACGGTGATCCGGGTGGTCGCCGGCGATACCTACGATCCACAGGAAATCTTCCAGGGCAAGATTACCGGCCTCGAGCTGGTGCTGGACGGCGCCTCGGCCCCGAAGCTGATCGTGCTCGCCGAGGACGCCCTGCAAACCGCCCGGCTCAAGCGGCGCACCAAGCTGCACCAGCAGGCGACGCTGGACGATCTGGTCAATGCGGTGGCGCGGGAGGCCGGGTTGCAGGTGGTCGCGGCCGAGCTCGATTTCGCGCTGGAACGCGAGATGCAGGCCAACGAGACCGATCTGGGCTTCCTGCGCCGGGTCTGCGCCCGGTTCGACGTCGATTTCCAGATCGTTGGCGAGGAGTTGCATGTCTCGCCGCGCGCCCTGGTCGACCGGGGCACCAAGCAGTACGCCTTCGGCGACACCCTGACCTCGATCCGGGCGCTGGCGGATCTGGCCGGGCAGGTGACCGGCGTCACCCTGTCGGGCTGGGATCATGCCGCATCGCGGCCCTTCAGTGTCGCCAGCGGTCCGGGCGCCGACAGCGGGCCGGGGCAGGGGCGCAAGGGGGCCGAGTTCCTGGCCGAGCATTTCGCCGAGCGCCACGAACATGTGGGCGAAATCGTCGTCGCCACCCAGGAAGAGGGCGAGGCCGTCGCCAACGCGATCATGGCCGCGCGCCAGCGCCGCTTCGTCTCGATCGAGGGCTGCGTGACCGGCGATCCCGATCTGCGGGTCGGGACCGTGGTCGAGATCACCGGCGTCGGGCCGCGCTTCGAGAATTCCTACTTCGTCACCCACGCCCAGCACCGCTTCAACCGGTCGAGCGGCTACGTCACCGACTTCCGCGCGGAGTCGGCCTATTTCGGAGGCTGAGGCCCATGAACCTGGCGCTGAACATCCCGCAGATGCATCTGGCCTACGGTCATGTGCTCGAGGTCGGCGATCCCGACGGCGGCTTCCGGGTCAAGATCAAGCTGCACCACTATAGCGACGCCGACGACCAGGATTACGCGATCTGGGCCCGGGTCGCGACGCCGATCGCCGGGGCCGGGTATGGTGTCGTGATGCTGCCCGATGCGGGCGACGAGGTGCTGGTCGGTTTTGTCGGCGGCAACATGACCATGCCGGTGGTGATCGGCTCGCTCTACAACGGCACCGTCCAGCCGGCCGACGAACCGGTCGAGGGCGGCGAGGTCAAACGCTGGACCCTCACCGGCCACCGCGGCACCCGGATCGCCATCGACGAGGCCGACGGGCCCTCGGTGACCCTGGAGACGCCGGGCGGCGTCATGGTCAAGGTCTCGGACGACGGCGCCAAGGTGACCTGCACCAACGGCACCTCCTCGGTCACCATCGAGTCGGCCGAAATCAGCATCGAGACACCGGGCACGGTGAAGATCCAGGCCAGCCAGGTTCAGGTCTCGGCGCCCATGGTCACGGTGGACGCGGCGATGTCGATCTTCAGCGGCCTGGTGAAATGCGACGTGCTTCAGACCAACACGGTGATCGCGACCACCTACACTCCGGGGGCGGGCAACATATGGTAGGCCACCCCATCATGCTGAAAGGGGCCGAGCTGCCCGGCATCACCGGCCCGGACGGTTGCCCGACGGTGGTCTCGATTGTCGAGCAGAACTTCATTCCCTGGTTCCTCGACCGCATGGGCAGCTTGGCCGGACGCCGGGAACTGGCCCGGCGCGATGCTTTCGCGCGCCGCAACGGCCTCAACGAGGCGCGCCTTTTCCAGCCGGTCCACAAGAGCTTCAACATCGTCCTGGTCGAGGCTTTCTGCGGTATCGAGGGGCAGCCCCGGCTCGACCCGAAGAAAATCCTCCGGGCCGGGGTCACCATCCGGCGCCGGGTCGAGGGCCAGCCCCGCGGCTGGGTGCGCGAGGGCGGCCGGATCCTCGGCTGGCGGCCGTTGCCGGGCGAGGCGCTCGGCGCCGACCCGGCCTGGGACCCGGACCCGGCCGTGCGGCGCCGCCTGGCCGAGGGCCGCAACAAGGCGGTTCTCAGCCAGGCCGCCTCGCTGGCGAGCGGGACGCAGGACTACCAGGAGAGCTTCGCGCCCCTGTTCCCGGCCCCGCCGGAACTGTGCGCGGCGCTGGGGCGCAGCCTGCTCTACGGCTATCTGCCGCTGACCTCGGACGAGCGCTCCGAGGACGACCCGGCTCCGGAGGCGCCGTTCACCGCCGAGCTGATCTCCGAGCGCCTGCCGGTGGTGCTGTGGCGCGAGGGGCGGCGCGAGGACATGCCGGCGGGCGGGCGCGCGGCGGCGCCGCTGGCCGATACCACCGTCACCCCGGCCCAGACCGCCGATCCGTCCGACGCCCTGGCGGTGGTGATCGCCGCAGCGTCCTACCTGGCCCAGGAGCCCGGCCTGTTCACCCCGCCCGGCAACACCGGCGCGCCCGACCCTACCGCCGACCTGCGCGACCTGCTGCAATCGTTCCGGGTCGAGGTCAGCGGGCACTCGGGAACCCGGACCCTCTACCGGGTGCTGGAGGATGTCTACGACCTGGCGGTCCGCCGCGCCGACGACACTGCAACGCTTCGCCTGCCGGTCGCATGGCCGGCCTTCGGCGCCGCCCAGGAGCGGCGTTTCGTCGATGCCATCCAGACCGCGATGGCGGCACGCTGGGCGGCGCTGAGCCCGGGCCAGACCCGCTATCAGGCGCTCGATGCACGCTACGAGGTACGGGCCTTCATCCGCGTCGATCGTTCCGATTGCGGCTGCCCGCCGCTGACGGTGTGGACGCCGCCGACCGATCCGATCGAGATCATTCCCTGGTACGAGGGCGGCGAGGCGCCGCCGACTGTGGTCGAGCTGCCGGCCCCGACCGAGGCCTTCTTCGCCAGACTGAAGCCGAATGTCGCCTTCCAGGTGCCCGAGGAGATCCAGCAGTTCATGTCGGGGCTGAAGCTCGACAAGCTGATGGCGGGCGAGAAGCCGGACAGCCGGCTCGGCTGGGGCATGATCTGCGGCTTCTCGATCCCGATTCTGACGATCTGCGCCTTCATCGTGCTGCAGATATTCCTGGTGCTGTTCCATATCCTGTTCTGGTGGCTGCCCTTCATCCGCATCTGCATTCCGTTCCCGAAGAAAGAGAGTTGAGGATGACGACCGCGATCGCCCGCCGCCCGGCCCATCTGCCGCCGCTGCAACTCGGCTGGCCGCTGTCGCCCGAGATCGACCGGGGCGCCGTCGGCTATCCGGCGCTTGAGACCAGCATTCGCGACCAGATCAAGGTGATCCTGCTGACCCGGCCCGGCGAGTTGCTGCTGC
>Ga0114950_10002995_pt1 | contig 13041 bp, 16 predicted proteins | sample N075metaG_FD_83503 | JGI IMG/M metagenome (GOLD analysis project Ga0114950, IMG submission 83503) | Deep subsurface microbial communities from Kermadec Trench to uncover new lineages of life (NeLLi) - N075 metaG | ecosystem: Environmental > Aquatic > Marine > Ocean trench > Sediment | place...
AATCGCGGCCCTTGTTTTCGATTTGGGCCGCTCCTACCGTAGGAGCGGCTTTCCAGCCGCGAATCGCTACACCCGGTAGGCGACGAAACGCATGACATCCGCGCACACACCCATGACACGACGAACCGGTTCGGGTAGTTCCCGGGCGCCGGCTTCCTGAGCGTCCCGTCCGTGACGGGCTTCGTCTTCTTTCATCTGGCGCACGACGGCGCGGCTTTTTTCGTCCGCCTCGGGCAGACGGTCCAGGTGGCCTTCCAGGTGGGCCTCCACCTGGCGCTCGGTTTCTACCACGAAGCCCAGGCTCCAGTCGTCACCGGCTATTCCCGCGGCAGCGCCAAGGAGAAAGGAACCTGTGTACCAGAGTGGATTGAAGTAGCTGGTGTGGGTATCCATGGCGTCGAGTCGTCCCTGACACCAACTCAGGTGTTCGGTTTCTTCCCGGGCCGCGGCCAGCAACTGCGCTCGAAGCTCCGGGTTGCGGCTGGTTGCTGCCTGCCCTGAATACAGAGCTTGGGCGCAGATTTCCCCCGTGTGGTTTACCCGCATCAGTCCGCCGGCGAGGCGCCGCTGGGTGTCCGTGAGATCCCCCTCCGGGACGGAACCGGCCGGATCGTCGCGCTGGCTCGGGGGCGGTGTGGCGAACACCGTGCGAAGTCCCTGATCCAGCAGGTCCAGGATCGAGTCCACGGGGGTGTAACTGCGTTCATTCATGGGCGCGTGCCCCTATAATACCGCGCCCCATGTCCTACTACGCCAGACACATCTTTTTTTGCTGCAACCAGCGGGACAGCGGCAAGGTCTGTTGCATGGACCACGATTCCCGGAGCATGCGCGACTATGCCAAGGCCCGGGTCAAGGAGTTGGACCTGGCTGGCCCCGGCGGGGTCCGGGTCAACGTGGCCGGGTGCCTGGACCGCTGCGACGAGGGTCCGGTGGCGGTGGTCTACCCGGAGGGGGTCTGGTATACCTATGTGGACCGGGAGGATATCGACGAGATCGTCGAGAGCCACCTGCGGGATGGCAAGCCCGTGGATCGGCTGAAGATATGACCAAAAACGGGACAGGTTCGTTTTTCCATCCACCCGGTCGGGGCCGGATGGTCTTACAAATCAGGGAGTTAGGATCCATCCTGGTAACGAGAAAAACGAACCTGTCCCGTTTTTTGCTTGTCTCGGGGCCCCGGGACCGGTAGAATTGCCGCCTTTTCGCGGACGTAACCCCCGGATTTGTGGGGAAAAACGGAGTTTGGGACCGATGAAGACCTATAGCGCCAGGAAGGAGACCGTGAAGCACGGCTGGTACGTCGTGGATGCCACGGATAAGATCCTCGGCCGGCTGGCGAGCGAGTTGGCGCGGCGTCTGCGTGGCAAACACAAGGCGGAGTACACGCCGCACGTGGACACGGGCGACTACATCGTGGTGATCAATGCCGAAAAAGTGGCGGTCACCGGGAACAAGATGGCCGACAAAATGTATCACCATCACACGGGCTATATCGGCAACCTCAAATCCATCAACCTGGAAAAACTGTTGGCGAAGAAGCCGGAGCGGGTCATCGAGAAGGCGGTCAAGGGAATGCTCCCCAAAAACCCGCTGGGTCGTGCCATGTTCAAGAAGCTCAAGGTCTACAGTGGTCCGGAGCATCCGCATAGCGCACAACAGCCCCAAGCTCTCGATATCTAGGGCCCTGGAGATCTAAAGGACCAACATGGCGACGCAATATAACTACGGAACCGGCCGACGCAAGTCATCCACGGCGCGGGTGTTTCTTCGCACCGGTGGTGGAAACATCACCGTCAACGGCAAAACGCTGGACGAGTATTTCGGGCGCAAGACTGCGCGCATGATCGTGCGTCAGCCCCTGGAACTGACCGATTTGACCGAGAAGTTCGACGTCACAGTGACGGTCAAAGGCGGTGGCACTACCGGTCAGGCAGGCGCGATTCGCCACGGCATCACCCGCGCGCTGATGGATTACGACGAGAGCCTGCGGCGTGAGCTTCGCAAGGCCGGTTGGGTTACGCGGGACGCCCGCGAAGTGGAACGCAAGAAGGTCGGTCTCCACAAGGCCCGCAAAGCCACGCAGTACTCCAAGCGATAACGAAAAACGGGACAGGTTCGATTTCCAGGATTCAATTAGGGGATTTAATTCGGGGACAGTTCCCTCATTTCCCCACCTTCTGAACAACCGGACCTTGCGACTGAAATGAGGGAACTGTCCCCGAATTAAATCCCCTAATTGAATCCGGGAGTTGTATCGTGGCTGGAAAGCCGCTCCTGCAGGAGTCGAGTCGCGGCCCTTGTTTTCGATTGGGGCCGCTCCCACAACTGTTGGGGGATCGTCTAATGGTAGGACAGCGGACTCTGACTCCGCTAGTCTAGGTTCGAATCCTAGTCCCCCAGCCATTCACATCGGCGGACCCCCGCTTCATGTTATCGGTCGGGGTCCGCAGAATGCTTTCCGGTAAACTGATCCGTGCATTCTGATTCCCGCACTCTGGCACTTTCACCTTTATGAGCGCGATACAGGTCGATCCCGCCGAATTGCTCCGGAGCCCGGACTTCTTTCTCCATTCCATTGACGTGGAAGGGGACGCGGCCTGGTTCGTGCGCATGAGCCCGGAGCACTACCGTGCGTCCAGCTTTCTGGACGAGCGTGTCAAAAAGACGGAGGCTCAACCGCTGCGCCTGTCCCTGGCGGGGCTGGTGCAGGTCTGCAGCGAAGCGGCCGAACCGACCTCAACGGCCCATTACCTCTTTCATGTGGGCCACTGTGGCTCCACCCTCCTGGCCCAGGTGCTCGACGACCTTCCAGATCTTTTTGTGCTGCGCGAACCCATGGCGCTGCGGATCCTCACAGAGTTGCTCGACGAGACGACGGTCCCGGACGGACGCGTGGACCAGCGGCGTTGGAATGCTTTGTTCGAAACTGTCCGCCACATGTTGTCCCGGAGTTATGACCGTCAAGATACGGCATTGATCAAAGCCACCAGTATCTGCGGGAACCTGATTGAGCCGTGCCTTGCGGCGGACCCGGGCAGCCGGGCCCTGCTCATGGGCGTCACCCTGGAGACTTATCTGGCCGGCATGCTGAGACCGGAGCGCCGGCCTGAACTGGGCGCCAACTCCAGGCTGCGGATCCGGCAGTTGCAGGCCAGAGCCAGGCGCAGGGATCTGCGTTTGTACGAAATGAGTGACGCCCAGAAGGCCGCGATGAACTGGATGACGGCCATGGCGTTTTTCCGCGACGCCCTCGAGGACCCCCAGCGCAGAAACCAGGTCCGGCTCGTGTGTTTTGACACCTTTCTCGCGGACCGGCAGCAGGCCCTGCGGGACATCGCCGTGTTTTTGGGTTGTTCCCTGGACGAGGCCAGGCTGGCAGCGCTGTCCGCCAGCAAGCACTTCGCGACCTATGCCAAGAACCCGGAGCGCGCCTTCGACGCGTCCATGCGGGCCGAACAGCTCTTGGAAACCAGGCGGACTGTTGGCGATGAGATTGCCGTCGGGCTTGCGTGGGCCCGGGAATTGTGTGACAAATCAAAAGGTCTGGCCGGGCTCACGGGCTGGCTGCAGGGCACGGAGTTGAGAGGTTAGAGGATGGACGTTCTCGCGCACGGTTGTTTCACGACCTACATCTACGCGGGCCAGGTCCCCGAACATGAGCCGCTTGACGCGAAGCTCATCGCATCGGTCAAGGCCCTGAAGGAAAAAGACCCGGCGGGGCAACAGCAGACCAATATCCAGGGCTGGCAGAGCGCGCGCAACCTGCAGGACCTGCCGGAATTTGCCGAGTTGCACGAGCATTTCGAAGTGGCCTGCGCGGAAGTGGGCAAACAGATGAAGGTCAAGCCGGGGCTCAAATGGCGTTACCAGACCTGGGTAAACCTGAGTCCTTCCAACGCCTTCAATCTGCCGCACATCCATCCGGATTCACATCTCAGCGGTGTTTACTACGTGCGGATCCCGGAAGGCTCGGGACAGATCTATTTTCGCGATCCCCGGGTGCAGGCCAAGACCATCCTGTTGCCGGTGGAACGCGACAGCGAACTCAACGTCAACGAGCTCACTTTTCCGCCCCAGGCGGGCGTCATCTACATGTTCCCGTCCTGGCTGGAACACGGGGTCAAGCCGGGCACCACAGATGAGGATCGCATTGCCATCGCGTTCAATGCCCGCCTGCTTCCCTGAAGGCCTTTCCCGTGTCTGCCGATGAGGTACGGGCGCTGGCGAAGCTCGCCGAAGAACATCAGCGGGCGGGCCGGCTCGACCAGGCTCTCGGGGCCTGGCTCGAGATCCTTCAACTGAATCCCGATTCCAACCACGCTCTGCTCCGGGCGGGAAGCCTGTTGGCCGCGCAGCAGAACTTTTCCGACGCTTTGCCGTATTTCACCCGGGTCCTGGAAAAAGATCCCGACAATGTCGAGGCCAATTACAAGCTGGGCAAGCTGTTGCAGTTCCAGGGCCAGTTGCAGGAGGCCGGTGCGATTCTGAGTCATGTGGTCGAACTACAGCCCGATCACGTGGCGGCGGTGATCGATCTCGGGGATGTCGCCAGTGCGGTAGGGGACAACGACGCGGCCACCGCGTTTTACAAAAAAGCGCTGGATCTCGATGGGAACAACCAGCGGGCAACCGCCGGACTCGCCTGGTTGCTGGATCTGGCGGGGGAGTACCAGGAAGCGCTGAGCCGGGTTGAACCGATGATGAAGGCTCCCGGGACCCGCGTGGCTTTCACGGTGACCTGGGCCCGGTTGAAACGCCGCCTGGGGGCGCCTGTGGAGGCCCTTGAGGCGCTTTCCGACCTGCTCGCTGATCCGGCCACGGATTCCGACCAGCGCATGCGTGCCCACTTCCTGATGGGCGATCTCATGGACGGGCAGGCCGACTACGAGACGGCCGCCCAACACTACCGGGAAGGCAATCGCCTCAAGCCAGTGCGATTTGATTGCGCCGGGCACGCGGTGTACGTGCAAGGCCTGATCGATTTTTTTTCAATAGAGCGTCTGGCCGGACTTTCGCGCGCGAAGCAACTCGCCGACCAACTCATCGGCCAGGGGGGCGGCTCGCCGGTTTTTGTCGTGGGCATGCCCCGAAGCGGCACCAGCCTCGTTGAACAGATCATCGCCAGTCATGCCAGCCTGCTGGGCGGCGGGGAACGTTTGGGAATCTACGCCATCGAGAGAGACCTGCCCGAATTGCTTGGGGTTGAATATCCCCGCTGCCTCGAGCAGATCACATCGGCGCAACTCGATGAACTGGCCGGCGGTTATCTGGAAGGTTTCGGCAAGCCGGATTCGGATCTTCGCCGCGTCACGGACAAGTTCACGACCAATTTTCTGGCACTGGGCCTGATCGAGATGCTCTTTCCCGACGCCCGGGTAATCCATTGCGTGCGCCACCCGCTGGACACGGTGGCGTCGTGTTATTTCCAGGATTTTCTGGGTGAAGGTCTGGCCTGGAGCTATGACCTCGACCATATCGGCAACTACTACGTGCAATACCATCGCCTGATGGACCATTGGCGAAAAGTGCTGACTGTGCCGGTCATGGATCTTCACTATGAGTCGCTGGTAAAGGATCCCGAGCGTTGGAGCCGGGAACTCATCGGCTTCCTGGGTCTGGAATGGGATCCCGCCTGTCTCGAGTTCTACCGCCAGCGTCGCGTCGTCAATACCGCCAGCTATGCCCAGGTTCGAGAACCGATCCACACGCGTTCGGTGAACCGCCACGAGCACTACGCGGGTCTGCTGGAACCTGCAAAAGCGATTCTGGAGGCGGCGGGAATCAGTTGCTGATAGTTTCGACGCCCCCGTCCCTGCCTACCAGCAGCACGTCGGCGCCCCGTCTCGCAAACAGACCGACGGTGACCACGCCCGGGATCTGGTTGATGTCCCGTTCCAGCCTGACCGGGTCCACGATCCGCCAGCCGTGTACATCGAGGATGACGTTGCCGTTGTCCGTTTCGAAACCCGCGCGCAGTTCCGGGCGGCCGCCCAGGCCCACCAGTTTGCGCGCCACCATGCTGCGAGCCATGGGGAGCACCTCTACCGGTACCGGGAATTCGCCGAGAATGTCCACTTGTTTCCCCGCATCCACGATGCAGACGAACTTGCGGCTTGCTTCGGCGACGATTTTTTCCCCGGTCAGCGCGCCACCGCCGCCCTTGATCAGGCGCAGGTGGGGGTCTGCCTCGTCTGCGCCGTCCACATAAACGGCGATCTCGTCCACGTTGTTGAGATCCATCACCGGGATGCCCCTTTCCCGGAGCAGGGTTTCCGAGGCATCGGAACTGGAGACAGCGCCGTCGATGCGGGCGCTCATCTGTTTCAGCGCGTCAATGAAGAAATTGACCGTGGAACCCGTGCCGACTCCCACGACCATGTCGTCTTCGATATAGGCCATGGCCGCCTCGGCGGCGGCCTTTTTTTGTTCGTGTTGCGTCATGTCAACCTTCCTGAAATGATCGCGGCTGGAAAGCCGCTCCTACTGGCGGGGAATCGCGGCTGGAAAGCCGCTCCTACGGGAGCCGCGATTCCGCCCACCGTGCCCCCAATACCGTGACTGTCACGGTTTATTCCAGAGAGAGAATGAAATCAAATTCATTTTTGTCCACCGGCATGATCGACAGGCGGTTGCCGCGTTGCAGCAGCCGCATGCCTTCGAGCCGGCGCTGTTCCTTCAGCTCCTTCAGACCGATAGTGCGCTTGAGCTTTCGTTTGTAACGCACGTCCACCATCCACCAGCGGGGGTCGTCCGGATCGCTCTTCGGGTCATAGTATTTTCCATCGGGATCAAACTGGGTATGGTCCGGATAAGCCTTGCGGGCAACACTCGCCACGCCAACCACTCCTGGTTCAGGGCAACTGGAATGATAAAAGAGGATCAGGTCTCCCTTTTTCATTTCTTGCATGAAGTTGCGGGCCTGGTAGTTGCGTATACCATAACAGTGATCCACCCGTTCTTTTTTCAGATCATCGATGCTGTAGGCATCGGGTTCTGATTTCATCAACCAGTAGTCCATGCGTTTTCCTGATCCCCGAACCAGCGAATGCCGGTTTCAGTGACGACCCCATCGAGCGGGACATCCCACTCGTTTCGTTCCAGGTAAGAGCCGACCCTCTGGATGTCATAGGCCACGCCGAGAAGTGTGGGCCGGGCCGACTTGTTGTCCAATTTCGACTGGAAAGTGGCGTCATAGTAACCGCCTCCCATGCCGACCCGGGTGCCCAGATCATCAAAGGCGACGATGGGGCACAAGACCAGGTCGAACTCTCCCACGGGACAGCCTGAGGCATCGGACTCCGGTTCCTCGATCCCATAACGGTTCGCAGTCAGCCGTGTGTTAGACGCAAACGGTCTGAACTCCAGGACCGTTCCGCGTCCGCCTGTTACAACGGGGAGACAGAGGTGTTTGTCAGCGGCCCAGGCCTGTTCGATGATCGGCCGCAGTTCCAGTTCACCATTGATCGCCAGGTAGGCAGACAGAGCTCGCGCCTGTTTGAAAACCTCTGCCGCAGTGAGGTGGCTGCACACCGCCCGGGCAGCTTCGTCGCGGGCATCGTCGGACAAGGCGCAACGTCGTGCCCGGAGCCTGTGGCGGAGTTCTTTTTGTTCCTCCAGCAGGATGGTTTCAGTGCCCATGGCAGCTTGAAACTACCACTACCCGGGAGAGAAAAGAAAGGGCACCCTCCACGATGTCGGTACGGACCTTCGACCTTGAACCGGAGGTTCAGGTGGGGCCGCTACTACTCGCTCTTAGGCTTTCCGCTTGCGCGGATATGCACACCGAGCATGTTTCACGACTCCCGGGTATGACTTTAGGGTCAAGGCATATACCCGGTCCGCTATCGAGCACCGCAGAGGATGCCGGTACGATACGTTCAGGAACCCGGAGCGCCCAGAGCGCCGTCGAGCTTCTGATTGATTGCCTTTACCCGGGACCCAATGACCCGGGTGTATTCATCACCGTCGGCGCGTGCTTGCAGGAGTTCGTCGGCGATGTTGAGTGCTGTCACGACCGCGATGCGGTCCAGGCCGACTACGCGGCCGGCGTCCTTGAGTTCGCGCATTTTCCGTTCCAGGTAGCTGGCGGCCGCAAGCAGCGCATGACGTTCTTCCTCGGGGCAGGCAACCCGGTACTCCCGGTCCAGGATCTTGACGGTCACCGAGACGGGTTCTTTCATGCATGACGCTCCATCGCCTTGAGCCGACCGATCATGGCTTCCACGCGGGATCGCGCGCGTTCGGTCTGTGCCACCAGATCGGCGCGCTCGACCACGAGCGCTTCCTGGCTCTCACGCAGGGACCGATTTTCTTCTCTCAAACGCTTGCACATGTCCAATAACTCGTTCAGCCGGACCTCCAGCTGCTCGAGCTCCTGCTTGGTAAGCTCCTGCTCACGCATGCGATTACTATAGAACCGGCTCCACATGGGGTCAACGTTGCGGCGCTGCGCAACGATGAGCGGTCCAATGGCATAATGCGCGTTTGATTCCACGGCCGCGCCCGGCGGGCATCGACATGAGCACAGTTCCCGATTACGAGCAGGTGGAGGCTGCGCTTGACAGCCTGGGTGAGGCCAGGTCAGTGGCGGAGGCGCATGGCGCGTTGTGCGGCATGCTGTCAGCCGGCGGAGTCCAGTCTGGACACGCCTGGATCGAGGAATTACTTTCGGGTGTTGACGCAGACGCATCAACCCGGGATGTTCTTGATGTGCTGGTGCATGCTTCAGCCACGCAATTGATTGCCCAGGAACTCAGTTTTCAACCCCTGTTGCCGGATGACGAATCCGAATTGAGTTCGCAGGCGCGAGCGCTCGGCGAGTGGGTGCGCGGGTATCTGTATGCGCTCGGCGCCGGGGGGGGTGATACCGCCGGAGTGTCGGAAGAAATGAGGGAGGCGTTGACGGATCTTGAGCGGATCGAGCGCGCTGATTTCAACATGGACCATGCGGATGAGTCCGATGAGGTGGCATACGCGGAAGTACTCGAGTTCGTGCGAATGTCCGCGATTCTCATCAAGGACGAAATCGGGGCGTTGCGGAGTGAAGAACTCCTGCGCTGACTGGATTAGGAAATGAATCAGAAAGAGTTCACAAAACGACGTCGGCAACTCACGCGAATGATGGAATCGGATTCCATTGCTATCGTGCCGGCGGCGTCACCCAAGTTGCGCAACGGGGATGCCGACTACCCCTACCGGCAGGACAGCGATTTCTATTACCTGACCGGTTTTGCAGAGCCGGATTCGGTCATGGTGCTGGTTCCCGGGCGCGGGCACGCCGAATACATTCTTTTCTGTCGTGATCGTGATCCCAAGGCCGAGGCATGGGATGGACCTCGAGCGGGAACGGATGGTGCGGTAGAGGAGTTCGGCGCAGACGACGCTTTCCCCATCGCCGACATAAACGAGATCCTCCCGGGCCTGATGGAAGGCAAGGAGCGCGTTTACTACAACGTGGGCCGGAATCCGGATTTCGATCGCAAGATCATGAGTTGGGTCAACTCGATCCGGGCGAAGATAAAGAACGGCGCACACGTGCCCGGCGAATTCGTTTCTCTGGATTACCTGCTTCACGACATGCGGCTCTACAAGAGTCGCGCGGAGATCACCGCCATGCGCAAAGCTGCGCGCATCAGCGCCGAAGCGCATCGCAGGGCGATGATGGAATGCGAGCCGGGCATGCAGGAATACGAGCTTGAGGCGCTGTTCTTGCACACCTTCCGTTCGCATCAGGCGTACCCGGCTTACAACTCCATCGTAGGTGGCGGTCCCAATGCCTGCATCCTGCATTACACCAGCAACAGCGACACGTTGGAGGATGGGGAGCTGGTACTGATAGACGCAGGTTGCGAGTATGACTTCTACGCCTCGGACATCACCCGTACCTTTCCCGTCAACGGCCGGTTCAACAAGGAACAACGGGCGATTTATGACGTGGTGCTCAAGGCACAGAAAGCCGCCATCGACAAGATCAAACCAGGCAACCACTGGAACGAACCACACGAGGCCGCGGTCCGCGCGGTAACCAGTGGTCTGATAAAACTCGGCATCCTCAAGGGCACCCAGCGGCAGCGCATAAAGGATGAGAGCTACCAGAAGTTCTTTATTCACAGAACCGGTCACTGGATCGGCATGGATGTGCATGATGTGGGTGACTACAAGGTCGGTGACGAATGGCGGGTGTTGGAACCGGGCATGGTTGGGACGGTGGAGCCCGGGATCTATATTCCGACCGGGTCCCGGGGGGTGGCGAAAAAATGGTGGGGCATCGGTGTGCGCATCGAAGACGATGTACTGGTAACGCGCGATGGCCATGATGTGCTGAGCAAGGATATCCCCAAGGAGGTGGACGAGATCGAAGCACTGATGGCTGGCGGCCTTCCCTCCCGCCGGTCGCGCAGGAAGGCGGCCTGAGCTTTCCATGAGCGACCTGACCCACGATGTCATCATTGTCGGCGGTGGACTCGTGGGCGCGAGCCTGGCGTGTGCGCTCTCGGGTCATGGTCTGCGGCTGGCCGGCATCGAGGCGGCGACCTTCAAACGCCGATCGAAGTCCACTTACGACGACCGCAGTCTGTCGCTGGCCTGGGGGTCCAGGCAGATATTCGAGACCCTGGGCATCTGGCAGCGTCTGGGTGACGCGCCCGAGCCCATTCACCGGATCGAGATATCCCAACGCGGGCGTTTCGGTCGCGCGCGCCTGGACCGCAGCGATCATGGAGTCGATGCCCTGGGCTACGTGGTGGAAGCACGTATTCTCGGGGCGGCCGTTCTGGACCAGGTCGAATCCCTCGATGATCTGGAGATGTTCTGCCCGGCGAGCATGGAAGAACTGACGGTGGGTGATGATGCTGCTGAAGTCTCCGTGATCGAAGGTGATCAAACACGCGTCTTGCGCGGGCGAGTCGTTGTAGGCGCCGATGGTGCGGGTTCCCGGGTGCGCGAACGCCTGGGAATTGGTGCGCGCACGCTGGATTACGCCCAATCGGCGGTCATTGCCAATGTCACGCCTGAGAAACCTCACAACAACTGCGCCTTTGAGCGTTTTACGGACAGCGGGCCCATGGCGCTGCTGCCTCAGCCTCACGGGCGCTGCGGGGTCGTGTGGACCGTTCGCAAGGACGGTGTGGATGACATTCTTGCGTTGTCCGACGAACAGTTTCTCGAGCAGCTGCAACGCAGGTTTGGTTACGCATTGGGGCGTTTCGAGCGCGCGGGAAGGCGCAGCGCCTTTCCGCTGAAACTTGTTGTGAGCAACGAAAACGTGCGGCCGCGTGCGGTGATCATCGGCAACGCGGCCCACAACCTGCACCCCGTAGCGGGCCAGGGTTTCAATCTCGGCCTCCGGGACGTGGCGGTGCTGGCGGAGGTGATCGTCGAGGCCCACAGGTCGGGCGAAGATCCCGGCGCGCTGGACGTGCTGAAACGATACGGTCGCTGGCGGCGCCGTGACCAGCGGGGATCGACCCTGCTGACCGATGGGCTCGTCCGCGTGTTCTCGAACGATTTCACGCCGTTGGCGGCGGCACGCGCTGCCGCGCTCGTGGGTCTGGATCTCATCCCCGGCGCCCGCAGGGCTGTCACGCGCCGGACCATGGGAATTGCCGGCAAGCTGCCCCGGCTGGCACGAGGAGTTCCTCTGTGATTGACACAAGAGTTTCGCGGCTGGAAAACCGCTCGTGCAAAGATACCGCTCGAACAATCGCGGCTGGAAAGCCGCTCCTACAAAGCCGCTCCTGCAATGCCGCTCCCATAAAGATGCCGCGATTATGCGCGGCGGTATTACTGCTGCTGGCGAGCACGGCGGTGGCGGAGACGCTACGGCCGGTCAATACCTATTCCATCGTCGCCCGCGATCCCGAGACCGGACAGCTGGGCGTGGCCACGCAATCCCACTGGTTCTCCGTGGGCGCCACCGTACCCTGGGCCCAAAGCGGTGTGGGTGCGGTAGCGACCCAGTCTTTCGCGGAACCCGCGTACGGCGCCAGGGGCCTGGTGCTCATGGGCGAAGGGCAGAGTGCCCCTGAGGCTCTGACGGCTCTGGTGTCCGAAGACAGCGGAGAAGCAGTGCGGCAGGTCGCCATGATCGATGCCCAGGGCCGGGTGGCTGTGCACACGGGCAGCAAGACCATCGCGGCAGCCGGCCATCACGTTGGTGAAAACTACGCGGTTGCAGCGAATCTCATGACTGATGAGTCAGTGTGGCCTGCCATGGCGGAGGCTTTTGAACAAGCCAAGGGCGATCTTGCCGAACGTTTGCTGGTGGCGCTGGAAGCTGCCCAGGCCGCGGGTGGGGATATCCGCGGCAAACAGTCCGCGGCGATTCTGGTGGTCAAAGGCGAGCCTTCGGGAAAACCGTGGAACGATCGTCTGTTCGATCTGCGGGTGGAAGATCACCCGACACCCGTGGCCGAATTGCGGCGCCTGGTTCGTTTGCAACGTGCGTATCACAAACTCAACGAAGGTGACGAGTGGGTCGCCCAGGGCGATATGGAACGCGCGATGGAGGCGTATCGCGCGGCGACCGGGTTGGTGCCCGACAGGGCGACCAACGGCGAGGCCGCGTTCTGGACCGGTATCGCGCTGGTGGGCGCCGGTCGCGCAGACGAAGCGCTCCCCTGGTTGAGGCGCGCGGCAGCCGTGGACAGCAACTGGATCAAACTTGTTCCGCGTCTTGTCACAACGGACCTCGTACCCGACGATCCGGCGCTGCTCGAATACCTGCGCGCCGGCATGGAGAGCGACACCGAGTGACCGCGAAGCGGCAAGCGGAGACCCGTCTTTTCGTGGCCCGGGGCGGGGGAGCCAAGTTATGAACACACAGCAGGCGACTTTCGCGGCGGGTTGTTTCTGGGGCGTGGAGGCGGAGTTCCGCAAACTGGACGGGGTTGCCGAAACCAGCGTCGGTTACTCCGGCGGTCATGCGGAGAATCCCAGTTATGAACAGGTGTGTTCCGGGCAAACGGGACATACGGAGTCCGTGCGCGTCGTGTTTGATCCGGACACGATCAGTTATAAGGAGCTGCTGGATGTTTTCTG
>Ga0114950_10003000_pt1 | contig 13039 bp, 24 predicted proteins | sample N075metaG_FD_83503 | JGI IMG/M metagenome (GOLD analysis project Ga0114950, IMG submission 83503) | Deep subsurface microbial communities from Kermadec Trench to uncover new lineages of life (NeLLi) - N075 metaG | ecosystem: Environmental > Aquatic > Marine > Ocean trench > Sediment | place...
CCTGCAGTCTACCTATAGTGATATAGAGCTACTCATGGCCGCAGATCACGATTTTGCTGAAGTCCTGAGAAAGCCGCGTAAACACTACTTCTGAATTGCGTTACAAATGGGGGGATTACAGACCCTTCTGCAAGCGCGCCATTACCGAATTTGCGATTGTTGTCGCCGGATTTACAGGGCTTGTACTCGCCTTGGGTTCTAAGGATCAAACACCCAGCCCGGTAGTCAAGTTGAGAACCGTCACCATGCTGTTCTACGCATTTACGGCTGCGTTCGGCTCTCTGTTACCGACGCTCGCACAATCTTTGGGAATCGCAGAAATTTGGCATTTCTCCGGCTACGTGTTCGTCGCATTACTCTTCGCCAATACGCTAGCAACCGTCCTAAGTTCGCGGATACTCCTCTCCCCCTCAGAAAGAGCCGAACTTTCAACGATCATGTGGTCCCTCGTCTTGGCTGGCAATACGCTATTCGGCGCGATGCTAGTCTTATCCCTGTTGGGTATGGTTGGGTTGCCCGTTAACGGTGCCTTTTTCGCGGCCTTGATTTGGCAACTGGTCCTATCGACAATATTGTTTACGCGATTGATCCTGCAAAGACAGCGCATGCAGAAACTAAACCAATGGCTCACACTTTTATCTAACCTGACCGTGCTACTCGGTACCAGGCATCAAGGACCAAGGAATTCAGATCACTCCGTCTTACAATGAAATCATGCCACCCAAACCCCGATGATATCCTCAGCCTGCTATGACATGGAAACCGCGCACAACCGACACCAGAGCTCAATGTGAAAAAGCAAAAACGGGCTGGAGAAAGGACTCTCCACAAGATTGCACCTTTGCTCCAGGACCTGCGGCGTTTCGATACGCTTGATGAAAAACGCCCAGGCGTATTCTTCTTTCGGAAAAAGGAATTCATACACTTTCACAAACTTCCCGATGCCATCGTCGCTGATATCTTTCTGCCGAACGAGCGCCTACGCTTACCCGTCACCACACGGTCCGAACAGATGGATGTGATGGACAGGATTTGGAACGCTCTTGATCAGCCATAGTTTGCGCATTCCCGCCTTGTTTTTGATCACTGTTTTGATCTTCGGCTGTGTGTCCCAAACGACGACCCGAACGGCCGGTTTTCTAACGGTTGCAGCCGCTGGCGACATCGTCTTCATTGGTCGCGCCCGCACATTCGGCACCGACGGCACTTTCCGAATGAGATCACTGGAGCCTGAACCGATTGAATGTACCGGCAGATTTCGCTATTCCAGCCCGCCAAGTGGCAGAGCGCGCTTTTCATGTAGTAACGAGGAAAAGGGAACGCTGCGGATCGAGTCCGAAGGGGGTCTGCGCGGCACAGGCTCCGGCACGTCGTCGTTCGGTCCCGTGCAGATTATTTTCGGTTACAGTATTCGCGAAGTGAACCGTCGCCTCAAATTTCCAGACGGCAAGATCCTATCTATTGTCGGCCAAGGCATTCTGCTCCAGGCGCCTCAGAACTAATGGCCAGGATCCGCCCTCAATATCACTTTCGAAAAGCACAAACCGGGTTGGATGCCTGGCGTGTCGAGCGGCTGATCGAGCTCAGTGCCGGCCTGCCAATAAAAATGATCAACCCCGTAGAAGTTGCAGAGTTGCATGAAAATCACTGGTACTTCCACGATTCCGTTACGCCGACACCGCTAAGCATCATCGAACACGCGCAACTCATACAAGCTTGCGACCTTGCCTATCCAATTATTCTGGATAAACAAGGCAGAGTCATGGATGGCATGCATCGAATATGCAAAGCCATCATCGACGATGTTGTTGAAATTCCTGCTGTTCGATTTCTTGTCGACCCCACACCTGATTACCAGAATTGCGAACCCCAGGATCTGCCCTATGATGAATAATCTCGAACCAACACGGAGCTAAATGTCTGATCATGAACATCCAAGATTTAGGTAGCACAGGAGAATTCATCGCCGCTATTGCCACCCTGGTGACCCTGGTTTATCTCGCCTCGCAGATCCGACAAAGCACCAAAGTTGCCAAAGCCCAGTTAACAAAGGACCTGTTCCTGGCATCCAGGACCGCGCTCATGGACATTGCCAAACACCCTCACCTTGCCGGTTTAGCTGTAACCCACCTTGGGGTTGATACGCCAGAGTATCAGGGGGGTTTTGTAAAACACATAAACGACATTCTCGATGAGAACGAAAAGTTAGCCTGATCCATGCTCGATCTGCGTAATGTTGCCATAGCCTCCTGGGCGCTCGCCTGGATCGGATCTATCGCCGCTTATGTGCTATCCGCGATGGGTGGTTATGTCGATTGGTGCATACCGCATCTCACCGGATGCGAGAGCATCAGCGCGAGTGGCCGTCACGGCTGGGGGTTCTTCATATTTAAAGCGACCATGTTGCCTGCCGCAGGCTTCACCTTTGTGTATTGGGTTCTTTGTTACCGCTGGTTGGGTCTGATAGCCGAACCTGCCCGGGTTGACCGCGTCATATTGGGTCTGGGCCTCATCGGCACCACATTCCTGGTGCTGTACGTTACCTTTCTTGGCTCTGACGGTGAGGCGTACCGCAACATGCGCAGGTACGGCACGGTAGTGTATTTCGGATTTACTTATCTGGCGCAGTTGTTATTCGCTAAACGTATTCTTGCCAGTAATGTCAGCTCCCGATTCGTCTCGTGGAAGTTTCGGCTTGCCATCTTCATGTTCTTCGGCGGTCTGGCATTCGGCATACTGGCCAATTTCTTCACTGACGACGACTTCCTGCAGAATATCTCAGAATGGAATTTCGCCTCCGCGCTAACGGCTTTTCCATTGTTAACATGGATATTATGGCGTCACAGCGGCTTCCATGTGCGCTACGAATTGTCACCGCGCTAGAAAGTTTGCTTAGCGCTGATGGTGAATTCATAACTGTCGATAAACGGCCCATCTACCAAGGGTTTGGCGATATCGATATGAATCACGCGGTCGCGACGCGTGCGTATCGATTCGAGGCGCAGCCCAACGCCGACGTTGGTGAGCGTATCGAAATGATCACCACTTCCGGGCGGTACCCAGGCCGGGGGTTCGTCCTCGTACCAAGCACGGCCGACATCAACGAAAGCGGCATATCCCACGCGGAACAAACCGAACGGATACGCATTGGAATAGTAACGCTCTTCCAATGTCACCAGATAACTGCGATCTCCAATCTGATAGCGGCTTGGATAGCCTCGCAGGCCATTGTCACCACCGAGTGTCAGCTGCTTATCCTCAGGCAGATTATGTGTCTGATTGTAGGCGGCACTCGTGAGCAATTGCCACCTGGGGGCCTGCCTCCAGAGGTACGTTAGCCGAGATACAAACTGCACGTCTTCTGATCTGTGACGATCCAAGTCATACCGACCAGTGATTCGGGCACTGAAACCGAGTAGATGGTCCTCGCCAACATAGCGCCGATAAGCAACCGACGCACGGGATAAGAGATAGTCGCCTTTACCGCCAAAGCCATCAGTGGACCAACCCACCTCAGCATAGCTCGACCAACCGAGCTTGAGGTCTTCTGTCACGCCGACGCGGTCAACGTCCGCACGTTCAACATATCGATCTTGCAGCAGCTGCCAGCCAACATAAGGGTAAGCAAAGGTTCGCGAATCATTCTGCACGCCCGGAAAATTACTCGGGAAAGCAAAATTTTCGTCGAGGTACCGGGCACCTAAGAAGTAGCGATTTACCCAGCCGTTGCGACGCCCTTTAGATGCGGCCACGAACACATTCGCTACATCCGTATCTGCATCGATCTCGAATGCTTCCTTACCTAGAAAATCCAGATCCTGGTTGCGCACAAAGTGGTTTGCTGAAAAGCCTGCAGCGAAAGGTGTGTCTAATGCAAAAAACGGATGTACAAGTGCCAGACCATAGCGCTCACCATCATCGTTGTCGGAAGCAATGAGGCTACCGGTCCATCGCGTACCAAACAAATTTGGATCATCGTATTCGATGGAGATGCCGGTCCGATTGCGATCATCGAAATACTCCAGACTCAAGCTTTTACCTGAACCGAGAAAATTAACGTCTGATAATCCCAGGTTGGTTTCGTTGTCTCCGCCGGAGCGGCTAAATCCAATTCTCGGGGTGAGTGTCCAAACGTCTCGAACCACCACGTCGAGATCAACCTCGGCCCCACAGACCCGGCGCACTAGCACCAGGGCGTCGTATAGATAGGCCTTCTCACGTAATACGCGTTCGGCTTCCTGGCGCTGCGTTTCGTTAACCGTCTCGCCAATCGCGATGGGAAAAGCAGTCTTCAGTGCTGCTTCCTTGGTCACGATATTAAAACGATTGGCCTGGCGGGCGAGCCAGTGATTGCGGTCAGGGAAAACGTTCTGACGGAAGAATCGAACCGCGCGAAGCCGAGGGGTTGCGTCACCAAGTGTCTGCTTTTTTACTTGTTTGCGATAGTCAGGAAATTCCAGCAACCCAAGTTCACTCGGGCTCAAGCCGTGTCCCGCTGTACATTGCTCAACAGCCTGGACAGCAGCTGGAATGACCAGCAGCACTGCAATCGCTAACATCAGGTAACGCATAGTACCTAGTCTATTGTCTGTACACTGCTGCGCAAACAAGTTTGGAGTTGGCTATGCGATCTATCGCGAAGACCTTCGTTCGTGGCCTGGGTGTGGTGGTACCTGTCGTACTGACTATTTGGTTGTTGGTGTGGTTAGCCAATGGTACGGAGACATTGCTGCGTGTTGTTTTTCTCTGGTTTTTCCCCGAAGACATGTATCTACCGGGTCTAGGTGTGGTGTTGGGAATCGCCGTGGTCTTCGCTGCGGGTATCTTGGTGCAGGTATTCTTGTTACGCCAGTTATTCGACTGGTCCGAGCGCCTCATTGAACGCATCCCGCTGGTTAAAACCATTTATCACGCCATCAGTGATTTTCTGGGATTCTTTTCTTCGGGTGTTGATGACCGTTCATCGACAGTCGTCACGGTAGATATCGGCAACGATGCACATTTGATCGGCTTTGTTACCGATCGATCACCGGATTTTCTCGACGCCCTCGGTAGTGATCTGGTCACTGTATACTTGCCGATGAGCTATATGGTTGGTGGCTATACGCTGTTGGTGCCCGAGTCTCGAGTGGTTGAATCGACGTTGAGTGTTGAAGAAGCCATGCGCTACACTTTGACCGCAGGTATACAGCGACACTGACCACGATACCCAAGATTACGTTTGGCATGGCGGTCGCAGGATTACTGATATCCTGGCCCGGTTTTCTCGACTGCCTTACGTCAGGAGACTACTCAGCTATTGGTGGACAAATGATGGCGGAAAAGCCCTACGTAGAATCAGCCCGCGAATTCCTTGGTCTGCTCATCGCGGGTGCCTGTGTGGCATTGTATGCCCGGGTGAACGTTGGGGCGCAAAGATGAACTGGGACGCGATTGGGGCTATTGGAGAGACACTGGGTGCACTTGGAGTAATTGTTTCTCTGGTCTATCTGGCTACACAGTTGAAAAGTAATTCTGTCGCTTCTGCAGTCGAGGCAAAACTTAACACCACTAGATTCATGACTGAGTTCAATCGTGATTTCATACTTCACCCAGAGCTTTATGATCTCTGGGATCGCGGCAGCAAAGACCCTGAAGTGCTGAATGCCGAAGAAACCGCCCGCTTTTCAAACCTTAATCTCAATGCCTTCTGGTACTTCGCTGCCTCCTTCTATCAATATCGGGTAGATAGACTTACGCCGGGTGACCTGTTCGAGTTGGAGCAGATTATGAAATTCTGGTTGACTCGCAAAGGTATTGAATCATGGTGGCTTCGGTTTGGTCATACGCGATTCAATTCTGATTTTGTGAACTAGGTTAATGACAAATTTGTTTCTGCGACTGCACCCATAACCTGACAAAAAAGATGAGGACGTCCGATGTCACTGGAAAAACAATCATTTCGCTCCGGCCCTACAAAGATTTCATCGCGCAAGGTGCGCGCGTTGGCAATATGCTGCACCTTTCCGGACAGGTTGGCACTAACGCCAATCACAAGGCCGGCAAGGACATTGTCGAGCAGGCGGAGCTTGCCTACGCGAACATCAAAAGCGTTCTGGCAGAGTTCGGCGCCAGTATGGACAACATCGTCGATGAAACGATGTATGTCACGGATGTCGCTGAGGTGATGGCAAATGTCGAAGCGGTATTCACTGCCAGGGCAAATGCATACGGTGGCACGCCAGAAGTGTCTCAGACCCTGGTGCAGATTGTCGCTCTGGTCGAACCGGACCTGAAGATCGAGATTAAATGCACGGCACAATTTTAGAACGACGGCGCGACTTTGTGTGTGTAATCCAACGCAATGATCAGGAAATTTCAGCCTGAGGATGGACCACGGGTAGCGAGCATCTGGTATGAATCCGGCCGCCAGGAATATACTTATCTAGCAGATTTTCAAGCGCTCAACAGTGAGCAGGCGGCAATAATTTTCCATGACGTGATCGTGGCAAACTGCGCGATCTGGGTAGAAACACGTAGTGAGGATATACGAGGATTCATCGCCATGCAGAATGCCTACATCGACCGGCTTTATACTGATCCACAATTCCAGGGCCTGGGTGTCGGTACTACCCTCATCCAACACGCGATGCAGATCATGCCACACGGATTGCAACTGCATACGCACCAGGCAAATAAGCGCGCTCGATGTTTTTATGAAAAACTTGGCTTCAAGGCAGTAAAATATGGCACGAGTCCCGCACCTGAATGCATGCCCGATGTGGAATATCACTGGCTTGGGCTCCTCACCGCCTCTCAGCAGAGTGACTCGTGAATGAGTCCTGGCTTGTCTGGGGCATGATTTTCGGTGCCGTCGGTTTCGGCTGTTTCATATACGGGCGCAAGCAGAAGTCCCCGGTACCGTTTTTCTGTGGATTGGCGCTGATGTCCCTACCCTATTTCGTATCCAGCACCACCTATCTTTTACTGTGCGGGCTTGCGCTGCTTCTTGCCTGCTACTTCATCAAGATCTGAGCGGCTGTGGCAAAGACTAAAGCCCGTGTTTAGAATCGGATTTATCCAACCAGGAGATGCCATGAAAATTCTACTAGCCTGTGCGCTCGCAATGACAAGCGCTGTAATACTCGCGGCCGATCTACCAACACCCGGCATGTACAAAATTACCGCCAAGGTATCATCGCAACAATTGCCCATCTCCAGCAGTCATGATTCCAGCGAGTGCATCACCGAAAATCAGTTTTTGGAGGACCCGCAGGCCTGGATGCGCCAGCAACCCGGCCAGGAATGTGAAGTGGTTAACTACGAGGTGGGCGGCGGCGTCATTCACATGGAGTTGCAATGCTCAATGGACCAGGGCGGTAAAGCGTCCATTATCGGCAACGGTACTTACACGAACACCAGCTTTGAGATCAACAATCAGATGTCGATAGAAGCAAACGGTATGAAGATGGAAATGAATACGGCAATAACCGGCGTGCGCCAGGGCGAATGTTAAAAGACCCTTTCACGCGCGGCGCTATCACCCTCGGCATCTTTTGGGTCTTGCTTAGCGCCTGTAGTGTGCACGCGCAAACCACGGTCTATCAGATAGACGATGACGCGACCATCCTCGCTGCCGCACGTGCGATCATCGCCGAGGACCCAGACTGTGCGCTAATCACCACAGACGAGTCCGGCCAGCCCCGGGTGCGTACGGTGACCGCATCGATCCCAGACGAAGATATGATTATTTGGATTGCAACGCGGCCAGGTACTCGCAAAGTGCAACAGATCAAGCAGAGCGAGCGGGTCAGTCTGTATTTCAACATCGATGCAAAATCCGCCTACGTTTCGGTGATGGGGCGGGCAACCTTACACGATGATCTGGCCACCAAAGAGTTGATCAAAATCTATGAAGTCGCGGCGCGAAATGCTTTCTGGCCGCAATATCCCGACGACTACCTGCTTATTAAGATCGTACCCGAGTGGATCGAAGTCATGGGTTTCGGGATCTCTGGCAATCCCCAGACCTGGCGCCCGCAAGGTGTTTCACTGCGTACTGACTAAGGCAGGGCGGGCTGATCAGGACAGGTTTAAACTTTGATTTTACCGATCGCGATACCGAGAAGCGTTATCCCCAAGGTCGCTACTACAGTAACTGCGGTCACCAGGCTCACATTCAAAACTATCTCTAACATCACTACTTCCTGCCTCATTTAAGTGCGCTAACCATACAAACCCCGCCGAAACACCGTTATCAGGGATTCTACCTAGTGAAATATCGTTGATGGATGGAATTTTTGGGCGAATTTGCGTGGATATTCCTACTTTGCAGCAACCAGTGCATTTGCATTTTGCTGCCGGTCAAAGTAGGGTGCCGCCGCGATCTACATTCGGACTGCCTTTAAGCGATCTGCCCGTAATCTGGGTATTCGTTCCAAATCATCCGCAATACTACGATTGTTCGCTTGCCGCACCCGATTTGCGTGCGGAAACTAATTGGAGGCCGAATATGGCTACAGGAACCGTAAAATGGTTTAACCCTACTAAGGGATTTGGATTCATCCAACCAGAAGATGGTGGAGATGACGTATTTGTACACATCAGTGCTGTTGAGAAGTCTGAGCTAACTGGACTTGTCGAAGGCCAGCGCGTCAGCTACGACGTTGTATCTGAACGTGGCAAATCTGCAGCTGGAAATCTGCAATCGGCATAGATTTTATCTTTGCCGACAAGTCTTAGATCTTCGCGTGACGAAGGTCTGAGGCAGACCAGGGACGACATTTCGATGTGTCCCTGGGTCTACCCCCTCATACTGTGCCTGCCAACCAGAGCGTGGTCACACCAACGCAATGCTGCACATATCTAATCTCTTTCACCTTGCCACCATCATCTTTGCCTGGCTGGTCATTGTGTTTTTTACAAAAGATATCAGCCGCACTAAGTTCGCAACTGTTGTACGTTTGTTACAGATAATGCCGCTGATGTTCTGCATCGATCTAGTGGCGGGTTTCATCATTATCGATACAGTTTACGGTTCACATCAATCCGCCAGTTGGATATCCAGGTCTGCGATTGTTTTTCCTTTGTTGTTCGCGCTGGCGATTTGGAGGATGTTTCGCCTCAGGCGCACCCAGTGAATTACGAATAGGGTATAAAAGCTTTCGGAGGTGCTCTGAATGTCTGGTAAACGAAACGCTTTGTGGATAACCGCCACAGTCTTTGTTGTTCTTGGCCTAGGCGTCGCCTTCACTTTCAACGCGATAACCACCGACCCATTTATCGCGCAGTTCAATGAAAACTGCGGAAGTTGCCACGGTGAGGATATGCTGGGTACTGATATCTGACCAGCACTGTTGGGCGTCGAGCTCAGTCATGGCGATTCTGTTGCGCAGATAAAGCAGAGCATCGCCAATGGGTTCCCACAACGCGGCATGCCACGCTGGTCCGCAAATCTTGATGACGGATTGGTGCAGAGTCTAGCCATATACGTTGCTGAGCGCCGCGCCGATCGTAGTTTCTTCGACTTCAAAGTCGACAAGCAGCTAGCTATCCCTGAACACATCATCAGCAGTGAAGAGCACGACTTCCGCATTGAAATTGTCACCACTGAATTGCATGCCCTGCCTTACTCAATTGCACCTTTGCCTGACGGACGCATTCTGGTGAGCGAAAAAACCAAAGGCCTGCGCATTATATCGGCCGATGGTAAACCCTCCGAATTAATAACAGGTACACCTCAAGCCTACGACGACGGCATCGAGTTTGCCTCGCTAGAGATGGGTCTCGGTTGGCTGATGGATGTGGCCTTACATCCGGATTACACAGATAACGGTTGGATCTATCTTCACTACGGTGACCGTTGCGAAGAATGTAATTCCGGTTCACTGCTACCGGTAACAATGAACACGCTGGTACGCGGGCATATCAAGGACGGGGGGCCTGGGTCGATGAGGAGATTATCTGGAAGGCTGAGCCTGAAACCTATACCTCAACGCCGGACATAGCTGCCGGCGGACGTATAGCATTTGATGGTGAAGGTGCAGTATTTTTGAGTATCGGAATGAAAGGACCCTCGAATTATCATGGAATTCAAGACCTGAGCCTACCGTACGGGAAAATACACCGGGTCCACGATGATGGGTCAATGCCGGAGGACAACCCATTTTTCAATACGCCTGGCGCCATGAAGTCCATCTGGACCTACGGCCATCGCAGCCCTCAGGGATTAGAATTTAATCGGCTCACGGGTCAACTCTGGGGTACTGAAATGGGACCTCGCGGCGGCGACGAGGTTAATTTGTTGCTGCCCGGCAAGAACTTCGGCTGGCCCCTTTATTCCGAAGGCGTTAATTATGACGGTACGCCGGTGGAGTACGGCATAGAACTCGGCATAGAATTTGACCTCGAAGATATACAACAGCCGGTGGTCGATCTGACCCCCTCACCGTCCGTCTCGAGCTTCATCTTCTATGAAGGTAGTTCCTTTCCTGGCTGGCAACACAACCTTGTTGTTGGCACACTCAAGGCCACCGAACTTTATCGCATGGTGGTGGAAGACAACAAAGTCATACACCAGGAGACCTTGTTGAACAACCTGGCCCGCATCCGTGACATTGAAACCGGACCAGACGGCAATATATATTTACTGCTTGAACATACTTCCGGCGGACAAATCATCCGCTTGGTGCCTGCGAGCAACGGCACCGAAGGCCAAATTATCAGTCAAACAAACTAAAGGATTAATATGCCAAGTAATACAGAGATCATTACCGAGTTCGTTCAGGCCTGGAGCAATCTGAACCCCGAAGAGTTGGCGTCCTACTTCACCGAAGACGGTTGCTACTACAACATGCCGACGCAACCGGTAAAGGGTCGCGAGGCAGTGCAAGACTTCATCGCCAACTTCCTCGCCAATTGGACAGAAACCCAATGGGATATTCTCAACATCGCCGAGGCAGGAAATGTTGTGATCTGTGAACGTCTGGACCGCACCAAGACAACCGCTGGCAATGTCGATCTGCCCTGTGTCGGCGTATTCGAAATGCAGGATGGGAAAATCAAAGAGTGGCGCGACTATTTCGACCTCGGCACGTTCATGAAAGCCATGAGCTGAAAAAGGTAGGGTTGAAAGAGGTATTGCCATGATATTGGAAGTCGCGATATTGGATGTGATCGCCGGACAGGAGTCTAAGTTTCAAACAGATTTCGAGGCCGCACAGAAGATCATCGCGTCCATGCCCGGATATATCAGTCATCAGCTCCAGCGGTGCATGGAGAAGCCTTCACGCTATCTTCTGCTGGTCAATTGGCGTCAACTTGAAGACCATACCGTGGGTTTTCGCGAGTCGGGTGAATATCAAACGTGGAAGGCGCTGTTACACCACTACTACGAGCCATTTCCGGAGGTCGAACACTATGAGGTTGTGTTCGACCAGCGCAGGCAATAAATATGGACCCGCAAAAACTACGCAGCCAGCACGATGCCGAATTGTTCCAGCAGTTGCTGCAAGACCGTGACGTCAAACGGCTCAACAAACAAATCGCCAAACGCAAAGAGAAGGGCAATTTAGGCATCCGCCGCCATCTGCTCTCTACGTCTGTGAGACTAAGTCCCACGATGGCCAAAGCGCTGCACCACACCGCCGACGAATGTCGGGAGAAGCTGGCCTTAGAGATCCCGTTGGAAATTTATGTTTTCCCCAGCCCCAGCTACAACGCGGCCTGCGTAAGCCCGGAGTCCGGGCGGTTGTTCATCATGTTCAGCTCGGCCATTTTGGAAGCCTTCAGCGAATCCGAAATCCGCTTCGTCATGGGTCACGAACTGGGCCACCACCTGTTCAATCATCATGACATCCCCATCGGTTACATTATGGGGGGTAAAAATCGCCCTAATCCAAGGTTGGCGCTGACCCTGACCGGCTGGTCACGTTATGCAGAGATATCTGCAGACCGGGCCGGTGCTTATTGTTCGAATGATCTGGAATCGGTTGCCCATGCACTGTTCAAGTTGGCGAGCGGATTAAGCGGCCGCTATGCCAATTTCTCGGTAGCGGAGTTCCTCGAGCAAGTTGATGAGATGCAATTAGAGGAAGGGCAGCCCGGCCAGGGTGCGCCCATGGAAGATTGGTTCCTGACCCACCCATTCAACCCGTTACGGGTAAAAGCGCTCAAACTTTTTCACGACTCCGAACTCGCGTTCAAAGGCGGCATCAGCGTCAACGAGCTGGATATGGCGGTGGAAGCGGTCATGAGTCTGATGGAGCCCAGCTACCTGGAGGGCAAGACCGACACCGCTGAAGCCATGCGCCGCCTATTGTTTGCCGCAGCAATTGCCGTTGCAGATGCCAGCGGTGGCATCTCGGAAGAAGAAGTGGCCGTGTTCGAAGAATTTTTTGGTGAAACAGCGTTTTCCGACAAGCTCGACACTGATCAATTGAAGTCTGAAGTGGACGACCGGATCAAACAAGCCAACGCTTTAACCTCCCTGCCGCAACGCATGCAGATTGTGAGAGATTTATGTCTGGTGTCCCGAGCCGACGGTCATAGCACCGGTGCAGAGAGAGAGTTGTTGTGCGATATCGCCACGGCTTTGGGGGTGCCAGGTCTGTTCGTTGACAAGAACCTCGAAGCAGACCCCGAACTCGACTAGAAGGCACAGACTTTGAAAAAGACCATGGCGTTGTTGGTAGTGATTGCGATGCTCTTTTTCATTGTTACTTTGATTGCCCTGGAGGCGAGCGATGTGGTGACAGTGGAGACCAAGACCTCATCTGCAGCCCTGCGGCGTACACACGTTTGGTTTGTCGCTACCGATAGCAACTTGTACCTGGAGGCGGGTAACCCACAGAATCCATGGGTTCAAGATTTGAGCCGACTTTCCACGCTACATCTCAGCGGCGCCGGACTGGACGGCGAATATTCTTTTGAGCTATACGTGAATGAACACAACAAGATCCGCAATCTCATGCGCGCCAAATATGGCTGGCGCGATTGGTGGGTAGACATGCTCTTCGACACATCTCGATCGTCCGCTGTACGGCTGCATAGACAATGAACA
>Ga0114950_10003002_pt1 | contig 13028 bp, 13 predicted proteins | sample N075metaG_FD_83503 | JGI IMG/M metagenome (GOLD analysis project Ga0114950, IMG submission 83503) | Deep subsurface microbial communities from Kermadec Trench to uncover new lineages of life (NeLLi) - N075 metaG | ecosystem: Environmental > Aquatic > Marine > Ocean trench > Sediment | place...
ATCATCGTCTCTCGCTCCTTGACTCAGCCTCCGTTCCGCATGTCCCTATGCAGTCGGAGTACTACAACTCTGGAGTCTCAGGGAGCGCCGTCCTATTTCCTGTGAAGGATTCGACAATTATGGAGTTCGTTTTCCATTGTGCGACACAGCACTCAATATTTATGAGTGCTAGCGACGTGTCTGAGGGAGATATTCCCTAGGGAATGGTTTTCAGGATCTGGTTCGAGTACCCGCTTTCATTGCCTTCGGAATCCAGGGCGGTGAGTGCGAAGTAGTAAGGACCCGGAGAAACGGTCGCTTCCCACTGGGTAATTCCAGGAGAGTTGATGGCGTAGCTGCCCGTGTAATTGCGGCTCTGGGTACCCCAATACACGACGTATCCGGCAAGATCGGTCAGCGCGCTGCCATCCACATTCTGGGTCGGTGCCTGCCAGCGAATTGTTTTACTCAATACTCGCACGGTCACGAGGGCAACGGCGCTACCCTCGAGACCATCGCAGGTAAGCCGATAGGTCGTGTCTTCGGTCAGCGCGCCGGTACTAAAGTCACCTGAAGAAGGCTGCGTACCTGACCAGCCTCCACCGGCCGTACAAGTGTTCGCATTCGCCGAATCCCAGGTCAGTGTGCTGGTTCCATTGACCGCAACCTCCGCAGGAGAAGCTCTCAACGTGACGCTCGGACCGTTGGAGTTGGCATGCACCATGACTTCTGCCAACCCGCCGCCGCCAGCACCCGAACAGCTCAGTCTGAAGCGGGTATCCCGGGTGATATTCGCGATGGTTTCGGAGCCAGAGAGGGATTTGACACCCGACCAGCCACCCGACGATTGGCACTCGGTCGCGTTGAATGCGCGCCAGGTAAGGGTGACGGAGCCACCCGGGTCCACAACGGTCGCAGACACGGAAAGACTGACACTGGCCGGAGCGGTCGATGCCGAGTTCTTAACCACGGTTCTCTGATTGCTTTCCCCACTGCATGCACCAACGGAAACCGTCAGCAGCAAAGGTACTAGGCTACGCCAATACTTCATTAAAGACTGCTTGGTTATCTGGGTCCAAAGTCCTGGGGGAGGATGGCCAGACACCCTTGGAGCATGAAGACGTCGGTGCAACAGTGACTCTTCATGTGCTCCAGACTACGGGGAAGCACATTCGGGTTCTTGTTCAAGGCCGCGAACTCTACCTTCAGGTAAATTACATGTAAAGGCCAAGTCCAACCCCCTTATAAATATCGTTAGCACGCTGATTGATCGCACCGATCGGAAGACCAAAGCTCTTTCTACCTATTTCAATCAGTTACATGACATTCCCCGAAATGCCTATATGAATTGTGGATAACTTGGATCGAACAACTAAATGGACATCAGGCTTCGCAGCAGGGGAAAAAGCCGCTTACGGGGCTACTTGGGGTCTGAAAATGTTAGGATCACAGACCCTAAGGACCTGACTGCGGTCCAATTCGATGAATTACCAACCAAGGCATGCTGTATGAATCAACGCGCCGTTACCGCCTGTGTGCTCGTGATCGGCAACGAAATTCTGTCCGGACGAACTCAGGACACCAATCTGAACCACATCGCCGTGACTCTCGGGGGCTGGGGTATTCAAGTTCGCGAAGCGCGAGTGATTCCCGATGTGGAAGAAGTCATCGTTGCGGCAGTGAACGAGGCTCGCGCGCGTTTCGATTATCTCTTCACCACAGGCGGCATAGGTCCCACCCACGATGACATCACCACAGACTGCATCGCCGCCGCTTTTGGCGTCGAGCTGGTAGAGAGTAAGGAGATTGCCGCCATTATCCGGCAACGGTCCGCACCACCACCCGTTATGGAAGCCCGCATGCGGATGGCACGGATACCCCATGGCGCCACGCTGATCGACAACCCGACCGGGGGACCCCAGGGTTTTCGCATCGAAAACGTGTTTGTGATGGCGGGAATACCCACCGTGATGCGCGCCATGTTGAGCAGTCTGGAAGGGAAGCTCAAATCAGGACCCGTGGTGAGATCACGGTCCGTCACCGCCTATCTCGGTGAAAGCCAGATCGCAGCCGCACTCGGTACCATTCAGCTGGATCACCCGGAGATCGATCTTGGCAGCTACCCGTTTTTCAAGAACGATCGTTACGGCACCTCACTGGTGATGCGCGGTATCGATGAATCCGCCCTGGATACCATGCTCGAGGAGGTGAAAGCCGCCATTGTTGCAGCAGGCGAAGTTCCCGAAGACATCAAGGCTGGATGATCGACATGAAACGTCTGCTGATACTGCTATTCACGCTCCTGGCAATTCCGCTCATTGCAGAAACTCCCGCTGACTATGCAAGCCTTCCAGGAAGGAAGGCGATGGCGATGGTTCCCGGCTTCACCGATAGCATCTATGGAATCGGCCATTCGCAATCAACCGACATCGGCGCGGCAGCCTCGGCTCTGCAGGAGTGTCAGCGAAAACTTGCCGAACACACCGAGATTGGACCCACGCCCGCGCAAACCTGCGAGGTGGTGAATCTCAACCAGGAACTCATCACCACAGGCGCCGATATTCGTGCGCAGATACCCGACAAGCCACACCCCTTGTACCTGTGGCGATATACCTCGGCCACGGCGACGGTTTATCTGGCAGGATCCATTCACATCCTGAAATCAACCATCTACCCACTAGCCCCGCAGCTTGAGAAAGCCTTCGAGCAGTCTGACCTGCTGGTACTCGAAGTGGACACCGAAAAATACTCACTGAGTGAGATGCAGCGCAGGATGATGGAGGTCAGCCTGCTGCAGGACGGGCAGACATTGAAGAAGGTCCTGGATCCGGCTGTGATGGATCGTTTGAACGAAAGCCTGGCCCGTTACGGCATCAATACTCAACAAATTGCCCAGTTCAAACCTGCCATGGTGATGAATCAGCTTGTGGTGCTGCGTCTGATGACGCTCGGTTACCTGCCTGAGTACGGTCTCGAACAACATTTCAGAGCAAAGCTGAACGACAAACGGATACTGGAGCTCGAGTCCCTCGATATGCAGCTCGACGTATTGTTCAATCAGCCGCTCGATCTGCAGATTCAGCTTCTCACCGACACGCTGGAACTGGAGCATGAGATCGAACCTGTGTTAGCCGACATGGTCGGTGCCTGGCTCGCGGGTAACGACAGGGATCTCTTAGCGCTCATCCTGCAACAGTCAGGCACTTCCGAACTTAGCCAGGCATTCAGTAAACGTATTCTGGATGATCGCAACGTCACCATGGCAAAAACCATCGGACAATATCTGGATACCGTCGGAACCTACTTTGTTCTCGCGGGGGTTGCCCACTTCATCGGGGAGTCCAGTATCGTCAGCCTGTTGAAACAGCAGGGCATCAACGGCAAACGGGTTATGTCCGACGAACAGATTTAACCCTGAGGTGATAATAATCCACGGCGCCGACCGCCTACGGCTCGCGCGCGCACATTATTATTGCCACATCAGGGTTAACCGTAAAACAGGGATCACGTGATGAACATCGATGGTAGAACGGCAATCGTCCTTGGGGGTACCTCGGGTATCGGCCTCGCCACCGCGCTTGGCTTAAGAGATCAGGGAGCAAACGTTACCGTGATGAGCCGCAGCCCGCAGAACCTCGCGAAGGCAACCGAAGTGCTGGGCGACGGGGTGGGAGTCGTTGCGCAGGATGTACTGGATCGAGACTCCATGGGTGTGGCGTTCGCGAAGCTTGGTCCTGTCGACATTCTAGTCAATGCAGCCACCGGTGGTTCACGGGCAACCGGTCCCTTCGAGAAGATGGATCTCGATGGCTTTCAGGGTTCCTTCCGCAAACTCTGGGGGTACGTCAACTCCGTACACGCGGTCATACCGCTGCTTACCGACGATGGCTGTATCGTCCTGGTCAGCGGCTCACCTGCCCGCAAGTGCAGGCCGGGAATGTCCGCAATCTCCTCAGTGGGCAACGCCGTAGAGGGGTTTTGCCGCGCAATTGCGGTGGAGATCGCACCAAGACGAATCAATGTCGTCTCTCCCGGAATCATCGACACGCCCATGTTTCCCATGGAGGGTGAGGCGCGCGAGAAATTTCTCTCCCAGGCAACGGCCGGCCATTTACTCGAGCGTGCGGGTACCGCCGAGGAGGTCGCCTCCGGTATTCTCTTCGCAATCAGCAACGATTTTGTCACCGGCTCGACCATTGATGTTGATGGCGGAGCCTTGCTCCCTTGAGGCGGGACATAGCTCGCATCAACGCGAACTCCGTTAGTGGTCGAGTCATTTAACCCGCCTTGGGGGCTACGGAGCCCTCACGTCCAGACGCTGATGTCGAGTCTCGGCCGCAAATCCTGGGCACGACGACGAGCACACGAGGTCATCACCGAGGCGCGCGAAACAATCCTCCAGTGCACGGATGGTGTACGTCTGCAGGCCTGGTTGAGCGACCGGCCCGGCACGGCGCCGACGGTCATCATCATTCACGGCTGGCTCGGGAGTGCCGAGTCGAGCTACGTGCTTTCTGCAAGCGCAGAACTCTGGAAGTCCGGTTTCAACATCGCGCGATTGAACCTGCGTGATCACGGCGACACCGCGCATTTGAACAAAGATCTTTTCCATTCCGCTCGCACCAGGGAGGTGGTCGACGCAGTGCGCCAAATCTGTGATCACAACGCCCCCGAGCCCTGTGGGGTATTAGGGTTTTCGCTGGGTGGTAACTTCGCGTTACGGATAGGTAAAGCTACCGGGTTACCAACGCTTGCCGTCTGTCCCGCCATTGACCCGACCGCGACGATGGTCGCCATCGACAACGGCTGGATCGGCTATCGTTGGTACTTCGTGCGCAAGTGGCATCGGGCCCTATGGTCCAAGCAACAGGCGTTTCCAGACCAGTTCGATTTCGGTCAAGCCTTTAACCTACGCTCCGTGGCAACGCTGACGGATCTGTTTGTCACCCGGTACACGCCGTTTGAAAATACCCACGACTATCTCGCGCACTACACTCTGACAGGTGACACGCTGACCGGTACGCAAGCCACCATCGTCATGGCGGCGGATGATCCGGTAATCCCAACACGAGGTTTCAGAAATCTGCCCAAGGGGATCGAGCTGATCGAGATGGCCCACGGTGGCCACTGCGGCTTTGTCGACAACCGCCGTTCGGCAAGCTGGCTCGATCATTTCGCATCCGCTTTTTTCGAAAAGAAGCTCCAACCAGAAACCTGGCAGCACCTCGCTATCGCGCCGTGAGCGATTTTACCATCGGAATCAGTTCTTTCCCGTATTCCACGGCGTCAATGACCGGATCGAAGCCCCGGATCAGAAAATACTTCACACCGAGGTCATGGTAAGCGGCCAGAGACTGCGCCACCTGTTCCGGCGTACCCACAAGGCACGAGGTGTTCCCCACCGCACCCGTAACACGCGCGATACCCATCCAGAGCCGCTCGTCGTGTACATCCGCGGATTCGGCATGACCCATCATCCGGGCCCCGCTCTTATCGAGCGGCTTGCCGGAATATGGGTTGTCATCCTCGATCTCCCGAAGGATGTGCCTGGCTTTCGCCCAGGCTGCGGACTCCGATGGTGCGATGATCGGCCGCACAGAGACGCTGAAATCGATGGTTCGGCCATGCTCAACCGCGATCTGGCGGATTTCATTCATCCTCTCTTTGAGCGCCGTACGCGGCTCGCCGAATAGCGCGTACACATCCGCCTTGGCTCCGCCAACTCGTGTTGCCAACTCGGAAGAGCCACCAAAAAATACCGGGGGGTGAGGTTGCTGCACCGGTTTGATCTGTGAGAACGCATCCTCCACGCGATAGAACTCACCCTCGTAAGAGAATCGTGCGGCTGCCGTCCAGGACTGACGCATGATGTCTATGTACTCCGAAGAGCGCCGATAACGATCGTCCTTGGCCAGGAAATCCCCATCGCCGGCCTGCTCCTTGTCCGAGACTCCCGTGATGATATGTACCGCGACCCGACCGCCCGTGAGCTGATCGAGCGTTGCAAACTTGCGGGCGGCAAGCGTTGGTGCCACAAACCCGGGCCGATGCGCGATGAGATAACGCAATGAAGTCGTCTGGTATGCCGCATGTTGAGCAACCGCGAGCCCGTCGGCCGCACCCGAGGTATAACCCACCAACACCAGATCGAACCCGGCCGCTTCGTGCACTCGAGAAAACTTCCCGATGAAGTCTGCCGAGATGCCGCCGTCGATGACGTGCACGCGGGCACTACCTCCCTCCGGGGAGACGCCGATCATACCGATGAATTCCACGCCCACGGCGGTCTCCAAACAGCGCTGGCGGCCTATACCACCTCTTCCGGTTCCTCAATCCGATACCGGAGATCGTAGTTCTTCACCGGGAGCTGCCGAATGCGGGTCCGGGTCGCGTCAAAGATGGCGTTGGTCAACGCCGGCGCAATCGCGGGCGTACCAGGCTCGCCTGCCCCGCCCCATGCCGCGCCGCTGTTGATAATGTGAGTTTCGATCACAGGCGCTTCGTCCATCCGCAACATCTTATAATCGTGGAAGTTGCTTTGTACTACCGCACCATTTTTAACCTGAATGTCACCGTACAGAGCCGCTGTCAGCCCATAGACGATGCCAGATTCCATCTGCGCGACGAGGCCGTCCGGCGACACCGCAAAACCAGGATCGACGGCACACACGACCCGATCGACCCGCACCCTACCTTCGGTCACGGTCACGTCCACCACCTGGGCCACTATCGTGCCAAAAGACTTCTGCAACGCGATTCCGCGACCCCGCCCTTCTCCAACGGACTCTCCCCAACCGGCTTTTTGTGCAGCAAGCTCGAGCACGTGCCGCTCACGCGACCCGACATCCAGCAAATCGCGCCGAAACTCGAATGAATCCTTACCGGCAGCGCCTGCCAGTTCATCGACGAAAGATTCGGTGAAAAAACCATGCTGGCTGTGATCGACGCTTCGCCACGGACCAAAAGGCACGTGGGTGGGGCTATTCACGTAGCGGATGAGCTGATTAGCCACCGCGTAGGGAATGTGCGGGGCTTCGGCCGGCTCATGTTTGTCCACATACGCATTCTCCCAGGCGATCGGCACGCCGTCGGCGTTCAGGGCAGCCCTGAAACGGCTGATTACCGCTGGGCGGTAGTTATCCTGACGAATATCCTCCTCGCGATTCCAGATGAGCTTCACGGGAACCTTCGCAGCCCGCGCCACGAGTGCCGCCTGGACAGCATAATCACCCTGTGCACGGCGTCCGAATCCACCGCCGAGGTAGGCGTTGTGCAACACCACCTGCTCATCGTCGAGATCGAGCGCTTGCGCTATTTCGCCACGAAATCCCAACGGGTTCTGACAGCTCGTCCAGACTTCGCATATGTCGTCATGATGCCAGGCGGTTGCGTTCAGCGGTTCCATCGGCGCATGGGCGAGATACGGTACCCGATACTCCGCTTCGATGACTTCACCAGCCGCCATCGCACCGGGTACGTCACCGATGGTTACATCGTCGTTCCAATCGCCGCTTTCTTCCGCACCATCGAGCGCCGCGCCAAACCGGGCAAACAGCTCATCCTGGGAAACCGTCTCATTGCCTTTAGCGTCCCATTCGACCACTACTTTCTGCAGAGCTTGATTTGCCTGCCAGTAGCCGTCGGCAACCACGGCGACTGCATTATCCAGCTCAATGACCGCTTGCACCCCCGGCATGGCCAGAGCCACACCATCATCGAGGCTTTTTAGGCGCCCGCCAAACACGGGCGAGCGCAGGATCGAGGCATATTTCATGCCCGCAACTTCCGCATCGATGCCGAAACGCGCGCTACCGTCGACCTTGGCGGGAATATCGAAGCGAGGCAGGCTCTTACCCATCAACCGGAATTCCTCAGGCTTCTTGAGGGCGGGTTTTGCCGGTGGCGTCACAGACGCCGCGGCCTCGGCAAATTCCGCAAATGGCGCGCGACGACCCGAGGCCGCGTGCTCGATAAAACTCTGCCGGGCACTGAGCTCATTGACGGGAACTTCCCAAACGTCGGCCGCGGCCCCAAGCAGCATCTCCCTCGCGGCTGCGCCGGCCACCCGCATTCCATAAACCCCCGTCGCTCGAACGCTGGAGCTGCCGCCGGTAATCTGCAGGTTCATCACTCTGGCGATCTGCATGAACGCACCATCCAGGGTTGGCACCAGAATCTCGGGAACATCGACCCCCGGCATGAGGAATCCACGCCCTAACGGATAATTCGCATACCCTTTCTGAGCCGGGGCTTCCAACATGCTCACCAGGTTCCAATCGGCGTCCATTTCATCGGCGAGCATCTGGGCAAGGCTGGTATGAACACCCTGACCCATTTCCGCGTGCGCTACGATCGCGGTCACCGCATTGTCCGTACCGACCTTGACCCAGGCATTCACCAGGGTTTCACCCTCCGAGGTAACCAGCGGTGCGAGACCCGGTGCCCGGTGACCGATACGCAGCGCCACCCCAACAACCAGTCCCCCGCCGGCAACGACACCCGTGGTAATGAAAGCTCTGCGTGTCCACTTACCCATGGTTCACCTCCGGCTCGAATATCTGCACGCCTGCTACCGCCTCGTGGGCGGCGGTTTTCTTGATTGCTCGACGAATCCTCTGGTACATGCCGCATCGACAAACGTTGCCGCGCATGGCCCGATCGATATCGTCATCGGTGGGCTGCGGGTGGTCGTTGAGCAACGCCAGCGCCGACATGATCTGTCCAGATTGGCAGTACCCGCACTGAGGTACTTGTTCATCTATCCAGGCTTGCTGCAGGGGATGTAATTCCCCGGACGCCAAACGCACACCCTCGATCGTTGTAACCTGTTGATCCGCAGCCGCTCCCACAGTCGTTGTGCATGACCGTACGGCACGGCCGTTGATGTGCACGGTGCAAGCACCACATTGGGAGATGCCGCACCCAAACTTGGTGCCGATGAGCCCGAGTTGCTCACGAATGACCCACAAAAGCGGTGTGTCCGGATCGACATCCAGCGTTTCCGTCTGGCCGTTGACTGTTAGTGTGACCATTTTTCCTCCATACCTTTTTTAGGCCAGCTGAGTTTAGGCTTGCAGGCCTGTCTCTACCCGTACCGCATCGGGGAAATCCCGGTACAGCGCAAATTCTATTCCGGCAACCTGTTGATTGACGGCACGATGAAACCCTTCTATCGGGTCACTGCGTTCGGCAGCGAGCGCAAATGCATCATCCAACTGCGCCAGGTTGTCGAATTCCAACATCAGGTGGAACTCGCGCAGATGCGAAGGCGCAAGGCCCAGCTTACGCCGGGTAATCCGATAGGCAACCATTGCACCCCGCGCTTTGAGTTCATCCAGATAGACGCTGGCAGCCGCAACAAATCCAAGGTCGTCTTCGCCCGCTTTCAAATCACACCAGATGTGATAGATATCCAAGAACCGTCACCGTCATTGAGATGACCGGCATGGTACCTGGTAACCGCAGATTGACAAACCGCAGCCTGGCCGACTTGAGGATGTCATTCTGCGGAGCCTGCTGTGCCAGCCGCGAATTAACAAGCAAAAGCACCCTTGACGCCTGGTAATTGTGGGTTGCACAGCACATCCAATAGTTTCATATTCTCAAGATCGTCCTTCATGGGCTGCGACTCGAGGGGTTCGCTGTGAACAAGGGCACTGAAGATCTGGTCAAATTGATGGAAACCGCCGAAAAAGCGGGGGTAAATTCGATCCGCAAACTTCGCTACTTCATTCAATTTGCCGACAACGAAGGCAAATCCATGGCAGAACTGGCCGGCAAGGCAAAAACCCAGGAATACAACGAGATCCAGCAGGCAGTCATCGAGTTGAGCGTCGGTCGATACAACGCGCTTACCTCACCGAACCTCGTCAATCTCGGCAACCAGAAAACCGCCAAACCGGGTTCCGGCCGGCGCAAGCCCATAAGACTGACCTCGAAAGGCAAACGTCTGTATGACAAAATCGATGGGTATTGCGCAAAACGAAACCGCTAGCCCGGATATTGCACGAGGACGCGGAATTTTGGGTGAGAGATCGTGGTTGTCATGACGGCTCGTGACCGAAAGCGTAGCCGTAGCTACGGTAGAGAGAACATGGCGTCTTGGCGGCCGCGAGATCCAGCCAAAAATTGCGGAAGCGCCTCGGTGACACTTGGAACATATTCGAAATATAGAAAATTTCTAATAATTTCAAAATGTTAACCATCATATGCGCCGTACTCGTGCAATATCCGGGCTAACTGGTTCTACGCAATAGTCAGCACCGCCGCAACCACCAGGCTCAAGCCTCCCACGTAGGTTCCCAGCGCGCCAACGAACCGCAGTGGGTGCGCTTCGTTCAGGGTCTTCGACATCAGAATGCCGGCAACGATCAAATACCTGCAGACCGTCACGAAGATCATCGCCCAGATACACCAGCCACTTGCGTCGTTCATTCCAAGGTAGAGCATGAGAACCGCGAGCATGGGAACATATTCGGCCGTATTGCCATGAGCACGTATCCGTTTAAACAGTGCATCGGCGGGATCGTCGGGCCGACCTCCCAACACCTTTGCCGAGCCCCTGGCAGCCGATGTCAAGATTCCCAACCCGAATAACAAAACACCCCACGCACATAGTCAACTTACCGCTACGACCATTTTTTGACTCCTGTTTTTCTACTACTTGTTGCTGTTACCTGGTTTCATGCATGAAACGCCGCACTATGGGTGAAACCACAATTACCAACACACCAACCAGTACCGCCACCTGGGTGACGAATTCGAACGTTTCCGTATAAATCACGAGCGAAGCTGTACCTGCTGCGGCTTCGCCACCCGACACCGTCGCCATTCCCGCAATCAACCCCGCCACCAGATGGGATACCGAAGACGCCAGAAACCAAACGCCCATCATCAATCCAACCACCCGCGGCACCGACAATTTGGTGACCATGGACAGCCCCACGGGCGACAAACAAAGTTCTCCCGTGGTATGCAGAAAGTACGCGAGGATGAGCCACACTAACGCAACCTGCCCGTGATCATCCGCCAGGCTCGCTCCGTAAACCAGCGCAAGAAAACCGAGCCCGACCTGAACGATGGCAAGACCGAATTTGAGAGGCGTACTCGGTTCGTATCCGGATCTGGCGAGACGGATCCACAACATGGAAAACAACGGCGCAAGGATGATGATGAACCCCGGGTTGAGGAACTGCAGCTGCGAAGCCAACAGGGTCATTCCCATGAACTCACGGTCTACGTTCCGGTCGGCAAAGAGTGTCATGGAGCTCCCCGCCTGCTCGAACAACGACCAGAACACCACCGACGTGGCAGTCAGGAACAGCACGACGAACATCCGATCCCGTTCCACTTTCGTGCAGCGGCTCAACGAGAACCAGATCACCCCCAGCACGGCGACAATGCCAGTGGTATTCAACAACCAATCCACTACGTCCCGGTATTGCACAAGCGCCCATACCCCGAGCACGGCAAGCAACCCCATCAGATAGATCGTCCACTCGGTGCTCACCAGCCCCAATACTCGCTGTTGCAGACGTTCTGGCTTGGGTGGCTCTCCGGCACCCTTAAAGAGGTGCTGGCCTCGTATGAATGTGACCAACCCGGTCAACATACCGATTCCGGCCAGGCCAAACCCGTATGACCAGCCGTAGGTTTCTCCGAGGTAACCGCAGGTCAACGCCGACACCATCGCTCCGACGTTGATGCCCATGTAAAAAATGGTGAACCCACCGTCGCGGCGTTCGTCTCCCTCACCGTAAAGCTGACCGACGATCCCGGAGATGTTCGGTTTGAGGAACCCCACACCGATGATGATGAAGGCGATTGAAAAATAGAAAGTTTGCAGAGAAGTCGCATCACGAACGACTTCACCCGCCACCAGCGTTGCCGCATTCCCCTCGAATGCCATTCCTAAGTGGCCAAGACACAGGAGCACGGCGCCAAAGATGATCGCGCGCCTGGCGCCGAGGTAGCGATCTGCGATAAGCCCGCCAAATACAGGCATCAGGTAAACGAGCGAACCATAGGTCGCGTAGATTCCAGTCGCCTGAGCATCGTCGAACAGGAAGTGCCTGGTAAGATAAAACACCAACAAACCGCGCATCCCGTAAAAACTGAACCGCTCCCACATCTCCGCAAAAAAGAGCACGAACAGTCCACGGGGATGACCTAACCAGGTCTCTTCGGAACTTTCTAAACGAGCTTCCGCCATGATCTACCTCAACTGATTACACCCTGTTCAATTAGCAGTGTGTTCAAAAACACGTTGGTGGATTCGTTAGAATCATTTTTCGACAACTTCCGGCCTGGATTATTCACCAACAAGCTGGTGCGGCTTCAACACCCGCTCCCGGGAAGAAGGGTACTGCTCGAGTAAAGCAGCAGGGCGCGACGGCCTTGCCAGCAGTTCGCCACCACAGTTCGGGCAAACGGCTTGAAATACATTCTCACCGCAGTCCACACAGAAGGTGCATTCGAAAGTGCAGATTACCGCGCCTTCCTCGTCGGGCGCTAAATCTTTCTCGCAGCGTTCGCAGTTTGGCCGTAACTCCAACATCCAACTCTCTAGCCTGGACTATTCATGAAGAAGCGTAGCGAGGTTGGGTCGAGGGCAATTCGCAAGCGAATTGCTATGCAGTTTGCGAAGCAAACTGCCAGAGTAGTACAAACGCAGGGTGCGCGGACTGGAGGGAGCGGGTCCCGTCCCATTGGGACGGGCGCGTGCATTTACGGCACGTGGCAACTCGCTTGCGAGTTGCTTTGCAGTTTGCCTTGCAAACTGCAAAGCACCCGGAAGGAGCACGCCCTGCGTTTATGCTGCTATCGGCGACCGCAGTAGCTTGTTCATGAATAATCCAGGCTGGCACACGGACCCATATGAGGACGTAAGAACATGACGATAAGTGCAGGTCTCGGCATCGCGAACTTCTCCTTCGATGACGCTGCGGGATTCTGGGAATGGGTCGATCTCTGCGACAACGGTGGGGTCGATTCGATATGGCAGAGCGATCGCATCATCGGCAAAGACGAAAACCTCGAATGCATGAGCG
>Ga0114950_10003003_pt1 | contig 13026 bp, 13 predicted proteins | sample N075metaG_FD_83503 | JGI IMG/M metagenome (GOLD analysis project Ga0114950, IMG submission 83503) | Deep subsurface microbial communities from Kermadec Trench to uncover new lineages of life (NeLLi) - N075 metaG | ecosystem: Environmental > Aquatic > Marine > Ocean trench > Sediment | place...
GGAGATCATCAACAAGGGCAAGCGCCCCCTGCGCATCCCGCTCCCCGGTGGCAAGAAGCTCTTTCTGGGTCCCGGCAAGACCGGGCAGATCTCGCCCAAGACGACCGAGCACCCGCCGGTGAAGATCCTCATCGATGAGGGCGCGATCGAGATCGTGGGCGGCGGACGTTCCACCGGGACGGGCGGCTCCGGCGGCAGCAGCGGGAAGAGCTCATCCCAGGGCGGCGCGTCGACCGGCGGCGTGCGTCACACCGGCGATCGCTAGTCCCATGCCGGATCCCAGCATGTCGCTCCTGTGCAGCGTGCTCGAGACCGTCGTGCGCGAGCTCGCGGGGGACCCGGCGAGCGACGGCGCATGGTCCACTGCGCACGGCGCACTCGACGACTACGGAGTCAGCGCCGAAGACGACGCCGAGCTCAGCGCCGCGATCGAGTCGCGTGACGCGAACACGTTGGGGGCGATCCTCTCCCAGTGGGCGTCGGGCGAGCGCCTGATGCTCGAGCGTGATCGCGGCGTATTGAAGCGTGCGCTCAAGGCCTACCGCAAGCGCCTCAAGATCACCCTGCTCGACGCGGAGTCGTCGGTGGCGGGCGGTCCGATGAGCGCAGGGCGCAAGTCGAGCATCTTCGCCATCGTGCCGCCCGACCGCTATCCGCGCGAAGTGTGGGACGAGCTCGTGCGCCAGAAGCGCCTGGTCGACGGAGGGCGCGGGATGTACGAGCTCGCCCCGGGTGTCTAGCTGCTCCCGGGCGTCCAGAGGCTATGGGCGCCGCAAGGCCCGCGCCTGTCCTCGCGAACGGACACTGGCGGGCGCGACCCCGCACCGGGAACGCGGGCAGAGCTTGCCAGGGGCGGTACGCCAGTTGCAGGCTATGCAGGCTAATCGGAGCCTGTTGCCCATGAAGCACATCAAGAAGCACATCGAGCGCCGTTGCCTCTCCGTCCTGCTCGTCCTCGCCGGCGGCGCGCTGCCAGCGGCGCTCTTCGCGTGGAGCGGACCGGCGACTGCGGCTCGCGCGGCAGCCGCGCGAGCGCCACAGCCCCGCGACAGTGCGCAGCCCGGACGGGTGGCTGCGGCGCCCGAGACCGCCGCGCGCGGCGCCGCGCTGGAGCTGCAGGGCCACTACGGCATTCTATTGGACGACGCGGACCGGACCTGGACCGAGCGCCACGCGCGCGAGCTGCTCGCTGCCTTGCGGACCATGCCCCTGGCCGAGGCTCCGGGCGAGCGAGCTCGGCCGTCGCGCTGGGAGCTCGCAGGGGAGCTCCATGACGATATCGAGATCGCGGCGAACGGAGCGTCCGTGCGCCTGTCCGCGGCAGCTTTCGGATACGCCACCGCGCGCCGCGCCGAGTCCGACGGCGTGCCGGGGCGGCTCTCTTCCAAACGCCTGCACCACGCCTTGCTGCGCTTCGTGACCGACGGCGGCCGGGACCGCGCCGCCGTCGAGCACATCCTCGGGGAGCGCTTCGGGGTCTCGACGCGCATTCGGGACTACGCTGCGTTGACCGCGTCGACCACGGTCGAGGGCGCCGCGAGCTTCCAGCCCTTCCGTCCCGCGGAGCTCCTGCTCTTGATCGAGCAGCTCGAAGAGCTACCGCCTGCGATGCAGCGCGTCGCGGGCCTCGAGTACTTCGTGCGGCGCGCGGACGGCACGCCCCACCCGCACACGAGCGCCCCCGCTGTGGCCTGGACGAGCGCCGGCTACGTCGAGTTCATGGAGCAGGCCTTCGCACAGGCGAGCGTCGACGACGTGCAACGCCTGGTCCTGCACGAGACGGCGCACTTTCTATGGGCGCTCGAGCTCTCCCCCGACCTGCGCGAGGCGTGGGCCGAGGTGGGCGGGTGGTACGCGAACGAGCGGGATCCCGACCGGTGGTCGACCTCGGACCAAACCGGGTTCGTCGACGCCTACGCGCACGCTCGCAACCCCGACGAAGACCTGGCCGAGTGCGTCGCGCACTACGTGATGAACCCGGCCCTGTTGCACGGGCGCGCCCCCGCGAAGTACGAATTCCTGCGGGACCACGTGCTGCCCGGTACGACGTACGCCGCCCGGATCGACCCGTCGCGATCCTTCGAGGTCCGGAACCTCGCAGCCGACGAGGAGGCACCGGGCAGGATCCGTCTCGTCGACGTGCGCCTGGAGGGAGCGCGCGACGCCGACAAGCTCGTGACCATCGTGATCGAGCTGCTGGCTGCCGACGCCGTGCACGGCGGCGCCGAGAGCGCGAGCATGCGCGTGTTCAGCGAGACGGGCACCTACGTCGACGTGCGCCTGCTTCCCACCGACGACTCCGGGAGCGTGCTGAGCGGGACGTTCGAGCTCAGTCGCTACGCCAAGAGCGGGACGTGGAGGTCGTCGCAGATCGTCCTGCGCGACGCGGTGGGGAATCAACGTTTCTGCGGCGTGGACGACTTCCACTTCGAGCTCATCGTCGACAGCCCGCTCGAGGACCTGTGCGCGCCGCGCTACGTCCCGGGCAGCGCCAGCCTGGTCGTCGTGTCCGGCGCGCGTGCCCGGGACCGGACGGTGCGCGCCGAGTGGCGCTTCGAGGAGGACCGGCGCATGAAGTCGGGGTTCGCCACCCTCGCCCTGCGGGGCGGCTCCACGCGCTCGCTGCAGTCCCAGGGGACCTTCGACGAAGCGAGCGGCCGGTTCGTCGTCGAGTGGCACATCACGGACCAGCACCCGGCTGGGACCTACGAGCTGGCGTTCCTCTCGATGACCGACGCGGCCGGCAATCGTGGCACCGCCAACCTGGTCGGTGACGCGCGCGCGGGCCGTGTCCCCAGCGTGACCCTGCGCACCTCCGATCCCGACCTCGACGCCCCCCAGCTCGATCTCGACGCACTCGAAGTGAGCGCCAGGCCACTGCGCCCGAACGCGCCGGATGGGGCCACGCGCGTGAAGATCGTCTACGTAGCCCGCGACGACAAGTCGGGACTGGGCACGGTCAGCTACAAGCTGCGCGACCCGCGCGGGGTCGAGCACTTTGCCTACCACTACCACGAGAACTTCTACACGAGCACATTCGTGGGCGATCCCCAGGCTTGGAAGACCTATGAGATCGAAGTGCTCCTGCCGGCGGGTTCGGCGCCCGGGACCTGGGGCATCTCGTCGATGGTCACCGCGGACAAGGTCGGCCACACGCGCTACCACGACTTCGTCGAGATCCTGCACTTCGAGGTCGATGCCGGTCGCGGATCCGTTCGGCTCGAGTAGGGTCTCGGTGTGCCCGCGGCCCGCCGACGCATGTCCGACCTGCCCTCGATCCGAGCGAAGACGCTGGACGGCCTGATCCGGGCGGGAAGCCAGGCCTGGGACGAGTTTCGGGCCTACGCCAAGGACCGTCACCACCTCTTCATCCCATGCGACCACCGCGGGGCGTACGAAGCCCTGCGGGGCCTCCGCTCGCGCGCCGCGACGTTCGTCGAGTTCGGTTCGGCCGCGGGCATCGTGACGATCATGGCCGACCTCCTCGGCTTCGAAGCCTACGGGATCGAGCTCGAGCCGTGGCTCGTGAACCGCTCGATCGAGATCGCCGAACAGTTCGGCTCTGCCGCCGTCTTCGCCGAAGGCACGTTCGTCACGCCCGCCTACCAGGACGAGATCGAGCTGCTCTCGGCTGACTTCCTCACACCGACGAACGGCGCGTGCGCCTTCGACGAGCTCGGCCTCGAGCTCTCCGACTTCGACCTCGTCTTCGCCTATCCGTGGCCGGGGGATGAGGACTGGCTGGGCGAGCTGATGCGTCGCCACGCGCGCGCCGACACGATCCTGCTCACCTACGACGCGAGCGAGGGGTTCCTGGTGAGTCAGCCGAGCCAGCCGAGCTGAAGGCCCCCACCGGCGTGGATCAGGCCACGCGCGTGGGGGCAGTCAGGCGATCACCTCGGTGCCGTAGCGGTCCAGCACGTGGCGCGGCTCGCCCGACAGGTCGACGAGCTCCGAGACAGAGGCTTGCATCTTGATGGCGGACTCGGGCGAGCATGCACGACCCATCGCGGAGTCGGCCCTATAGTCGTGCGCACGTTGCCCCATGTACCGCCGAAACGCCGTGGCCCGCTCGCCTCGTTCGGACCTGCGATCATCGTCGCGTCGGTCGTGCTCGGTCCGGGCAGCATCCTGACGAGTTCGAAGGTCGGATGCGCTTTCGGCTACGAGTTGATCTGGGTGGTCGCCCTGTCCGGCTTGCTGATGGTCGCCATGACCGCCCTGTCGGCTCGGATCGGGGTGATGCTCGACGGCACGCCAGGCGACGAGATCGCGCACCGGGCCGGGCGTCCGTTTGCGGTGTTCGTCGGGGTCGTGCTGTTCCTCGTCGTCGCGTGCTTCCAGTTCGGCAACAACCTCGCGATCGTCGCGGCCGTCGAACCGTACGCCGGGGACGGCAAGTCCTGGCGCGTGATCCTGCTGACCCTGCTCAATGGCGCCATCGTGGCCGTGCTGGTCGGTTTTCGCAGGCTGTACCGCCCGGTCGAAGCGACGATGAAGGTCCTCATCGTCGTCATGGCCGTCGGCTTTCTGGGCAACGTCCTCGTGGCGTAGCCGTCGTTCCGTGCAATCGCCGGCGGATTCCTGCCGCGGCTCCCGGACAGCCTCGCCGGCGCACTCCTGCCATCGCGCATCGGTGGCGAGGTCGTCGACCCGCTGCAATCGGTGCAGGGCTTGATCGCGACGACCTTCTCCGTCGCGGGGGCCTTCTACGCGGCCTACCTCGTGCGCCAGAAGGGCTGGAGCCGCGCCGACCTGCACCGCGGACACGTCGACTCGGTCGTCGGGATCGGCGTGCTCGCCGTCCTGACGATGACGATCATGATCACCGCCGCGGCCGTGCTGCACGGCCGGGTCGACCCGACGGAGCTGGGCAGCGCGACGCAGGTCGCGGCGCAGCTCGAGCCCCTCTTCGGTGAATGGGCCGGCGTCCTGTTCTGCACGGGTTTGCTCGCGGCCGGTCTCAGCTCCTTCCTCGTCAACGTGATGATCGGCGGCACCGTGTTGTCCGACGGCCTCGGCCTCGGCGGCGACATGGACCAGCGCTGGCCGTGACGCCTGACGATTCTGGCGCTGCTCATCGGCTTCGGAGTGGCGCTCGCATCCCTCGACCGGCGACCCGTCAAACTGATCGTGTTCGGTCAGGCCCTGACCGTGCTCGGCAATCCGGTGCTGGCCGGGGTGCTGCTGTGGCTGTCAGCGCGGATGCCGACGCCGCGCTGGATCCGCGTGTGCTCCGTGCTGGGGTTCCTGTTGGTCCTGGTCCTCGCCGTGCGTACCGGCGTGCGGCTCGCCATGTCGTGACGGCCGGCGGTCACGGCCCCGGTCCGTCCCGGTCAGCGCAGCCACTCGTCACGGTGCTCCGCGACGAAGCGGTCGTCGTTGAGCTCGGGATAGGCCGCGTAGACCCGGTCGATCTCCGCGCTCTGACCCGGAGCGAGGCCGGCGTCCGGATCGAGGCACCAGGTGCCGGCGAGCAGGCCTTGGCGGCGCAGCACCTCGTGCAGCCCGGGGATGCAGCCGCGGTACTGGTGCGCCACGTCGAAGAAGGCCGAGTTGCTGTCCGTGACCGCGGCGGCCAGGTGCGTGACGTCGCGCCCCGCCCGCAAGTCGGCCAACAACCGGGTCGCGCTCCGGGTCCACACCGACCAATGCCCGAGCAGGCCGCCGACCATGCGGAGGTCGCGGTTCGCGACGCGGTGGATCATGGCGAGATCGGCCACGATGTTGTCGTCGTTGCCGGTGTAGAGCGCGATGTCGTCGGCGCGGCCGGAGTCCGCTACGGCGCGCAGCACGTCGACGGTGCGATAGCGGTCGAACGGCGCGATCTTGATCGCTGCGACCGCCGGCAGCTCGGCGAACCGCCGCCAGAAACCGTAGCTCAGGTGCCTGCCGCCGACCGCGGACTGGAGGTAGAAGCCGAACAGGGGCATCACCGCGCCGACCTGACGCGCGTGTTCGAGCAGCTCGTCGTCCGTCGCATCGGGGAGCGCGGCGAGGCTGAGCAGGCCGAGGTGATAACCGAGGCCGGAGGCGAGCTCCGCTTCGGCGATCGCCTGGGGTGTCGGGCCGCAGATTCCGGCGACCCGGATCATGCCCTCCGGCGCGGTCTCCGCCGCGAGCTCGAGCACCGGCCGCAGCAGATCGACGCCCGCCGCCCGGATCTCGAATTGCGTCGTGTGGACGGCGACCGCGATGCCGCCGGCGCCGGCGGCTGCGTAGTAGCGGGTCAGGGCCCGCTGCCGGCGCTCGTCGAGCTTGCGCTCGGCCGTGAGCGCGAGGGGGTGGGCCGGGATGACCACACCCGCTCGCAGCTTGGCGGCGATGCCGGCGTCCAGGGCGCTCAGAACGCACCGTCCCGCACCTCGAAGTGCGTCGGCTGATCGTACGTGGCGCCGCCGGCCGCGACCCAGGCCGCCACCCAGGCGCAGAGCTCTTCGATCGAGACGCGCGGTGGGCCGAAGGCCGCGCAGGCCTGCGACGAATCGCTGAGCAAGGCCGTGTCGCGCTCGACGCCGGCGAACGAAGGCTCCCGGCCGAAGTGACTTCCGAACCATTGGGCGAGCTCGCGCACGGCGAGGGTCCGCGGGCCGGTCACGTTCAGGATGCGCGGTGGCGAGGCCGCCAAGGTGAGGCACGCCAGGGCCATCGCATTGGCATCGCCCTGCCAGAGGACATTGACGTGGCCGTTCGCCAGGTCGATGGTCTCGCCCCGGTACACGCGCAACGCGATGTCCAGGGGCACCCCGTAGCGCAGCTCCGCCGCGTAGTTCAGCCGGTAGATCGTCGTCGGGGTCCCGCGCGTGCGCGAGAAGTGCTCGAACACCCGCTCGCGCGCGACGACGGACCAGGCGTACTCGCCGATCGGGTCGACGGGGGTCGCTTCCGTCGCCCCGCCACTCGCGACCGGTACGAAGGGATAGACGTTGCCACTGGAGAAGACCACGGTTGGAACACCCGTGTAGCGCTCGGCGACGAGGCCGGGCAGCCAGGCGTTGATCGCCCACGTCAGCGCTTCGGCACCGGTCGTGCCGAACTTGGTCCCCGCGAGAAAGGCGACGGCGCCGGCGTCCGGCAGCGCGGCCAGCGCGCGGCGATCCAGCAGATCGCAGACGACCGTGCGCACGCCGGCCCGGTCGAGCTCGGCGCGGACCGCCGGCTTCGTGAACCGCGCGACCGCGATCACCCCATGCGCGGAGCCGGCCTCCTGAAGAGCCCGGGCGGCCATGCGCGCGAGCGATGGGCCCAGCTTGCCCCCCGCCCCGAGGACCACGAGGTCGCCGGTGAGCGCCGCCATCGCCGCGACAGCGGGAGCGGAGGGACGCGACAGGGACTCCTCGAGCGCGGCGAGATCCATCGAATGGGTAGCATACGCGCCTCCGAGAAGGTTTGAAGTGAACAGTTGCCTGCGTCCGTCCGTCGTTCTGGTCGTCCTCGCGCTCGTCACGGGCCCCGCGTCTCCTTGGGGTGCGCCGCAAGCGGAGCGCGCCGATGTCGCGCCGCTCGCGATCGGCATCATCGGGCTCGATACGTCACACGTCGTCGCCTTCACCGAGCGCTTGAACGATCCGGAGGCGACCGGCGAGATCGCGACGATGCGCGTCGTCGCGGGCTATCCGGGCGGCACGGACATCCCGGCGAGCGCGGACCGCGTGGCGGGCTTCACGGAGCGACTGCGGGGCATGGGCGTCGAGATCGTCGACTCGATCGAGACGTTACTGGAGCAAGTCGACGTCGTCCTGCTCGAGAGTGTCGACGGACGGGTGCACCTCGAGCAGGCCAGGCTCGTGATCAAAGCCGGCAAGCCGCTGTTCATCGACAAGCCGCTGGCGGGCTCGTTGGTCGACGTGATCGCCATCGACGACCTGGCGAAGAAGCACGATGTACCGTGGTTCTCGAGCTCATCGTTGCGCTTCGGGGCCGACCTGCCCGCGGACATCGGCGAGGTCCGCGGCTGCGCGGCGTGGGGGCCGTGCGCGCTGGAACCGAACCACCCGGACCTGTTCTGGTACGGCATCCACGGCGTCGAGGCGCTCTTCACGGTGATGGGTCCCGGCTGCGAGCGCGTGACGCGCGTGCGGACGACGGGCACGGAGCTCGTCACCGGCGTATGGGAGGACGGCCGCGTCGGCACGTTCCGCGGCATCCGCGACGGCAAGTCGGGCTACGGGGTCATGGTGTTCGGCGCGCAGGGGATCGCGTCGCGCGGCGACTACACGGGCTACGCTCCGCTCGTCGCTGAGATCGCAAAGTTCTTCCGGACCGGGGAGCCACCCGTGCCCAATGCCGTCACCTTGGAGATCTACGCGTTCATGGAAGCTGCCGACGAGAGCAAGCGTCAGGGCGGCGCGCCGGTGTCGATCGATGCCGTGATGGAGCGAGCGCGAGCGCAGGCCGCTCTGATCCGGTAGGTGCCGGCCGCGACGAGCGCTGCGCGCTTCTTCGACCTCACACGTCGCCCGCTTCACCCGGGCAGCTCGAGCTCCTCGTACGCGTCCCACTCCGGCTCGAAGGGCGCGCCGAATGCCAGGTTGTTCACCTCGCCGGTCGCGAGCATGCCGTCCACGATGCGTAGCGCCGGCGTACCGTCGTCGAGCGTGCGGTAGAGCGACGGAAAGTGCCGCAGTGCGTCCGATTGCTCGCGCTCGGACAGGAAGCCCAGCCCGCGCACATAGTGGTGCCCGTTGCGCTCGAGATGCGCGCATCCGATCGCGGCCGCGACCGCGAGGTCCTGATGCAGCCCGAGCATCGGCACGGTCGTGAGGTCCTCGCCCGCCAGGATCGCGCCCGCCCGGCGCTGGACGGCCGCGAACGAGTGCAGCGTTCGGAACAGCCCCTTGCACGTCTTGGCCGACGTGCCCGCGTAGCCGAGCGCGAAGGCGCGCTCGAGCGCGTCGTCGGTCGCGTCCGACTCGTCGATGATGACCGGCTTGTCGATGGGCGGCAGGGGTTCGGCGAGCGCGGTGGCGCGGGCCAGGGGCTGTTCGATCCAGAGGGTCCGGGACCATGGCTCGGCGAGCGCCTTGTCGGCCGCGAGCGCAGCGGCCCAGCGCGCGAAGGACTCGGCGTCGGGCAGGGTCTCGTTGCCGTCGAGTGTCAGGCGATAGTCGGGAGCCTCGCGCGCGAGGACCTCCGCCACGCGGCGCAGCCGCTCCGCCGTCCGCTCGACGTCCGCATCGACCTTGAGCTTGAAGTAGCGCACGCCGTACTCGCGCACCGCCTCCTCGAGCGTCTCGGGCAGGCCGTCGTCGAGCCGCCCTTCGAGGTCGCTCGCGACGAGCGGGTCCGCCAGGCCGACCGTGTGCCGCACGGCGATGCGTTCGGCGGGGGCTGGGAGCTCGAGGACCGCATGGAGCGGCATCCCCGTCGCGCGGCACACGGCGTCGACCACCGCCGCGTCCACCATCGCCACGCCGAAGCTGGCGACCAGCGGCCGCTCCTCGCCCGCTGTGTCCCGGTGCAACTGCGCCGGCGTCCCGGTCCCCGCGGCGGCGTGGGCGACGGCGGCATCGTGGACAGCGCGCAACAGTGCCTCGCGCTTCTCGCTCGGGGTGCGCGCGGGATCCCTGTCGAACCAGAGCGGCGAGAGCACGGACTCGGTGTGGCCGGGCGTCGCCGTGCCCTCGACGGCCACGTCGAGCCGTAGGGCGATGAGCTCCAGGTCGGTCATCTCGACGGCGCCGAAGTGGAACGGCATGCGCAGCGGCGCGCGCCGCACGAAGGCGCGGAAGTCGAGCAGGTGAACGGTGGGGGCGGCGACCATGGGTCCAGCCTCTGTGCGAGCAGCGGGGGCGAACAGGGGGGCGAACAGAAGACGGAGGCACCGGACCGGGCGCTCGCTCGCCGGTGCCCCGGCGCAGTCTACCGTGCGACCGGGGAAGCCTCGGAGTATGATCCGTCCATCTGGAGCGCACGTCCGCATGCGTACGACCCTCACCCGCCGGCACTTCGTCTCCCGCTCGCTCCAGATCGGCGCTCTCGCTCCGCTCACCTGGCGCCTCCGCGGCCTCCGCCCCTCCGATCAGGTCAATCTGGCCGTCATCGGCACCGGCGGTCGCGGGCGCCAACTCGGGCAGCAGTTCGCCCTGGCGGGCGCCACGGTGTCGACGCTCTGCGACGTCGACTCCCGCGCCCTCGACCGCGCGATGCCCGGCGTCGCCGAGCGGCAGGCGCGCGCGCCGAAGCGCGAACGGGACTTCCGTCGCGTGCTCGACGACCCGTCGGTCGACGCGATCGTCGTCGCGACGCCCGACCACTGGCACGTACCCGTGGCGATCGCCGGCCTGTCCGCCGGCAAGCACGTCTACGTCGAGAAGCCGCTCGGCCACAATCCCCACGAGGGGGAGCTCATGGTCGCGGCGGCGAAGAAACACGGCCGCGCAGTGCACTTCGGCATCCAGCGCCGCAGCTCGGTGGTCTGCACCGCGCTCATCGAGCAGCTCCGTGCCGGTGTGATCGGCGAGCTGTCCTTTGCCCGCGGCTGGTACGCGCGCAAGCGCAAACCGATCGGGCACGGCGAAGAGGTCGCGGTGCCGGGCGCCCTGGACTTCGACCTGTGGCAGGGTCCAGCGCCGCGCCGGGCCTACCGCAGCAACCTGCTCCCGTACAACTGGCACTGGTTCTGGCACTGGGGCACGGGCGAGCTCGGCAACAATGGGGCGCATGCCCTCGACCTCTGTCGCTGGGGACTCGGTGTCGAGGGGCATCCCCAGCGAGTCACCTCGGGCGGTGGCACCTACAGCCATCACGACGACCAGGAGACGCCTGACACGCAGGTCGTGACCTACGACTACGGCAATGTCGGCATCACCTTCGAGCACCGCAACTGGCATGCGAGCGGGCTGCTCGGATCCTCGTTCGGCGCCGCCTTCTACGGCAGCGCCGGCTCAGCCGTCTGCGACGGTCGCAGCTACCGGATCTACGATCCCGAGGGCGCCCTGATCGAGGAAGCGCAGGGCGATCGCGGCGACAAGGAGCACACGGAAGGCTTCTTGCGTCGTGTGCGCGAGAGTGACGCGAGCACCGACAGCATCGAAGAGGCGCACCGGACGACGCTGCTCTGCCACCTGGGCAACATCGCCTTCCGCACCGGTCACCAACTGGAGTGCGACCCGAAGACAGGTCATATCCAGGGCGATCCAGACGCACAGTCGCTGTGGCGCCGCGAGTACGAACCCGGCTGGGAACCCGACGCTTGAGTCCTATTCCCGCAATGAATTGTCTGTCCTCCCCTTCCCTTTCCGTTCCCTTCCCGCGCTTCCTGCCTTCCTGCTATGTCTGCTTCTGGTCAAGCATGGACGGCATCCATGCTTGACCAGAAGCAGACACGGCAGGAAGGCAGGAAGCGCAGGAAGGGAACGGAACGGAAAGGGGCAGGATGGGGCTAACCCCCGAGTAACCCGTGCGGGTCGAGCACGAACTTCTCCGCCGCGCCGGCGTCGAAGTCCGCGTAGCCCTGCGCGGCCTTCTCGAGCGGGATCACCGTCACGTTGACCGCGTCGGCGATCCGTACTTTGTCGTGCAGGATCGCCATCATCAGTTGGCGGTGGTACTTCATGACGGGGCACTGGCCCGTCGTGAAGCACAGGCTCTTGGCCCAGCCCAGGCCGATGCGGATGGAGAGGTTTCCGAACTTGGCGGCTTCGTCCTTGGCGCCCGGATCCTCGGTGACGTACAGGCCGGGAATCCCGACCGCGCCACCGGCGCGCGTGACCTCCATGGTCTGGTTGAGCACGGTGGCCGGGCGCTCGACGCCGGCCTGCTTGCCGTGTCCGTGGGCCTCGAAGCCGACGCAGTCGACCGCCGAGTCGACCTCGGGCTCGCCGAGGATGTCGGCGATCATTTCGGTCAGCGGGACGTCTTCCTTCAAGTCGACGACCTCGCAGCCGAAGCTGCGCGCCTGCTCCAGGCGGGCGTCGATCATGTCGCCGACGATCACGACCGCGGACCCGAGCAGGTGACAGGCCGCAGCGGAAGCCAAGCCCACCGGACCCGCGCCCGCGATGTACACCGTGGAGCCCGTGCTCACGCCGGCGGTCACGGCCCCGTGGTAGCCCGTCGGGAAGATGTCGGACAGGAGCGTCAGGTCGCGAATCTTCGCCATGGCCTGATCCCGATCCGGGAACTTCAGCAGGTTGAAGTCCGCGTAGGGCACCATGACGTAGCTCGCCTGGCCCCCGATCCAGCCGCCCATGTCCACGTAGCCATAGGCCGCGCCGGGACGAGCCGCGTTGACGTTCAGGCAGATGCCGGTCTTGCCCTCCTTGCAGGTGCGGCAGCGACCGCAGGCGATGTTGAACGGCACCGAGACGAGATCACCCTGAGCGATGAACTCGACGTCCCGGCCGCACTCGATGACCTCGCCGGTGATCTCGTGCCCCAGGGTCAGGCCCGCGGGGGCGGTCGTGCGCCCGCGCACCATGTGCTGGTCCGAGCCGCAGATGTTGGTGGCCACGACCTTGAGAATGACCCCGTGATCGCACTTGCGGTCGCCCAGGGCCAGCTTGGGGAACTCGATGTCCTGGACCTCGACCTTCCCCGGCTCCAGATAGGCGACGCCTCTGTTCGTGTCCATGTCCGACCTCTTCCTTTGCAAGATGGAGAGCTCTCTTCCGTCACAACTGAGACGCCGCCATTCTAGCGGGCTCGTCGAGGACGGCCAAATCCTTCGCCACGAGGCAGTGCGACGGTATCCTCTCCCAGCTGACGCTCGGCGGACATGACCCGTACCGCATACCCCACAATTCCCAGGAGAACATGATGAGCGATATCACGATGGACCAGGCCCGCGCCGCGGTCGACGCTGCCCGGAGGAAGAGCGGAGAGATCGACACCAAGATGAACATCGCGATCCTCGACGCCGGCGGCAACCTGAAGGCCTTCGCGCGCATGGACGGCGCCTGGCTCGGTTCGATCGACATCGCGATCAAGAAGGCCCGCACGGCACGCTACTTCGACATGAACACGGGCGAGATCGGCAAGCTCTCCCAGCCGGGCGGATCGCTGTTCAACATCGAACACTCCAAC
>Ga0114950_10003004_pt1 | contig 13025 bp, 12 predicted proteins | sample N075metaG_FD_83503 | JGI IMG/M metagenome (GOLD analysis project Ga0114950, IMG submission 83503) | Deep subsurface microbial communities from Kermadec Trench to uncover new lineages of life (NeLLi) - N075 metaG | ecosystem: Environmental > Aquatic > Marine > Ocean trench > Sediment | place...
GCCCACGGTAAAGCCTCCGCCCGCTACTATGTATAAATCGCCAAAATTCTGCGTCAAAAAGTCTAACGCTTCACCGAGCATGACTTTGCCATCATCGGGATACAGCGCAAGTGGCAGACACAGTGAAACAAGCACGGCCACACCGCCGGAAAACACCCGCCAGTCAATCGACGCGGGCTTAGATCCGGGATTCATCATCGCCATAAAAAATCGCAAAATCAGCACGAGCCCCCTACACTAGAGCCCATCACGGCGAATGCAAGTTGCAACAAAAATGAAGTGGCCTAACGCGTTAGAGCTTTGTCGAGACCTGCAGCGGGGTACGGTTTCTGCCGTTGAGTTGATGCTCGAAACCTACCAGCGGATCGATGCAATAAACCCGCAAGTCAACGCGCTGGTCAATTTGTTGACCCTTGAGCAAGCTCTCGAACTCGCGCAAAAAGCAGATGCGACGCCGATCGCGGAACGCGGCCCTCTGCACGGCCTGCCCATGGCCCCCAAGGATGCCGTCGAAGTCGCCGGTTTTGCCACCACCTGGGGCTTCGGTCCCTGGTCAAATAACGTGGCAAAAGTCGATGATGGTCAGGCAGCACGCCTGCGCCGGGCCGGGGCGATCTTCATTGGCCATAGCAACATGCCGGAATTCGGGCTCGGCTCGCATACTTTCAATAACGTGTTCGGTGCGACGCTGAATCCGTACAACACCGACAAAACACCCGGCGGCAGCAGCGGTGGCGCAGCGGTCGCACTGGCAACGGAAATGTTGCCGCTGGCAGACGGTAGCGACATGGGTGGGTCACTGCGCAATCCGGCCAGTTTTTGCAACGTCATCGGTTTGCGGCCGTCGATAGGGCGGGTGCCGAATAACCGGGGCTTCGCCTGGTTTGCCCGCCTGGGGACCACCGGTCCGATGGCCAAGACTGTGGCTGATACTGCGTTGTTGTTCTCGGTGCAGGCCGGTCCAGACCAGAGCGACCCACTGACGCTGCCAGAACCAGGCACGACCTTCCTGGACGCACTGGTGCCGCCAGCTGATCTCAAAGCGTACCGAATCGCCTACCAACCTGACTTACTCGGCATCCCGATCGACCCGGAAGTGGCGCAGATAATCGCCGCCAGCGCCGATGTGTTTGCCGATCTCGGCGCACAAATGGTCGACGTCGGCCCGGATCTGAGCGGTGCTATGGAGGTGTTCCAAACCCAGCGTGCTGCCGGCTTGTCAAACCTGGGACGCAGTCTCGATTTGAGCATTCCAGATTGGCGGCAACACGCCAAAGAGACAGCAATATGGAACATCGATAAAGGCAGCGAACTAAGCGCCCGGGAGATTTTACAATCAGAGCTATCGCGCAGCCAGATCTACGCCCGGGTAGCTAACTTTTTTGCCGAGCATGACGCGCTCATCCTGCCGGCTGCGCAAGTTGCGCCGTTCGACACCAGCGTCGACTGGGTACGGGAGATCAATGGCATCGAAATGCCAACCTACATCGACTGGATGACGGTTTGTTGCGCGATCAGCACCACCGGCCTGCCCGCCATCTCAGTTCCCGCCGGTTTTACCGCCAGCGGACTACCCGTGGGGGTACAAATCGTCGGCAAACCCCGTGGTGATCTGGAACTGCTGAAAATTGCACACAGCTTCGAACAGGCGACAAAACATCACACCCGCAAACCCGGCATCTGTGCGACCGGTTGATAACATGACCCGTTCAGAGGTTGCGGTTAAGCGGTTGCTGGTGATTGGCGCACATCCAGATGATGCGGAGTTTCATGCGGGCGGACTGATGGTGCAATGGACCGCTGCCGGGCACAAACTGATGATCTTAAGCTTGACCGATGGCTCCGCCGGACACCAGCACATGCCACCCGAAGCCCTGGCAAAGCGACGACGCCAGGAGGCGTTCGCCGCAGCGAATTTACTAGACGCGGAAATTCAAATCTGGAACACCGCGGACGGAGAACTCGAAGCGTCGTTGGCATTGCGTAAGAAACTGATCCGCGCGATAAGAGAATATGCTCCGGACTTGATCGTGACGCACCGGACTGCCGACTATCACCCGGACCACCGCGCTACGGCATTGCTCGTGCAAGATGCGACCTATTTGCTGCAGGTACCCAACGTAGTTGCCGATGTGGCGCCATTGGCAAAAATCCCACCCGTGCTGTTAGCTGCTGACCGTTTTACTTACCCCCGCCCGTTTCGCGCAGATTGGGTACTCGATACAAGCGCTTGCATAGATGCTGTGGTCGAACTGCTACACTGTCATCGCAGCCAGGTTTACGAATGGCTACCGCATACCCAACACCTGCCCACGCCGGAGCATGACGAACGCAATTGGTTACGCGATTGGTATGCTCAACGACCCATGCACATCGCCAAGAAGTACGCGGCGCCGGGTGTCGCCTACGCGGAGGCCTTTGAAATATCTGAATATGGCGGTAAATTTTCAGCCGAGGAGTATTCGCTCAGCGAGACTATATGAACGATCAGAAACTACCGCCGATGTATTCCCTTACCGCGATCGGCATCGCCACTTTTCTCGGCTCGGCGCTGGCCGCCGGATACATGCTTGCCAGCAACTACAAAGCGCTCGGGCAACCGCGAATGGGCGTGTATGCACTGTGGGGCAGCCTGGTTGTGGTGCTGGCGTTTATTCTTCTACCCTCTGGGATGATGCTGAACATTCCGGTAGCGATTGCCATCATGATTGGTCAAGTCATGTTGGTACTGGCTATAACCAACAAGCTCCAAGGCGCAATGTTCGCCAGTTTTGAAAAAATGGGCGGCAGTTATCACCCCATGCGACGGGCAATTCTTGTCGGCATAGGCGCTTCGTTTGTGCTGACCTTTGGCTGGATTCTGATTATCGTTCTTGTTGGCGGGGGCCTGCCGCCACCGCCCGCCACTTGAAACGCCAGTCCTACAGTACCGCACGTTGCGTGCTGCGCTTTGAAAACCGCTACCTGTTGGCGGTGCATTCCAGCTTCTGGGCACGCCGGGAAAAACGTTGGGGGTTACCCGGTGGTGGCATCGAACGGGGCGAGGCACCAGTCGATGCGGTACGACGTGAACTCGCCGAAGAACTGAATTTATCCGTCCGCACACTCACCGAAATCGGTGCCTACTACTACAAAGGTAACGATCACATGATCTACGGCGCTGAAACCGATCGTCTCATCGATTCCTACGACGAAAAAGAACTGTTAGATCTACGCTGGTTTTCTTTGCCGGAACTACAAACCCTCGATGTGGAAGGTAAGCTCCACGCGGGCTATGAACTGCAAGCCGTACGTCAGTTCATGGCGCTTTCGGATCATTGATTTCGGCGGCGATCTTTTCCCAACGTTCCTTGAACTCTTCAGTTGAGTTGACGCTCGGGTAGTCCTCGTCTGGCACCGGCACATGAAGAAAAGTACACAGGGGTTGCCAACCTTGACCGGGCTCATAAACCAGCAATTTATGCGCCGGTACTTCGTCGATCACCTGTTGATTGTGGGCCTCGTAACGGGCAATGACATGATCTTTGTCATCCATGCGGCGATCGAATATCGCGTCCCAGATGACCTCATAGGCAAGGCCACTACCCGCCTTGGCCGACGGATCATCACGTTTGGCATTAGCCTGGGAAGCCGGCCAGATCGTGTTCATGACACTGGCATACCATTGCTGCGAATCTCGCTTGGACAACACAACTTGCGCCTCTGGAAAGGCCCGCATCTGCTCGCGCCAGAAGTTGCAGGAAGGCCAATCCACCGAAGCTTGATAACCTTCGAATAACTGGTGCCAGTCGGGTTCAATGCCGTTTGGCAGACCTCGCCACATCTGTACGTGATCCGGGTTCAACTGCACTTCCATCATGTGGTAACACTTGTCGAAGCCAAGCTTTTCCAGTGCGTACTTCAATGACAGCGTGCCGGTGCGCCCGAAGCCTGCACCAATCACCTTTATACTCATTCAAGCTCCTACTACTGGTGTTTTGTCGCCGCTGCAAGCACCTCCGCAACCTGGGCTATGTCCAGCGCCGCGGTGCCCATCGCCAGCAAAATATCGATAAATAATTGAGCGCCAAGAGAACCATTATTGTCCTTGGAGCGCAAATTACTTTCGTTCTGGTCTGGCTGATTCCCCGAAGGTTCATATTTACCGAAGCCAAAGATCAATGCCGCTGGCGCGGCCTGCGACTTTGGGCTACCGTTTTAATCCTTGTTCGGGGTAACAGGAAGTAGAGGAAACACGATGCAAAAACTACTCGGTATATTTCTAGTGCTCGCCATTGCCGCTGGATCTATAGCGGCCTCAGCAGAGCCAAAGCTGTATGTCTTTGACTGCGGTAACATCCATGTGCCCGATGTGTCTTCTTTTGGTTTGACCAACGAAGAAACCGACGTGCGCGAGTTGTTTGTACCCTGCTATCTGATTGAACAAAACGGCAAGCGACTGTTCTGGGACGGTGGGCTGCCACTAGATCTGGTTGGCGATGGGCCACAAACCATGGCAAGCGGTCTGGTCGTCGAGTATAGCCGCTCGATCATCGATCAGTTGGCGGATCTAAACCTGTCACCCGACGACATTGAGTACACCGCCTACTCTCATTTCCACTTCGATCACGTCGGCGCCGCAAACGCTTTTACGAGTTCGACACTGCTGATAAACGAAGACGAGTTTGAAGCGGCCTTCCTGCACGCCGAAGACAACCCGATCTTCGACTATGCCCTTTACAACCAGCTGAAGGACACACCGAAGGTGTTACTCAGCGAGGATTATGACGTGTTCGGTGACGGCACGGTGATCATTGTACCGGCGCCTGCGACGCGCGCCGGACTTCAACACCGATAAGGCGCAAACCCTGCTTTCGATGACCAAGGTCGAAGCGCTGTTGCTGGAAACCGGCGCGACACTTTGGATCGAACACAGCCAGGCCCTTGCAGATACGCTGAAGAAAGCCCCGGCGTTTTACGACTGATCTTGTACTACAGCCTGTAGGCCTCTACCGCACTGTCGTGGAACAAGGAGGCCTGGTCCGCCGCGTTGAAGTCTCCGGCGATTTTTTTGAAAGCGTTCCATAACACATGATACGAACAGCTTTGCTTGTCGACCGGGAAGTTACTTTCAAACATGCAGCGTTGGGGGCCAAACAGCTCAATCGTTTTGCGATGATAACGCCCGGTTGACGCGACTATTTCATCCGATGTCGCCGGCGTATCGCGCTTGTGCCACATAAAGCCGTTTAGCGGCATCACTATGCCACCGAGTTTTGGGTAGACGTTGCTGCATTTGGCCAATTCCGCCGCATCGAGGCACCACTGGCCAAAGATTTCGTCAGCCTTGCCTGCATAAGGACCAATGCCAAGCGGGCCACCAAAGTGATCGAAGATGATGGTCACCTGAGGAAACGCCTTAGCCAGGTCCGTTAACTCCGGAATTTGTGGGTGGTACAACCAGGCATCAAAACTCAATTTGCGCTTCGCAAGCTCACTGAAACCCGCTCTGAAGTTATCCTGCATATACAAACTTTGCACAGGATTGGTGTGCGAGTTGCGCACTTCATCGCTGGCAACCCAACCCGCCGCATGGCGGATGCCGCGAAAGCGGTCAGAGAAACGCATATGCTCATCGAGCACAGCGCCGGCTTCGGCCCCGAGCGTCAGATCCGCATAACTGACAATGCCGGAACAGGCGCGCATTTCGCCGTACCGCCCGCTGGCCGACATCGCCGCCACACCGTTGACGAACTCGGTTTCGCCCACCGGACGCAACGCTTCCGGCCCACTTGCCCGGTACATCGCCGCGCATTCGACAAACACCGTGCTCACGACATTGTGGCCGCTATCGGTATCTGCCAGTAAATCCGGCAATAAGTATGGATTGGATTTGTTATCCCAAAGGTGATGATGTGGATCACAGATGGGCCGATCCGGCTCAATGATGTCTTCTTGTACCTGGTCTAACCATTCGCTACGCATAATTTTCCCCCATTTTTCTAATACACCACGACCGAGCGAATGCTTTCACCAGCGTGCATCACATCGAAGCCTTTGTTGATGTCATGCAGGTCGAAGGTATGCGTGATCAGGTCATCGATGTTGATCTTGCCTTGCATATACCAATCGACAATCCCCGGCACCTGGGTACGACCCTTGGCTCCGCCAAAAGCCGTGCCTTTCCAGACCCTTCCGGTGACCAGTTGAAACGGGCGCGTAGCGATCTCCTTGCCTGCGGCCGCGACACCGATAATGACACTCACACCCCAACCCTTATGGCAACATTCCAGCGCCTGGCGCATGACGTCGGTGTTGCCGATGCATTCAAAGGAGTAGTCAACGCCACCGTCGGTAAGATCGACAATGGCGCCGACGACATCATCCACTTCGCTGGGATTGATGAAATCCGTCATGCCGAACTTCTCTGCCAGCACCCGCTTGTCGTTATTCAAGTCAATGCCAATAATTCGATCTGCACCCACCATCCGCGCACCTTGCAGCACATTCAGCCCAATGCCGCCGAGACCGAACACCGCTACATTTGCACCCGGCTCTACCTTGGCGGTATTCATCACCGCGCCCAGACCGGTGGTGACCCCACAGCCGATGTAACAAACCTTTTCAAACGGCGCGTCCTGGCGAATTTTGGCAAGGGCTATTTCAGGTAGCACAGTGAAGTTGGCGAAGGTCGAAGTGCCCATGTAGTGATACAAAGGCTCACCGTTGATGGAAAAGCGTGAGGTGCCGTCCGGCATCAAGCCCTGGCCCTGGGTGTCGCGGATCGCGCCACACAGATTCGTCTTACCCGAGAGGCAGAATTTGCACTGCCGGCATTCGGGTGTGTACAGAGGAATAACGTGATCACCTGGTGCAAGCGACTTCACGCCCGCACCCACCTCACGAACGATACCCGCGCCTTCATGACCGAGAATCGATGGGAACAGACCTTCAGGATCCGCCCCGGACAAGGTAAAGGCGTCCGTATGACAGATACCGGTCGCCATTATTTCCACCAGCACTTCACCTTCACAAGGCCCCGCGAGTTGCACAGTTTCAATGCTTAAAGGTTCGCCTGCGGCGAATGCGACAGCTGCTTTTATATCCATGTTGATTCCCTTCTATGCCACCTCATAATCGTCGCTCGGGTAGCTCTTTTGCAAGCCTCGTTTGCATTGCTGCGCGCCCCATCCACACAAGCAACTGCTACACTGGCGATCATGCCGATCCGCCACAAACGCCCTCTATCCTACTGATGAAGAGCCGACCAATGAACTGGTTCAAGTCCGGCCTGAGTGAGTGGCGTGGGTACATACCCCTGGTACCCATCCTCATGGAGTACAAACGCGAGGACTTCAGCCACGATCTGATTGCCGGTCTGGTAGTCGGCATGGTCACCATACCCCAAGCCGTCGCCTATGCATTCCTCGCCGGCGTGCCACCTGAAGCTGGTTTGTATGCTTGTCTGGTACCGATGGTGTTGTACGCTATTTTTGGCAGTTCCCGGCAACTGGTGGTCGGGCCGGTAGCGGTAGCGGCACTGATGGTGGTAAGCACCGTCAGTGAGTACGCGCCTAAATACAGCGAGGAATATCTGCAGATCACCACCATCATCTGCCTGCAAGCGGGTATTTTTCTTCTGCTGTTGCGGCTTTCCCGAATGGGTGGATTGGTGAACCTGTTAAGTCACCCGGTTATCACCGGATTCGTGAATGCAGCCGCTATCTTGATCATCATCAGCCAGCTACCCGCGTTAACCGGCATATCCATCGACAACGGTTCACAACCGTTCACGGTACTCTCCGGTTTGCTGGCGAAGATCGATCAGATCGACGAACTCACCTTCATTGTGGGTATCGTGGCACTTGTGCTCCTGCTGATTTTGCCAAGGCTGATGCCCGCTTTTGCGCGTACCCTGGGTTTCAATATTTCTGCCGAGCATCCGCTTACGCGCCTGGGACCAATGGTGGTGGCGGCCATGGGGGTCACCTGGGTCACCCTTTCCGGTTCAATAGATTTACTAGCTACCGTCGGGCCCATACCGAAAGGGCTACCCGAATTTACCATCCCACCATTTAACTATGACCTGTGGCTGGCCTTGGCACCTTCTTCGGCAGTCATTGCCTTAGTCTCCTATATCGAAAGCTACACCATCGGTACCACCCTGGCCGCACGCCGGCAGACCCGCGTCAACTCCCACCAGGAACTCATCGCCATTGGCGTGGCCAACATCGGCGCCGCTTTTACCGGCGCATATCCGGTGGCAGGAAGTTTTTCCCGCTCCAGCGTGAACTTCCTGAGTGGCGGACGCACGCCGGTCAGCAGCCTGGTCTGCGCGCTGATCATCGTCGTCATGTTGTTGTTCTTCACCGGTCTGTTTGCAGCACTACCTCATGCTGTTCTCGCCGCGATCGTCATGGTCTCTGTGGTCGGCCTGATGGACCTGAAAAGTTCGCGCCGCCACTGGGCGATTCACCGGCACGACACCATCACCGAAATTTCGACCCTGTTGCTGGTGCTGTTCATGGGCGTAGAGATCGGCCTGGCCGCCGGTGTTATTTTGTCGATTGCCTTTTTCATACGCACTTCCAGCAGGCCGAACATTACCCAGGTCGGCCGTCTAAAGGACACTGAACACTTTCGTTCGGTGAAGCGCTACGATGTCGAAACCCTCCCTCATGTACTTGCTTTGCGGGTGGATGAGAACATCTATTTTGCCAATGCTGCTCAGATCGAAGACAAACTCCTCAAACGCAGCCAACGCCGCGCCGGCACCAAGCATCTGCTTATTGTCTGCAGTTCGGTAAATATGATCGATGCCACCGGCCTGCAGATGCTCCACCGACTGAATACGAATCTGCAACGCGCCGGCATCACCGTTAATCTCTGCGATGTCAAAGGCACCATCCTGCCGCAACTGGAGATTGCAAATCTCAGCGAACAACTCTCCGGCGAAGTGTTCTTCAGCGCCGACCGCGCCATGAAGCAGTTCGCCAAAGAAATACAGCCCGACCCGGCCGCAGATCAAGTGACCTTTAACTTTTAGTCAGCATGCTCACCCTCGACCGCTACATCACCAGACAAGCCAACAGCGCAATATTTGTCGTGGTCGCCGCGCTACTGAGTTTGGTCACATTGTTCACGCTGATAGAAGAACTGGATGAGGACCAAGTCACCTATGGCCTGGTAGAGGCAGCGGCTTATGTGCTGAGGACTATGCCTCGTCGATTGGATGAGATCATGGTCTACGGGTTGTTCTTAGGTTATTTGATCGCCCTGGGTCGGTTGGCAGAAACCAATGAACTCACCATTTGCCGCGTGTCCGGCATGTCTACTACGCGGCTGTGTGTTGCGCTGGCACCATCCATGTTGATGTGGTTGACCCTCTCTGTCGTGATCTCTGAATATATAGCGCCAACCAGCGAACGCATTGCGGAGGTCGATAAGCTACAGGCGCAATACGGCGACGATGCATTCAAACAGCGCGGTGGCTTGTGGCTGCGTGATGGCCAGCTCTATATGCGGGTGCGAGCCATCGACGATGACGGTCAAATATGGGGCATCAACCAATACTGGTTGGACGACAACAACGCTTTGATAGAAACCGTATCCGCAGACTCCGGCACTTATGAGCCCGAGCGTGGCGTGTGGACCTTTACCAATGTCGTACGCACCCGGCTTGGCGATGAAGCGGCATTGCATACCAACAGCGCACAGTGGACATGGGACAACCCTATTACGCCAGAACTTCTGGCCAGCCAGGCTTATTTGGAACCGAACAAAATGTCCACGTCCGCCCTGTACCGGCAAATAGAGTTTGCACGCAGTCAACATCTGGGCGTGTCGGAATACGAGTTGGCTTTCTGGACCAGAGTACTGAAACCACTGACATACATCGGTCTCACATTGTTTGCGTTTGGCGTTGTCCTGGGCCCCCTGCGCGAGGTCGGCATGGGGCTCCGTCTGACCTTCGGCATCTTCGCCGGGCTCGGTTTCAAGTACCTGCAGGATCTATTTGCACCCGCAGCGATCGTTTTCAATATTCCTGCAGTTATCGCCATCTTGATTCCGATCGCGTTATATTGGGCGGTCGCAATTTGGTTGATACGCAAGAACGCGTAGCTTACTGCTTGTTCAGTCATGCAACTAACAGGGAAAGGATATGAAACTCGGACTCATGCTCGGCTACTCAGGCGCGGAACTACGCTTGCCATTGGACGACGTAAAACTCGCTGAACAATTAGGCTATGACAGCGTGTGGACAGCGGAAGCTTACGGATCCGACGCCATCACACCGCTGGCTTTTATCGCCGCCCACACTGATCGAATCCGTCTCGGCACTGCTGTGCTGCAGTTGGCCGGCCGTACTCCCGCCAACGCCGCCATGGCCATGGCTACCCTGGACCAACTAGCAGGCGGCAACAGAGTGATCTGCGGTATCGGCGTATCCGGGCCGCAAATCGTCGAAGGCTGGTACGGTCAACCCTGGGGTAGGCCGTACTACCGCCTCAAAGACTATGTCGCCATCATGAAAAAGATCTGGGCGCGAGAAGAACCGGTAACGCACGAGGGGAAGGAAATCTCACTGCCGTTCAAGGGTGAAGGTGCTCTGGGAATTGGCAAACCTCTCAAATCTATCCTGCACATGAACCCGGATATTCCGATCTTTCTCGGCACCGGCATGGAGTCGACGGTGCGCATGACCGCAGAAATTGCCGATGGCTGGCTGCCGCTGGGCTTTGTACCTGAAACAGCACATCTATATGACGACTGGATCAATGAAGGATTAAAACGTGGCGGCAAAACACCAGATCAGTTCGAACGCCAGGCCATGGCCGCGGTGAAAGTGACCGACGATGTGCAAGGTGCGTTAGACGCGCTGAAGCCCGGCATTGCTCTTTATGTTGGTGGCATGGGACACAAGGACATCAACTTCCATAAAGAGATGATGGTGCGTCGTGGTTTTGGCGATGCAGCAGATCGCATACAAGAACTGTATCTGGCGAAGAAGAAAGATGAGGCCATCGCCGCAGTACCTGACGAGTTTGTCGATAGCGGCGCGTTGATCGGTTCAAAAGAGCGTATCGCCAAGCGCTTCCGGGCATGGGAAGACAGTGGCGTGACCGGTCTGACCATCAACGGCAATAGCGAAGCTATCCGCACCATGGCAGAAGTTGCGCGTCTCAACTTCGCCGCCGACTAGATCAGAGCACGGTCAATGTATCCCGGTAAGTGGTCGCAGATCTGCCCAGATAAGGCTGCAGCTATTCATAGTGAGACGGGGGAATTAGTCACCCATCAAGCACTGGACGAACGCTCCAACAGACTTGCTCGGCTGATGTGGGACAAGGGCCTGCGCAAGGGCGACCATGTTGCGATCTTCATGGATAACAATCTGCGTTACTTTGAAGTCATCTGGGCGGCACTACGCTCTGGCCTCTACATTACAACGGTCAACCGGCATTTGACCGACGAAGAAGCAGGCTACATCGTCGACAATTGCGAAGCGCAAGTGCTGATCACCTGCAACTCACTCGCTACCATCGCCGCCTCTTTACCCACCTACGCGCCAAACTGCCACACATGGCTCATGGTGGACGGTACCATTGAGGGATACACCGCGTACGAGGACGCCCTGGCTGGCTACCCGGCAGACAAACTCGCCGTCGAACCCGCGGGGCAAATGATGCTGTACAGCTCCGGCACCACTGGCCGACCCAAGGGCATTATGCGACCCCAACTCGACCACACCATCGACCAGGACGCCGGACCCGTTGGCGCATTACAACAGACACTGTGGGGTTTTGACGAAAACACCGTCTATCTATCCCCGGCACCGCTGTACCATTCGGCACCCGTCAGCTTTTCTATCGCGACTCAAGCGCTGGGTGGCACCGTGGTGATGATGCCGCGCTTTGACGAGATTGGCTCTCTGCGCGCCATACAAAAATTCAAGGTCACCCACAGCCAGTGGGTGCCGACCATGTTCACGCGTATGCTCAAGCTGGGCAAAGACGAACTCGGCAACTTCGATCTGTCCAGCCACAAGGTCGCCATCCACGCAGCAGCACCTTGCCCTCGGGGAATCAAAGAAAAGATGTTTGAGTGGTGGGGGCCAATCATTTACGAATACTACGGTGGTACCGAAATTAACGGTCTCACTCACAGCACGCCTGAGGAATGGCTTGCGCATCCAGGCACCGTGGGTAAGCCCATACTGGGCATCATCCACATCTGCGATGAGCAGGGTAACGAGTTAGCCAACGGCGAACCCGGGCTGGTGTACTTCGAAATGCCAAAAATGCCCTTTGCTTACTTCAAAGACGCTGGAAAAACCAAAGATGCCCAGCATCCGACACACGACAATTGGAGCGCGTTGGGCGATGTCGGCTACGTCGATGATGAAGGGTTTCTGTTTCTCACCGACCGTGCGAGCTTCATGATCATTTCCGGCGGGGTCAATATTTACCCTCAGGAAATCGAAGACGCGCTCATCATGCATGACAAGGTGGCAGATGTTGCGGTGATTGGCGTACCCAATGACGAGATGGGCGAGGAAGTAAAAGCGGTTATTCAACTCGTCGCCGGCGTCACCGCCAGTGACGAGTTGGGCGAAGAACTACTCGCATACGCCCGCGAACACATTGCGCACTACAAGTGTCCACGAAGCGTGGATTTCATCGACGAACTGCCGCGCCTGCCAACCGGCAAGCTCTACAAGCGCCTGATCAAAGACCGCTACTGGGGCAAGACCGACTCGAAGATCGTTTAGCTTAAGCCCAGACTAAATCAAAACGCATAGCCTGCCAGCGCTTCGCTGAACGCAGGCACAAACAGCGTTTCGATTTCTGCCAAGGCTGGTGTCTCGAGCGGTATCCGGCGAATCCCTCGGAATTCAGCTCGCCATATGCGCCGGTTCTGTTGCGTCTCATCGGCTTGCGTTGCAGGAGGGCCAGTTTGCGAAGCTTCAACTAAAAACGTGTTCGGATAGCTCACTGCAGGATCGTAGCCAATGGGAACCGTGACACCCGGGCCACTATTGCAGC